>Ga0056121_1000268_pt1 | contig 15833 bp, 16 predicted proteins | sample WorMetHEROISLAND_FD_83872 | JGI IMG/M metagenome (GOLD analysis project Ga0056121, IMG submission 83872) | Marine gutless worms symbiont microbial communities from Max Planck institute for Marine Microbiology, Germany - Olavius sp. 1 HERON ISLAND ...
CGAAATCAGTTCATCACAAGCTTCGTCGACGCCTACAATCGAACCAGGCTCAGATGCCTCGACTACAAGGCGCCAATCGAGCTCCTCAGCAATCCCCCGGGACACAACACTTTCGCCGGGGTTCATGTTCTTTCCTGGACCGCAACACCGGCGAAAGCCGGCGTCTATGCCGGCCAGAAGGTTCAGCGGCCGCGTTCGCTGCGCCCGTCCGGGTACTGCTGGCGGTACGCGGCCACGGCCTGTTCCATGGTGACGAACTGCGCACCGGCTTCGCGCAGGGCGCCGATCAGCCGGTCGAGCATGCGCATGCGATGACCGCGGCCGATCACATGCGGGTGGAAAGTGTAGGTCAGCACGCCCCAGTCGTAATGGTCCTTCATGTAGGCGAAGTCCTCGAGCCAGTTCTCCAGCACCAGCCGCGCATTCATCAGTCCGGGCAGCAGGAACTTGTCGGTACGCATGAACTCGAACACCGGATAGTCGTCCAGCGCCCAGCTGATCGGCATCTCAACCAGCGCGGTATCGGCGCCGTAGACGATCGGCTCGTGCAGGCTGACACTGTCGCCGTCGCGCGCCTGGTAGGGCAGGTAGTCGTGACCCATCAGGCTTGAGTCGTAGACGAAGCCATGTTTCAGCAACAGCTCGATGGAATGCGGGCTCAGGTCCCAGGCCGGCGAGCGGTAGCCGCGCGCGGCGCTGCCGGTCAGTCCTTCGATCGCGGCGTTGCCGCGGACCAGCTCTTCCTCTTCCTCCTCGCGCGTCAGGCTGGCCGGGATGCGATGGGTCCAGCCGTGGTGGCCGATCTCGTGCCCCGCTGCGACCACGGACGCGGCACAGCCCGGGTAGCTCTCGATGGTGTGGCCGGGGATGAACCAGGTGCTGGTGACGCCATGGTCGGACAACAGGGCCAGGATCCGCTCGACCGCCACCATGCCGTAGTCGCCGCGCGACAGCATGGTCGGCGTGGTCAGCCCGCGGGAGATGAAGGCGGACGCGTTGTCGTGATCGAACGTCAGGCAGACGAACTGCGGCATCTTCGTTCCTCCCCCGCACAGCAGCTGCCGCCTAGCATGGCAGCAACCGGGCGGGCGGCGAAAGAGCGGATGCGCTTAGCCCGCATTTCTCACCACGGTCACGGTCTCAGTCGGCCAAGGCCGTGTCGGCCCGCCAGGAGAACGCCTGAAAGCGTAGCGGGGCCTACGGTGAAGGCCTTCGACGCCGCGGACGGCCGGCCCTGGCCGACCCTGCGGGCGGCGCTGTCGGCCGTGACCGTGGCGAGAAATACGGGCTAGCCGTCGTTCTTGGCCAGCGCGTCGACCAGCGCCGCATACTGCGCCGCCGTCTCGCCGGCCGCGGTTTCCGCCTGTTCGGCTTGCATGATGTAAAGCACCCGCTCCAGGTAGCCGGCACGCCAGACATCGCGTTCCGCCGCCGCCGTGTCGTCGGGAACGAAGGACTCGATCGCCGCCCGGGTCACCGCGCCGTCGCGCTCCAGCAAACGCTCCACCGTGTCGAGCCGCTCGCGCAGCACCGCGACCTCGCCCATCAGCGCGGTGACAATGGCGACCAGCCGGTCGGCCTGCGGCTCGGCCGCGAAGGCCGGGCGCTTGCCCTTGGCCTTGCCGGCGCTCATGCCGCCGCCGGCTTGCGCGCCGCCAGCACCTCCCAGAACTTGCGGCCGCCGGCATCGCGCCGGTCGGAAAACACATGCGCCGCCTTGGCGGTGCGCGAGACCCGCGCGCAATGCACGCAGTCGGCGGGAAAGCCCGCGCCGGTCAGCAACGCGACCGGGTCCAGCGAGCGGAAGGCGGACCAGAACGGTTCGTTGTTGTGGCGCGTATCCCAGGACAGCATGAAGGCATCGAAGGGAGCCATGCCGTCGTAGAGCGACAGCTCGACGTGCAGGGTCACGCCGCCCGGACGCAGCACCCGGAAGCACTCGGCCAGGATGCGATGGATCGCCTTGCCCGAGGTTTCGTGCAGCAGGATGTGCGAGAGCACCAGGTCGAAGCTGTCGTCGGCGTAGGGCAAGGACCCGGCGTCGGCCTGGCGGAACTGCACCGGCACGCCCAATGCCTCGGCCCGGGCATGGCCGTAGCGCAGCATCGGCGCGGCGACGTCGACGGCGTGCAGCTCGGCCGCCGGGAACGCCTCGGCCCAGGGCAGGGTGGAATGGCCGATGCCGCAGCCCAGGTCGAGGATGCGCGTCGGGGTGACGTCCGGGAACTGGGTTCGCAGCACCTCCACGCCGGTGCGGCCCATGGCGCCGTTGTCCGCACCCCAGCCGCCCATGGCGTAGATGTAGCCGCCGCGGTCGTAGAGCGCGCCGGCGGTCACGTCGTCGGCGACCGTCTCGCCGGCATAGCCGCCCGGCATGCAGTGGATGTCGACGGCACTGAGGTAGCGCGGCACTTCGACCGTGTCGTCCAGCACCAGCGCGCCGCGGTCACCGGGGCGCGGACGGGCACGATCGGCCAGTTCCTCGCGCTGGCGCTCGATGCTGTCGAGCACCGAGGCCCAGCAGAGCTCCTGGCTGCAGCGCTGCAACGAGCCCCACAGCTGGTAGTAGGGCTCATCCCGCATGACCTCCGCGACCTCGCGCCGGTCGGCCGGCGGCCGCCCATGCGCCTGCGCGAACGCCGGCCGGGCGTGGCGCTCGTAGACCTCGCGGTTGCCCTGCACCACCCGGGTCGCCAGGTGCAGCTTCAGGCTCTGCACGAAGGCCTGGCGCGCCGCCTCGTCGTGCGTGGCCTGCGGCAGCATGGCATGTGCGCGTTGCTGGGACATGGCGGACACCTCCCGATCAACCTGACCCAGAAAGAGTCTAGGCCAGGGTGGCGCCTCACGTCTCCGTTTCTTCGTCCTGGCGCGCCAGGTAGCGCCCGGCCAGCCAGCCGCCGTCGACCACCAGCACCTGGCCGGCGACGAAGGCGGCATCCTCGGAGCACAGGAAGGCGACCGCGCCGGCGATGTCCTCGGGCCGGCCGACCCGGCCGGCCGGCGTGGTCGCCACCTGGATCTGCTGGTACCAGGCGTCCTCGTGGATCCGCCGCCGCGTCATCTCGGTCTCGATCACCCCGGGCGCCACGGCATTGACGCGGATGCCGCGGGGCGCGAGGTCGACGGCGCTCTGCCGCGTGAGCTGCGCCACCCCGGCCTTGGCGACGCCATAGGCGAGCGAGCCCGGGAACCCGACCAGGCCGAAGGTCGAGGCGATGTTGACGATCCGCCCGCCCGGCGCCCGCAAGGCCGGCAGCAGGTCGCGGCACAGCCGGAACACCGCCGTCAGGTTGGTGTCGAGAAAGCGCTGCCAGTCGGCGTCCGTCGTCGCATCGATCGCCGCGGCGCCGCCGATGCCGGCGTTGTTGACCAGGATGTCGAGACCGCCGGCGGCGAGGCCCGCGGCTTCGATGACTGCGTGGCCCGCGTCCGGGGCGGTGACGTCGAGCGTCACCGCCGTCGCCCGGGCGGCAAGGTCGCCGAACAGCCGGTTCGTATCGACCGCTTCGCGGTCGACCGCGACCACGGCCGCGCCGTCACGCAACAGACGCGCGGCGATCGCCGCGCCGATACCGCGCGCGGCACCAGTGACGACGGCGGTCTGGTTGGCGAAGCGGTTGGCTGTCATGCGTCCTCCCGGTGATAGTCTCGCCCAGGCTTGCGGGCGTGCGAACCCCCTGCGCACCCAAAGTTGACCGCCGGCCCGCTTGTCGCCCCGGCCGCGCCGCCCTAGCTTGTTGCCTTACTGAACCAACGCACCGCGAGGGCCGTGGCCATGCTGGACCGTCGCCGACTGCTGGGCCTGGGAGGGGCCGCCGGGCTTGGCCTGGCCGCGCACGGCGGCCACGCCATGGGCCGCGACGACGGGCCCTGGGACAGCGAGCAGGACGCGAGGACGGCACGGCAGTTCGGCGCGGCGCCGCAGATCCGCCGCCGCGTCACCCTGGGCAAGACCGGGCTCGAGGTGCCGGAGATCGGCTTCGGTTCGGCCAGCTCGTCCGACCCGGCCCTGGTCCGCCAGGCCCTGGCGCGCGGCGTCAACTTCTTCGATAGCGCCGAGAGCTACCGCTGGGGCAGCGCCGAGGAGGCGATCGGCGAGGCCCTGGCCGGGGTGCCGCGCCATTCCTACGTGCTGACCTCGAAGACCAAGGCCGGGGCCGGCGAAACGGCGGCGCAGATGATGGCCGCGCTGGACGGCAGCCTGAAGCGGTTGCGCACGGACTACGTCGACATCTACTTCAACCACGCGGTCAACGACGTCGACCGCATGCGCAACAGCCATTGGCACGACTTCACCGAGACCGCGAGGAAGCAGGGCAAGATCCGCTTCCGCGGCCTGTCCGGCCACGGCAGCCGGCTCGCCGAGTGCCTCGACTATGCCATCGACAACGACCTCGCCGACATCATCCTCGCCGCCTACAGCTTCGCCCTCGACCCGGACTTCCAGGACCGGCTGCGCCACACCTTCCATTTCGTCGCCATCCAGCCCGAGCTGCCGCGGGTGCTGGCCAAGGCGAAGGAGAAGGAGGTCGGCGTAATCGCCATGAAGACGCTGATGGGCGCGCGCCTCAACGACGTCCGCGAGTACGAACGCGACGGCCGCAGCTTCGCCCAGGCGGCGCTGCGCTGGGTGCTGGCCAGCCCGCGGGTCGATGCGGCGGTGATCTCGATGACCTCGGCCGAGAACATCGACGAATATGTCGGCGCCTCCGAACGCGCCGCCCTGGACGGCGAATACCGCGCCCCGCAGGACCTGGCCCTGCTGGCGCGCTACGCCTATCGCCAGAACGCCCGCTACTGCCGGCCGGGCTGCGACGGCTGTGCCGGCGCCTGTCCCGCCGGGGTGGAAATCGCCGAGGTGCTGCGGACGCGGATGTACGCCGTCGACTACGGCGACGAAGCCCTGGCCCGGGCCGACCATGCCGCTCTCGGCGACGCCGGCGCCCAGGCCTGCCTGAGCTGCACCCACCAGGCCTGCGCGCGATCGTGCGTTTACGACCTGGACGTCCCCACGCTGACCCGCGACACCGCCCGCCGGCTCGGCCCGGTCATGGGCTGAGGGCATCGCATGCGCCTGTTCTTCGCCCACGCCCTTATCGTCGTCGCCGCCTGGTCAGTGGTCATCAAGTATCTCTTTCCGGTCGCCTGGGCGCTCGCCGAGGGCGCCCCCGCCACCGTCTACATCTACTGGGACGCCTGGCCGATCGCCCACCTCTGGCTCGCCTGGGCGCTGATCCGCCGGCCGGCCTATACCGGCTGGCTGGCGATCGGCATGGCCGTGGTGGAAATCGCCATCATCGTCAGCAAGTTCGCGCTGTTCCTCGCCGCTCCGGAATGGACCGTCTGGACCGCCAACTGGTTCATCAACAAGCTGTTCGTGCTGGCCCTGTTCGTCGCCTTGCTGCCCTGGGCCATCCGCCACCGCCGCGAGCTCGCCGCGCCTGCAACCACGGCCGCGCCGGCGGCGGCGCCATGACCGTGGCCATGCCGCTTCCCACGCCGGGAGCCCGGCGCTAACGTGGCGCGCATGGACGTGGAGCTGCTGTATGGCCGCGCCGGCCTGACCATTGCCCTGCCGGATCGTTGCCGGCCGACCATCGTGCGCAAGCCGGCGATGCCGCTGATCGCCGATCCCGCCGCCGCGGTCGCGCAGGCGCTGGACGCCCCGGTCGGCGTCCCACCGCTGGCCGAGCTGGCGCGCGGCGCGCAACGCGCCTGCATCCTGATCTGCGACATAACCCGGCCGGTGCCCAACGGACTGTTCCTGCGGCCGCTGATCGAGCGCCTGCTGGCGGCCGGAGTGCCGGCCGGAGGCATCACCGTGCTGGTGGCGACGGGCCTGCACCGACCCAACCTGGGCGAGGAACTGGCCGAGGTGGTCGGCGACCCCTGGGTCCTCGATAAGGTCGCAGTGGTCAACCACGACGCCCGCGATGATGCCATGCACGTCGACCTGGGCCGCACCCGCGACGGCACCGCGGTCAGGCTCGACCGGCGCCTGGTCGAGGCCGAGGTGAAGATCGCCACCGGCCTGGTCGAGCCGCACTTCATGGCCGGCTGGTCGGGCGGCCGCAAGGTGATCGCCCCGGGCGTGGCCCATGCCGAGACCATCACCACCTTCCACTCGCACCGCTTCATGGCCGATCCCAAAGCCGCCAACTGCGTGCTCGAGGGCAACCCGCTGCACCGCGAGCAGCTCGAGATCGTGCGCATGCTGGGCGGGGCGCTGGCGCTGAACACGGTGATCGACGAGGAGCGCCGGCTGGGCTTCGTCAACTTCGGCGAGATCATCGACAGCCATCTCGCCGCCGTCGACTTCGTGCGCGGCTATGCCGCCGTGCCGGTCGACCGGCGGTTTTCCACCGTGGTCACCAGCGCCGCCGGCTACCCGCTCGACAAGACCTACTACCAGACGGTCAAGGGCATGGTGGGGCCGCTCGGCCTGCTGGCCGACGGCGGCGACCTCATCATCGTCTCCGAATGCGAGGAGGGCCTGGGCTCGCCGGAGTACGCCGAGGCCCAGCGCCGGCTGATCGCCGGCGGCGTCGACGGCTTCCTCGCGGAGATCTCGGCCAAGTCGCACGCCGACATCGACGAGTGGCAGACGCAGATGCAGACCAAGAGCATGACCGCAGGCCGCGTGCAGCTGTTCTGCGGCCTGGCGGACGGCGCGCGCGACCTGACCGGGGTGGAGCTGATCGACGACGTGCCGGCGGCAATCGCCGCGAGCATCGCCCGCCATGGCGACGATGCCGTGGCGGTGATCCCCGAAGGGCCGTACGTGGTGCCCTACGTGGCGGACGATGCCTAGGCCCCTGCCGCAATCAACCGGCCGGGGCACGACGGGCGGGTGCGCGTGACCCCGGCCATCGCCCACATCCATCTCGACCCGCTGGGCGGCATCGCCGGCGACATGTTCGTCGCGGCCATGCTGGACGCATTTCCCGAGCTGGCCGACGGCACCATCGCGGCAATGCGGGCGGCCGGGCTGCCGGCGGACTGGAAGCTCGGCTTGGCCGGCGGGCAGCGCAAGGGCCTGGCCGGCAAGCATCTCGAGATCGTGCCGCCGGACCCGGCGCTGGCCGCCGCCGGCGACCTCAGCCCGCACTCCAAGAGCTACCAGGCGATCCGTGCCCTGATCGAGGCGGCACCGCTGGCACCCGCCGTGCAGGCCCGGGCCGTCGACATCCTCACCATCGTCGGCGAGGCGGAAGCCAAGGTGCACGGCGTCGGCCTGGACCGGGTGCATTTTCACGAGCTCGCCGGCTGGGACTCCCTGGCCGACGTGGTCGGGGCCGCCCACCTGATCGAGAGCCTGGCCGGCGCGACCTGGTCGATCGGCGTATTGCCGCTGGGCGGCGGCCGCGTCGAGACATCGCATGGCCCGCTGCCGATGCCCGGGCCGGCGACGGTGGAGATCCTGCGTGGTTTCGTTCTGATCGACGACGGCATCATGGGCGAGCGCGTGACCCCGACCGGGGCGGCGATCGCCAAGTCGCTGCAACCGGGCTTCGCCACGCTGAACCCGGCCCGCGCGCTGGCCGGCACGGGCACCGGGCTGGGCAGCAAGGACCTGCCGGGGATCGCCAATGCCCTGCGCCTGCTCGCCTTCGCCGAGGTCGGCACCGCCGTCGGCCAGGACGTGGTCGGCGTGCTCGAGTTCTATGTCGACGACCAGACGCCGGAAGACCTTGCCATCGCGCTCGACCGGATCGCCGGCGACGACGGGGTGCTCGATGTCCAGCAGATCGCCGCCACCGGCCGCAAGGGCCGGGTCGGCCAGGCCATTACCGTGCTCTGCCGGCCGGCCGCGCTGGACGCGGTGGCCGCACGCTGCCTGCAGGAGACCACCAGCATCGGCCTGCGCCTGCGACTGTCGGAACGGCGCGTGCTGGCCCGCGAGGCCGTGGCGGTCGCCGCCGGGGATCGCGTCCTCCCGGCCAAGCGGGTGCGCCGGCCCGACGGGCGTCGGGCGACGAAGATCGAGGCCGATGCCCTGGCCGCCGCCGACGCCGACAGGGCCGGCCGCGCGGCCCTGCGCCAGGCAGCCCGGGAGGACGGCGAATGAGCGGGATCGCCGGCCTGCGGCGGATCATCGCCGGCCTGCCGGAGGCGGCCGTGGCGGTCAGCGGCGGGGTCGACAGCATGACGCTGGCGTTCCTCGCCGGACGCTGGCTCGGGCCGCGGGCGCAGATGCTGCATGCCGTCTCGCCGGCGGTGCCGCGGCAGGCGACCGCGCGAGTCGAGGCGCACGCGGCGCGCCATGGCTGGCGCCTGCGCCTGCTAGACGCCGGGGAGTTCGCCGATCCGGACTACCTGAACAACCCGGTCAACCGCTGCTACTTCTGCAAGCGCAACCTGTATGCCGGCATCGCCCGCGTCACCGATGCCCCCATCCTGTCGGGCGCCAACCGCGACGACCTGGGCGACTACCGCCCTGGGCTCGACGCGGCCCGCGAGGCCGCGGTCCGCCACCCCTATGTCGAGGCCGGCATCGACAAGCGCGCGATCCGCGCCATTGCCCGCCGGTTTGGCCTCGACGATCTTTCGGAGCTGCCGGCGGCCCCCTGCCTGGCCAGCCGCCTGCAGACCGGGATCGCCGTCACCCCGCCCCGCCTCGCCTTCGTTGCCGCGGCCGAGGACGCGCTGCGCCGGCGCTGGCCGCAGGCGCAGAGCCTGCGCTGCCGGCTGCTGCACGACCGGATCGAGATCCAGCTCGACGCCGTCCTGGCCGGCGACCTCGCTCCCGCGGCGCAGCAGCAGGTACTCGAGACCATCGCCGAGATCGCCCGCACCCACGCCGTCCATCTGCCGGTCGCGCTGGCCGCCTGTCGCCGCGGCAGTGCTTTCGTCCACGCAGGACGCGCCGCGCATGCCTGACCGCATCCAGATGGACTGGCAACGCGAGGCGCGCATCGGCCTCGACGAAGCGATCTATTGCCCCGGCAAGCAGCCCGAACAGCTGCTCGACATCCTGCAGCAGGCCGCTCACGGCGACCGTCGGCTGCTGCTGACACGGCTGGACGACGTCGCCTGGCAGGCGCTGCCGGAGGCGTGGCAGCAGCGGCTCGACCATGACCCCGTCTCGCAAACCGCGGTGCTCGGGGCCCTGCCGGCACTTGCTGCCGGCGATGCCCCGGTGGCGATCCTGACCGGCGGCGCCGGCGACCTGCCGGCGGCGGCCGAGGCGCAACGCACGCTGGCCTACTACGGCGTTGCCGCGCGCGCTTACGCCGACATCGGCGTGGCGGGCCTGTGGCGGGTCATGGCGGTCGCCGACGAGTTGCGGAACTATCGGGTGGTGATCGTCGTCGCCGGGATGGAAGGGGCGCTGTTCTCCGTCGTCGCCGGGCTGACGCCGGCGGCGGTGATCGCCGTGCCGATGGACAGCGGCTACGGCGTCGCCGAAGGCGGCCGCACGGCCCTGCACAGCGCGCTTGCCAGCTGCGCGCCCGGGGTCGTCACGGTCAACGTCGGCAACGGCTACGGGGCGGCCTGCGCGGCCATGCGGATCTTCAACGCTGCCGGGCAGGCCTGAGCGCCGTCAGTGGCGCGACTGGGTCGGCGGTTCAGCCTCGGCCATTTCCGCTTCGTTTTCGGCATTGACGGCGCCATTGGCCGCCATCTCGAGGATCTCGCCGACGCTGGCGCCGGCGGCGGTGGCGGCATAGGCGGACATTTCCAGCAGCGTCAGGGCCAGGCACTTGGGGCAAATGTCGTCTTCCTGCGCGACCTGCAGCAGATCCTGATGCACGACCTGCTCGACCAGTTCGCGGATCTCCTCGCCATGGGTATCCGCGTGCTTGAGAATGTCGCTCATCGTCTGCTCCCGGCTCTGCCGCCGCGCCGCCGGTCCGCGGTGGCCCTGATCTGGCCCTCAATCCGCACCGGACCACGTTTCCCCTTCCGGGTCAAAGTCTTGGTTAACGCCATTTTCACCGTGATCCTTCCCCGCCCGCCTGCTGCCGTGCTAGGGTGCGGACCTCGACATCGTCTCGCCATCGCGAGCTTCAAGACGTCGCGACGCCTCCAAGGGCGGTCCCGCCCCGGCTGGCGCCGAACCCCGGATTGGAACTCCCGCGCTGCCAGAACGGCGGGGTTTCGGGACGATCGTCGGCACTGTCGGCACCGCGTTGGCAGAGCCCCATTACAGCGCACCTGGTCGGTGCGCGAGAGGACACGAGGATGAGCACGGCAAAGCACGGCGACACAGTGCACGTGCACTACACTGGCACGCTGGACGACGGCTCGGAGTTCGATTCCTCGACCGCTGGCGCGCCGTTGACCTTCGTCGTCGGCGGCGGCGAGCTGCTCGCCGCCTTCGAAACCGCCATTGTGGGCATGGCGGCCGGCGACAAGAAGCAGATCAAGATTCCCGTCCATGAGGCCTATGGCGAGCACGAACCCGGGTTGGTGCACGAAATTGCCCGGGACCAGATCCCCGAGGAGGTCGAACTCGCGGTCGGCAACCGGCTGCAGGCACAGACCCCGGACGGCGATACGGTGGTGCTCACGGTGACCGGGCTGAGCGATGCCAGCGTCACCCTTGACGGCAATCATCCTTTGGCTGGAGAAGACCTGACCTTCGAACTGGAACTGGTACAGATCGGCGACTGAACGCGCGCAGACGCGGCGGTCCCAGCCGTGGCCGACACAAGGCCACGGGACGACGTAACGAGAGGAGAGGCGACGTGAAGTTCACACCCTGGGCCGATGAAGGCGGCAGCGGTCGCATCATCGACGGCGAACAGCGCCTGTGGCAGCAGGTGCTGCTGCGGGCCGTGGAAGATGCGCTCGGACCGGTCGCGGCGTGCAACCGGCCCGAGCAGGGCAAGGCCCGCAGCTGGCTGACCGAGCCCGGTTTCCGCGAAGACCGCAGCCTGATCTGCTCCCTGGCCGGCATCGAGCTCGATGCCCTGGAGGACTGGGCGCAGAACATGCAGACCGAGCGCTGGACCCCGGTCGGCGGCGACGACTGACGATCTATCCCGGCACGCCCGTGCCGCCGGCATAACGCCGCAGCGGATCCGTTCCGCTTCTCTCCGGCGTCCGCAGCCGCTACGCTGATACAGACTGGTCAAGCGACGCGGAGTTGGCGGATGCGCATCGGTGCTCTTGTCTCCCCCACTTTTGGGGCCGTCGCCTGCGTCGCCCTGTTGTCAGCCTGTGGCGAAGAACCCGAGGAAATCGTCGAGACCGTCCGGGCGATCAAGACCGTCACCGTAGCCGAACGGGCGGGCGGCAAGCAGCGCAGCCTGCCCGGTGTCGTGCAGGCCGTCGACACCGCCATCCTCAGCTTTCAGGTCGCCGGCAACACCCGCACCGTCGATATCGATGTCGGTCAGCGCTTCGCCGAAGGGGCGATGCTGGCGAGCCTAGACCCGCGCCCGTTCGAGATCGAGGTCGAGGCCGGACAGGCCCGCGTCGGCCGCGCCAAGGCCCAGTTGGCCAAGCACACCACCGAGTTCGAACGCCAGAAGACCCTGTTCGAGAACGGCTGGGTTACCGAAGTGCGGCTGGATCAGGCGCAGGCCGCTTTCGACAGTGCGCGCAACCAGCTGTCCTACGCCCAGGCGCAGCTCAACCTGGCCCGGCGGGATCTGGACAAGACGCTGCTGACGGCCCCGTTCGACGGTGTCGTCGCCCGCCGTCACGTCGATCCGTTCCAGGAAGTGGCCCGCGGCGAACCGGTGTTCGACATTCATGCCGAAGGTGCGGTCGAAGTCGTCGTCAACGTGCCCGAAGGCTCTATCAACCAGATCTACCTCGGCCTGCCGGCGGTGGTCGGCTATGCCTCGTTGCCCGCCGTATCGACCGCCGGCCGGGTCTCCGAAGTCGGCACCCAGGCGAGCGAGGCCAACACCTTTCCGGTGAAGGTGGCGCTGCTGGAGCCACCGTCGAAAGTCCTGCCGGGAATGAGCGCCGAGGTCACCATCATCCTCGACGAAGGGCCGGATGCGACCGGCTTCCTGGTGCCGCTGTCGGCCGTTCAGGCCGGCGGTGAAAAGGGCCGCGGCTACGTGTTCCGCTACGACAGCGCGAGCTCGACGGTCGAACGCGTCGCCGTGCAGGGCGGCGGCGTCCGTGACGACAAGGTGCTGGTGTCCGGCGGCGTCGCGGCCGGCGACGTCATCGCCGTCGCCGGCGTCAGCTTCCTGCGCGACGGCCAGCCGGTAACGCTGCTGGCGCGCTAGCGCCGACAGCTCGGGATAACACAGCACCATGGGCGGTATCACCGGCTTCGCGCTTGGCACTTCGCGCCTCACCGTGGCGGTGATCGCCCTGGTGATCGTTGCCGGCCTGGCCCAGTTCGTGAACTTCCCGCGCCAGGAAGACCCGCCGATCGTGATCCGCGAGGCGGTCGTCTCGGTGCTGTTTCCCGGCCTGGCGCCGGCGGAGATGGAGGACCTGGTCACCCGCAAGGTCGAGGCCGAGATCCGCAAGATGCCGGAGGTCGACGAAATCACCTCGGACACCACCAACGGCCAGGCGGTGATCCATGTCACCACCCGCGACGAGTTCGACGACCTGGACCAGATCTGGCAAAGCCTGCGCAACCGCATGCTCGACCTGCGGCCGGAGCTGCCCCGGGGCACGATCGGCCCGTTCGTCAACGACGAGTTCGGTCTCGTCGCCGTTGCCACCATCGCCCTGTGGGCGGACGGCTTCGACATGGCGGACATGCGCCTGGTCGCCCGCGACCTGCGCGACCGGCTGTACGAGCTGCAAGGCATCCGCAAGGTCGAGCTGTTCGGCGTGCAACAGGAATGGGTCCGGTTGAAGTTCTCCAACAGCCGCCTGGGCCAGTTCGGCCTTTCCGGCAGCAACCTGATCGAGACCCTGACCGAGCAGAACGTGGTGCTGCCGGGCGGCCACGTCGACGCCGGCGGACCGAACGTGGTGGTGCAGCCAAGCGGGAGCTTCACCAGCCTGGACGACGTGCGCAACGTCCTGGTGCAGATTCCCGCCGACGGCAGCCTGGTGCCGCTGCGCGACCTGGTCGAGGTCGAGCGCAGCTTCGCCGACCCGCCGCGCGATCTGGCCTACTTCAACGGCGAGCCGACCATCGTGATCTCCGTATCGATCGTGCCCGGCGTCAACAGCGTCGATTTCGGCGATCGGCTGACGGCGAAGATCCGCGAATTCGAGCGCACGCTGCCGGTCGGCTATGCCCTGGAGTACGCCACCTTCCAGCCCGACCTGGTGGTCGCCGCGGTCAACGGCGCCCTGTCCAACGTCTATCAGACCCTGGTGATCGTCCTGGTCGTGGTGATGCTGTTTCTCGGCCTGCGCACGGGCCTGATCGTCGGCTCCTTCGTGCCGATCACGATCCTGCTCGGGCTGCTGATCATGCGGCAGTTCGACATCGAGCTGGAACGGGTCTCGATCATCTCCGCCATCGTCGCCCTGGGCATGCTGGTCGACAACGCCATCGTCGTGGCCGAGGACATTCGCAGCCGGCTGGAGCGCGGCCAGGAACGCCGGGCGGCCTGCATCGAGGCCGGCCAGACCCTGGCGGTGCCGCTGCTGACCTCGTCGCTGACGACGATCCTGGCCTTCATGCCGATCCTGCTGATGGACGGCAGCACCGGCGACTACGCCTTCTCGCTGCCGATGGTGGTGGTGATCCTGCTGCTGAGCTCCTGGTTCATGGCCATGTACATGACCCCGGCCATGTGCTTCTGGTTCATGAAGCTGAAGCCGAAGGACGACGACGGGCAGGCAGCGCCAGGCGACCCCTACGATACGCCGCTGTACCGCCGCTACCGCGCCTTCCTCGAGCGGGCGATCAGGGCCCGCTATGTGGTCATCGCGATCACGGCGCTGCTGCTCGCCGGAGCCGCTCTCGGCGCCGGCCTGCTGGTGCGCGAGTTCTTCGGCCCCAGCGACCGCAACCAGTTCCTGGTCTACCTGGATCTGCCGGCCGGCTATCGCATCACCGCCACCAACGAGATGGCGCAACGGGTGATGGGGTGGCTCAACGACGAGAGCGAGAACCCTGAGGTCACCAGCACCATCACCTATGTCGGCAATGGCGGTCCCCGCTTCTTCCTGTCGCTGTCGCCGGTCGACCCGGCGCCCAATGTCACCTTCACCATCGTCAATACCGCAGTGCCCGACGACGTCCCGGTCGTGCTGGCCCGCCTGCGCCGCTTCCTCGCCGAGAACGTGCCGGAGGCGAACCCGCAGCTGAAGCGCATGTGGATGGGCGCGAACGAACCTGCGCTCGTCGAGTACCGCCTGGTCGGAACCGACAGCGAGCACCTATTCGAGCAGGGCAAAAAGCTGGTCGACGCGCTGTCGCAGGTGCCGGGCATCGACTACGTGCACAACGACTGGGAAAACAAGGTGCCGTTCATCGATGTCGTGGTCGACCAGGCCCGGGCACGGCGGGTCGGCGTCACCTCGCGCGAGGTGGCGCTGTCGCTGCAGGCCTTTCTCGACGGCAAGACGGTGACCGAGTATCGCGAAGGCGATCTGGCGATCCCGGTGCTGGTGCAGTCGATCGACGAGGAGCGCGAGGTCCTCGGCGATCTGTGGAACGTCAACGTGCGTTCCGCCGCCCGCGGTATCAACATTCCCCTGACCCAGGTCGCCGTCATTCAGGGTGGCTGGCAGTTCGCCACGGTCGCCCGCAAGGACCAGGAGCGCACGCTTACGGTCGCCACCCGGCATCGGACCCTGCGCGCCCCGGAGCTGATCGCCGAGATGCAGCCGGTGTTGGACGGCCTGGAGCTCAAGCCCGGTCATCGCTGGGAACTGGGGGCGAGGTTGAGGACGCCGGCGAGACCAACGAGAAGCTGTTCCGCTACCTGCCGCACTGCCTGCTGGCGATCGTCCTGCTGCTGATCTGGCAGTTCAACTCCTTCCGCCGGCCGGCCATCATCGTGCTGACCATCCCGATGGCCTTTGCCGGCTCCCTGGTCGGTCTGTTCGTGATGCGCGCGCCGTTCGATTTCTTCGCCATTCTCGGCCTGCTCAGCCTGGCCGGGGTGATCATCAACAACGGCATCGTGCTGATCGACCGCATCGACGCCGAGCGGCTGGCCGGCCAGTCGGATTACGATGCCGTGGTCAATGCCGGCGTCTCGCGGGCACGGCCGATCCTGATGTCGGCGATCACCACCATCCTCGGGGTGATGCCGATCATTTTGGTGCGCGATCCGCTGTTCTACGCCCTGGCCTGTGTGCTGGCCTTCGGCCTGGCGCTGGGTACCGTGCTCAGCCTGGTCGTGGTGCCGGTGCTCTACAGCGTTTTCATGCGCGTGCGCATACCGGCGAGGTGATCACCGGCTACAAGTTCGCGGCAATGCGCTATATCGAACGTGGGCGCGCCGACGTGGCGGGCCCATCCGTGGCATCGACTTGGAGCAGCTGATGCGCAGCGTCGCAGTCCCCGGCGTCGTTCTGGTCGCCCTGGCGTCGGTCTTGTTGCTGGCCGGCTGCGACCAGGACGACGGCCAGCAGCAGGCCGCAACGCGGCCGGCGCCGGCCGTAACGGTAATGAACACCCGTCGCGAGGCCGTCACCGAGGAGTACGAGTTCGTCGGCAGGGTGCGGGCCATCGACCGGGTCGAGGTCCGGGCCCGCATCGAAGGGGTGCTGCAGGAACGCGCCTTCCGGGAAGGCGACATGGTCGAGGCGGGCCAGTTGCTGTTCCGCATCGAGCCGGACACCTTCGATGCCCAGGTGAAGACGGCCGAGGCCAACCTGGCCCGGGCCAGGGCGCGCCAGGTCGAGGCCGACAAGACCCTGGCCCGCGGTCGCACCCTGATCGCCCGCGGCAACATCTCGCAGGCCCAGGTCGACGAGGCTGAAGCCGGCGCCCAGGC
>Ga0056121_1000269_pt1 | contig 15768 bp, 13 predicted proteins | sample WorMetHEROISLAND_FD_83872 | JGI IMG/M metagenome (GOLD analysis project Ga0056121, IMG submission 83872) | Marine gutless worms symbiont microbial communities from Max Planck institute for Marine Microbiology, Germany - Olavius sp. 1 HERON ISLAND ...
CAGAATACAACGAAATTCGGCCTCACAGTGCGTTGGATGATATGACTCTTACTTAGAGTTTTTCCAGCTATATGACGAAGGAGAAGAAAAGGCAGAATACCCTTAAGAGCTAGTGGATGATTTGGGGGGTAAGGTCAGGTCGTATGGAAGGGTTAGGCTTTGAACTCAAGCGCGAAGCCAGTCTGAGCACACTGACCAATGACGTGGTCAAATCCTCTGCTATTGAGGGTGAAAACCTGAGCCCGGAGGAGGTTCGCTCTTCTATTGCCCACAGGCTCGGGATTGACATCGCCGGGCTTATTCCAGCAAGCCGGGATGTGGAAGGCATTGTTGAGATGATGCTGGACGCCACGCAGCAGTTTTCTTTAGCCTTGACGAAGGATCGCCTGTTTGACTGGCACGCCGCGCTCTTCCCAACAGGGCGTAGCGGCATGCACAAAATCACCGTTGGCGGCTGGCGCACTATCGATGCTGGCCCTATGCAGATTGTTTCCGGTCCTATCGGTGAAGAAAAGGTTCACTTCGAAGCGCCCAGCGCAGACCGCCTGGAAAAGGAAATGCAGGCGTTTCTTACGTGGTTTGCAGGCGGCGATGATATTGACCCCGTAATCAGGGCAGGCATTGCTCACCTATGGTTTGTCACCATTCACCCCTTTGAGGATGGCAATGGGCGGATTGCCAGAGCCATTGGTGATATGGCCTTGACTCGTGCAGATGGCACGCAGGATCGCTTTTACAGTCTATCATCCCAAATTGAGACGGAACGGGAGCACTATTACAATCAGCTTGAGAAACAGCAACGTGCAACACCAGACATCACAGACTGGCTTTCATGGTTCTTGGATTGTCTTGGCCGGGCCATTACCAATGCCGAAATAACGCTCGGCAATGTTCTGTTCAAAGCTCAGCTCTGGGATATCATTAATCAGAAGCCAGTGAACGACCGCCAGCGCCTGATTATTAATCGTATGCTTGAAGATGATTTTGAGGGATTCATGAACACTTCCAAATACGCCAAACTTGCTAAGTGCTCAAACGATACAGCCCTTCGGGATATTCAGGAATTGAAGGAAAGAGGCATCTTCATGCAGAACCCCGGGGGTGGACGTAGTACAAGTTACAGGCTGCCAGATCGAGAAGATTAATTACGTTTCCACAGTTTGATTCTCGCACTAAGCTGCTCACTCCCTGCCATGAAAATAATGCCCTTTCATTCCGCAAACGTTGAAAACTAACACTTCGGAGTGAAATAGGGTGTTTTCAAATAGATTTTTGGGGAGACTTATTATGCTGGTTATTTCGGGATACACACCTTCGATGAAATTGGTCCACCGCTTACTTTTTTCCGTGAGATTTAACCGAAACCCGTAGGGTGTGAACATCACTATAGGCATTTCTCTTCCGAACAGCTCTATGGCCTTTATCAGCCACACTTCCGGCAATAATGGCCTGCTTAAGTAATGCGCCTTTATGTATCCTCTTGTTTTCCGATCGATATTGAAAGGTGGATTCATTATTACCAATTCGGGAGTTGGCAGCTCCCCTTTCTGTACTTCCAAGTAATTCCGATGTAGGAATTTCCCCCGAAACCCCTGCTCTTCGATATCAATACCCAGTACATCATAACCGGCATTCATGAAGGGCATGAGCAATGATCCCTTTCCCACGCATGGGTCGATTACCAGACCTTTTTTTATATGAGGTCTTAGGATGGAAAAAAGGAAGCGGCTGGTTCCGTGAGGGGTATAAACTGTCGCTGGTTTTTCCTTATCATAGAAGTTATTCCTATCCACTCGATACATCGTTCTCCTCCAGGAACTTACTGCCTTTGCGTATTATCTCATGGGTGTCTTACTCTTCCCACCCCTTTGAGGCAAATAACACTGCTAAACGCGGGACTATCTGTCAAAAAACTTACAAATGATTGGATAGTAAGGGATTAGAAACTATGTCCGGCTGGCTCTATTATGTGTGTCGCAGCTTGTGCATCCATATACATGAACATGGGGAGGGCGGTAGGGTTTTCGGTAAACCCTTGCCATTACATAGCCATCCTCCGGGAGTTTGAGCTTGCAGCAGGGGCAGTGTCTATTGTTCAAGCCCCTGGAAATTTTGTGATGGGCGCTTGAACTGCCGGTTTTATGAGGGGTAGAGGCGCTAATAGATGCCCCTTCGCTGCTCCAACAGTATCTGCAGCCGAATATATGCATCAAATCGAATTCCTTGCCGGGGAACAGGGCTGAATGAACGCGCAAACCCCTTTCAAGCCTTTCTCTGCATAGAGGGCATATTTTCTGGGGGGTTATGGTTTTGGAGCTCCTGTCCTTGATGATTCGAGTTTGATTTGGTTTTTTCCTACGCCAAAGAAGGAGCCCCAATGCTGAAAACAGGAGCACAAGAATAATCCCTACCAGGATTTCGATGCTCAAGCCCTACATTCTCCACGGGCATCGGGCTTCAAAATATGGCGGCTATCCATGAACAGCTTTCCCAAAAAAGCTGCCATTGCGGGAGAAGGATCGCAGAGATCGCTGCGTCAATCTCCACAGCAAGATGGAAGACCCAGAATGCCTGCCCTCATGTCCGCCAGTCATACTGCTATTGTCGACTTTCCAACAGGGAGTAGTTTAATGCAGCTGCTCACATTATGAAGTTAATCAAAAAAATGTTACTATACTATGCCTATGTCCACCCTCTTCGTGGTAGCCACTCCAATTGGGAACATCGAAGATATAACTTTTCGTGCGGTGCGAATTTTGAAGGAAGTAGATGTCATTGCTGCTGAGGATACGCGGCAAACGCGAATTCTTCTGGATAGATGCAATATAAGCGTTAAGCGCCTGATTAGCTGTAGGGCGAGAAATGAAGATGTAAGCGCTAGAGGCATAGTGAAGCTGCTTGGCCAGGGCTTTACGGTGGCCTATGTCACCGATGCGGGAACTCCAGCTGTTAGCGATCCTGGTGCTCGACTTGTTAACATGGTTCGGGCGAGGGGTTTCGAGATAGTTCCGATTCCAGGCGTCTCGGCCGTTACAACCCTGGTTAGCGCTGCCGGAATGGCTGGAAAGGGTTTCCTGTTCGAGGGGTTTTTGTCGTCGAGAGCCGGGAAGCGGCGAAGACGGCTTGAGAAACTGCTTGAAAGCGGTATGATATTTGTTGTTTACGAGTCCCCCGCCAGAATAATCGGGCTCTGTGAGATTCTGGCTGAGCTTTGCCCAAGCCGTAATATCTTTGTGGGTAGGGAATTAACTAAGAAGTTTGAGGAATGCATCCTTGGAAAAGCCGATGAGGTATTGTCGAAGTTGAACAAAATGGATAGAATTAGAGGTGAATTCACGGTTCTTGTAGGAGCCCAGGAAAGATAAGAATCGACTAGGTGGAATCTTTGGATTTTTGGCGATCCATAGGTTATGATTACAGTATCTCTGCCGATATTTAGACTAGTCGGAACGAGGAGAGTGCATGACCATTGATAGGTTAGGGCCCTTAGATTCACTTTCAAAATTTAGCAAAACGGATAAGCCGGAGAAATTAACCAAAGAGATGGCAGCCGATTCCGTGGCGGTATCCAAGGAGGCCAGACATTCGGCCGCGCTCCGACAGGCTGCCGATATAGTGCGTTCCGCCCCGGACGTTCGTATGGATAGAGTTGAGACAGTGAAGGCGAAACTCCGGAAATCCGATTATATCGATGATGCAGTTGTCAATGCGGTGGTTGATCGCCTGTTGGATGTTTTTGGCGTTTAGATTTTATTGATTGGCGTGAGTGCAGCGCCTCGAACACCGTTCACCGTCCACTAATCTGCCAGAGCGCTTACCTCCCAAAATTTGGCTGGAGAAGCGGCAGGAGCCTTGGTTACCAAGATGAGGGTCGAAATGGCGCGGCATGGTGATCTGTTCGTTCAAGTCCCTCAAAAGGCAGGATAGCTTAACTCGTTCTACACGCACTCTATAAAAGCATATTTTTTCCGCAAAAACCAGATCCCGCGGGGGATGGCTGGTTCCCGCGCCGCGCTTCCATGTTAGGGATGAAGCAAATATGAGGGGTTGCAACACGGCACGATGTAAAGGAGAATCAAGCGAAATGAAATTTCATAGGCCGGTGCTGATTAGCCGGCTGTCTTGGTGATTAGGAGAGGTGCGAGAGTGGTTGAATCGGGCTCCCTGCTAAGGAGTTGTGTGGGGAACTGCACCGAGGGTTCGAATCCCTCCCTCTCCGCCATTGGCTTAAAACGAGCCATGCCCCGCAGCAACGAGCTTAGGCTTTCGCGGGCTTTTTTGCTGCAGCTGACTTTGCCTCTCTAAAAACACCCCCTTTTGCGCTAATTTGCCTCCCGCCCCTTCCTGAAAAGCACCGTATTGGGAAAGGAAGATGCGATGTTTCTAAGTTATGAAGAATCAAGGCTTTGGCAATTGACCGGTTCGCGCCACTCTGCGGGCGGCATTGTTTGATGAAGAATTAGGCTCCATCAACGTTCATGTCCCAACCGGACTGAGGTACCTCCCCGGTTTGGTAGAATTGGCGAATGAGTTTTATGTAATCCAAAAAATCTCTGTTTTCTTTGGCAAGCCTGTTTGCCGTGTTCCAGTCTATTTCATTCCGCTCTTTAGCTGGAATCATGATCTGACTTTCCGAAGGGTTTTCGGCATCCAATTGAATGAATCCAATACCATGCAGACTCACAAGCATGCGAAGCTCCTTCAAGGTGTGTGCACCTTCAATCTCGCTGGCAGCCAAATAGCCAAAATTCGCCCATGAAGAGTTGCTGACGGCTTGGAAAAACACCTCGCGCACATTTGAGCGATTGATCAGAATTTTAACCTCAAAAGACCATAGCTTTGACTTTTTATCAGCATATTGCTGCACGCAGTCCTTGATTTCGCGGTCCCAGTCGGAGCTGAGATCTTCCATGCCGACAAGATCGGGATAGAGCCACTTATTGCCGCCGGCGCCTTGAGAATTGCGAGACCGTTTTTCATCGATGCGCTTGCTGTAGATTTCAAGCTCCAACCAAAGAAAATCGGATAAGATTGGGTAAAGGTCATGCTCATTTAAAACAGAGCCATTTACTCTTGAGGCAGGAGAGGCTTTCCTGCTCTCAGCATGATCGATTTCTGCGCTGTCCGCCTGCTCGGTGAAATAATACTTCCGAGGGCGGCCTTCCGTGGTTTTAATCCCTGGATAGCGTTTCTGCATCCCTGGGCGCTGTGCGCCGATTTCAGCAGCAATTTGCTGCAAGAGATCTTTTTTATTCTTGAGTGGATTCACCTTTGCGGTAGAGCGCCTTTGCTTTTGGCGGCATTCATCAGGATAGGTTCTGAGTATCCACTTGGCGATTTCCCGAGTTGTATATTTTTTCTCAGCGTTCTGCCGTAAATATTCAGCAGCGGTGTTCACTAAATTCAGCGCCATGCTTCAATCTCGTCTTTCGTATCCGCCTATCATATCATTCACTGATTGAAAATTACAAGAGAGGCGAGCCGTTTCTTTTCCGCTCAAGCTGGCTGCCAAGCATCGGCTGCGGGAATGTGGTCAAAGCCGATGGGAACTTTGCAAACGGCATTACGGGAAAACAAGCAGAAGAGCCGCTGCAATCGAAGGCTCCGGAGTATGAGACTGTCTTTAATTTTCCAATAAACCTAGGGCGATTCGTTTTCCTCCGTCTCTGTTCCACGCTTTTCCCTCCACTCAGTTTATTGGAATGGCCGCCTATCAATCTAAGTTGTGATACTGAAGTTTTTTCCCTATGCTTAGCTTAAAGCAAATCAAACTGGCGGCGATTATGGAGATTTGTGGCTTAGTCCAGTAGAATATTCTAGCTTGAGGAAGATGCCAATTGGCGTTATCTAGATATGTAGGAAATAATTCGATGAAGAAGAAAGCGCTTATAACTGGGATTACGGGGCAGGACGGGGCCTATTTGGCAGAGTTCTTGTTGGAAAAAGGCTATGAGGTTCATGGCATTAAACGACGGGCATCTTTGTTTAACACCGCACGCGTTGATCATCTGTTTAAGGATCCGCGCCAATCCAACCTAAGCTTCTTTCTTCACCATGGCGACATGACGGATTCAAGCAGCCTTATGCACATCGTACAAAAGATTCGCCCCGATGAGGTTTATAATCTAGCTGCCCAGAGCCATGTGGCAGTTAGTTTTGAAGAGCCTGAATACACCGCTGATGCTGACGCCTTGGGAGCATTGAGATTGCTTGAGGCGATACGAATTTTGGGCTTAACCGATGAGGTCAAATATTATCAGGCTGGCACATCCGAGCTTTACGGCTTGGTTCAGGAGACGCCGCAGAAGGAAACAACACCCTTTTATCCGCGAAGCCCCTATGCGGTGGCAAAGCTCTATGCATACTGGATTACGGTAAACTACCGAGAAGCCTACGGAATTTATGCCTGTAATGGCATCTTGTTCAACCATGAAAGCCCGGTGCGCGGAGAAACATTTGTAACCCGCAAAATAACTCGAGCTCTAACACGTATCAAGCTTGGGCTGCAAGATCGGCTTTATCTGGGGAATTTGGAGGCAAAGCGCGATTGGGGGCATGCCCGTGACTTTGTTGAAATGCAGTGGCTGATGCTGCAGCAGGATAAACCAGAGGATTTCGTTATTGCCACCGGGGTTCAGCATAGCGTGCGGCAGTTTGTGGAGGCCGTTGCGGGAGAGCTGGACATGAAAATTACCTGGGAGGGTGTGGGTGCCGATGAGAAAGGCTATGACCGGACTGGTAACTGTATTGTTGTCATAGATCCTGCCTATTTTCGCCCCACCGAGGTGAAAACCTTGTTAGGAGATGCCAGCAAGGCCAAAGAGAAATTGAAGTGGGAGCCGAAAACTGATTTTGACAGCTTAGTTCGTGAAATGACTCAGGCCGATTTGGAAGAGGCTAGGAAGCAGAAATCTAGGGAATAATATGAAAATTATGCTAACAGGCGGCGGCGGCATGGTGGGAAGGGCCATCCTTAGACAAAGGGCCGCCCTGGAGCACAGAATTATTGCTCCCCGCAGTAAGGATCTTAACCTCATTGACCGGCGGGACGTCTATGAATTCATAGAACGGGAACAGCCTGATTTGGTGATTCATGCAGCAGGGCGGGTGGGCGGCATCGCCGAAAACATGTCCCATCAAGCCGAATTCTTACTGGAGAACCTGTATATGGGTTTAAACGTTGTGGATAGTGTATTTAAGGCTGGCGTGAAGAGGTTTATCAATTTGGGCAGCTCTTGCATCTACCCCACGACCGCGCCTTCCCCCTTTCGGGAAAATATGTTACTGGCTGGTTTCCTTGAATCGACCAATGAGGGCTATGCTCTTGCGAAGATAGCCACCTTAAAACTTGCTAATTTTATCGATGCGGCCAACCCCGACTGCCATTATGTTTCCGTGATTTCTCCCAACCTTTACGGGCCAGGGGACAAGTACGAGCCGGCGCGCTCTCATATGATTCCCGCCGTTATCCGCAAGCTCCATGAGGCTGCCCGTCTCGGCCAGAATGAGGTGAGCATTTGGGGAGACGGCACAGCACGGCGTGAATTCATGTTGGTAGACGATCTGGCCGATGGTCTTTGGTTTTGTGTGGATTATTTGGAGAGGCTGCCCTCGATAATAAATGTTGGAATTGATGAGGATTATAGCGTCAACGAGTATTATCAAGCAATTGCACGAATCGTCGGATACAATGGGAATTTCGTCCACGACCTTGATAAGCCCGTTGGGATGAAGCGTAAGCTCATGAGCAGCGATAAAATTAAAGCGCTGGGCTGGAAACCGAAATGGAGATTAGAGCAGGGCCTTGAGTATACATACCGACATTTTCTAGAAGAACACGGCAACGGATGAGAGACAGCAGGGCAGCTCTCTCGTACAGACTTGGCGAAAGCAGCTGGGATCATCGAGAGATTGAAGCTCTCAAACGTGTTATCGATAGTGGCTTTTACAGCATGGGAAGCGAGGTAAAGGCGTTTGAAGAGGCTTTTGCAGATTATGTTGGCAGCCGTTATTGTGTCATGGTGAATAGCGGCAGCTCTGCCAACTTGCTCATGGTTGCGGCCCTCCGCTATCGCAAAGGCGGATTATCGATTCGGACCGGGGATGAGGTGATTGTTCCTCCAGTCTCATGGAGCACCAGCTATTATCCATTTAGCCAGTACGGCATAAAATTGAGATTCGTAGATATCGACCGCGAAACTCTGAATTACGACCTCGCCGCCCTATCGTCTGCGGTTGACGAGAACGTTAGCGCTATTCTCGCGGTGAATTTGCTGGGCAACCCGAACGACTTTGATGAGATCCAATCCCTGATTTCGGGCAGAGACATCCTGCTAATTGAGGATAATTGTGAATCTATGGGCGCTTGCTACAATGATAGACAATGTGGAACGTTCGGAGTTATGGGCAGTTACAGCTGCTTTTTTAGCCACCACATCAGCACCATGGAAGGAGGGCTTATCGTTACAGATGATGAAGAGCTATTCCATATTCTTCTATGTCTGCGGGCGCATGGATGGACAAGAAACCTGCCTGATACAAACTCAGTTGCCCAAAAGAGTCAGAACAAAATCGAAGAAGATTTTCATTTTGTCCTCCCTGGATATAATCTGCGTCCCCTAGAAATGGCTGGCGCAATCGGGCAGGCCCAAATGGAAAAGCTTCCCTCTCTGATTACGTTTCGACGCAAAAATGCGATGCTCTTTCTTGAAATTATGGCGGAATTCCCGCAAATTAGCGTGCAAAAAGAGATTGGTAAAAGCAGCTGGTTCGGATTCTCCCTGATAGTTCATGAGGAGGGAAAAAATAGCCGCGCGGATGTTGTTTCCGAACTGGAACGTTACAATATTGATTACCGCCCCATTGTTACCGGTAATTTCGCCAAGAACTCCAAGGTGATGCGATGGTTGCCGCACACCATTTTCGGGGACTTAAAGAATGCCGACTGGTTAGATCGAAATGGATTATTCGTTGGCAACCACGGACGTGATTTGTCACGGGAGTTGGAATTGCTGCAAAAGGCGCTCACACGGGCGTTAGCTTGATTCCTGAGTCACAAAATGAAAGATGAGTCCCTTACACAAAGAATAAGCCTTTGGAGCCCGGAATTGTGATACACACGCCATATTTGTCGATCAATGTATATGATTTTTTTGACTAGTATAATCCATAAATGAGCAACACCAATATAACCGTTCGGCCAATCGGCGGGTTAGGAAACCAGATGTTTTGCTATGCTGCTGCCTATGCCCTTGCGCGCAGGCGGGATTGCAATCTGGAAATTGATATAGGGATCTACGATAACTATAAACTCTGGCCCTACGGCCTTGCGGCCTGGCGTATTCCGCAGCAGCTGGCAGCGCCGAAGTGGCAGCATAGACCGGTAACGGCGAGCCTGTGGCGTAAAATCTCCAGAGGTTGTTTGCGGGGCCTAGTTTATCGGTGCCGGCGCTTATTCTCTCTGTATGCTGAAAGGAATTTTCTGTATGTTGAGAGGAATTTTCATTTCGAGGAAGATTTGATTTCCAAGCGCCCGCCGCTTATCCTGGAGGGATATTTTCAAAGCTGGCGTTATTTTCATGATTTCGAGGTGGAGATCAGGGAGATTTTTCAACCAGCTAACCCCTTGAGCTCCCAAGCTAACGATTTTGCCAGGTTAATCAAATCTCATCCTAACAGTGTTTGCATCCATGTTAGACGGCGCGACTATCTATCGGCCGTCAACCAACAGGAGCATGGTGTTTTAGGCAAGGCATATTTTCTTAAAGCGGCGCAAATAATGAGAGGATTATTGCCGCAGGCTCAATTCTTCTTCTTTAGCGATGATCCGGACTGGGTGGAGGAGGAGCTTTTGGGCGATTTACCCGGTGAGCTTTATCGCTCCGAAAACAATTATCCGTGGGAAGAGATTTTCCTCATGTCGCAATGCCAGCATAATATCATCGCCAATTCCAGCTTTAGCTGGTGGGAGGCTTATTTGAACGTTAATCCAAAGAAGGTTGTAATTGCCCCACGGCAATGGTTCCCGCCACATTTCATGCGGCAGAGAAACTGCTGCGATCTTCTTCCCCCGGACTGGATTACGATATGAAGTACGCCAAAGAGAAACTGTAGGGATAATCCAGTGTTTTTTTGAACCATTTCATGATGTCTCTATCATAAGCCGCCAAACCGCCTGCGGGTGAGCAGCAAACGTTTGGCCAACTTGCCGCCAGAATAACGAATTCCAGGTCTTTTTACTTGCACGGCCCTAACACCAATTTGGTGATTACGCTAGGAGATGAAGCGCTCGCAGATGCCCGGTTCACTACCTAAAGGTTTAAAAACCAATCGGACTGAACGGTGACTTCTTCAACAAACTCAGTCTTAATGCCAAGAGTTAACTCTTTTAGCTTATCGACTAGCTGCTCACCGTCGACCAGGTCAATAGGTGCAGCCCCATCCCGGTTAGCTTCTTCTACGGCGGCTTTGGTGAAACTGCCAGTCGTAATAAACATACTTCTGTCCACTCGGCCTACGGTGGCGCCTCGAAAATCACGAATTTCCGAAGCTCTAACCGAACCTTTGTATTTCTTGCATTGAAAAGCGATATGGAAACTCATCAAGCCGTTGATACGGGCAATACCTTTGCCATCAATGCCGCCGTCGCCAGTTCTCCCAGTTATCTCAACATGGATGAAGCCCGATTCACGCAATACCCGCTGGGTGAGCCGTTCAAAGGCGTCAGCGCTCATTTCTTCCAGAATGCGGTGAAGATGTTCACGCCAGGGCAGCATCTCTTCCGGCAACTCTTCAATCGCAGTGGATGGTTCGGATAAAACTTGGTTTCTCTGGGTAGACTTCCTACCCGGCGACCGCATATGAGATACGATTTCACGGCTACCTATTTCGTCAGCTTGCTTGGCTTTATCAGTTAAAGCCCAAACTCCACGGCTAGAGTTTTCAAGGTAACCGGCTTTCTTCAAATAAGTTCGCGCCCATGCAAGACGATAACCAATTTCTGTCCGGCTGTCCTTTTCAGGATTATGAAGAACAGCAAGCGTTTTTTCATCAAACTTCTCAAGCTCAACAACTTTGTCGTATATTTCACCAATGCTGCCAGAGCCGCCGAGCTCAATAAGCGCTTTTATTAATGGAAGCATGAGTTGATCAAATGTGACCATGGAATTCCCCTCCAAACTACCTGAAAGCAATCGCACCAATTACTTTATTTTGCGGCTTCATTACTTTCCCCTCAAGAAAGCAGGACGAAGAAACGCTCGAAGAACACGCTCAGTTTATTCAGCACATCCCGCTTTTTCACCCCATGGCTGTTTTTTTTGTCGAACCTTGAAACCGGCGGCAGAATCTTCATGATGTCGGTGCCGGTAACTGGGATTGCGCCGTCGCGGAATGCATTGTCAACAAACTTCCTTGTCTCATCGGCGTTGAGACCTTCATCCTCGATGATGCGGTTTAATTCCTCCGTCTTCTTGGCCTCAATAAAGGGGGCCCATGCCGCATCAACCTTGGAGCTGACAGAGACGGAATCGACAAACTGCTCAATGAGGTCTCTCTTGTTGTGCAGGCTGGGGCTGGCGTTGACCGCACGCTCAATGTCGGCTCGGATCTCCCTGCCTTCGCCTGAGCCCTTCTTCTTGAGGTACTTCTCCACCAGCATCAGGATGTAATCAACGTTGATTTCGTCCTGTTTGATCAGCTCAATTTCGAATACCACGTCGTCGATGATCGACTCTTTCTCAACATTGGAAGCCCCGCGGAATTCGGCGTGCAGATTCAGGTATCGGCTATGGTAATCCTGGGACTCACGCTCGCTGAGTATCTCATTGCCGGCGAAGTCGTCGAATGCCGTGAGAATGTTTTTCAATCGCAAAATTGCGCCAAAGAGCTTGATAAAGGCCTTCTTCTTCGCTTCACCCACGACGTTTTTGCCGGGCGGAAAATTCTTAACTAGCTCCTCAATCTGCTTCCGGTATTCCTTGTAGTACTCGGCGTAAGGTTTCAGCAGCACGATGCCTTTGGCATCCTTGTTGCCGAATAGGGCCAGGGCATCGTTGGTTTCCTCTTCAAGATTGCGAAAGGAAATGATGTTGCCGTAGGTTTTTACCGAATTTAGGATGCGGTTTGTCCGCGAGTAGGCCTGTATCAGCCCATGGGCGCGCAGGTTCTTATCCACCCAGAGAGTGTTAAGCGTGGCGGCATCAAAACCAGTGAGCAGCATGTTAACCACGATCACTATATCCAGCTCGCGTTTTTTCAGGCGCTCCGACAAATCCTTGTAGTAGTTTTGAAACTTCTCAGCCGATGTGTCGAAGCGAGTAGAGAACAGGGCATTGTAGTCCTTGATTGCGGCATCCAGAAAATCGCGCGAGCTCCGATCCAATCCTTCAGTCTCAAACTCTTCCTCGCCCAGCAAACCAGCGCCTTCTTCTTCATTGGCGGCAAAGCTGTAAATCAGGCCGATTTTCAGCTGCTGCGCGGGGGGAATATCCCTCTGCTGATCTGCAAACTCCGTGTAATAGCGTTTGGCTGCCTCGATGGAGGCCGTGGCGAACAGCGAATTGAAACCGGCTGGACGCTTTCCGCCATGGCTGTAACTGACGCCGCGTTTGGTTTTTTGGTCGAAGCGCTCTCTGATATAGCTTACGATCTTCGAGATGCGCTCCGGGGCCAGCAGCGCCTGCTCCTTGTTAATGGCCGGCACTTTCTTGTCTTCCACCTCAGGCGATACCTTAACCGTGTTGATGTAGTCGATGCGGAAGGGCAGCACATTTTTGTCGTTGATGGCGTCGACAATGGTGTAGGTGTGCAGCTTGTCCCCAAAGGCCCGCTCCGTTGTGCGCCTAAGGGGGCTGCCGTATTTGGCCGAGTTATCGGCGAAGATCGGCGTGCCGGTAAAGCCGAACAGGTGGTAGCGTTTGAAGGACCGAGTGATCTCCGCGTGCATGTCGCCGAACTGGCTGCGGTGGCACTCGTCGAAAATCACCACAACATGGGCATTATAAACAGGATGTTTCTTGTTCTTTGCCGCGAAGCGGCTGAGTTTCTGGATGGTGGTGATAATAATGCGGGCATCTTGTTTTCCCAGTTGTCTTTTCAGCACCGCCGTCGAGGTGTTGGAGTTTGCCGCGCCCTTTTTAAAGCGCTCGTATTCGCGCATGGTCTGATAATCCAAATCCTTGCGGTCTACCACAAACAGCACCTTATCAATTTCCGGCAAAGCGCTTGCCAATTGAGCGGCCTTGAAGCTGGTCAGCGTTTTGCCGCTGCCGGTGGTGTGCCAGATGTAGCCGCCCGCGGCTGTTTTGCCGAGATGCCTGTGATTGTTGACGCCAGCTGCGATGCGCAGAAGAATCTGCTCCGCCGCTGCTATCTGGTAAGGGCGCATCACCAGCAGCTTTTTATCCACATCAAACACGCAGTAGCGGGTTAGGATGTTTAGCAGCGTGTGCTTGGCAAAGAAGGTTTTGGTGAAGCCAGTCAGCTCCGTGATTGGCTGATTCCCTGCGTCGGTCCACCAAGATGTGAACGAAAAGCTGTTGGAAGTTTTCCGGCTGCTGTGCTTATCGCGCTGCTCCGCCAGGTGACCCTCGCGCACCGTGTTGCTGTAGTACTTGGTCAGCGTGCCGTTACTGATGACAAACAGCTGCACATACTCAAAGAGGCCTGAGCCCGCCCAGAAACTATCGCGCTGGTAGCGGTTGATTTGATTGAAGGCCTCGCGGATGTCCACGCCGCGGCGTTTCAATTCCAGATGCACTATGGGAAGGCCGTTAATCAGCACTGTCACATCATAGCGGTTGGGCCGCCTGCCCTCTGCCTCGTATTGGTTAATAACCTGCAGGCTGTTGTTGTGTATTTGCTGCTTGTCGATCAGGTAGATATTTTTTACCTTCTTGCCCTCACGCTTGAGAACCTGAACATGGTCTTCTTGGAGGCGGCTGGTCTTTTCAACGATGCCCTCATTGGCTTTGGCAATGGAGCTGGCAAAAAAGCGCTCCCATTCCGCGCCGGAGAATTTTATCTTGTTGAGTTTTTCCAGCTGGCGGCGCAGATTTTTGATCAGATCCGCCTCGTTAGTGATTGGAAGGTATTCATAGGCCTGAGCCTGCAGCTGCTTAATAAGGGCCTTTTCCATCTCCGCTTCAGACTGATACGCTGTTTCACGGGCTTCATCGGGTAAGAATTCGGCCACCACCGTGCTTTCGTCAGAGACTGCGATTGGCTCGATGCGGTACCGGTTTTTTCTCATTGGGCCATTTTAAAGGTTAGCAAACGGTCGCGGTAGTACTGGTACTGCCGGCGGCGGGCCTTGATTTCGGCGGGCAGACCGCTGGACAGGCTGTTTACCAGAGCATCGAATTTATCAAGGATGGCGGCAATTTCGCGCTGCACCTCGATAGGGGGAACGGGGATGCGAATTTTCGCAAGATTCTTTGCTGAAACATCAATTACTTTTGCGCCGAAGGCCCATTTCTTTTTTTGAGCAAAGAATTCCGGTGTGCGAAAGTAATAGGATAGATACTTCGGATATTGTTCATGTTTGATTACCGTTGCGTGTCCGCCTGTGACAATCTGTGAACTTCCAAGCCAAGCGACAGACTTGCAAACATCTTCAAGATTTTCGCTGGTGTTTGTAATAATGAGATCACCAGGGTCTACCTTTGCCAGCCTCTCAGCCTTCTCAGGAGGCACAAAAGAAATCGTATCTATGGCCCAAATACCGTAGCTCGTGTAAATCTGGCCGTAATGAATACACCCGACCCCAGATTCAACAAAATCAGACCTTGGCATTCCGTTCCCACGAACCAATTTCGCGATCTCACCAAGCTCCCTGAACTCCACCCCTTTCGGGCAAAGCTCCGCAATCAACTTGCGTAAGGGATTGCCCTCCATGTTATCAAAGGTGAGCAGCGCGCCGCGGTAGTATTCATACTGCCGCCGGCGCGCCTCCAGCTCCGCCTCCAGCTCCGCCTCCAGCTCCGCCTCCAGCTCCGTGAACGGGTCAAGAATCTTTACGATTTCGCGCTGCACTTCGATAGGGGGAACGGGGATGGGGAATTTCTTGAAGTTTTTCATATCCACTGAGGCGAAGCTAGATGTAGTTGTGTTATTGCAGCACCAGTCGTCGAGCACAAAACAATAGTAAAAAAGAAACTTCATATCTAACTGTTCTGCATATTCTGGCTTTAGAGCAAGAGAGGTGAATCTTTGATTCGATAAATGTGGGACGGTGATTAATGCGTGCTCACCGATGGTAGCCGATGTTGCTACAATAATTGAACCGGCGGGGAATAGTCTACCACCCTTCACAGCTTCTTTGGTAACCTTCTGTAACGATTCACTGAGGATTCTACCATTTTTACGAATATCATCCATCCGGAACCAGGGCACTGTTCCATTGGCCCAGAGGTCTTGGTTTGCTTTCGATGGGGTATAACCGTTTTTTGTAATAAACAGTTCTTGAAGCTCCTTAAACTCCACCCCTCTTGGGCAAAGCTCCGCAATCAATTTATCAATTCGGCTCATGCCCGCTTTTCCTCAAGATCGGCCACGATGGCATCAATCTGCCTCCGCAGCTTCCTTTGCCTTGCCACGATTTTCCCGATGTCGGCATTCAGCTTCACAATGTTGATTTCTTCGCGTTCGTCCTTTCTCTCCACATAGGAGGAGACAGCTATGTTGTAGTTGTTCTCGGCAATCTCCTTATTGGCTGCCATCCGCGCGAAATGCCTGATGTTTTTGCGCCTGATAAAGGCTTCCAGAATC
>Ga0056121_1000270_pt1 | contig 15621 bp, 18 predicted proteins | sample WorMetHEROISLAND_FD_83872 | JGI IMG/M metagenome (GOLD analysis project Ga0056121, IMG submission 83872) | Marine gutless worms symbiont microbial communities from Max Planck institute for Marine Microbiology, Germany - Olavius sp. 1 HERON ISLAND ...
AAGTCCATAGTCTGGAGGACTAAAGTCCTCATCCGTGGACAAGCCACGGACTGAACGTGAAGGGACTTAACGTCCATAGTTTCAACTATGATGCGCTTCGCGCACTAAAGTTATTGAAGCAATAAAGCAGCAAGGAGCCATTTCCAGATAATTAATCGCATAGTGAATTCCACGCTTTAACCTTCCGTGGGGATACTCGAGTAATGTTTTGCAACCGGAGGTTTTTTCTCGGTCCGACCCTATTTTCAAAGATAAACGTCGGTTTATCTGATAGCAGTCCGTGCTCCGCTTGGGAACCGCTCTTGGGCATCTAACATAATGATATAAAATCTGATTTTTAATATGAAAAATAACATGAAACGACATACTAGGTCCTGTTGACATTTAACTCTAACCCACTGTTTTCACGTGTTAAATAGCCGCAACATCCCACTGGTCCGCACAGCGGACCCTACGCTAACCGTTTGATTATTTTAGGGTCCGCTGTGTGGACCTTCCTAAATGTCAACACGACCTAGTACCCGGTTTCAACTGATATTGCAAATTTCTCGGAGGAGGCGCACATCAAGCTTAAGAGGCTGTATAAAAACTAACCAAACTGTAGGGTGGGCTGTGCCCACCACATACGACGCCTGAGAGGTGGGCACAGCCCACCCTACGGGCACGACTCTATTAAAATCAATGGCTTAGTTTTTAGACAGCCTCTAAGGGATTATGCCCGCAATATCAGTCGAAATGATGTACTAGTGCCCATCGAGCCACCTCTGCAGGGCGTCGATTAATGCCTGTGCCTGCGTCTTGCTGGAGATGTTGAACTTGGACTGCTGGCGGAACTCGCCGCCACGCTTTTGATAGCGGCGGATGCTGTACTTCTCCGGACCGTAGGTCTCCTTGGTGCGGTCCCACTCCCGATAGCGGAAGAGCACCGTGGCCCAACTACCTTTGGACAGGGTCGCCTTGTCGAGCTCCTGGACGATCTCGGTTTCTCCTTCGCTGTAGCTGACCGTGAGCTCGTCTACCGTTTCCGCCATTCGGGTGTCCCCCTTGTCTTTTCCGTGTCCGGATTATGTGTCAGCGCGTGGACCTTGTCGGTTCGACCCGGGCGCCAAAGCGCTCGAGCAGATCGATGATGGGCCGGTTGCCGTTCTCGATCGCAATGGAGAGGGGCGTCCTTCCGCCGCCATCCGGAGCGTCCACATTTGCGCCGAGATCGATCAGGCGCTTGGCCGACAACCGCCGTCCGTCGCCGACGGCGATGTGTAGGGGCGTGGCGCCCGACTGGTCCTCGGCACTGACATCCGCGCCGCGCTCCGTCAAGAACGCCAGGGAATCCCGGTCGTCTACGCCGGCCCGGACGAGGATGAACAACAGCGCCTGAGGGTCCTCCGTTGCGCCTGCCTCAAGGAGCATGGCGGCCAATTGGGTCCTACCCGCGACCAAAGCAATTTGCAGCGGGGTCTCTCCTGCTCGGTTCGTGGCGTTCGGGTCCGCGCCATTCCTCAGCAGCTCGCGGGCGATGATGAGACGCCCGCGCCGGACCGCCACATGCAGGGGCGGCTCACCCCGAGGACTGGCCTGGTCGATATCCGTACCCCAGTAAATGTGGCGTTTGATCTGGTCCAGATCGCCGCCCTGGATGGCGGGGTAGAGATTGATGGTCGGTGGCGGGGGTTCGCCACAGGCCACGAGTAACAGGGCCGCGAGTACAAAGGTAGTGGGGACACGGACAAGGGACATCTGGCGTTGGTTTCGGAGCTTGGGTTGGAACGCGAGTCCTGCATGGTAAGTCCTGGGACGAGGCCACCGCAACCGCTCGACCCGAACACTAAGAGGCCGTCTAAAAATTAACCCATTGATGTTAAATGTTAAGAAAGAGTCATAAGATCCCTCGCCGGGCTTCGGGATGACCCAGCGCGCGTCCTTGTCATTGCGAGCGCAGCGAGAAATCTTCAGGTTCAAGCGGTTGGTAGGTACTCAGGTTTTTAGACAGCCTTTAAGGCAAGCATGTACAAACCGCATCGAAAACACAACCTGCGAGGTCATGTTTTCGGGGATTCGTACGCGGTCGCCCTGGGTTACGGGCCGGTCGCAACCCCATCATCGGACCTGCTAAATATTGCGAATATGTTACAAAGGGTGCAAACTTCATCACCGACCAGCGTTCGGTTGCCCTTTCTGCATCGCTCCGAGCCCTTTTTCCATATGCCCCGCGAACTCTTAATCCTCCGTCACACCAAATCGGACTGGAGCGCAGGCAACGTCGGCGACTTCAAAAGCCCCCTCGCCAAGCGGGGAAAGAAGGATGCGCCGCGCGTCGGCGCGTGGCTCTATCGGGAAGGGTTGGTACCCGACCTGGTGATCAGCTCACCGGTGCAGCGGGCCCGCCAGACCGCAGAGAAGGTCTGCAAGTCGATGGACTACAAAAAAAAGAAGATCCAGTGGCACGCTGAGGTGTACGGGGCGGATGTCCGAGACCTGTTGCGCTTGCTGGAACGCTGTCCCCCCACTGCGCGGATTGTCCTGCTGGTCGGGCACAACCCCGGGCTGGAGGAGCTGGTGCTCTATCTCGCCGGTGATGAGCCGGACCGGCAGGCAGACGGTAAACTGCTCTCCGCCGCCGCCCTAGCGCGACTGGAGATGCCGGACGACTGGAGCATCCTGGCCTCGGGCTGCGCCCAGCTCATCACCCGCCCGCGCAACCTTGCGGATTGACCCCGGAAATCCCGTCCGATTTGCAGGCTAAGAGCCTTCTACTCGGCCTGTGGCCCATTTTATCATATGTTGAACGTTTTGGTTGGCCTTTATATAGGTCAATTCGGTTTCCGGGTGGTGGTGGTTGAAAACTCGAAATATCTCATCGGCAAAGGCCTGTCCGATGGTTTCAACGGCATCGAAATCGAGAATGACCGTCTTGAATTTATCGATCCTTGCAAGCAACCGCTTCGCTTGTGAACGCGAAACCAATTTATCGTCGCCATATTGGGCGAGTCGGACCGGAACCACCGTTTTTGTAAACCCATAGTCGTCATCCGTGGTAAAGGCGTCGAATACCTGTTTCGTCGTGCGGGAAGTCTTGTTGGCGATTTCCATGAATACAGCTGTACCCGATTGGAAGCCTTGTTGCTCAAATATCCAATCTTCCACTTCCTCGAAGTTATGGGAAAAGTATACATTGCCGGACAGAATGGCGAAATCGTCGAACATCCTCGAGCTGAAAAAGATGCCCTCACCCGTATGGTTTTGCGGGTCCGTCGTCAATTTTCCTTTTGCCAACTCCAATACCGAATGACGCTCATCGTGGAGACCTAATTCACGTTGGATCTTCTTGAAGATCCCTTCGCCATTATCGTATACAGCGATTTTGGTGTTGAGGGCGGTTTTCGTTATCTGGACATGAACCCGAGTACCGGAAGAGTGGTCGATAGCATTGTTTAAAATTTCGGTAAATCCATAATGCCAAATGTCGATTAGATTATCAGGCAAGGTGCTGACGAAAGGAGCGATATCGGAACGCCAGACCCTATCCTCCGCTAACCCTTCATCGAGCGGGTAAATATGTTCCCATTCTTCCAGGGGGCGCAGGAGGTAGCGCCGGTTTCGCGTCGAGCCTTGAACCCGGAGTGCCTTTTGTTGAATAAGTCTTTGAATGTGTTTATTGACCGCTTGGCGGGAGATTCCAAAAGTCTGTGCCGTAAGCCTGACGACATCCTCCGGGTGGTGTTCGACCTTATCAAGGATGAACTGCCTGATTTGCTCACCGCGTTTCCGTGTATTAATCACGGGATAATCCCCAATGCAATCGGCTCAGATCGGGTGACCTGCTGATCGGGCTTATGTGGACCTCAAGATTTTTTTGTACTCGTCAAGACTTGCTAGGTGGGGTCGGATTTTCATCAGCAACCAAGGGATGAATTTAGGAAAGAGGATACGCATGGCCCAAGGGAAGAGCGCGCCGCCGACAATCCCCAGAATGACCACAATAGCTAACTCCACAATTGTAACATACAGTGGAAGCATATCTTGCGGCCATGGAACGAACTTTACCAGTAGATCTAAATTGTGCAGTGAATAATATCCCCCCAAAAAGACGATTCCAGTGAACAAGCAAAAGCCTATTTCTCTGATTACGCGCTCCAAATAACGCTGCGCATCCTTGATAGCGGATATTGTTTGCTTCAAGCTCTCGAAATGACGGTGACGTATGGCCTCTTCGTCCCCGAATTGAGAGTTTACCCACAACACATGGTCGCCGTCATACTGCAGAAGGGATCGCATGGCGATATCAGATCCGCCAGGTATGGCAGGAGTCTCGATGACAACTCCACCGCCGCGGGTGATATCCACCAATAACCGCAGGGGGTCTGGGGCTATCTGACCTCTGACCACTGTGCGTAACTTGAGCCAAGTGACGCGGACCAGTCCGGGGGCATCCGGAGTGGGCGGGGCTCCATTGTCCCTTTGAAGACCCATTATTTATCCTAACCGTTGTCCTAAGATCAGCTTAAGGAACCCGTCGAGCATATTAGTGACGAATGAGGACACCAGCTCCATCAGCGATTTCCAGGTTTTAATCCCTGTCTTGCATGCCTCTATGTGCATCTCGCGCAGGCACTTGGCGTTTTCGTGCTCGAAACCGACCTGTATTCGGTTGACCACATCGCCATCCAGGTGGATGATGCTTTGCATTGTGATCTGCTCGATGCCTATGTCGCACGCCTTGCGTACCAGTACTACGTCATCCGGTGGCATGGCGATTGTTAGCTTGCGCAATTTAGGGTAATCTTCGTAAAGCTCATCCCGATTCGATTCCCACCACCGGCAGGAATCATCATCACACTGCTGTTCGTTCACGAACCGCCAAAGCAGTCGACTGTAGTAAGCGATCCTAATGAGCACGACCGAATCAGCGCAGGTGGGACCCGATTGACCACTTTCATCCCAATCCTTGCCTTTGAGGTTCTCGGCCGCCCGGCAGATGACCTCCCAAACCCGTGGTTCGCCGGTTAATTGAATCCCCTTTGGATCCGCTATTTCATTCTTCACCAGTAGGTCTTCCACCGACTCCAAACCGCCGTTTTGGCGCAAGGATGGACACTTTTCGGGCAACAAGTGTTCGTATTTACGCAAAAATTTCAGATAGGTCTCCGCAAGATCCAGCATGGCTAGGGGCAACGGGGGCATCTTACGGGCTGTCATGTTAGGCTTGATGATCGTATCGACCATCGATCGATGTGAGATCATTAGCCAGCCGACGCAGGTAACCATCACGTTCTTCTTTTTCCTGCCGCCGCTTGGTCAGGGAACTACCCATAGCTAAAGACCTATAAAGAAACTGGAGGTAATCGTTCAGGACCCCTCCGGATTTCGGCCCGACACAGTAACTAACCGAGCGAGGGTACTTTCCTCCCTCGCGCATCTATGTGTGACGCTCACCAGACCGCATGAATGAACGCTACTCCCATCCGCATTGCCCAAATACGGCAGAACTGCACCTGCCTAGCTATCATTGGAAGTTAGGCGGCACCGGCACCGTTTGTGATCGATTGAGCGATGATTTTCGTTCGCCCTCCCCCCAAACCCTCTCCCGCCGGGAGAGGGGCTTTGAGGCTATTTTATTGAGCCATCACCCTCCCGCAGTATCGGCAGTGCGTCGAGACTCGTGGGCTTCACGGCTACCGGTACTGTCCAATAGCTTCAGCAGTTTCTCGCCGCCTCTTTCGACGAGCGTTGCAATGATCTCTACATTGTTGCGCGCGATCTGACAGCCAATCCCGACCTGTTCTCTGTGAAACTTCAAGATGGGATCGTTCTCGGTATCGGTAAATTTGGCGTTGATCGCATGTACTATGTCGCCGGTTGCCAAGTTGATTTTGGAGCATAGTCCGGGGATACCTTGCGACTCCTTAGCGCGGTGATCCCATTTGTCATTTTCATAAGTGATTTCCACATCTCCTACTATGGTAATCACTGAAACAGTAGCCAGCGATTCCGCCGTTTCTATCATACGATCCAGAGCCGACGGTTTTTGATCTTGGGTGGGCATGGTGCTCTCTCTTGAGGACATAATTTACATTGATCTGAGCCCAAACATTCCTTAAACAAAGGGCAGTCAACCATGGCACTCAGATTTTTTAATTTAACCCCTCTACAGGTGCTGTTGGAAGCTTAATCCGCTGCTATTTAATTCGCAAGACCGTATTCTCCAGCGGTGACAATTAACCTTTGCGGCTCACAAACCGCTTGAGACGGGCGCGTTTACGTTGCTGGCTGGGGGTGAGACGGTTGCGACGTCCCGCATAGGGGTTGGTTGCGGTGCGGAATTCGAGCCGCAGGGGGGTTCCGGTGAGGTCGAGTCGGCGGCGAAAGCAGTTGACGAGGTAGCGCCGGTAGGCGTGGGGTACCGCCGCCGTCCGGTTGCCGTGGATGACGATGACGGGGGGGTTACGTCCCCCTTGGTGGGCGTAGCGCAGCTTGATGCGACGCCCGCGTACGAGTGGCGGTGGGTGCCCCTGCACTGCTTCTTCGAGAATGCGGGTCAGCTCGGGAGTGCCCAGGTCACGGGTAGCGTTTGCGATGGCCCGGTTCGCCGCTTCCGGCAACCGGCCGACGCCGCTGCCGTGCCGGGCGGAGATGTAATGAACCGCGGCAAAATCCAGGAATCCCAGGGTCCGGTCGAGGGCGTCGCGTACCCGAGCACGTTCCTCGTCACCGAGCCCATCCCATTTGTTGACCGCTACTACCAGGGCGCGGCCGTTGTCCAAGATATGGGTAGCGAGGGTGGCGTCCTGCTCGCCGATGCCCTGCCGGGCGTCGAGGACCAGGATGACCAGGTTGCATTGCTCGATGGCCTGGAGGGTCTTGACGACGCTGAATTTCTCCACCGTCTCCCGGACCTTGGCGCGCCGTCGCACCCCGGCGGTGTCGATCAGGGTATAGGGCTTGCCCTGATACTCGAAGGGGACTTCGATACTGTCGCGGGTGGTCCCTGGGGCATCGCAGGCCACCAGCCGTTCCTCGCCCAGCAATCGGTTGACTAGCGTGGACTTGCCCACATTCGGCCGGCCTACGATAGCGATTCGGGTACCGCTGTTCTCGGGTATCGGGGTGGTTGCATTCGGCCAGGTCTTTGGAACCCCCCCCCATATCCGCTCCATGAGTGCTTTTACGCCGCGGCCTTGGGTCGCGGAGACAGCAAACGGCTCGCCCAGACCCATGGGGTGGAACTCCGCCGTGGCTAGATCCGGATCTCCGTGGTCGGTCTTGTTGACCACCAGGGTGATGGCTTTACCCATGCGGCGGAGGCGTTCCGCGATCTCCAGGTCGGCGCCGGTGCAGCCGTCGCGGGCGTCTACCAGGAACAGCAGGTGATCCGCCTCTGCCAGGGCGTGGGCGATCTGTTGCTCTACCAGGCCGGCAAGACCTGCAGATTCCTCGCTTAAGCCCCCGGTGTCGACCAAAACGTAAGGGTAAGGGCCAATGCGACCGATGCCATAGCGGCGGTCCCGGGTCAAACCGGGATAATCGGCTACTAGGGCGTCTCGGGTCCTGGTCAGGCGGTTGAACAAGGTCGACTTACCCACATTGGGCCGGCCTACCAGGGTGAGGGTGGGGAGCATGGTGTTGGCCCGTATATCTCACCGGTTTTTTAGAGTTGTCCATACAAACTATACGGCCGGAGAGACCAGAACCAGCGTTTCAGGCATTTACATTCTATACTATTTTTCTTCCTACAGAGGCGGCTATTGGTGACAAAGTTGAAAGTAGATCCTTAAACTCCCGGAGATCGAGCTGTTGCGCAGCATCTGACTTCGCAACCTTAGGATTCGGATGCACCTCTATTAATAGTCCATCGATTCCCATGGCTACACAGGCTCTGGTAAGATCAGGAACGCCATACGCATATCCCATAGCATGGGAAGGATCCAATATAAGCGGAAGATTCGTGTGTTGTTTTAAGAATGCCACGCCACCCAGATCAAGGGTAAACCTCGTTTTCGTCTCAAAGGTTCTTATCCCTCTTTCACATAAAATGACATTATCATTTCCTCCTGACAATACGAACTCTGCGCATTGTGCAAATTCTTGTAATGTTGTACCAAATCCTCTTTTGATCAATACCGGTTTCCGGGTTTTGGCGCAAGCTCTCAAGATCCCTTGGTCGTACATGGCTTTGGCACCGATTTGAATAACATCCGAATATTCGATCACTTCATATACATGGGTTGCATCTCTTACTTCAGTGATGATGTTCAACCCGTGTTTGTCTTTCATCTTTTTGAGCAGTTTCAAACCTTCCAGTCCTAACCCTTGAAAGCTGTAAGGAGAAGTTCGTGGTTTATAACATCCACCTCGCAAGGTTGTTAAGTTCAATTCTTTCAGGAAAGCTGAAGATTGTCGGATCTGTTCCTCAGATTCCACGGAACACGGACCTGCAATTACCAAGGTGTTATTCGTTTCTCCGCCAATAGTCAGGTTACCAATCCGTACTTCTCGCGTACGGTTCATATAACTTCTTGCAGACAATTGCATATCGTTCTCGAAAACAAAGCTCTCCAATGAATCAGCGGCCATTGAAGGATCCATCTCTTTAACGTCGGAGGAGGTTACAGCAACAAACTTGTCATCCTTTTCAATAATGAATGCTGCGAGTTGCTCTCCATATCGATTTGCCTTTTCCGATCCGATTTCTTTCTTAAGGTGAATGATCATAAGTTTTCCTTCTTGAGATTAAGTTCATGTTCCCTGAAACAGGTGCCCACTCATATGAACCGCAGAGATGCTGAGGACGCAGAGAAGCGGTTAATCAATCTCGTACTTGCCTATCCCGATGGGGTACATCCGCAGTGTGGGGGGTACCGGTGCCGCCGGCGTTCGGAGTCGGCCTAGGGTTGGACAGTGGTGCGGGCGGCGATCCCGTCGTGTATGGCGCATCCGCGGCGCGGGCGGTTGGAGTACCCGTAGCATCAGGCTTCGGGGCCGGTTTCTTAGGTTTAGGCGGCGGTGGTGGCGGCGACCCCGCAGAGAGTGCGGCCAGGGTACCATCGTTGCCGTAGACGTAGAGCCTGCTGCCTGCCACCTGGGGGCGTCCCGTGATGGGTCCGTCCACTACCTGGATTTGGGCCATCAGGCGACCGTCACGGCGATCCAGCCAATGGACATAGCCTTCCATGTCCCCGACCGCCACCAGGTTGCCGAGTACCGCCGGGGCGGTCAGGCGCCGGTACTTGAGTGCCTCCTGTTTCCAGACATCGGTTCCGTTGGCGGCGGTTGCGGCCCATATCAGATCGTCGGAGTCGGTGATATAGAGCATATCGGCGCTCGTTGCCAGCCCCGCGTGGGCCGAGAGCTGGCGGCGCCAGCGCACGGAGCCGGTAGTCAGGTCGACGGCGGCCAGGTCCCCATTGTAGGTGGCGACATAGATGGTGTCCTCGACGATGATGGGGTCGGCGTCGATGTCGGCGATACGTGCCAGCTCGGAGCGGCCGCGTGGTGGGGTCACGGTGGTCTCCCAGCGCGGCACGCCGCTTTGGAGTTCCAGATTGACCAACTTACCACCGGAGATGCCGACGATGACGCTGTCGTCAGTAATGGCCGGCATACTGCTGCCGCGCAGGGTAAGGACCGGGGCCGGATGGCTGTACTTCCAGATCTGATCGCCGGGGTCGAGTTTGAATGCATAGACGCTGTCGTCCAGGGTGTGGACCAGGACGCTGGAGCCGGCGATGCGGGGTACGGAGAGGATCTCGCTGCCCAAGCGGGCATGCCAGCGTTCGGCACCGTCGCGCGCCGAGCGCGCCACCAGGTCACCGTCGCTGGAGCCGAGGATGATGTGCTCGGCATCCACCTCCGGCCCGCCGCTGAAGGCAAGGCCCGTCTCCTGCTCCCACAGTACCTCACCGGTAGCGGGGTCCAGGGCGAGGATGCGACCTGCGGCATCGGCGACATAGAGGCGCCCGCCATGGAGCGCCGGAATCAGATTGAGCCGTCGCCCGTCCGTTCCCACCCCGATCTCCCTGGACCAGTGTATGGTAACGGTGATCTCGGGCTTCAGGTCCTTGAGCGCCGTAGGGGGGCGTGGGTCCTCTTCACCGCCGGACCAGGACAGGATGCCGCAGCCGCTGAGCACTAGGGCGGAGAGGACGGTCAGGAGGTCTGTGCGCACGAGGGATTCCTCGATTCAGCTCGCGGGGGGTAGGTTATCGAGCTTCATGCGTATCTGATCCGGGCTCGGGGCACCGGTGGCGAGCGCCTGCTCATAGGCGGTACGGGCGGCGGCCATACGACCCTGAGCCTCCGCGATCTCGCCGCGCAGGGCGGCAAAGGCGCCATTGAAGCCGCTACCGTCGTCATGCCGGGCGACCAAACCTGCTGCCCCTTGGAGATCACCCTCCGCGATCAGGACTCGGGCCAGGCGCAAGGCGGCGATGCGCCTAATGCCCGGAGCGGGAGAGCCGGCGATCGCTTGCTCGAGGGCAGTGCGGGCGGCGACCAGGTTGCCGACCTTGGCCTCGACCCGGGCCCGTACCAGCGACGCCAGGGTCGCGTAGGCGGTGGCAGCGAACTCCTCGCGCAGCAGCTTGGATTGTGCGCGCGCGGACTGGGCATCGCCGGCATCGGCCTCGGCCAAGAGCCGCTCGAAGGCCGCGGAGGCCTGCTGTCTCACCGTTTCCCGGTAGTCCATCCAGGCCCGCCACCCGAAGATGGCCCCCAGGCCGATGCCCACGCCGAGAAGGATGGAGAGGCCGTTCTCCTTCCACCATTTCTTGATCGCTTCGGCCCTTTCCTCATCTGTCTCGTAGTTGATCACAATTCCCTCCCGAGGATTTTCGAATGCCGAAGTATTTTAGGGGATTTTGACCTTTTGGATAAGGTTTGTCGACCTACGGCTAGGTCCATGCCTGCGTCTCAACGCAACCTACACCCCTAATTGGGACCGCTGTAAGTACTGACCGTTATCACGATTCCATACACGGCTAACATAAGGCTGAGCACGGCACCGATGAAAAGTAGAATGATGTAGGCGACACAGAGGGAGTAAAATATCGCTGACATGTGTGTCCGAAAGTCGTAATTGCCGAAACGCTTACGAATCGTTGACGGTGCGACCGTACCACGAATAAAGGCGAGCGTCTTCAGAATGCTCATCGGGAATGAAGAAAACGTTTTGAGCTCATAGGGCGTAAAGTGACGTTCGTTGAACAAATCTTGCTCAATGGTCGTCGGAAACCGAAAATGCACGATCAGTGCAACCACGACGAAGACGGGTAGCCCAAAAATCAAGTAGTAGAAAAAAACGATACCGATCGCCACCCCCATGTTCATCAGCCCAGATGCCGGCTCAGCGGCAAATGCGATCGATAGAGAGCGTTTCAACCACAGGGACGTGGCGGAAATTCTGCTCGTAGATCGTGCCTGCGGCCTGTCCGGCGAAATATCCCGTCGCCGCACTACCGACTCCGATCGCAACCGCAACTCCCCAACCAACAGGGTTCGAAACTAAGAAGACGCCTACCGCAATCCCGGTCAAAACACCAGTGGCGGTTCCGGCGATCGCCTCGACCGCGATCTTGCTGCGTTCCACCGGGTCAGGCGTGTTGGAGATTTGATGGCAGGTAGCGGCTAAACTTACCCCCGTCAGAATGATGCCGCCACGGGATGCATACTTCGATATCTTCGATAGTCGATTAACCTGCGCAAGCATCGGTTGGGTCGCTTTGGGTCCACCACCCGGCTTCATGCGTAGCACTTGGCTGGCCCTTTTGCTGCCAAACAGCAACCGTTCACCACTACCGATGTTTTTACGAAACGCCACGATTATCTTCCGGCGTGCATAATCGTACTGGCCTTTCGTTATCTTGCCGGTTCGATAGTCGTTGTATGCCTCAGCAATTTCCTCAAGTGGTTTGATATTACTCCCGAGCAGGGTGTTCGTGGCGGATAATGGGATGCTTGTGCCGACTAACATTAACCCGAGTGTGCGGTACACATAGGCGAGGTCCGCCATGCTTTCTTGCTCTCTTCTGGATGCTTGCCTCCAGGTCTGTTTTGTATATATCAAATCATTCAGCGTCTGCGACGAAGTGTCGGGCGCATCCCAGGGAAAACGCAGTAATACGAGTTGTCCCGGATAGATGAGATTCGGGTTAATAATATCAGGATTATTACGCAACACTTTGTCTAATATGGGTTTGGCGCGTGATCCGGACAGGCCGTATTGGTCGCGGATCATCGTTAAGAGGGAATCTCCGCGGCGGACGGCGTAAAGGTAGTCGTATCCGTTTGGGCTGCACACCAGTGGTTTATCTGCAACCGTCACATATGTCTCTCAAGTTAATAGCATGAATTATCTTATTCGCGTAGCGAAAAAGGCCCCCAGCGCGTCCAGTGCGATCTCCGACTGCTCGCCCTCCGCACGCAGGGGCTTGACGCCGATCACCCCGCGCGCCAATTCGTCTTCCCCGAGCACCAAGGCATAGCGGGCACCGCTGCGGTCCGCCTTCTTGAATTGACTCTTGAAGCTGCTGCCGCCACAGTGACAGATCAGGCGTAGCTCAGGTGACGCATCACGCAGGGTCTCGGCCACCAGCAGGGCCTTGGCCTGGGGTCCGTCTCCCACGGCGATCAGATAGGCATCCACGCCCTTATCCGGCGGTGGTGGTTCGGCCTCCAACATGGAAACCAGGCGTTCCAGCCCCAAGGCGAAGCCGACGGCCGGGGTCGGGCGCTCACCGAGTCGGGCCACCAGGGTATCGTAACGACCCCCGGCACAGACGGCGCCTTGGGCGCCGAGGTCGTCGGTGATCCACTCGAAGACCGTGCGGTTGTAGTAGTCCAAGCCCCGTACCAGGCGTGGATTGACTTCATAGCCCACACCGGCGGCGTCGAGACCGGCGCAAAAACGGTCGAAATGCGCCCGCGATTCCTCACCCAGGTAGTCCAGGATGTGCGGCGCCCCGGCGATTACCGCCTGGGTGTCCGGGTGCTTGGTATCGAGCACCCGCAGGGGGTTGGTCTGCAATCGGCGGTGGCTGTCCGTGTCCAGATACTCCAGCTTCCCCTCCAGATAGGACACGAGCTCACGGCGATAAGCGGCGCGCTCCTCGCCATCGCCCAGGCTGTTGATCTCCAGCCTCAAGTTCTTAACGCCAAGGGTGTCCCACAGGCGCCGGGTCAGCAGCACCACCTCCTGATCGATGTCCGGTCCCGCGAGCCCGAAGACCTCGACGCCGAGCTGATGAAACTGGCGGTAGCGGCCCTTCTGGGGGCGCTCGTGCCGAAACATGGGGCCGCGATACCAGAGGCGCCGAGGAACGGAGAGCAGGCCGTGCTCGATGGCGGCCCGCACGCAACTCGCGGTCCCTTCGGGGCGCAGGCTTAAGCTGTCGCCGTTGCGGTCCTCGAAGCTGTACATCTCCTTCTCGACGATGTCGGTGACCTCACCGATGGAGCGTTTGAACAGGTCCGTCACCTCCACCAGGGGCGTGCGGATCTCCTGGTAGCCATAGCCTTCGAGGACTGTCCTGGCGTGGTCTTCCAGGGTCTGCCATAGACCGATCCGCTCCGGGAGGATGTCATGCATCCCCCTGATCGCCTGGATAGGCCGTACGTTTTGTCCCTGCATGGTGAGAATTTGGCTCGGCGCTGGCCGATCAGCGTATCTTGCCATCCGCATCCAGCGTGAAGCGGGCGACGTTGCCGCGGGAAACGGTGCTCAGATCGAGGGGCTTCCCGCCCACCGTGACCTGTACCGCCGCCGCGTTTCCGAGTACGAACGAGTACGGGGGCTTACCCTTTAAAACATAACGTTCGCCTTTCTTTATCGCGCCGGAGAGCTTGTGTTCTTGCTCGCTGTCGCGCACATCCACCCAACAGGGACCGTTGAAGATAATCTCGACTTCACTGGCCTTGGCGGCAGTCGTTTCTTTGGTTTCTTCGCTATCTGTAGGCCGGGCGTCCATGGCTGCGGTCGTACCATCGTCGGCATTTTCCTCGGCGACTTCCCACGACGCAGTGGTGGTCGGCGGTGGTTGCTGTGAGGTCTCCGGGTCCGATCCCGGCTCAGGAGATTGTTCCAGCTCCCGGTCTGAGAGTAGGTCCTCCGGGTCGGCGGGGAAGGCCGACAACTCGAACTCCGGGACCGTATCAAGCACGTCTGCCGGCGCCGTTTCTTGCGCAATCTCCTCAACAGCGGTCGTTTCCAGCACCGGGTCCGGTCGTTGGTACCATTGCCACAGGAACACCAAGATACCTATCAGGAGCACGATCCCCCCCCCGATCAGGCTGAGGGGCAGATGCTTTGCGCTGGTCTGACGACGGCCGGCGTGCGCCGCAGTGTGGTTGGTACGCGCTCGGACCGGCGGAGCCCCATAGGCGGCCACCAGGGGCTTCGGGGCCAGACCGACCAGGTTCGCATACTTGCGGATATAACCGCTGATGAAGACGGGCTCCGGCAAAGATTTATAATCTTCACGTTCCAGGGCCTCGATGATGGCCGGGTTCAGGTGTAACTCCTCGGCGACGCGTTCCTGCGTCATGCCGAGGGACTGGCGGGCGATACGCAAACGCCATCCTCCGCTGTCCGCCGGCCCCATGGTGGTATCGTCTTCCCGTGATGGTGTGAGATGGGTGCTCATGGCAATTACAATCTCTTAAGAGTTGACTGAGTTGCGGCGAGTCGGGGTAACGCCTACGCAGCAGCTCGGCATAGGTATCCGCCCGCTTGCGCGAGCCCAGCTTACGTTCGACCTGACCGCCAGCAAGAGAACTTAGCGGGTTGGTTGGGCAACCTTGAAATAGCGGTCCAGATAGGCCCTGGCGGACCGGTAACGGCCACGGCTGTAGTCCAGATTGGCCAGGGCGGCTAGGGCGGAGCCGAAGCCGGGGTTGGTATTCAGCGCCCGGCGGAAGTAGGTCTCCGCCTGGTTGCCGTTGCTGCTGTGCCGGGCGCAGATTCCCAGGTTGGTCATCGCGATCCAGGGGGTAGCATAGCGCGGGTTGGCTAGGGCCTTCTCTACTGAGATCGGGCTTGTGCAAATTCGCGCCTGTCGCATAAGAAACTGGCGTAGGCATTGAGGATGTAAGGATCGCCGGGCCCCAGGCCAATGGCCTTGCGGAAGTGCTGCTCGGCCAATCGGTCCTGCCCCAGCCGCTGGTAGATCAGGGCCATGAGATTATGGGCCTGGGGATTGTCGGGGTCCTCGGCCACTGCATTGCCGGTCTTACGCAGGGCCGTCCGTCTGTCCCTGTCTGAGATACTCCACCGCGAGCCGCACATAGAGGTTACCGGGACGCTCCTTCCCGGCTCCACCCAGGTCGCCGACCGCGCCGTCGCCCCGAACGCCGCTGCCGGCGCAGGCCGTCAACAGCAGATAGGCAACCACCGACAGTAGCCCCGTGCGCCCTTTTCGGCTCATGGTATGGCGCCCTCGATAGCCAGTACAGATACTCTTGAATGCCGATAACACAGAACTAACAGGATCTTCACGGAAGCGTTAGCCGCCAATCAACCACTATGGACTGAAAGTCCATAGTCTGGAGGACTAAAGTCCTCATCCGTGGACAAGCCACGGACTGAACGTGAAGGGACTTAAAGTCCATAGTTTCAACTATGATGCGCTTCGC
>Ga0056121_1000273_pt1 | contig 15521 bp, 18 predicted proteins | sample WorMetHEROISLAND_FD_83872 | JGI IMG/M metagenome (GOLD analysis project Ga0056121, IMG submission 83872) | Marine gutless worms symbiont microbial communities from Max Planck institute for Marine Microbiology, Germany - Olavius sp. 1 HERON ISLAND ...
AGATCCGGGATCCAGGGCGACGGGCAATGCCGTGCCGACTTCGCCAGCCCTCAGCTGATGACCGGACCGACCCAAACTCTTGAAGACACTGCACTCTTTTCCGGCCGGACTCTCAGGATGAGGACGTATGTGAGTTGCACCTCATCCTGAGGAGCGTCCGCCAGGACGCGTCTCGAAGGATGTGTTCCGGGCTAGTCCAGCTCCACCGCCACGGCGATCGCCGCGCTGGCGATCACGGCGACGTCGCCGACCGCCTCGTCGGGCACGTCGAGCCCGCCCTTGACGACGCTGACCGTGACCTGCCCGTGCGGCAGGCTGGCGGCGACCTTGGCGGCGTCGACCGCGTCGGGCTGCTGCACGCCGATGGTGACGTCGACCTGCATGCGCGCGGGATCGACCGCAAGCGTCCGCAGCAGGCTGAGCGAGCTGTGGTGGATCGCGTCCTGCACCGCCCGCAGCGCCGCCTTGGTGTAGTCGTGCCCATGCAGGTCGTTGCCGTGGCCGAGCTCCAGGATCACCCGCCGCGCGCTCATCCCGGCCCCTCCCCGGCCGGCAGCTCGAGCCGGACGACGGCGGCGGCATTGGCGATCACGGTGACATCGGTGCCGGCCTCGTTGGCCACCTCCAGGCCGCCCTCGACCACCTCGATCGTGCCCCGGCCATGCGGCAGCACGGCCAGCACCGCCGCGCGGTCGACCTCGTCCGGCCGCGGCACGCCGATGGTGACGGCGACCTGCATGGCATCGCTCGACAGCCCAAGGGCACCGGCCACCGTCAGCGAGTTGTGCCACAGCGCATCGCGCAGGGCGCGCACCGCCGCCTTGGTGTAGTCGCGGCCGCGGATATCGGTGCCCATGCCGATCTCCAGGACCATGCGCTTGAGGGGCATCTGCCTTCCCCGCTTCCAATCCGGGGACACAATACTCAATTCCGGGCGTGGCGCCCCGCAGCAACCGCGCCAGAACGGGCAATTGAGTATTGTGTCCCCGGATTTGCCCCGGACTTGCCTCAGCCCTGCGCCGCCTTCCCCGCGGTCCAGTTGTCGAGCAGCTCGCGGGCCTTGTTGCTGGCCGGGTCCATGGCGCTGTCGTGGTTCTCGCGCTTGGCCGTGAGCTCGATCACATAGCCGTTGGGGTCACGGAAATAGATCGAGTCGATGAAGCCGTGATCGGCCACGCCGCGGGTCTCGAAGCCGGCCGCCTTGCCCTTCTCGAACATGGCCATCATGTCGTCGTGCGTGACCTCGAGGGCGATATGCAGATCGAAGTCGTGCTGGTCCTTGAACTCGAAGGACATGTCGGGGGCCTCGAAGAAGGCGAGGTAGGAGCCGTCGTCCATGCGGTAGAAGGTGTGCAGCGTGCTGGTCTGCCGGCCGCTCTTGGTCTCGCCGATCTCCAGGGTGCCGCTCAGCTCGAGGCCGAGGAAGTCCTCGTAGAAGGCCCGGGTCTCCTCCGAGTCGCGGCAGCGGTAGGCGTTGTGGTGCAAGCCCTTGATCATGCTCGTCTCCTGTTGCTTCGTATTCGCCTATGCCGGCTGAAACAGTTCGACGACGTTACCGGCCGGATCCTGGCACAGTATCTGGTGTCCGCCCGGCCCGCTGACAATGTCGTTGCGGAATTCGACGCCCGCCGCGCGCAGCGCCGCCACCATCGCCTCCAGGTCGTCCACGGTAAGGACGAAGCGGCACCAGCCCCCCGGCACCGGCTGGCTGCCGTCGGGCATGGCCTGCGACGCCGACGCCATGGGACCGGCGAGCCAGAGCTGCAGATCGTCGCGGCCGACGATGGCCATGGCCGGCCCGAACTGCTGCTCCAGCGCGAAACCGAGCTGACCGGTGTAGAACGCAACGGCCTGGTCGACGTCGTCGACGATGTAGCGCACCTGCGCCATCGCAAAGCCTCCCCTTGGTTACGTGGCCGGCACCATAGCCAATTCCGCCGCCGGCATGCTATGCCGCCCGGGTGTCCCTGCCACGATGGAGCCGACGCATGGCCGAGCACCGCATCACCACGATCGAGCAGCTGGAAGCCATCTACGGTGCGCCGGTGCCGCGTTCGCTGGTCAAGGAGCTCGACCACATTTCCACGCACTATCGCGCCTTCATCGAGGCCGCGCCGTTCGCCGTCGTCGCCACCTCGGGCCCGGAAGGGCTCGACTGCTCACCGCGCGGCGACCCGCCCGGCTTCGTTCGCGTGGTCGATGCCCATACCGTGCAACTGCCCGACCGCCGCGGCAACAACCGGATCGATTCCCTGCGAAACATCGTCCGCGACCCGCGGATCTCGCTGCTGTTCCTGATTCCCGGCGTCGGCGAGACCCTGCGCATCAACGGCCGCGCCGCGATCGTCACCGAACCGGCGCTGCTCGAGAGTTTCGCCATGCAGGGCAAGCTGCCGCGCAGCGTCATCGAGATCAGCGTCGAGCGGGTCTACTTCCAGTGCCAGAAGGCCCTGGCGCGATCGCGTCTGTGGGATGCGGATGCGCAGATTTCCAGGGACCGGCTGCCCAGCACCGGCGAGATGCTGGCGGCGATGAGCGCAGAGCCGTTCGACGCCGCGGCCTACGACCGCGACTACCCCGCGCACATGAAAAAGACGATTTACTGATCGCCACCGCGGCGGCTTCGCGACCGCTCAGACGGGTCGGGCGAGGCCGTCCTCGGCGGCGTCCTGGTGCCAGCGGGTGGCGCGCTGAAGCAGGCGGATCCGCCCGCGCCAGTCGCCGGGGCCCAGGTCGAAGGGGATGCAGATCTCCTGGCCGACACGCTCGCGCATCACGATGCCGTCGCGGACATCGCGAAGCACCCGCAACAGAAAGCCGCGGGCGCCGTCGAGGGTGACGAAGTCGTGATTGACCACCACGCCTTCGAGGTAGTTGCGCGACTGGCCGCGGCCGGGCCGCTGGGTTTCGACGACGATGGTGTCGCCGGTGCCTGCCAATTGCCGGAATCCACTCATGGTGACCGCTCCCGCCGTCCCTGCGACGCTGTCGGAGGAGCGGGCCGGGACGCACATGTCCCGGCCCGCCAGGTACTCAACGCGTTACTGGTACTGGCGCCTACAGGTACGCGCGCCTTACGCAACTCATACGCTTACGCAACTCGTACGCTTACTCAGTCACATCCGCGAAACGCGCTTTTGCGGCTTTCGCGGCACACCTAGCCATCAGGAGATATGCAGGCGGCAGAGGCCACGCTTGTGGCGGCCGGCCAATCGCTTGCCCGGTCGGGCCAGCCGGCGAAACCCGCCGGCGTCAGCGCGCCGGCCGCGGGGCCGTGGTCCGCCCGCCGAACAGATTCAGCATGTTGCCGGCCACCACCAGCATGGCCCCGGCGAGGACGAACAGGTCGAGGGTCTCGTCGTAGACCAGGTAGGCGATCACGGCGATCAGCGGCAGGCGCAGGAAATCCAGCGGCGCCACCACCGTGGCGTCGGCCAGCGCCATCGCCCGGGCGATGCAGTAGTGCGACAGCAGGCCGGCGGCGCCGACCACGCCGACCCAGGGCCACAGCGCCGGGCTGGGGGTAACCCAGGTCGCCGCCGTGGGTACCAGCCCGATCAGCAGCTGGATCGCGTTCATGTAGAACAGGATCACGAACGGCCCGTCGTCGGCGGTGAGCCGCTTGGTGATGACATAGGCCGAGGCGTAGCCAAGGGCGGCCGCGAGCACCGCCAGCGCCGCCGGATGGACGATCTCCGCCCCCGGTCGCAAGATCACCATGACACCGAGAAAGCCGAGGGCAATCGCCCCAACCCGGGCCCGGGTCAGCGGTTCGCGCAGAAACAGCACCGCCAGCACGGCGGTCCAGATCGGCGAGGTGAACTCGATGGCGAAGACCTCGGCCAGCGGGATCGAGATCACCCCGAGAAACCAGCAGTAGCTGGCCCCGTAGTGCACGGAATTGCGCAACAGGTGCAGCTTCAGATGCCGCGTCGTCAGCCGTGGCCAGCCGAGATAGGGCGCCAGCACCGCCAGTGCCAGCAGGCAGATGACACTGCGCAGGAACAGCACCTGGAACAGCGTCATCTCGGTCGACAGCTCGCGCCCGGCCAGCGCCAGGGCGGAGAAGGACACGAGGGCGCCAAGCATCCACAACATGGCGCGCGGCACGGACTGGCTTGGCGGAACCGTCATCGCCATCGTCCTAGCATGCGCAACGGCGCCTGGCGGAAGGGAAATTTCCTTGCGAATTGCGCGGCCACGTCGAGATCGCACCGCGAATGACCGCAATCAGGTGACGAATACACCCGATACCCAACTGTTGCAGAATGAAACAGGGCGCAGAGAATACATCCGGACAAATTCAAAGATACCGGCAGCTCCAGAATAAGCGCAACCGGACCGCTTCGCTTGGCGCAATTTGGCAATTTCTTACACCATTACTTGGTTAACGCCGGCGCGGGCACGATTTCCGTGAAATAGTCGTACATGTCGGCGACAAAGCAGTGCTAGGCTATGTATTTGCGGCAATGCTGCTCTGCCGCATGCTGGGCTCGGGGGAGGTCGACGACGCATGAGCGAACGCACGCGTGGCGAAGAAGAACAGCAGCTGGTGGAGCTGGCGCAACGGGTACTGCCGGCCGGTGGGTTCGGGAACCTGTCGTCCGACATCGTCATCGCCCGCGGCAAGGGCGGGCGCGTCTGGGACGCCAGCGGCAACGAATACATAGACTTCCTGCTCGGTTCCGGACCGATGCTGGTCGGACATGCGCATCCCGAGGTGACGGCCGCAGTGCTGGAGCAGATCCCGCTCGGCACCACCTACTTCGCCAACAACGGCCACGGCATCCGCCTGGCGGCGGAAATCGTCGACGCCGTCGCCTGCGCCGAGAAGGTCCGGTTCGTCTCCAACGGTTCGGAGGCGACGTTTTACGCCATGCGCGTCGCCCGTGCCCACCGCAAGCGCGACCGCATCCTCAAGTTCGAGGGCGGCTACCATGGCATGAGCGACTACGCGTTGATGAGCATGGCGCCGCAGCGACCCGGCAACTTCCCGCAGGCGATCCCGGACTCCGCCGGAATCCCGCAGACCGTGCGCGAGGAGGTGCTGATCGCCCCGTTCAACGATGCCGAAACCGCCGCGAGCCTGATCCGCGAGCACAAAGACGACCTCGCCGGCGTCATCGTCGAACCGTTCCAGCGCCTGCTGCCGCCGCGGCCGGGCTTTCTGGAGACGCTGCGGGCGATCACCACCGACTGCGATATCCCGCTGATCTTCGACGAAGTGGTCACCGGCTTCCGCTTTGCCTATGGCGGCGCCCAGGAGTACTACGGCGTCGTGCCCGACCTCTGCGCCCTGGGCAAGGTGATCGGCGGCGGCTTTCCGCTGGCGGCGATCGCCGGACGCGAGGACCTGATGGCGCATTTCGACAAGCAGGCGATCGGCGATAACGGCTTCACGCCGCAGATCGGCACGCTCAGCGGCAACCCGGTCGCCGCCGTCGCCGGGCTGGCGACGCTGGAGATCCTGCGCCGGCCAGGCGCCTACCAGCGCCTGTTCGTCACCGGCTCCAGGCTGCTGGAGGGCCTGGCCGGGCTGCTGCGCGAAGCCGGATTGCCGGCCCGGGTGGTCGGCGAGCCGCCGCTGTTCGACGTCGTCTTTTCCAACGACGATATCCGCGACTACCGCACCACGCTGCGCGGCGACGCAGCGCTGCTGGGCCGGTTCAACGCGCTGCTGCGCGAACAGGGAATCCTCAAGGGCGACAGCAAGTACTATGTCTCGCTGGCGCACGACGATCGCGACGTCGACCAGACGCTGGAAGCGTTCGCGTCGGTGATCGCGCAGCTATGAGCGAGCGCGGCGACCGCCAGGTCGCTGCGGGCAAGCAGGAGGCACACGGATGGACGAAGCACGCTACCGGCAGCAACTGACGGAGCAGGGCTATGGCGAGCCCAGCCTGGTGGAATGGGACCCGGGCACGGTCAACGACACCCACAGCCACGATTTCTCCGCCTCGATCCTGGTGCTGGACGGCGAGATCACGGTGACCCTTGCGGACGGCGACGTTACCTGCGGACCGGGCGATACCTTCGCGCTGTCCGCCGGGGCGCCGCACGCCGAGACGGTGGGTCAGAGCGGCGTACGCTTCCTGGCCGGGCGGAAATCTCCCTGAAGGACGCTGGTGGCGGGAACCGGCGGGCGCGGCCCGGACCGGGGCCTCAGGCGACGCCGTAAACCAGGGCGACGACGGCCGGCCACAGCAGCAGCACGGCGATCGCCACGGCGGTGATCGTCTGGGCCCGTTCGAGAAGGGCGGTCACAAGCCATTTTCTCATCGTCATCCCCTTGAAGCTACGCGCGAAACCTTGCGATTTCGCGTACGCCGTTGATCGTTGTCTTGGATGTGCGCATCCTGGCGGCGGCGGGCTTGCTGGCGGCCGCCAGTCGATTGCGCCGGTGCGCCAGCCGGCAACGGGCACAGGCGAGACGGGGATCTTGGGGGCACGGGATGCCGCGAACGCGAAAGGTTAACGCCGTCTGGGCGGCAAAAGCGGTCGACCTGCTGACCCGGCAGGGTCAGCCGACGGCCGACATCCTCCGCCAGGCCGGGCTCAAGCGTCAGGACCTGGATGGCGATGACGCCATGATCCCGTTCCGCAAGTTCGCCGACCTGCTCGACGCCGCCGCCCAGCTCAGCCAGGACCGGCACTTCGGCCTGCGGCTGGGCCTGGAAAGCGATCCGCGCGAGGACGGGGTGATCGGCTACATCGCCTCCAACTCGGCGACCCTGGGCGATGCCTTTCGCAATGCCGTGCGCTTCCAGCGGATCAGCAACGAGGGCACGGAAGCCACCCTCGACATCGGCGAGCGCGAGGTCGCGGTCGAGATCGAGATCCTCGATCGCGATATCGAGCCGACCAACGCCCGTCAGGTCATGGAGTTCGATTTCTCGTCGATCTGCGCCGCGATCACGGTCATCACCGAGCAACGCCCACCGTTGACCGAGGTCGAGTTCCGCCATCAGGACTCGGGCGACATGGGCGTCTACACGGAGATCTTCGGCATCGCGCCGCTGTTCGGTCGCGGCCGCAACGCCTTTGCCATGCCGACCGACTTCTTTGCCGCCACGCCGATCGTCGATGCCGACGCGCGCCTGCTGAAGATCCTGCTCCGCCACGCCGAGGACGTGCTGGCCCGCACCCCGGCGATCGACGATCTGGTGGGCCAGGTCCGCGCCACCATCAACGGGCACCTGGTCGACGGCGCCCCGCCGATCGCCACCGTCGCCGCGGATCTGGCGATGAGCCAGCGGACCCTGTCGCGCCGGTTGCACGAACTCGATACCAGCTACCGTGCCGTGGTCGACGACCTGCGTCACGACCTGGCCCTGGAGTACCTGAGCGATCCCGAGCTCGGCCTCTCGACCATCGCGTTCCTGCTCGGCTTCCGGGATCTCTCCGCCTTCACCCACGCCTTCCGGCGCTGGACGCAGGTATCGCCTTCGAGCTATCGCCGGCGCATGGCGGCCTGACCGCCCCGCCACCCCCGCCGCCGGGGCGGCACGCCAGGCACATCCGCCGTTCCGCCAGGTCGGATGGCAGCCCGGCACAAGCCTCTGGCCGCGGCCCGCAAGCGGCCGGGCGGCAGGATTGCTATCTCCTGGTCGACGCGGGTGGCCAAGCAGCACGTTGCTGGGCCTCCGGGCGTAACGAGTAACAGGAGCCGGGCACCGGGGCCGCCCGCGTCGCTACCCGCCTCAACGGGCCGTCCCAGGCCCCGCAGTTTTCCCAGCCAGGAGCGGTCCGCGATGTCGGAGACGACGTTCAAGACGGTTTCACCGATCCCCACCGGGGATGCCGGGATTTCCCGGTCGGGCACGCTCGAGCTGAACGGCCGGCTGATGGAAGAGGCCGGCCGGCGCAGCGGCAACGAACGCCTGGCACAGCAGGGCCGGCGGGCCCAGTTGCGCGCGCAGATGCTGCGCGAGCAGCCGCCGCGGCACTGGTAGCCGGGGCCGGGCCAGGCGCCGTCAGAGCTGCTGCGCACCGCTGGCGTCGATCCCCGCATAGAGCCAGGCCATGCCGTCGTAGGCCGCCTCGGGGCTGCGCGCCGACAGCAGCATATGCCGCAGCTCGGCCGTCACGCCGGCGGCGTGATAGGCGTCGCCGTAGTAGCGCGCGGTGATCTGCACCCGGCCGGTGCGCAGGTAGCGGCTGCTCTGGTAGTCGCGGAATGCGGCCGCCAGATCGTCGCCGTGCGTCACCACCCGGTCCGCCAGGCAGACCCCGTCCTCGATCGCCATGCAGGCGCCCTGGGCCAGGTACTGCAGCATCGGATGGGCGGCATCGCCCAGCAGCGTCGCCCGGCCGCGGCTCCAGTCGGCGATCGGTTCGCGGTCGCACAACACCCACATGCGCCAGGATTCGATCCGCTCGAGCAACGTCAGCACGTCGGCGTGCTGGCCGGCGAAGCGCGCGTGCAGCTCCTGCGGATCGCCGAACACGTCCCAGCCTTCCTCGTAGCGATCGCTGTGGAACACGGCGACCAGGTTGAAGATCTCGCCGCGCCTGAGGGGATACTGCACCAGGTGGGTCTTCGGTCCGGCCCATAAGACTACGGTGTTCCAGCGCAGCTGCTCGGGGAACTCTGCCGCCGGCAGCACGGCGCGGTAGGCGATATGGCCCGAGACCCGCGGCTCGCCGTCATCGACCAGGGTGCGGCGCACCGCCGACCACAGGCCGTCGGCGCCGATCAGGGCGGTGCCGTCGAGCGTCTGGCCGTCCTCAGTGACGACCGTGACATGGTCGCCACGGTCCTCGAAGCCGTTGACCTTGCAGCCGGTGCTCAGCTCGACCAGCGGCGAGGCGCGGCAGGCATCGAGCAGGACATCGTGCAGGTCCGGCCGGTAGATCACGCCATAGGGATAGTAGAAACGGTCGCGGAAGGCGTCGGTGTTGACCGGGATGCGGGTCACCTCGCCGCCGCTGAGCGCGTCTTTCATCACCAGGGCATCGGGGAAGGCGGCGACGGCATTGATCGCCTCGGTCACGCCCAGTACCTCGAACATGCGGAACACGTTGGGGCCGAGCTGAATGCCGGCGCCGACCTCGCCAAAGCCGTCGGCCTGCTCGAGCACGTGCACGGCACGGCCCTGGCGGCTCAGGGCCAGCGCCGCGGCAATGCCGCCGATGCCGCCACCGGCGATCAGGAACGGCCGTTCCGCCATGCTGCCTGCCTCCTAAGGGCTGTTGCGCCGGGCCCGGACGCGGGCCGGGATTTCGAAACGCTGCGTATTGTGCGCACAATGCCACCCGCCGCAACCTGGCGGCGAGGCAACGGGGACACCGATACAGGCAGTGACGCAGCATCCTGGCATGCGGCGGCGCGTCCGCCGCGACCAAGACGCAGGGCCGGTCCGCGCCGATCTGTGCGTGGTCGGCTCGGGCGCGGCCGGCCTCTCGGCCGCGCTCGAAGCCCGCGCCCTGGGCCGCTCGGTGCTGCTGGTCGATGCCGCAGCGTCCGTCGGCGGTCAGGCGGTGGGCTCGGCGATCGGCACGATCTGCGGCCTCTACAGCAACGGCGCCGCGCCCGTGCGGGTCACGCACGGGGCGATCGACGGGCTACTGCACGATCTCACCGGCAGCGGCGCGGCCCGAGCCCGCCATGCCCGCAATACCGTCATCCTCGACTACGACGTCAATCGCTGGCAGCGCTGGGCCGAGCGGCAACTGGTCGAACGGGACATCGCACCGCTGTTCGGCGCCACCGTGCGACAGGTCGAGCGGGACGGCCCCCGCGTCAGCGCCCTCGGGCTCGCCACCCGCTGGGGCGACCGCCGGGTCGAAGCCGAGATCTTCGTCGATGCCTCCGGCGATGCCGTCATCCCCTGGTTCGCCGGCCTCGAGGTCAACGAAGCCGATCAGGCGATCTACGGCACCGTGATGGCCGTGTTCGACGGCGTCGACACCCGGGTATGCGCCGCGTACCCGCGCGAACGCTATCACGAGGCCATGCGCCGGCGCGGCGCCGAGTTCGGCCTGGTCCGCTTCGACGGTTTCGTTTTTCCGCTTGCCGGCGAGGGCCGGGTGCTGCTCAACCAGACCCACATCGAGACACCGCAGGACGCGATCGGCCTGAGCCGGGCCGGCATCGAGGGGCGGCGCCAGATCGACGCCCTGCTGGAACTGTTTCGCCAGGAGCTGCCGGACGCCTTCGCCGACGCCCGGGTCGCCGTTTACGGCCAGCCCGGCATCCGCCAGACGCGGACGATCCGCGGCCGCAGCCGGCTGACCGTCGCCGACGTCCGCGCCGGCCGTCGCCCGGACGACGCGGTGGCGCGCTGCAGCTGGCCGATCGAGCTGCACACCCGGGCCGAGGACACCAGCTGGGAGATCTTTGCCGACGATCACATGCACTATGTGCCGTTCGGAGCGATGACGCCCGAAGGCCTCGACAACGTCGTCGTCGCCGGCCGCTGCATCGACGCCGAACCCGCCGCGCTCGCCAGCGTGCGGGTCATGGGTCCGTGCTTCGCCATGGGCCGGGCGGCGGCGGTGGCGGCGGTTCAGGCCGGCAGCGGTTCGCTGCAGCAGATCGATATCGCCGCCCTGCAGACCGCCCTGGCCGACAACCTGGAGGGCGGCACGCGCGATCCGTGGCTTGCCGGTGCCGTCGGTGAGGCCGGCCGCCAGGCGGTATCGTCATGACGGCGCGTCCGGACAGCGATCCCGTGGTCCGCATCTATCCCTCGCGGCTGAAAATCGGCGTGCTGGTGCTGCCCTGCATCCTCGCCATCGCCATCACGCTGCAGGCTGACAACGTCGGCGAGCCGGCGCTGGCGGACATGACGGGCGGGCAGATCGCCGCGATTCTCATCGCCCTGGCGGTCGCCGGCCTGCTGCTGCACATGGCGTTCGAGCGCGAGCCGGTGCTGCAACTCGACGCCGACGGCATCCACTGCCGGCGCCCGCCGATCGGCTGCATCGCCTGGCCGGCGATCACCGCCGTCGCCGTCGGCCGCGTCACGCTGCAGCGCCAGGTGCTGATGATTGCCGCCAACCCGAACCTGCTGGACCCGGAGGCCAGGGCGTTCGCCCAGCGATCGTCCGGGCTGGCGCACATGCTGTCGCGCCAGCTGGTGCAGTTCGCGGCCCAGGCCAAGGGTTCGGCCTGCTTCTTCATCCCGGTTTCGATGCTGTCCATGCGCGCCGGGCGGATCGAAGCCCACGTCGACGCCTTCGCCGCCCGCTATGCCGCGCTGGAAGAGGATCGCCACGCATGAAGGCGCTCGTGTGCCGGGACTTCGGCCCGATCGACGATCTCGTCTGGGGAGAACTGCCGGCACCGGCCTGCGGCCCGCGGCAGGTGCGCTACCGCACCACCATGGCGACGCTGGGCTTCATGGATACGCTGATGGTGCGCGGCCTCTATCAGCTCAAACCGCCGCTACCCTATGTGCCGGGCGCGGTCTCCGCCGGCGTCGTCATCGAAGTCGGCGCCGAGGTGGACCGCGTCGCGGTCGGCCAGCGGATCTCGGCACTGGACTACCATGGCGCGTTCGCCGAGGAACGGGTGGTCGGCGAAGAAGCCGTGGTCGCAACCCCGGCGGACATCGACGACGAACAGGCTGCCGCGTTCCGCCTCACCTTCAGCCCGTCCTACCTGGCCCTGGTCAAGCGGGCCCGACTGCAGGCCGGCGAGGTGTTGGTGGTGACCGGGGCGACCGGCGGCATCGGCTTCTCCGCCCTGCAACTCGGTCGCCACCTGGGGGCACGGGTGATCGGCGCCGTCGGCAGCCCGGAAAAGGCCGCCTGGCTGCGCGATCAGGGCTTCGACGAGGTCATCGACTATGGCCGGGAGAGTTTCAAGGTCCGGGTCAACGCCCTGACGGACGGCCGCGGCGCAGACGTGATCTTCGAGGTCATCGGCGGCGACATCTTCGATCAGAGCCTGCGCTGCATCGACATGTTCGGCCGCATTCTGGTGCTCGGTTTCGCCAGCGGGCGGATCGCCGACGCCCCGACCAACCTGCCGCTCCTGAAGAACGCCGCCGTGATCGGCTCGTTCCTGGGCGGCTGGATGAAACGCGACCCTGCCGGCTTCATCGAGATGAACGACGACATCGTCCGCCTGCTCGGCGAGAGCGGCCTGCGCACGCCGATTGCCCGGCGCTATGCCATGGCCGAGGGCGCGGAAGCGATGAAGACGCTGCTCCGGCGCGAGACCATCGGCAAGATCATGCTGCAGCCGTAGCCCACGTTCATCGGGTCGCCCAGTTCATCCGAGCATCGTCGTAGCCGCCGCGGAACCGGAGTTGCAGCAGCGCAGATGTTTCCACCGACGATCGATCGACGCCGCGCTCTGCAGGTCATGCTCGGGACCGCTGGCGCTCTCGCGCTGCCATCGCGCGGCCGGGCCGGGACGCGGGCACTCGCCGGCGTCGACGTCGTCGTCGTCGGCGCGGGCATCGCCGGTCTCGGCGCCGCCCGTGCGCTCGCCGACCAGGGCGCCAACGTCACCGTGCTCGAAGCCAAGCCCCGGATCGGCGGGCGGTTGTTCACCGACAGCTCTCTGGGGGCGCCGTTCGAGGTCGGCGCCGGGTGGATTCACGGCCCGGGCGGTGGCAATCCTGTCGCCGCCCTGGCCGATGCGATCGGGGCAAGGACGCTCGTGACCGACGACGACAGCCTGATCGTGTTCGACCCGGCCGGCCGGCAGATCCCGCAGGCTGACCTCGACGCCCTCGACGACGAGTTCCCCGCTCTCCTGGAACGGATCGACGAGGCCCTGGAGGAGACCGATCGCTCGTCGCTAGCGCAAGCGATCCAGCGGCTGGAACCGGCGGCACTGGAGGATCCGCTGATGCGCTGGGCACTGACCGCCTTCACCGAGTTCAGCACGGGCGGACCAATGGAACGGCTTTCGGCCACGCTGTTCGACGAAGATGCCCGCTTCCCGGACGCGGACGTCATCCTGCCGGACGGCTACGACCGCATTCTGGCGCCGCTGGCGGCGGATCTCGATGTTCGCCTGTCGACCCGCGTCGACACCATCGCTTACGGCAGCGAAGGCGTGACCGTGGTTGCCGGCGGCAGGGCTATGCCGGCGGACTACTGCGTGTGCACCCTGCCACTTGGCGTCCTGCAGGCCGGCATGGTCAGTTTCGAACCGGCGCTGCCGGCGGGCCATATACGGCGCATCGACGCCATTCCGATGGGCAACGTCACCAAGATCGCCCTGCTGTTCGACGACGCCTTCTGGCCGATCGACACGCAGTACTTCGGCTTCATGAATGCGGTTAAGGGCAAGTATCCCTACGTCGTCAACTACCGCACCTTCAGCGAACGCAACATCCTGCTGGCGCTCTGTTTCGGCACCTATGCGGACGAGGTAGAAGGCAAGCCGGACGCCGAGATCCAGGCCGAAGTGATGGCGGTGCTCGCCTCGGCCTGGCCGCAGGCACCGGCGCCCAGGCGGCTGCTGGTCAGCCGCTGGTCGCAGGATCCCGAAACCCGCGGAGCCTACTCCTATAGCGGTGTCGGCACGAGCCCGGACGACTTCGACGGCCTGCGCACAGCCATCGCCGGCAGACTGTTCCTGGCCGGCGAGCACACCGTGTTCGACTACCACGGCACCACGCACGGGGCCTACATGTCAGGCCTGCAGGCCGCCGAAGCGATCGCCGACGCGGCCGGCTAGCGACTATGCCGTCACAACCGACCATCCGGAGGCGACCCCGACGCGCGGCGACACGATGGCTTTCGAGAACCGGCTCGACCTGCGGACCACGCAGGCCGCGGACTGGGCCCTGAAGGTGGTCGACGCCAGCGTCGTGCGATCGCTGGCTTGCGGCTCAGCCCTGACGACGGGGCCGCGCGGCACCAGCGGTCCACGCCGTCGCCACGACGATCAGCAGGGCGACGGTGACGATCATCATGCCCATGCCCTCGCGTGCCGGCTCGCTGTTCCACCACACCTCCTGACGCCACCAGCCGGGCTGCTGCGGCCAGACGTACACGGTGCCGGCGACGGCCGCGGCCAGACAGGCCAGCAGGCCGAGCCGCACCGGCCGTTGCCTGAGCCGCTGCGGCTGCAGCGCCGCCAGCGCCGCCCAGCCTGCAGGCACCAGATAGATCAGGGCCCAGACCGGACCGTCGGGGTCGTTGTACTGCACGGCGGCAAACAGCACGAGCAGCAGCACCAGAACCCCGTTGACGTAGCGCATGATCGACTTTCCGGATGGTGTGGCGCCGCTTTGACCGACGCCGCAGGACGACTAGTATACGCCGTTCGGTCTGCCGCACGTGAAGTAACCAAGCAAGGCGGTGGCCGGACGCGAGCCGGGCCGGGCGCGGCCCGCGCGCCGCAGCGGGGAGGAGGCGGACGCGCATGGAAATGGATACCGACGCACGCACGGCCGATACCGGCAGCGATGCGCCGTCGACGCATTGGCAGGAATTTGCCGTCCGCTACAGCTATCCGGTGGTCTTCACCGAGGCGCTGTTCGCGCCCGGGAACCCGAGCCTCGCAGACGCCCTGCGCCGGCTCGAACGCGACAAGCGGCACCGCTGCCTGGTGTTCGTCGACAATGGCCTGCTGGCCGCGCGGCCGGCACTGGCTGACGAAATCGCCGCCTACGCCGGCGCCCACGCCGCGCACATGGAACTGGTGACGGCGCCGCTGCCGGTGCCCGGCGGCGAACGGATCAAGGCCGAGCTGCACTTCGTCGAACAGATGCAGCAGGCGCTCTACGACCATCACATCGACCGGCACTCCTACGTCATCGCCATCGGTGGCGGCGCCGTGCTCGACGCCGTCGGCCTGGTCGCCAGCACCACCCATCGCGGCGTGCGGCACATCCGCGTGCCGACCACGGTGCTGGCCCAGAACGACTCCGGCGTCGGCGTCAAGAACGGCGTCAATCTCTACGGCCAGAAGAACTTCGTCGGCAGCTTCGCGCCGCCGTTCGCGGTGCTGAACGACATCGCTTTCATCGCCGACCTGCCGGCACGCGACAAGATCGCCGGCATGGCCGAAGCGGTGAAGGTGGCGCTGATCCGCGACGGCGACTTCTTCGCCTGGCTGGAGGGCGCCGCCGACCACCTCGCCACTTTCGCGCCGGCGGCGATGGCACCGATGATCCGGCGCTGCGCCGAGCTGCACATGCACCAGATCGCCCACGGCGGCGATCCGTTCGAGAGCGGCAGCGCCCGGCCGCTCGACTACGGCCACTGGTCGGCCCACAAGCTGGAGGCGATGACCCGCAACCACCTGCGCCACGGCGAGGCGGTGGCGATCGGCATCGCCCTTGACGCGCGCTATTCGGTGCTGTCCGGCCTGCTCGCGGCCGGCGAGGACGAGCGCATCTGCTGCCTGCTCGAGCACCTCGGCTTCAAGCTCTGGCACCCGGCGCTGGAGAAGGCTGACGGCGACGGCGGACTGGAAGTGCTGGCGGGGCTGCGCGACTTCCAGGAACACCTCGGCGGCGAGCTCACCATCACCCTGCTGGCCGGCATCGGCCAAGGCCTCGAAGTGCATGCGATGGATCACGACCTGGTGCGCCAGGCGATCGCCTGGC
>Ga0056121_1000274_pt1 | contig 15479 bp, 10 predicted proteins | sample WorMetHEROISLAND_FD_83872 | JGI IMG/M metagenome (GOLD analysis project Ga0056121, IMG submission 83872) | Marine gutless worms symbiont microbial communities from Max Planck institute for Marine Microbiology, Germany - Olavius sp. 1 HERON ISLAND ...
ACTTTACGGACTTTATTGATTGTTCTGTGCATCTACTGAGAGTTAATAGTAAAACAGTAAAACTGCAAGTGAAGTTATATTTCTCATATTAAGCAACACAATTCCACAGTTCAGTGTATAAAGTCACAGTGACTGTAAGCATAAAGTCATAAAGTCATCAAAACTCTTAGAATCATATTGGCTTGCTTATGCCTTGTTGGTTTTGTCCTTGTCAGCATATCTATCTCCGGTGACATTAAACTCTGACCGGAGAAAGATATGCTGATTGAGTGTTTCGTCCGACATATGGCAGCGACGTGCAGTTAGAACCTGTGCAGCAGCACTAAACAATCTCTCAACAGCAGCAGAACTGGGCAGTGTCGAGTTAATCTTCATGAATGCCATGGCTGGACATGAGAGTAGGCTGTCAGTGGACTTCAGTTTGATCCCAAATAAACATCAACCTGTCCAAGATTGTTGCATTAGTAGTGATGAGTAATCATTAAATTTTTACTCTGTTGCTAACAGAGTGTCACTTGTCTTGTAATGAATAACACTCAGGAGGACTGAGTCTCGCAAATTGCCGGTGAATATTTTGAATTAACTGAAATAATCTAGTTAAACTTTCTAGTTAGTAACTAATTTTTGTCAGTTAAGCTGCTCTCTTAACTTAAACTTTTTTAAACTAGTTAAAAAAGTAGTTAAACTATTACTTAGTAACTTTTTAGTTAACTTTTGCCCATCACTGGAAATCGGCTGACTAAAAGCCTTGAGAAGAGAATCATGCTGAAAATAAACCTGAAATATTATGTATCATTCAGCATGATTCTCTTCTCAAGGCTTTTAGTTAATATTTCAGGTTCATCAGCACGGTAATATAAGTGTAGTGACTAGTGATTTTGTGTTTTACTTTCACGCACTTATGCAAATTTTATGCAAAATAACTAACTGAAATAGAAATAGAAACTGAAAAACAATAACTGTAACTGATAAGCCACAACTGTAACTGAAACTAAAACTGAAAAACCATAACTGAAATAACACTGGTTGACACTGACCTGAACCATACCTGCTGATCCTATCCCTATACGGACCAATGACCTGATGCCTGACCCTAATTGACCCACGACTACATCATAAAGAAGATAGGCAAAGGTTTTGTACTTTGCAAGATAAACAGCTCATCAACTGCCTTTTACATAATAAAACCCACTTACATATCGTGATTGGTCACAAAAGTGAGCAACTATTAAAAAATCGTCGAAAAAGTGCAAACCCGAAGATTTGTTTACTTTCTGGTCCCAGTGCCGAGTGATGACGTCATCTCCTGATCGAAGCAAAACGCGCAGCTTGTTTGTGTCGAGAGGGGCGTTAAAATTAATATTTGGGACGTTGTCAGCGCAGTTTAAGTTTAATAATAATGTCGAGAGATGAAGATAACAGTCTTGGTTTATTCACAGGGCACCAGTCCGCTCTCGAAATAGCCTACTTGCAATCCACTGTTGATGCAAAGTGGGATCTTTCGGCAGTCGATGGAACGTTTTGCCACAACCCAAAAAGTATTTATTTTGGCAACCGAAGGCACAACAATAACTAGGCATAATGAACTTAACACCACATCCTAATTAAATAAATTAAACGACTTTTAACGCACTAGAAGGCCAAGGCCATGACAACGTAAACCAGGAGATGACGTCACAGATTCCGAAGATTTCCGGAAATTGTCGAAGAATAAGTGCGGTTAGAAACTTCAAAATTTCAGTATTTAGCGATATTATTTATCCATTTGTACTACCCACACGTGTTTGCATTGTAATAAACTGTTCGAAACTGCTTTCCACTCATTTTCTATAAAACCTTTGCCTATCTTCTTTAAGCTATGCCAGGTTTATGTCAGCCCTGTACAGTTCTGCAGATATTATCTACACACACTGCGTTAAGCCATTGTCAGCATCAACTACCAACAACTATGCTGTTCATAGATGGCGTTCCAGTGTCACTAGTCATCTGGTGGATGGATTATATTAAGCGTTGGTCCCCTCTGTCCGACGCGGCAACTTCAGATACGAGCAGACTGTGAATACTTCCTTCCGCTTTCAGTTAATGTCAGATTGTTTTGTTGTGCAGGCATGTGATTATGTGATTATACACGTTGTACAGTTTTTGTGAGAAATATTAGTTTGTTGAATGGAGTCTACATCAGATCTGTGTCATTATTTGGCTCAGGAAGGCATAAGTGACAATATTCTGCAGGTTCTGAGAGGTTGGTATGCAGGATTTTTGGACAGTCTGCTTTGTTTTTTATTACTTATACTAATTTTATTTTACTGATTAAAAGGCACAGCAGTCTACTGATGTGGTCTGTGATGTGTGTTATGAATTAAATTACATGTTATTATTTATTACTATGATTATAAATAAATAGCAAAAGGACATAGTTTATCACACCAGTTAATGGCATAATGACACATTGAAAAAAGCGAAATGAAAAAGGTGATAACACATTTGCAGCATATCGCCGAAATGTTGACTACTGTGAAAGTATTATCACCATTTTTTTTATTTTTGCTATTTTCGATGTGTCATTACGCTGTTAACTGCTGTGATAAACTACGTTATTGCATTTATATTTGCTGTTTTATTGCCGGTTTCGGTTATAGGACAAGGTTAGTTAGTAAACATGGCCACACGTCCCAAATACACCACGAGTCGTTTATGGTACGTAATCTCAATTTTCAAAATTTCAACTTTATTTAGATGGCTGTTGTAACCTCTTATTTTGCGAATTGATAACAAATGTGGGACGACCTTGACCTGTTAGGGTCACGTTATGTCATCGGGCACGTGGCCATTTGATACCCCAGGTTCAGTTCTCTGCAGAAGCGGCATTGTGAACGAGTCTGTATCTCCAACCGTTGTCGAGATAATGGGCCCAAAATATATTGCGGTCATGACCTTGACCTGTCAGGATCATGTGACATCATGATCTCTGTGCCCCAGCGGTAGTAGCTACTAAATTTGGCAAGATGACGTACCATGACCAGACGAAGGATTTTAGGGGTTGACCACGTCTTCCATCCAAGCGGACACAGTACTCCACAACACCAATTTTTGAAACATATCCCATTACCACATAAAACCGTGAAACATAGACAAAAATTGACATGTTGAATCATCAGGGCCAGACCATCAGTACGCAGGGCCCCACAGCCCAAAGGTCTTTACACGTGTAATATCTATATTCCGGCTGTTCGTCCAAGTTTACAATACAGACGAACCCACTTAATCGCATACCGCTTAATTGCATATCCCATTTATTTGCATAGAATACCAAATGACAAAACCAAAAGGCATCTTTTCTGGGCTAAATACGTCCGCTTAATTGCATACCGCTTAACTGCATAATCCCGGGTATTTGAATACCAATAAGCAAAAACATTTCCGCTTAAACGCATAAGTCAGCTGTGCAGACCGACACTAGACAGACATTGCCTCCTACAGAGTTGGTCAGCCATGAACAGAGTACTCATTTTCTCATGACACCGGACTTAATAAGCTGATAAGAGACGACAGCGATGCAGGGAGAAGGCTGAAGGGAGGAGGCAGACATGCAAGCTGGAGCAGTGCGGGGGAGGGAGGGGCGTGGTACAGGCAAACAGCCGGCCTGGGTACTCGGCCGGACACCCAAGGTTGTGTGTCGCTGGCTTTAGTGGGCCAGGTATCAGTTCAATCGCAGGTGTCAAGAAAAATAAAGATGACAATTTGAAAAAGTGGCAGCTGAATGATCGAAAACGACAGTGTATTGGATGGAGAACGTCAGCTCGAATAACTTTTCCGATTATTATAAACTTGTACATATGGTGCATTCACATGTGGCTAGGGTTAGTCGCCAGACGAAAATGTACGACTTCTTCACTGTTTCTAATCATTAAATTTCGTTTGACTAACAGATGTAGTCCTAGTGTACTTGAACTGACAGCAGTGATGGCGTCATATGCGAATTGTTTACCTTAACGGACAAAATTACGCCTATTATAAGTACCTGTGCGTAAACAGAAGCATTTCATGTGTATATATGATCAGATGGCGTTGTCGTCATTCATTTTAGTGGAAGACATGATATGCACTAGGCTCCCGTCTAATCGCATAGCCCGGATAATAGCATAACGCCACCCTGAACGGACCCTATGCAATTAAGCGGGTTCGTCTGTATTTGTCAGGTTGATTAACAACAACCAGGTGTCACGGTCACCCCACCCCTATTTAAGGGGGTTGGTGTTAGGGGGCCTTTGTAGGGGATATGCCGTCTACTGAGGGCCTACTGAGTGACACTTTTACATTACACTGTCTCAGTAAAACAGTAAGTCAGGTATGAAAATAACCTTAATGTGATAACGTGACAGTCTGAACGGCATTTATTTATGGGCCCAGGACAACCTCAGATTTTGTTTGCCAACCCTATGGCCACATGCCTCATCTGTTTTTTGTGTGTTGTTACACAGGATTCAAATAGTTGCAGTCAAGTGGTTTTCATTTTCAGAATGGCTACGAATGATTTGCATAGATGCAGTTTGTGTTCATTTTTCAGTTGCAAGCAAGATGATTTACTTTATCACATAGCTAGACGTCATAAGCATGACTCAAATTTCATAGTTCACTGCTCCGCTCCTGCATGTGGTGTTAGTTTCAGAAATTTTAGGTCGTTTAAGACACATGTCTGGCGTTGTCATCGACATACTGACAAGAATGATACTGTTGACACTGACAGTACTTCGTTGTCTATGGACGTTGACATGACATGTGAAACAGACAGTACCGGTAATGAATCCGCAGCTGAAGCAGCTTATATTTTGTTCCTGAAATCTCGACATAGACTTAGCCAGAGTGCAGTAACTGATGTATGTGAAAGCACTAAAGCGTTATTTCGCTCAAAACTATCTCAGTTAACAGCAGATCGTGAAGACTGTGTGTTCAGTGAGTCAATAGCTGAGTCTTTGTTTAGTGGATTGGACACACACTACAATCAGGAGCAGTTTTTTAAGAAGCACTTTGGATATGTTAGGCCTTGTTGTCACCATATGGGTTCAGTAACCTCTTGTGCATATAGTGGTGAAACTGTAACAAAGCACCGATATGGATACTACGTTCCACTGAAAGATCAGCTGCGGGCAGTTTTATCAATGCCAGAAGTTCAATCTGTTTTGAGCACTGTTAACTCATCAGAGTTTATTTATGACTTCTGCGATGCAGATTACCTCAGACAGCATCCTTTGCAGACTGATAGCACAACGTTGAATTTGTGTATATATACAGACGATTTTGAGATTGTAAATGCAATAGGTGTTCACAGAAAAAAGCACAAAATAACGGCTTTTTATTGGACACTGCTGAACATACCACCTGAATACAGGAGTAAATTAAGTGCTATTCAGCTTCTTGCTCTTGCGCGCACGTCTGACGTTCGAAAATATGGTGTTGCTGGCTTACTTCAGGACTTTAAAAGTACCATGTTCGATTTGCATAACGGCATTTCATTTTGCATCGACAATGTAGGTGTGAAAACATACAAAGGTTTTCTTGTGTGTGTGCTTGCTGACACCCCTGCGGCACAATTACTGGGTGGGTTTAAAGAAGGCGTAGGTACAGCTGTTAGCCCATGTAGATCCTGCGATGTGAAGAGAGACTGTCTGGCAAGTGTATTGACTGCTGCGCAGTGCCAAATGAGAGACGAAACCGAGCATGAAAGTCGACTGACGTATCTCGCTAGTCAGAACAGAAGAGGTTACAGCTACTGGTCAAAGCGATGGGGCATTACAAGCAAGTCTCTGTTAGCAGACATTCCAGGTTTTGAAGTTACCAAGTGCATTTTGCATGACCCAATGCATGTACTTCTGGAAGGCATTGGAAAAGTTGAGCTGAAAAAGATGCTGAACATATTTGTGCTTCAGAAGAAATACTTCACCTTAGAGTCATTGAATAGAAGAATGCAGAATTACACATATGCTGACTCTGAATTACGAGACAAACCAGAATTAATTGACAGAAAGGCATTAGAGCAAGATTCTGTCTTTCCTCAGACAGCTGCAGCCATGCGGAATTTGATGATGAACTTCCCTTTTATTGTTGGGGACTTAATTCCCGAGGATGATGAACATTGGAAAAATTTTGTCCTTTTGCTGCAGATTCTTGCTTTGTGTTTATCACCAGTTATATCGCTGAATACTGCTGATGTTCTCGAAATTCTTACTGCAAAGCATAACAGAAATTTTGTATTGCTCTATTCTGAAGGTGCATGTACACCAAAGTTTCACTATCTTGTACATTTTCCTACACAAATGAGATTGTTTGGACCTTTGCACAATCAGTGGTGTATGAGATTTGAATCAAAAAATGGATTTTTTAAACTGCAGCGATGGTTTAACTTTAAAAACTTGCCTAAGTCTTTATCTTTCTATCATCAAAGGTGGATGTGTATGCAGATGACACAAGCTACAGGATGTCGTTCTACTGTCTACTTGTATTGTGGCGATGTGGTGAACAGGGGTGTAGTTGTTCCAACCACGACAATCCCTGAACTTCAGGAAGTCCTGACAGAATGCCCAGAGAATGTTCTGTGCAGCAGTAAAATTACTGTGAATGGTCTCTCCTATAGGATAGGAACTGTGTTAGTGCGCAAGCTAGACACTGAAGTAAGCTTTGTGAAAGTGGTAGGCATTGTGGTTCATGAGCAGGCAAAGTATCTTAGGTGTAAAGAATTGAAGCCACACTACTTTGATGCTCATCGAAATGCATTTGCAGTTGAGGAACGTGACTCGTACTGCATACTGAGTGTTGCAGAACTGTGTTATAAGTGGCCGCAGTTGTGCAATGACAATTTTGTGATGCTGCAGAATGTGGATGATGTGTGGATGTTGTAAATGCCAGTTTTGTGATTACAGTAATATCAGAACATAGTGAGCTGTATGCAGTGTCTTTGTAATTTAAAAATATTTTTAATTGTAATTTTGATTTATTTTTCGGAACTTAGTAATTCTAATTTGATTTTAATTTTTTAGACTTTGTAATTCTAATTTCATGTTAAATTTCGGGAATTTTGTAATTATAATATTTATTACTTAAATTGAGACCGTCTAGTGTTGGGGATTATAATTTTAATTTTAATTACCGTAACTACAAAAACACTGGTTGTATGTATTGTAGACAATGAGGTTGACTGGTCAGTGTGGAGTTATTTGAGTGATGATGAGTGGCATATGATGCTGCCTGGCAAAGTGGGAATTGTTGCAAAGATTAAGTTACTTCTGAAGTCTTCTGTATGTATCTTGTTCATTGCTGTTATATGTCAATGTGGATTTGTTGTAACTTAACTGATTAAAATCGGCGATTTAAGTCTTGGTTTTATGTCATTAATATTTAAATTGTTCATTAATCAGATTCCGTATCTTTCTCCATTGATTTTACTACGAACTTTCTGTGATAACTCATTATTTATTCACTAGGGGGCATGGGTGGAGTTAAATTTGTTTATACATGACTAACGTTTGTCACTAGCACTTGCCACATCATAGTCTGCTCAGTTAATAAATGTTATTATTCATCATTCAAAATTTTGAAGTTTTATTTTGTAAATATCCAGCCCAACATTTCGTAAGAAAAATTAAGTTGAGTATAAAGGAAGTCGATACATTTGATTTAAATCCAAAAAATGGATTTTTAATACACAATTTACATTCACATCACTTGTCTGCAAAACGCATACAAGTGGACTCCAAATTGTAGTGCTAGCAATGGAATCTTTTCAATGTTTACTTTGATTGTAACTTCATAAACTTGTGTTTATGTTCAGGCCTATTTTTCTGTCAATGAAACATTTGAAAAAGGAAACGTATCTTAAGGTGGATGAACTTTTCATTGGAAAGATGAAATGTGCTCAGCAGTTGCTATATTTTATTGGCTGGTTATTGCTAGCAGTTGATGTCATTGCTTATTGTTTAACGCTTGTGTAGTGTCAGCAGTCAGCTGATCAAGCTGTAGCAATTGACACAGTAGTGCAGCCATCAGCAACAGCTCTGTCACAGAGCAAACAGGAGTCATCACCAAACAGTAACACTAATGACTTGCCAGAATCAGTAGCATCTACCAGTTGTGCAAACACTGCAGACAATGTACCGATTCCTGACTATTCTGAGTCTCAGCTGTCAGTATCGGCTTCGTCATCTGATTCTGCTCCAACTGGTCATTGCTATACTGCTGACAACATGCCACTGCCAAACTATTCCGAGAGAGTTATATCTGTGTTAAATCCTCAGAATGTATTGATGGAACTAGACCGCATGGTTGAAGAAACAGCTTACCATGTACTGAGTCACGGGGATATCAACAGTCGTGATGGATATGAAGTGTATGGACGCCGACTGCATGCAAAATACCCCTGCATTGCATTTCCAGTTCTTTAATGCACATTAAAGATTTGTTTGATTGACCACCCAGTAGTTGTAACAAAAAACAAATTGCATTTCTTCATGGGTCAAAAAAATAACTGTTGAGACCAGCGAAATATACAGTAGATTTTTATTGGTTAATAAACTGTTTTTATGGGTAAAAGCTATGAGTATCATTACTACATAGTAGGTATTTGGACTGACGATATGCAATTTTTACACAGATACTCCTTCAGTAACGCAAGTACTCGACTCCAAAGTGGGGTCGAGTAATTTTTTGCTACTCGACTACTCGCATAGAATGTTTAATATAAATAAAAAAGTAAATAAATATAAATAAACATTCACGTCACTTATTTAAGCCCGTATGCAATTTTATATTAGTGGTCAGTAGTGATAGTGGACCTATCTAGCACTGTTTGGGATTTACAGCGACCGAAAGGTCACCAATTGGCACTTTACCCTACCTCACTCTGATTTGATGCTCTCTTTCGGGGTGATTCTGTCCGAATTTTCAGATGAACCTTACCTTGCCAAAACTAAGATGATGAAGCTATCCGACGTTGAAAACCTCGTGATCTTAGCTTGATTTATTTAGTCACAGTACCAGCGTGTGACAGACGGACAGATGGATGGACGGCAATGCATTGGTTGCATATAGAGCGATGCAGCATTAGCTAGCTAATCTGCAGCACTCTAAAAATTTGGTTTTGGTCTTGGCTTTGAAGAAACAAGTACGAATGTACTGTGGACGGGAAAGGGTGTGTGCAACAGCTGGCTGTTACAACTCTTGTGTGCACTGATGCCTTACGCTCTACGGGTCGCTGCATGCTAATTTGTTTTATTTGTAATCGCCAGAGGGCGCCACTACTGGTAATAATAATAATAATAAGGTAATTAGCTAGTTACTAATTACTGGGGATTAACTTTAAAAATCTGAGACTGTACATGTGTTGGGATATGGTTACGAATGTGTATGTGAAGTTTCCTTACGGTTTGTTGCGTATTAAGAAGCCTTAGGCATTTTTCGAAAAGAGTAACAACAACTCCAACAACCATCATAGCAATTTGGGATCCTGCCGGGTCCAAAAATGGCCTTGGTCTTGTCTTGGAAATTGTTCAAAGTCTTCGGCCTTGGTCTTGAACGTACAATCCTTGTCCTTGGCCTTGCTAGTAAAGGTCTTGATAACGTCATACAGTTAATACTCAGTTGCTACAGGGACCCGAGGCAGGGGCCCCATTTTTTCCACAGCACCCGGGCCCACACAAACTTTAATGCGGCCCTGTAGTCCTTAGATTTATTCATTTACTTGTTACATACCACTGCAGTGTGCATTACACTGGCATAGAAGTACTGACTGTTAATGTGAGATCAGTCAGTCATACTGAATCCAGGACAGTTCATACCACAGTGTTGGACACAGTTGGCCATGAGAACTGCTACATAGCAGTTGGCAGGTGGTAATTGTCATTTGTTTGTAGAGTTTTTTCTGCAGAAAATTGTCACAAAAGATACGTAACATCCGCTGGAAAAGAAATGTCAGAAGCCAGAAGATTCCGTCTGTTGTTAATAAGAAAGCCAGATCACGACTTTACATGACAGCTAACAAAGGTGAAATAGTTGCACTGCAAATATGTCTTTACAGACTTGTGGCATAACGTTAGGGCATTGTGTAACTCTAAACTTTAATACCAATGATATACATCAGATTATACTATCATTGTGGTGCCAAATTTGATTTGTGAAATGGACTTTGCCAGATTTGTATTTTTAAATCCGGCTGTGGCCAGGGCCAGGTTTTGTTGATCTTTTTTGTCGATCTTTTTCTTCTTTGAAAATGTCTCGTTTTTAGTAGCCGTTTACATTGTTAAAAGACAATGTCAGCTTGTCGCAGATCAGCTGGAAGACTGTTCCACAGTTTCGGACCTGCAGCTGCAAAACACCTATCTCCATAGTTGCTGTAGATCCTTCTGACAACACACATCCTTGATGTGGCAGAATGCAGCTGACGACGACCTTCGTCGGAGACCAACTGACAGTTGGCGGCCAGATAGGGTGTAGCCATGCCGGACAGTGACAGGTAGACTAGGGTGGCCATCTTGAAATCCTCCCGACACCGAACCGGAAGCCAGTGCAACTCTGGTAGCACCGGCGTGCAGCCGCATTCTGGACAGACCAACTGGCTCATCAGTTTGTTACAGTAGTCCAGGCGACACGAAATGAACGCCTGGAACATCGTCTTTATGGCCTTGGCTGACATAGATCTGACGAGCTGCCGTAGCTGGTAGTAGCCACTGTGACACACGGCGGCCACTTGTGCAGATAGCGATGGCTGACTGTCAATGACGACTCCAAGGTCACATGCGGGCCCATACAGATGTATGATCAAATATATGACCTGCTACAATAAGTGCAAAAATTCCAGTTTTTAACTGAATTCTGCAATATGCCGTTCCCTTCTAATTGGCTGAAAACCTTGTCTGTTAAACATTGTGCACTTAAGTTCAAGATGGGCCTTGGGCAAAACTGCAAAGTTAACTTTGACAAAACACGACTGTGCATACTGGCTTTGTTGTATGCACCTCTGACACTGGAGTTGCACCATTTCCATTTTGTAGAACCCGAGAAGTCAGTAGAAGAATGCCAGCAAATTGTTGAAGAGCAGTTGAAGTTACCAGAAGGTGCACGTGACGTTCCTAAGCTGTTGAAGATATGGGGCCAGAAAGCATTTTTCCAGCGCCGACGTGAGAGTATTGCGAAACTCCCTGCAGGCCAAGTTCAAGAACTGATTGAAAAGTTTCCTTTGCTGAACAATATTGTCTTTGTATGTATGCATTTGTTCACTGTTATTAACATTTTACTAAAAAATTAAGTTTCTAATAACCAGTATGTGGTCTGGGATAATTTACTTGTATTTTGCATTGTATTTAACAGTTAACTTCTGCTACCAATTCCGACTTGTTAGGTGAATTGAATCAGTTTTAGGGTTGACATCAGTTATTAAAGGTAATTTTTCTTTTTACTGCATGACAGCTCTGCTAAGCATGATAATTAATAGGTATCGTCTTTGCTGCCCATCCAGCTGTCTGTTACATTGTATAATTTAAGCATAACCAGACCTATGATCATGTGTTTTTAATCCAAACGGTGGTCCAAGGACTGTAGGTCTCAATGACATAAAAATATCGCATAAATTCGACACGATTAACAGGAATCACCCTTAGTGAAACAGTTCCTTAGTTACTCCCATTCTGCATTGAAGTACCATATATGCTTGGTACTGCAGGCAATGCTCTTATTAGAATGACATCATCCTGCAGTGTAGTGTTGTGGGTGTTTAGAATGTCTGTAAACTCTGTAGATTCATTCAGAAATGAAGCTGTTGTGCGATATTGGAGATATTGTGACTTGCTTCTCAGCTATGATTACAGCACTTTCCACATGTTTTGACATGGATTCGTTAGACTCTGAAGAAGTATGTGGCTGTTGTCATGGTTCATTCTTTGTAATGTACATGTCTCGTGTAATTGCCAGACTTCAACATTCTGTATGACATTATTCATGTTGACCTAATTTTGTAAGAGACTGCTAATCATTATTAATAACAAATCCTGGCATTTTCATGATCACTTGTGTCGAAGACTGTAATTATTTGTCACCGTATGACAGATTTGCAGACTCGTCTGATCTAGGTAGTTCACTTTTGGTACGATGTTGCGACAACTTTTTACATTGTCCATTCCTGTTCCAGAGTTTACAAAATTTTGTTACTGTATAGTATTATTAGTCTTGTCCTTAGGATGAAGGTCTGTAAAATTAGAGCATAGAGCTCAGTGTGGGTAGTGTAAATTTTTGTAATAGTTTTGGGGTTCGATTTTCTAACTGTTGTATGAATATTATGCTTTTTTACTTTGCATTGTTTTTGTTGCTCACTAGGTTCGGAGGACAAGTACTTGACCAACTTGAAAGTCTACTCTTCACCGTCACTTGTGCATCAATTAATATACAAATGTGTTCTGATGTAAGTCAGGCTATCATGCCTGCCAGTGTCATATTATGTTAGTGTGTTTGCTGTCTGCAGGAGTTGCACGTGGAGTTGATTATGCTCGCGCAAGAGAGGTTGGTGATGAAAAGTACAAGGAAGAACAGATTGGAGCCAGTGATATCAGTGGTGTCTGTGAGTTCATTTGTTGCAATTTCTGTATTTGATATGTGACATGTTTGAATTGTTTTGGTCTGCAGGGACATAATTTGCTGTTTGCTGTCAACCAGCATTGGTGCTCTGTGGTTTTGTGCTATGCTGTTACAGTTTTACAGTCTTACTAACTGCACTGCATCTGTGTGACAGTTTATAGTTAGTTTCAGATGATACTCAATGACTTCTTGTATACAAAACATAAGACTGGTTGTTTGGGCACATTTGAAGTTGTCAGCTGTATGCGTATAGTCAGAAGCAGTCTGGGGCCATTCAAAAATTACGTCATGCTGAGAAGGGGAGGGGTATAGATCAGTGTGACGCTTTGTCATCAAAAAAGTGCAGAAAAAGTGACATAATTGTAGAATGGCCCCAGTGTGAGTTGACCCATACAAAAAGTGGCTAATAAAACTTTCCGACTTTACCTTCCAGCTTAACTGCAACACAGTGTTATTTATTTGTTGATGTTAGTTCTGTTAGCCACCAGTGTTGTATAATGTTACCAATCATGATATCTAGTGAAGCATGATGTGGCCGTTGTGTTATAGTCAAAAGATCTTAACCTGGATTCTGAGAGGCGTAGCCCACCAAGACTGATCGTTGTCACAGACAACCAGCACAAGATTGTTGACGCCTTCATCGTGGCTGATGGCACCAGCATCAATGTGTCAGCGTCAGCATCTCCATTTGTGGCAGCGTCAGCGCCTGTTATGTGTTCTCTGCTTTGTAATCTGCTGGCGGTGTACTATGTTTGGGATTTGTCGTATCCAAAACAGTACCAGATGTTAGTGTTCTTGCAGTTGAACATGTTGAAAGATACCAGGGATACAGCCAGCTTATTCAAGAGTTCTGCATTTGTGAAGTTTCAGAAGATGTATGCTGCATAGCATAACTATGAAACACTGAATGACATGTTGTTTGTAATCTCGTGTTTATTACCACTTCTTCAGTGGCCGGCTGTATGCCGTAGTACTTTCTGGTGAACAGTTTAAACTAGTTATTCCAGAAGTGTGCAGCAAAAGTTTGAGTAGTTTGATTGTTGTCTGTCATAGTGGTTGATAGGCAACATCAGTCAACTGTTGTCATCGGTCTTTGTCTGTGAGATGAGCCAGAAATGATGAGACACATTAATATTCACTGTCAGTTTTTCTGCCTCCGTACCCCTTATTAGTAGCGCTAGGCCAGTTTCTCAACTATATCTGAAAACTGCTTTTTCACAACTGCCACAAAACAGAATTGGTTTTCTTTTAGTTCTCTGATGGTTTTTATCGTAATTATGTACACTTTTTATTCAGATTTAAAGCTTTAATAATATACAACAATACTACAGAATAGAAACAATAAATCAAGCCAAAAACAGCGATTTCGGCCATTAGGCCGGAAAAAAAACGAGCTTGTGCTGTATTTCTCAAAAACCAAGTAAATACTGTCTTCTTATTGGTTTCGTGTACAATTTTTCTGCTGTAGTGAGCTTACACTAAACCATATGATTTTTGAAAAAAAAAACAGTTTAAAAACTGCATTATTTGCATTTTTTTAAACCAATACCAAAACTATAAGTTTTTACAAAATGCCGACTGAAACCAAACCTAGTTTTTGAAAGTGTAAACTATCACAGCACTACTAGTTAGTGTTCGCGCATCATTCCACCCACTGTTTATCATCTCTGTGCTTACTGACAACAGTTGATATGTGTAGAACAGTTATTATGATGGACAGCAATTTTGTGTGTGGTTTTAATCATCTTCTGTTAATATTGCGTATCTCTGTCATTAACTTCATTGCTAATACTAACTGCAGTATCATCCCTCACGACTTTTAGCTTCTTTTGTGCTTCCACGTAAAACAAATTACTGTCTTTACATGATGAAAATGGCCATTGTTAGAACACATTATTTGATGTACAGGTTTTAATCTGATTTGTCAAAATTTCACAACAGCTAATAATCTGAAAGATGTTTTTCACAACATTCGTCCCAAGCAAATAATGTTCTTCCTACACACTATTAATTTTGTAAAATTCTTACATTTTAAAGCATGATATAGGTGATATTCGTGTGCTCAAAATGACTTAGAAATCTTAAATATCTACGAGGCCGTTACTAGTCCCAACAAGAAGAAAATTATTTCACCATTTTACACTGCACACTCATCACTCAGCTTGCGACATGGTCTTGGATGTTTGTTTCTGTACACTATGAATATGAGATCTGCCAATGGGAAGGTTTAGTATGGTGCTGCCAGTGATAACTTTCAGTATCTTGTTACTGATATTTGTAGTTGCAGATGTCGGTCGTGTGTGTGTATATATGTGTGTGCTGTAGTTTTATTAGCTCATTCCGTAACGGAATGAGCTTATGCGATCATGCGGCATCCATCTGTCTGTCTGTAAACTTTTTGCGCAAATCGCTTAGTCTACCAGACAAATGGCTGGATCGCCACAAAACTTGCACACGATGGTCTCCAGACGGACCTGCATCCAGGGTGTGCTCGAGGTCGAGGTCAAAGGTCACGTGATATGGGCACTTTCGTTCTGGCACGAAAATCGCTTCTCTCGCAGGCAAATGGCTGGATCGCGACCAAACTTGCACACGATGGTCCCCAGACGGGCCTGCTTCCAGGGTGTGCTCAAGGTCGAGGTCCAGCTTCACGTGATACGGGCACTTATATGATTTCACAAAAATCGCTTCTCCCAGACAAACGGCTGAATCCTGAACCAAACTCAGTCTTTCCCTAACCTCCCCTTCCCTTTGTCCGTTCGGTTTTCTTCCGCATCCCAAACCACAAATGGCTGTGAGTTTGCGCTGTGAGTTCCGCCATAGCTCACATGGTGAAACAGTGTCAAACTGTTTGCTATACAGTA
>Ga0056121_1000275_pt1 | contig 15392 bp, 14 predicted proteins | sample WorMetHEROISLAND_FD_83872 | JGI IMG/M metagenome (GOLD analysis project Ga0056121, IMG submission 83872) | Marine gutless worms symbiont microbial communities from Max Planck institute for Marine Microbiology, Germany - Olavius sp. 1 HERON ISLAND ...
ATCCCATAGCGCCAGTGATCTTGAAGGCTTTGCTGACTATTTTGTATTGCCCGATGCACCGCCTCTGTCGCCAAGGCGCACCCTACAGTAAAATCTGTCCCATAGCGCCTCCTTCCATTCAATGGAAAATAATCCCCCATCAAAACATGAATCTAAACACCTGTTTAGTCCCAGTATTTGATGGTTTGGATTTTGGATAAACTTTTCCGGCTCTTCTGTCCATTTTTTGCATATGAATTCGTAGGGTGTAAGGCCCTGTCTTTAGACGACGTGCGAAGTTGTACGCGCTGATGAAGTCATCAAGATGGCCTTCGAAGCTGATCGTGATCGTCATAGTGGTAACGTTTGACGGCGGCCTTCGATGCGGTTCATCCGCTCGACCTGCCCATTGGTCCATGGATGATTGACAATCGTCATATGTGGTAAAAGCGTATGCTTTCGAAAGGCGACAATCGTCGCTTCTTCCCAGAATCGACAGAACCGCATGAGCGCGCCTTTTTCGGCCGGAGTGGGAAGATCGGCCGTCGTAAGTTCTTTTCTTCCACTTGGCTGCCATCTTCTGGTTGATCCCATAGCGCCAGTGATCTTGAAGGCTTTGCTGACTATTTTGTATTGCCCGATGCACCGCCTCTGTCGCCAAGGCGCACCCTACAGTAAAATCTGTCCCATAGCGCCTCCTATTCTCAGGGCGGGCCGGAGATGTTGCGGGTGTTTATTCCACCGTGTCAATGTAAATCGCGCTTGAGAAAGAACATATACTGTTGACTAGAAAATCCAATCAATCCACAATCAAAGAAATCGGAAGCTTGTACGAGAACAAGAAAAAGGGGTAAATACTATGAAGGTGAGTATTGAGATAGATGGAACTATTGAATTAAAAAACGAAGGTGCGACCGTTTCCGTTTATAGTCATGATGGAAAAACATATCGAGGGAAGCTTAACATTAATAGCTCAAATGTTGAATGGTGCAAAGGAAAAACAAGGATAGGAAAAGGAAATAAATTGAAGTGGGATGACTTTATAAGCTACATGGAAAAACAATAGCCCTCAAACACAAAGTTTTTTATCTTATTTTTTATACAGCTAAATTCATTCCACCGTAACGCTTTTTGCAAGGTTTCTGGGTTGATCGACATCGCGTTTGAGCTCCAATGCACAGTAATAGGCAAAGAGCTGAAGCGGAATAACCATTAGGAATGGATAGAAATTTTGTTCCGCCTTGGGTATTTGGAAGGTGTCGTCGGCAATATCGGAAATCAATGCATCACCCTCAGTGCCGATGGCGATTACCGGACCATTACGAGTCTTTACCTCTTTCATCGAAGTGAGAACCTTATTGTAGAGGTGATCGTCGGGTACCAAGAACATGCTCGGAGTATGAGAGTTGATTAGGGCTATGGGGCCGTGCTTAATCTCTGCCGCACTATAGCCTTCAGCATGGATATAGGCCACTTCCTTGAGCTTGAGAGCGCCTTCCAATGCAATGGGGAAATTTATCCCCCGACCTAAGAAAAGAAAGTTCTTAGCCTGACAGTACTTTTTGGCCAACTGCGCAATTCTATCCGCATTCTCGAGTATTCTTCCCACCTGATTTGAAAGATTTAAAATACATTCAAGAAAATTCTTGCCTTCGAGCCAGGCCATGTGACGCATTCGCGCCATTTTGAGCGTGAAAAGATACATTGCCGCAAGTTGGTTCGTAAATGCCTTTGTGGAAGCTACAGCTATTTCCGGGCCCGAATGAATGTATATTCCGCCATGAGATTCGCGAGCGATGCTGGAACCAATCACGTTGGATACGGCGAGCACCGGGGCATTCCTTCTCTGAATCTCCCGTACAGCCATAAGTGTGTCGATGGTTTCGCCGGATTGACTCACCGCTATATACAATGTGTTCCGCTCTACAACCGGATTGCGGTAACGAAGCTCCGACGATAATTCCGTGGTAGTCGGAATGCGTGCAAGGGTTTCCAAAAGATATGCGATAACTCGCGCCGCATAGAAGCTGGTGCCAGCGGCCATGATTGTTACGCGTTTAACCGCGAGCAGCTCCGTGTCGCTCATATTCAGACCGCCCAGCACTGCGGTGGCCTCTTGCTCATTTATTCGGCCGCTTAAGGCCCGTGGGATTGACTCAGCCTGTTCATGGATCTCCTTCAACATATAATGAGGGTAGTTTCCCTTCTCTATCTCTTGAAGTTCCCAGGAAATGGCCTCAATTTTTTTATCAACGGACCTGTTTCGCATGTCACTTACTTCATAAGCATTCGGGCTTACATTGACAACCTCACCGTCTTCCAGGTAGATAACCTGCTTTGTGTGAGCAAGGACAGCGCTGACATCGCTCGCAACGAATACTTCCTTATCGGCAAGCCCAATAATCATTGGCGACCCATTTCGAGCACCCAGGATTTTGTTCGGGTGGTCAACATGAATAGCGAGAATTCCATATGTCCCTTCCAACAGGCCAACAGCTGATGTCAGAGCAGTTTCGAAGTTCCCCTCATAAAAGGATTCGATTAGGTGGGCAATAACCTCGGAATCCGTTTGACTAACAAACCTATGGCCCTCGCTGCTTAGCCGCTGTCTTAAACTTACGTAGTTTTCGATAATCCCATTGTGGCAGATGGCTATTTTCCCTGTGCAATCAGCATGAGGATGCGCATTTGTGTCAGTCACCCTGCCGTGAGTGGCCCATCGAGTGTGGCCGATTCCCCAATTTCCCTCAAGTGCTGCCGGGACGATTGCCCGCAGGGCTTTGATTTTCCCTGCCCTCTTATAGAGCTGAAGAGAGTTCTCATGAACGATTCCTATGCCGGCAGAGTCATAGCCGCGATACTCAAGCCGCTTTAAACCGGATAGCAGGAGATGGACAGCACTTCTGTTTCCACAATAGCCGATTATTCCACACATTTTTCGCTTCCTGATTCAAGTGAGAGTAAGTTCTCACCTGTTCATATCTCATATGAATACACGACTATGCGCAATGAAATCCATAGCATATGGCAGGCAAATTAAAGGCTTTTTTCAACTCACTGCCGTCATCATGTTGTTCATAATGATAACTATGCCCGGATGTGCCCCAAATTCCAATGGCAGAGGAAAACCTCACCCCATAGATATTCTGCCGCCTATATTACAGTCCGCCGAGACATTGGATAAGCGGCATTTGCGCTTTACCTTCGACGAATCAATTGTGGTGAGCGACGTGAATCCGGTTATCAATCCTCCCATTGTTATCGATAGCATCAATGTCGAGAATGAGCAGCTTACTGTTGGCTTTGGAGCAGATCAGGAAATTGGCCGCCAGTACACACTGCGAATGAGTGTCGCGGATGAATCCGGCAATTCTCTGTCATTTCTATACAATTTCAGTGGATGGAATCCCAGGATACCCGGAATATTGCTAAACGAGCTGAATCCCCGCGGTACGGGAAACACTCCGGACTGTATCGAATTATTCGTCACCCAAGCAGGGAATCTTGGCGGCCTGGTTCTGCTCATTGGAACGAAGAACAAATACAAGGAGAGTTTTCTCTTTCCTGCAGTTGAGGTTTCTCAAGGTGAATACATCCTCGTTCATGCAAAGGCGGAAGGCATCTCAGCAGAAATAGACGAAACTTCAGAGATGGATGCATCGGGGGGAAAACTTGCGTCGGACAATGCAAGGGATTTCTGGATGAGAGGTTCTCCAGGACTTCCCGGAAACAACGGAGCGGTAACTCTATATGCGCGTAAGGGTGGGTCAATAATCGACGCCATACTCTGGACAAATCGAGAAGACAATGATGAAGATAGGAAACTCGGATGGACTCATGACAGCTTCATTTTCGCCAGCGATTTAGCTGAAGCTAAGGCATGGACCTCGGCCTCTGGGGGTATTCCACTTCCTTCGGAGGCCGTCAATGCAAGTTTCTCAACTGCCACTCGGTCCATTTGCAGGGCCTCAGCGCCGGAAGATACAAACAGTGCAAACGATTGGCACATAGTTCCAACAAGAGGACAATCCTTTGGCGCCATCAATACGGACAGAGTGTATGAGCCATAAATTTTACCAGCCATCCGGTCTTGCGCGGCCGCAAGCATATCAAGCCATTTTGCGGCTTGAAGACTAATCCTCAATTCTTTGCCAAATCACCAATTCTGAAGTCGCTTATGACTTCGTACACGAAATCGATGGCATTTTTAACTTCCGGTTGTGGGGTGACAAGGGCGGTGGCTCGCTCATAAATCTCCAGTAAATCGTGCAAAAAAAAGGCAACCATCTTAATTGCCTCCCTACCCTCCCTTACCCTGCTCTTTTGCGAAGTTGTCGGAAAGGCCAGGGCCCTTCTATATGACGCAAGCCCTTCGGGGATATTTCCCTCGCGAGTTGAAATAAGACGCCAAAATCTCTGCTCAATATTAGTTCTATCGAGTTGTCCCGCACGCGGGTAAACCCGCCTGAGGTATGAGACCAGAAAATTCCAATGCCGCCTATCCAGCAAATGCATCGCGCCGTACAGCTTACATACCTCCGGATCGGCATGCGGGTGTATATGTACGGAGGGATAATGCTCGATACGCTTCTTGAACTCGTTCAAAATTCTATCCGCAAAGGACTCACCTGCCAGTCTTCTGCGCCTAGTCTCGTTGATCGTTGATTCAACGCGTTTTTTTTCAGCTATTCTTTGCTTTAACTCCTTGTATGTCCTTATTTCTTCGCCGAGAAATTTCTCAGGATCACGACCTGCGTTTTCGGCATGGCGCACCCTGTCATTAAAAGCTTCCAGCAACTCCGGATTTAAAGCGTAGTCAAATATCAGATTTTCATAATCGGACACTATTCGATCGAGAAGAACCTTAATGCCCTTTTTGTCATATTCCCGCCGTTTTCTTAGCACCGCTTCATTATGTCTAAGTCCGGTTTCGGGTTACAAGGTTGAATCGGTCTCTACTACCGATAAAAAACCAAGAGACATCAATTTTGAGAGTGAATGGAGTGTGGATTAGGCATTGGGATTGAATCTAGGTCACCGCCTCCTTCAAAATTCAATTTTGATTCTATCTTGTCGGCCTTTGATCTGCTTCGATCACTTCATTGTAAATTGATTTCAACCTCGAAATTACCACAGCTTCGGAATAAAGATTCACAGCCCGTTGGCGTATGGCATCTCTATTCCAATCATACACCAGGGCCTCTTCCAGGGCGGCTGCATAAGCCTGCGCATTTGGCTGCGCAATTATTCCGTTTAAACCGCCAATAACACTTTCCTCAGGGCCGCCACAACGGGTCAGCACCACAGGCAGGCCCACCGACATGGCCTCGATAGCAGCAATCCCAAAAGTTTCATGGAGGCTCGGCATGCAGTAGATAAGGCTTCTTCTAAGCAGGTTTCGAACACCTGCTGCATCCCGATACCCAAGAAAATGGATATGATCCTCCAGTCCCAAGCGCTTCGCCAGGCCTACTAATTTTTTCCTCATTGGCCCCTCGCCAACAATGCCCAATTTAAGCTCCCGCTCTCCTGGCGCGAGCTTCGAAACGGCCTCTATCAGCATTGCATGATTCTTCTTCGGCAGCAGATGACCAACCGACAGAAAGTCATAGCATATCTTTTCCGATGCATCTCCCGGTGAAAAAAAGGAAGTATCAATGAAGTTGGGCAGTACCTTGAATGTCAATCCGGTTTTTGATTTCAGAAGTCTCGCAAATGTTTCGCTAACAGCCATTCTCAAGGAAGCTCCTTCAAAACAGCGCCCTGCTAAATTCAACTCCCACTTACTTAAGATATTCCTTGCAAAACCCGTATAATGCTCAGTAACAACCATCGGAACATTGATTCTATCACGAAGCCACAGCGCTAAAGGCCCGGATTCGTAGGTATGAGCATGAATAATTTCGGGTCTATACCCCCTCCTCTCCAATTGTCGAATCAGCCGGCGCCCTATGACACCCCGAATCGTGCTATCTACGGGTTTGAAATGAGTCTTGGGGGAAAAAAACAGAATTTCTCGAAAATTCTCCCCATGGCTTTCACGTCTTCCAAACATCAGTCTTCTCCGCTTGAAAACCCATTTCCATGAATAGGGAGCGGAATAAACAACCGTGACTTCCAGGCCATGTTTTGCCAAAGATAGGGCCTGTGTCCTGACATAGGGGGCGAAATCTGCCTTCATCTCATTGGGATACCATGAGGGGAGAACAAGAACCCTTAGCCGCTTACCTAATTGCAATCGATTTCCCTCCACCAGGTTATTCCCGACAAATTCTTAAAAAACAATCTCATGGAAACTGCAGCGCCAGCTCCCATCTCATATCCGCGATATGGGTACACACCTTCCTTAAGATCGACTGGTGAAGAATCACCTGCAGATCCGATCATTCGTCACTCGTTATACTGCACGCGGGCTCCAGTGCCAGATTCTCTCCCGGTCATGGCTCAGACTGGCGCTTGATAATCAGGCTTAGCAGCTAATCCCTGTGCTAGAACACCGTCGACATACTTCTGCAGCATATCTCCAAAGAGTAAGCTGCCCTTGTTGGCATTAAGATACTCGCAGTCGATGTCTTGAATACTTATTTTTGAAGCTCGAAACATTGAAGAGGACGAGTACCAGTGGATGAGATATGAATCGGATAAATCACAGAATTTATCGATATCAACCCTTTTATATCGTCGAAAAAGGTGCTTGGTAATACCAGGCGCCGAGGGATAAAAACAATCGGGCTGGAGTATTTCAACGCAGCTGGCCATATTGGGGTCTGTCACTGCCTCCTGCAGTGAGAAGGGTCCTGGTTTTAGTGGTATGTTCATCTCCACCGCTCCATACTGATTGAGCTTTTCAATCACTCCTGTTACAAAGTCTCCGGTTTTCTCCGATCCAAAGACAGCGCCATTTACCGTTGGGACATATGCCTTCAATTTGTTGTAGAAGACATAGCCATGTGGAATTCTCTCACACATATTTCTCAATTTCACCAACAAAAGGCTTCTAAGCTTTTTAAGCCTGGCGCGAATATTTGCCGGATGCACGATATGTTTCGGGAAGAGTATTTTTTCTCTGCCTAGGAATGCGGGTCTGTCAATTCGGAGCAACAATTCTTTGAATGGTCGCAGAACCACAATATCCAGATCCAAATACACCCCGCCATGCAGATAGAGTATGGCATATCTCAATATATCGGATTGGATTAGAGGACTCCTCTCGATTAGGTTCCTTTGTTTACCGAGTCGAAACAGGAGTTGGTTCTCACTTGAAAAAATCTTATCAAAGTCCAACTCCTGCAGGATTACTCCCGGTAATTTGCCAAGCCCGTAAAAAAATTTCTCGTCGGCGCCAAGATACTTATGGTGAACGAATATCCTATCAAAACCACCATTCTTGGCCGCGCTATAGACCGACAGGTAGTACAGCCAGGGGAAATTGGGCCCAATCCATATAAAATGCGCCTGGTTAGGAATCATATTGCAGTATACATCTATCATGTTGAGCCCGTATCAAAAATCGACTAGCCCACAGCGGATTTTCGAATGATGCTCCCCGTCAGAATCAACCACCGGGAAAACAGTTCTTTAATCAAATTTCTAAGGGGTGATGTGTTGTTCAGATATCTTTTTCGGAGGAAACGCTCTTGTTCTCTGCTCATTGTCGGCACTGTTTTTCCACGCTCCTTGATTGTTTTGCCGATAAGCTCCATCCAGCAATCGGATATCTTGGAAATTCTATATTCCCACGCTGCTTCTCTCGCCATCTCGCTCATTTTTTCAACCATGGTCTCATTGCCCATAAGCACGTTCATACACCGGGCAAGGCCTACCTCTGTCATATCATCGGCAAGTAAACCTGTAAGCCCATCCTTAATCAGTTCATTTATTCCGGAGCAGGCACGAAAACCAATCGCAGGTAAACCATAGGTATAAGCCTCTATAATCGTTAACGGAAATCCTTCATATCTTGATGGAAGGCACAAAAATGTGGCATTGTCATATTCATCGTGAAGATTGCCTAACTCTCCCCTTAGCTTAACCTGGTTTGCCAAATCAAGCTGTTGTATCAATTTGCGATACTTTTTCTCGCTGCCGTCTACATCTCCACCGACAATACTGATCTTCCAATCCGGATACTTATATTTAATCATGGCAAATGCCCTGATTAGGATTGAGAACTGCTTCACATCATCCTCTAGCCTTCCAACAGCAATAATAGTTTTTTTGGCGAATGTACTCTTTTTATTTGCAGGCATTGAATCCGCAACAGCGTTCGGAATTGTAGTTACCCTATTCCTAAGATCCGCGTCAAGTGACTCAGAGTAGGAAGGCAGTAAGAGATGTATCGAATCGGCGAATCTCATAACTAACTGTCTTTCCCTGTGATTCCACATTTCCTGCTCAATCACCCAGGGGTTCGAGTGCTCAGATAGTATCAACGGAATGCCGGATTTTCTCATGATATGCGGCCACCATCTCATCGCGGCTCCCACCATCATAGCGATCACAATGTCGGGTTCTGTTTCCAGTATCGCTTCGCGAATTTTCTTCCTACAAATTTTTGTATCAACCCACCTGCTGTTGATAAGTACTGTGCCTGGGGGCAGCCGGTAAAAGGGTTTTGCCTTCATGCTCGTCGAATTGGCTACCACCGCTAAGGAGTGGCCCCTCTTCACAAGAGCAGAGCAGATGGCTGAAGCGGCCTTCCCTAAGCCACCGGCAGATTTGGTTAGATTCCAGATTGCAATACAGATATTCATATAACTCCGGATTGGGAGCCGTCTGTTTCCGGAATCATCCCCGGAGAATCCGTAAGTACATATACATGGGTCATCTTACATGAGCCTAGCTGGATCTTCAACTTTTTCACCCTTGAGAAACAGTGCGTTTAAACACACAGGAGATACGCTTAAGCCTGACTCCGTTAGTGGCCTTAAGGCTACAACCTAACCTGCTCCCAGGCGCCGCTGCTCTCGGAGCGGTACACCGCGTCTATCACGGCCATATTGGCAATTGCATCTGCCGGCGGAGTTGGTGCGTCAGCCCCCTCTCGGAGCGCCCTTGCAAAGGCATCAAGCATCAGACCGTATTGGTCGGCCGCTTTGGTGAAAACCCTCCGGAGCCCAATACTGTTCCTAACTATGAGCTCCATCGGCACATCCGGGAAGGGATTAAAGGGCAGCGTCATTGTCAGATTTCCGACATCCCCATACACCGACACCTTCTGTCTGACGGCCATTCGTGTACTCACCGTAAAAAGGGTGCGGATATCTCCGAAATCCAGTATAGCCGAGCTGTTTACATCGGTTCCTCCAATCTCATCCCTGGCAATGAGGGAAATAACACGCTCCGGTTCCCTGCCCAAGAGGAAACGTGAAGAGGAGATTGCATAGCAGCCGATATCGTAAAGCGCTCCTCCGCCTCTCTCAGTCTGATTGCGGATATTCTGTTGATCCTTCAGATTAAAGGCGAAGATTGTGTGAATCGCCCTAACCCTTCCAATCTCCCCAATGTCAATCAGCTCCTTGGCCCGAATCCACTGTGGATGAAAGCGATACATAAAGGCTTCCATCGCAAGGACGCCTTTTTTTTCGGCATATCCAAGCGCTTCGGCCGCCTCCTTTTTGCTCAATGCAATTGGTTTCTCGCAGAGCACGGCCTTTCCCGCATTGGCACAGCGTCGAATCCACTCCGCATGCATGTCGTTTGGAAGCGGAATGTATACGGCCTCTACCTCGGGATCCTCCAGCACCTCCTGATAGCTTCCATAGGCCTTAGGGAACCCCCATTCTTCTGCGGCTCTTTCCGCTCGAGCGAGAGACCTTGATCCAAGCGCCCAGGGCTCGACGCTTTTGCTCTTAATAACCGGTATACGCATTCTAAGCCCGTAATGAGCCGAAACTCCAAGCACACCAAGTCTTACCTTTTCCATACTAAAGTCCTTCTTGAATAAACTAATACCAGTTTAACATTTTACTGAGCCTTTGGGCGACATCTATAAACGGATATCTTCCAGGCGCAGCATCCGCAGGTTAGAATTCAAGGCGCCTGGCGTCCCTGCCCTCCTTTTGCGTTCAAGGCGCGGAAGCGAGAAGTGACGCCTTTGTTTCCCCCCATAGGGCGGGCGGGCAGCTTGTGGGCAGGGCCGAAAATGCCGATATCATTCACACCGATGGCACAAAAGGAATCACGGATGAACGATATGCGCCTGCAGCACATGGAGCAGCTTGGTAAAACACGCAGCGAGCGCCCCCTTCCCGATAACTGGCGCCCCCTAACGGAACCGGAGCTTTCCATTCTCAAAGCGAATCAAAATCTTTCCGATAACTGGTCCAACCTCAAGGTAACCGAGGGCTTCAATCCAAACCTGGTTAGCAACTGCAAATTCCACGGGCAAGTGAGAATAGGCAGGCTCACAGACAGAGTAATTGCATATCACAGCCTTATCCTGCCCGTGGGCCTATATTCCTCCACGATAGTGTCCTGCATTATCGGAGACAATGTTGCCCTGCACAACCTTGGTTATATATCGAACTTCATTGTCGAAGACTGCTGCATGATTTTCAACATAAACGAAATGATTACCACTGAGCATGCCAAATTCGGGAACGGAATTTTGATGAGGGGGGAGAGTGAGGACAATCGAATTTGGCTCGAAATCGCCAACGAAAATGGTGGGCGCAAAATTCTCCCCTTCGTCGGCCTAGTGCCCGCGGATGCCTGGCTCTGGTCGAAATTTCGCGATGATGCGGAGCTGATGAGGCGGATGAAGGAGATGACCGACAGGATTCATAATCCAGGGCCTGGGAATTTCGGCCGAATTGGCAGAGAATCGGTAATTAAGAACTCCCGCTCCCTAAAAGACGTAATGATTGGTCCTCATACCTATATAAAGGGCGCGAATAAACTCAAAAATTTAACCATCAATTCCAGTGCCGCACGGTCTAGTCAAATTGGAGAGGGATGTGAGCTCATTAACGGGATAATCGGTTACAACTGCCGTGTATTTTATGGCGTGAAGGCCGTCCGTTTCGTACTCTGCGATAACTCCAGGCTCAAATACGGCGCCCGACTGATTAATACCGTCCTTGGGCCTAACTCCACTGTCAGCTGCTGCGAAGTACTGAATTCCCTTATATTCGGATCGCACGAGCAGCATCACAACAGCTCCTTCCTCTGCGCAAGCGTATTGAAGGGGCAAACAAACGTGGCCTCGGCCGCCACGATAGGCTCCAATCATAATTCCAGGGCTCCCGACGGCGAAATAGTAGCCGATCGCGGCTTCTGGCCCGGTTTGGCAGTTAGCCTGAAACACAATTCACGTTTTGCCGCCTTCATTCTTATCGCCAAGGGGTCCTATCCCGCGGAACTGGACATTCCCCTTCCCTTCACCCTTGTCTCCAACAGCCACGATTCAAAAAACCTTCTACTCAGCCCGGGTTACTGGTTCCATCACAACATGTACGCCCTGGCCCGAAACACCGCCAAGGCCGAGGCCCGCGACGAACGTGAGGAAAAATTCTCGGAGTACGATTGGCTTGCCCCCGACACAGTGGATCAAATGCGCCTTGGGCTCAAAATCATGGAATCCTGGGCGGAGGAGGCCGCCGAGGTGAAAGACGGCGCTTACCCCTCCGGCGCGGTCTTACTCGCCTCCAAACTTAACCCGGTTTTGTATGCCGCAGAAAGCTATGAAGTCGAGGCAAGCAGCCGCCCCGTCCGCATCCTTCATGCCGGGCGCGCCTGGAACGATTTCCACAGGCTGATACGCTTCTACGTAGTTCGAACCCTCCTCGACACGGCTTCCCCGCACACCCCAGCTGCCCCCGCAACCTCCCTTGATCCCTGGGTGAATCTTGGTGGACAACTCTCTACCCGCCCCAGGCTCGCCGAGCTCATATCCCTAATCAAGAGCGGTGAAATCCAGGACTGGCCCAGTCTCCACCTGCATTACCGCAGACTCAGCCAGAACTATGCCATCGACAAGCAGAGCCATGCCCTCGCCCTCCTTCAGGAGATACTCGGCAGTTCCACGGCGCCCGAGCCCTCGGACATCACTCCAGCCTTAATCACCGAGGCTATTCAAACCGCCGCATTCATTCTGGAAGGTATCAGAAGAAGCCGCCTCAAGGACTACCAGAGGCATTTTCGGAACATCACCTACGACAGCCCCGATGAGCGTGATGCCGTTATTGGCCCCTACCGCCAGGATGCCTTCATCCAGCAAGCCGCCCGTAATCTGAGCCTTCTTCAGGACAAGCTCAAAATCTATCTCCAATAAGTCCGCCAGCATCACGCCTTTGCCGCAGCTGGGAATGCGGCAAGTGACCACACTGCCCCGAAAGAGCGCTGTTCTGCGCCGTGATGTTGACAGCCATCAGGCTGGTTCTGTATTGTACCCCCTATGTCTGCCACTGTAGCTCAGTCGGTAGAGCAGTGGACTGAAAATCCATGTGTCAAGAGTTCGATTCTCTTCGGTGGCAGCCTATGGGGCCGCCCTTTGGGCGGTCCCATATATCGCTGACGGATATCAGCGGGCAGGTTGCGCTTCCCAGGGAGACAGGAAATACCTCGAATTCAAGGGGGGTGATTCGGCGGAATCGGATATGGGGCCGGATTGCCCTAAGTCTGCACCGGCATTTGCTTCAAGTTCCGGCCAGAATAAGAATCGCCGCCGTAGGATGCAGCATCAAATGGGGTGAATTCCTCCTCCCCCGCGCGTCGAACTCTCACAGCGTAGAAGTTATTATATTTCAGATCATCCGCAAATTCAAGGTTCTAAGAGAGGGCCGAAATCGAAGTAGGGGCCAGAGGAATCAGTGCGAAAAGGGGCGAAGCGCCGTCGAATTTGGAGTCATTCCAGTACCTCCAGAATCGTAAATGTGGCGGATAACTCGAATATGTCCACCTTTTTCAACTCCAACCTGATACAGCTGCCGAGTTTTATTTCCTTTTTGAGGGCGATGCGGGTTTCATAAGCAAGCTCGGGAATGATCACATAGCCCTGCCGCTCGCGCCGGTCTACCAGAAATGCCTCGCATCTGTAATTAGGTCTGAGTGCGAGCCACTGAAGTTTCCAGAACATGTTCGAGCGGCGCTCTGCCAGGGTTAAAGATTCGATACGGGATTCGGCAGCGGCCACGGCAGGCAGAACTGACTCGGCATCCCGTGTTTTTTGACCAAGCACCGCTGCACGAATTTGCTGGGAACTAATCAAATCGGGATATCTGCGCAGCGGGCTGGTTACTCGCGTATAGCTTTCCAGACCAAGCCCGGCGTGCGGCGCCCTTTCCAGCGTAATACGGCTGCGCTTCAACCCCCGACGCAGATTAAACTGCATAAGGTAGAAGTTTTCGGTGTCTTCGGAGGCTGGGCGATCGGGTGGATTCTGAACGGCGTAGGGTATCGGGATTTCGCGCTCGCTGCACCAGGCGGCCGCATAGGAACCGGCCATAAGCATGGCCTCGGCAACCAGGTTTCTGCTCTCGCAGTCAGGAAGGGCCACCAGTTGAATACTTCCTTCTCCGTCCAGGTACAGTTTGACCTCCGGCATCTTTATGGTGATGGTTCCGGCCCTCTCCCGTCTGCCGCGGAAGGCGGCGCATATCCTCCTCATAGTGTCAAATGGCTCTTCGCTCAGGCGCTCATCCGCTTCTTTGTAGCTAAGCCGTGTAACACGTATAGTGCTGAGGTGAATCGAGAAATCACTGATGTTGCCTTCGGCGTCTATTTCAAAGGCATAAGATAGAGCTGGCGAAGTGGGATGTAAGCCAAGGCCAATTCTGGCTGTCATCTCCGGTGGAAGCATTGGCACCTGTCTCTCCGGGAGATAGAGACTGCTCGCCCGCTCCCTAGCCGACTCATCCGCGGATGAATTCGCTGGTATCAGACCTGCCACATCGGCCACATGAACCCAAAACCTCCTTCCGTCCCAGCTAAGAGCGTCATCCGGATCCGTGTTGCCCTCATCATCAATCGCAAAGGCCTCAATATCGCAGAGGTTGAATCTTTTCTCTCCCTTGGCGAATTCCACCGGAGCATATGGGGGAGGTTCGAGCGGAACTTTGAGACGAAGGAGGTGTGGATTCCAAAAGGGCGCTTTGATTTTCTTCGAGACTAGCAGGCGATGGGCATTCTCCGGGCTCTGTACTCGCCCGAGCGCCTTTAAGATGCGTGAATTCTTAAGGCGGCCCAGCGCGTACATCTCCAATTCACGAAAATAATCATCATCGGCATCCGGATCAATATCTCCGTTTTTAAAACGTTCAAAAAAATCCTTCCATCGCCGCTCACTGTCGGCTTTCCGTTTCTTCGATTCAATCCGTTTGGCAGCTGTTTCCTCACTGGACACCTCAATTGAATCGGGGCTGCCGCTGAACCAGGGTGAACGGTTAAGCAGCTTGAACGTCAGCCAGGAAGTGCTGGGGCTGTATTCCCCATAAACCAATTCCGCCAGCTCTTTCAGGCTCGGACGTTTATCCTTAAGAAGCTCCCATGCGGTCTCAGGCTCTCCGGGCGGCGAATCCCTCTCCAACTCCGGGAAACTTGGAACCGGGCCCGGATGGAGGCCAACTACATCCTTTTCGCGGACGTTTTTAGTTTTACCTCCGGGCAGCAGTATGCTCAGTTTTTCACTGGCATCAAGCACCAGGGCAGGGCTTTGTCTGTAAAGAACCAGACTGTCCTTTGCGGCCTTCATAGGGCATTGGTTAAGACCGCTACGGCGGCGCCAACCAGGGGGGCATCGTCTACCTGAAGCATTTCGTAGTATTTGTCGCGGGCGCAAAGGTAGGGGCGCAGGTGGGATTCCACTCGGTGGGCGAATCGATAATAGCGATAATAGGCAGTGCCGTCGATGGCAATGCAGGCCGGCAGAACCGGCCCGCTGCCGCTGGGCCCTTTAAGCAGGGCGGCAGCCAGATTGGCAGCGCTTAGTTTTGCCGCCCGCTCCAGAAGCTCGTCGACCAGATGCCACAGACAGCGGGCATCCGCTCCATTACGAGCCTTCACAGATCCTCTTTCCGCCGAAGCGGCAATGGCCGCCGTCAAGGGGTTGCCCGAATCCGATGGATTATGGACATAGTTGTCAGCATCTCGCGTGCTAAGGCCCTCTAGCCGCTCAATTGCCAGGGCGGTCGGGCGGCTTATCAGCTCGGCATCCCCTGCAAGTGATATGGTTTTTCGAACCAGGGGGCCAAAATATCGGCCTGATATCATTTTTTCAAATCGGTAGGATTCCGGTCTCTCCGTTTCCCCGCAAAGCAAATCATCCGCCCGGCCGCTGCAATTCAAGTCTAGGTTCCCGCTTTCACAATTAATCACCTGGCTGCCAAGGGGGTTAAGCCCTCTAAGTTTCCCAATCGTCGAATTCGATTCCACATAGCAGCTATTGGTGCCGGTGCCGAGAATGAACCCCACAT
>Ga0056121_1000276_pt1 | contig 15287 bp, 15 predicted proteins | sample WorMetHEROISLAND_FD_83872 | JGI IMG/M metagenome (GOLD analysis project Ga0056121, IMG submission 83872) | Marine gutless worms symbiont microbial communities from Max Planck institute for Marine Microbiology, Germany - Olavius sp. 1 HERON ISLAND ...
CTGGCCCTCGGCGTCGCCGGCATCCGCGGCCGCCTGGAAAGCGGCCCGCGCGGCCGCGAAATCCTCGGCCTGGTAGGCCTCCTTGCCCGCCCTGACGTCGCCCAGCACCGCCGGCGCGCCGGCCGCCGCCAGCAGCGCCGCGGCCAGGGCGGCGACGGCGACGGTGCGGCGCAGCGGCATGCTCAGGCCGCCTTTTTCAGGTGCCGGGCGATCAGCAGCTCGGCAATCTGCACGGTGTTCAGCGCCGCGCCCTTGCGCAGGTTGTCCGAGACCACCCAGATGTTCAGGCCGTTGTCGATCGTCGGGTCGGTGCGGATGCGCGAGATGAAGGTGGCGAAATCGCCGACGCAGTCGACTGGGGTGACGTAGCCGCCGTCCTCGCGCTTGTCGATGACGATGCAGCCCGGCGCCTCGCGCAGGATCTCGCGCGCCGCGTCCTCGTCGATCGGGCGCTCGAACTCGATGTTCACCGCCTCGGCATGGCCGACGAAGGTCGGCACCCGCACGCAGGTCGCGGTCAGCCTGATCGCCGGATCGAGCATCTTCTTGGTCTCGGCCACCATCTTCCATTCTTCCTTGGTGGCGCCGTCCTCCATGAAGACGTCGATATGCGGGATCACGTTGAAGGCGATCTGCTTGGGAAACGCCCGCGGTTCCGGCTGGTCGTTGACGTAGATCCCCTTGGTCTGGGTGAACAGCTCGTCCATCGCCGCCTTGCCGGCGCCCGAGGTCGATTGATAGGTCGCCACCACCACCCGGCGGATCGTCGCCACGTCGTGCAGCGGCTTCAGCGCCACCACCAGCTGCGCCGTCGAGCAGTTGGGGTTGGCGATGATGTTCTTGTTGCGGAAGCCGTCGATGGCGTCGGCGTTGACCTCGGGCACCACCAGGGGGACGTCGGGGTCCATCCGCCAGGCCGAGGAGTTGTCGATCACCACGCAGCCCTGGGCCGCCGCCTTGGGCGCCCAATCCCTGGACACGCCGCCACCGGCCGAAAACAGGGCGATGTCCGCCTTGGAGAAGTCGAAATGCTCCAGCGCGGTGACTTTCAGGGTGCGTTCGCCAAACGACACGTCGGTCCCGACCGAGCGGCTGGAGGCCACGGCATAGACCTCCTCGACCGGAAACGTGCGCTCGTCCAGGATGTTGAGCATTTCGTGGCCCACGTTGCCCGTGGCACCGACGACTGCGACCCGGTAAGCCATAGCTGTCTTCCTTCGTCCTGTTCGGTCGTCCGGCAGTGGCGGACAACGGCCGCCACGGCGCCATCCCGCGGGAAGCGGGCGCCGCGACCGAAGAGATATATAGTGAAGTGGCGCCCTGAGATTAAGCGGCGAGTTTGTCCAGTTCCCGGACCAGGCTCTCGCCCATCACCGCGGTCGACACCTTGGCCTTGCCCGGCTGCATGATGTCGGCCGTGCGCAGGCCGCCGGCCAGCACGTTCTTCACCGCGGTCTCGATCAGCTCGGCGTCGTCGGCCAGGTCGAACGAGTAGCGCAGCGACATGGCGAAGCTCAGCAGGGTGGCGATCGGGTTGGCCATGTCCTGGCCGGCGATGTCCGGCGCCGAGCCGTGCACCGGCTCGTACAGCGCCCGCCGCCGCCCCGTCGCATCGACCGCGCCCAGCGAGGCCGAGGGCAGCATGCCCAGGCTGCCGGTCAGCATCGCCGCCGCGTCCGACAGCATATCGCCGAACAGGTTGTCGGTGACGATGACGTCGAACTGCTTGGGCTGGCGTACCAGCTGCATGGCGCAGTTGTCGGCGTACATGTGCGAGAGCTCGACGTCTTGGAACTTCTCGCCGTGCAGCGCGGTGACCTCCTCGCGCCAGAGCACGCCGGATTCCATGACGTTGGCCTTCTCCACCGAGCACAGCCGGTTGTCGCGCTTGCGCGCCAGCTCGAAGGCGACCTCGGCGACGCGGCGGATCTCGCTGGTGGTGTAGTTCTGCGTGTTGAAGCCCCGGCGCTGGCCGTCGGGCAGCTCTTCGATGCCGCGCGGCTCGCCGAAATAGATCCCGCCGGTGAGCTCGCGGACGATCAGGATGTCGAGGCCGGCGACCAGGTCGGGCTTCAGCGAGGAGGCCTCGACCAGGGCGTCGAAACAGATCGCCGGTCGCAGGTTGGCGAACAGGTCCATCTCCTTGCGCAGGCGCAGCAGGCCACGCTCGGGCTTCTGCTCGAACGGCAGGTTGTCCCACTTCGGCCCGCCGACGGCACCCAGCAGGGTGGCGTCGGCAGCCATCGCGTCGGCCATGGTGTCGTCGGTCAGCGGCGTGCCGCTTTCGTCGATCGCCGCGCCGCCGACCTTGCCGTAGGTCACGCCGAAACTGACCGCACGCCGGCGATCCATCCAGTCGACGACCCGGCGGACCTCGTTCATCACCTCGGGGCCGATGCCGTCGCCCGGCAGAATGAGCAGTGTCTTGTTTGACGCCATAACCTACCTAATGGGATTGCGCGGCGGCGGCGGCCGGACCCGCGCGGAACGCTCTGCCTCAGCCCGCGGCCTCGGCGTAGAGCCAGGGCTGGCCTGCCTTCTGCCGGGCCTCGAAGCTGTCGATGCCAGCCGCTTTCTGCATGGTCTGGCCGATGTCGTCGAGACCGTTCAACAGGCAGTGCTTGCGGAAGGGATCGATCTCGAATTTCAGCACGCCACCGTCCGGGCCGCGGATCTCCTGGGCCTCCAGGTCGACGGTCAGCGTTGCGTTGGCGCCGCGCTCGGCGTCGTCGAACAGCTTCTCCAGGTCCTCGGGCGAGACCTTGATCGGCAGGATGCCGTTCTTAAAGCAGTTGTTGTAGAAGATGTCGGCGAAGCTGGTGGAGATCACGCAGCGGATGCCGAAATCCAGCAGCGCCCAGGGCGCATGCTCGCGCGACGAGCCGCAACCGAAGTTGTCACCGGCGACGATGATCTTGGCGTCGCGGTAGGCCGGCTGGTTGAGCACGAAATCGGGCTTCTCCGAGCCATCGGTATCGAACCGCAGGTCGTTGAACAGGTTGGCCCCCAGGCCCTCGCGCTTGATGGTCTTGAGGAACTGCTTGGGAATGATCTGGTCGGTATCGATGTTGACCGAGTTCATCGGCGCGGCAACGCCGGTCAGCTTGGTGAACTTCTCCATCGCGCGTTCTCCCAGGATCGCAGGGCCGGTTCAGGCCAGTTCGCGGACGTCGACGATATGCCCGGCCACCGCCGCGGCGGCGGCCATTGCCGGGCTCATCAAGTGGGTGCGGCCGCCGAAACCCTGCCGGCCTTCGAAGTTGCGGTTCGAGGTCGAGGCGCAGCGCTCGCCCGGCTCGAGCCGGTCGGCGTTCATCGCCAGGCACATCGAGCAGCCCGGCTCGCGCCATTCGAACCCGGCCTCGACGAAGACCCGGTCCAGGCCTTCCTCTTCCGCCTGATGCTTCACCAGGCCGGAGCCCGGCACCACCATGGCGCCAACGTGACCGGCCACCTTGCGGCCCTTGGCCACCTCGGCGGCGGCCCGCAGGTCCTCGATCCGCCCGTTGGTGCACGAGCCGATGAACACCCGGTCGATCTTCACGTCGGTCAGCGGCATGCCGCCCTGAAGACCCATGTAGTCGAGTGCCCGGCCCCAGGCGGCGCGCTGGTTGTCGTCGGCGGCCTGCGCCGGATCCGGCACGCTCGCCGTGACCGGCGCGACCTGCTCCGGGTTGGTGCCCCAGGTGACGTGCGGCGCGATCTCCGCCGCGGCGATCGAGACCTCGATGTCGTAGCTGGCGCCGGGATCGCTGGTCAGCGTGCGCCAGTGGGCGACGGCCTGCTCGAACTGGCCCGCCTTGGGCGACATCGGCAGGCCCTTCATGTACTCGAAGGTGACCTCGTCAGGCGCGATCAGCCCGGCCCGGGCGCCCGCCTCGATGGTCATGTTGCAGACCGTCATCCGGCCTTCCATCGACAGCGCCCGGATCGCCTCGCCGGTGTACTCGATGACGCTGCCGGTGCCGCCGGCGGTGCCGATCCTGCCGATGATGGCGAGGACGATGTCCTTGGCCGTGACCCCGGCACCGACCTCGCCGGCAACGTCGACGCGCATGTTCTTCGAGCGCCGCTGCAGCAGTGTCTGGGTGGCCAGCACGTGCTCGACCTCGGAGGTGCCGATGCCGAAGGCAAGCGCACCGAAGGCGCCGTGGGTGGCGGTGTGGGAGTCGCCGCAGACGATGGTAGTGCCCGGTTGGGTGAAGCCCTGCTCCGGGCCGATGATATGGACGATGCCCTGGCGCAGGTCATTCATCGAGAAATAGGGGATGGCGAACTCGGCGCAGTTCTCGGTCAGGGTATCGACCTGCAGGCGGCTCTCCGCGTCTTCGATGCCCTTGGACCGGTCGGTGGTCGGCACGTTGTGGTCGGCGACCGCCAGCGTGGCATCGGGCCGGCGCACCTTGCGGCCGGCCATGCGCAGGCCCTCGAACGCCTGCGGGCTGGTGACCTCGTGCACCAGGTGGCGGTCGATGTACAGCACGCAGGTGCCGTCGTCCTGTTCGTCGACGACGTGGCTTTCCCAGATCTTGTCGTAGAGCGTGCGTGGCCCGGCCATGGCAGCAAGTCCTCCCCTGTGCCCCGCCCGCCCGGCGGGATCTTGTTTAGTCTTCGGCGGCAGCGGCGTCGGCCGGTGCGGCCGCCGCCTGCGCCTTGGCGCCCTGGCCGCGGCGGAAGTCCTGCTTCTCGGCGATCCGCGCGCGCTTGCCGGTCCGGCCACGCAGGTAATACAGCTTCGCCCGGCGGACCCGGCCGCGCCGGACCACGTCGATCGAGTCGATGCGCGGCGAATACAGCGGAAACACGCGCTCCACGCCCTCGCCGTAGGAGATCTTTCGCACGGTGAACGACGAGTTGAGCCCGGCCCGCTTCAGGCCGATGCACACGCCCTCGAACGCCTGCAGGCGCTCGCGCGTGCCTTCGACCACCTTGACGTTGACCCTGAGGGTGTCGCCCGGGCCGAACTCCGGCACGTCGGCGCCGCCTTTGACCTTGTCGAGCTGGCTCTGCTCGAATGCCTGCAAAAGGTTCATTTCACTACCCTCGCGACTTACCGGCACCGACATATTGCCGCCAAAGATCCGGCCGCCGGTCCTGTGTCAAAGCTTCGGCCTGCGCCAACCGCCAGGCCCTGATGCGTTCATGGTGGCCGGACAACAGCACCTCCGGCACACCGCGGCCCTCCCACGTCTGCGGGCGGGTATAGTGCGGGTACTCCAACAGCCCCCGCGCGAAACTCTCCTCGTCCAACGTCGCCGGTGCCCCGAGCACGCCCGGCAGCAGCCGGACCACCGCGTCGATCAACACCAGCGCCGCCGGCTCTCCGCCCGAGAGGACGAAATCGCCGATACTGACCTCCTCGGCGCCGCGGGCATCCAATACCCGCTGGTCCACGCCCTCGTACCGACCGCAAATCAGGATCGGGCCGTCGCCGCGGGCCAACTGCTCGACCTCCGTCTGGGTCAGTCGGCGACCGCGCGGGCTGAGATAGATCAGCGGCGCGACAGCACCCGCCGGCACCTGGTCCCGGGCAAAATCGATCGCGTCCGCCAGGACATCGGGACGCATCACCATGCCAGGACCGCCACCGAAGGGCGTGTCATCGACCGAGCGGTGTTTATTGCGCGCAAAATCGCGAATGTCCACCGTTATCAGCCGCCACAGACCCTTTTCCAGCGCCTTCCCGGCGAGGCTGTGGGCCAGGGGTCCGGGGAACAGGTCGGGGAACAGGGTCAGCACCCGGGCCGTCCAGGTCCCCTGCCCAGCCGCTGGCGTGGCCGCGGTCATCAGTCCAGCAGCCCCGGGCCCGGGGCGATGGTCACGAAGCCGCAGACGACCGCCACCTCCGGCACGATTTCCGCGGTAAACGGCACCAGCAGGGTATCTCCCCCTTGCGCGCGCTCGATCTCCAGCATGGCACCGGCCCCGAAATCCTGGACCGCGCGGATGCGGCCCAGCACCTGGCCGTCGCGCAGCCGCGCTTCCAGGCCGATCAGATCGGCCTGGTAGAATTCCTCGTCATCGGCGACGGGCGGCAGGGTGGCACGGTCGACATAAAGCCTGGTGCCGCGCAGGGCTTCGGCGGCGGTGCGGTCGGCAACGCCATCGACGGCGGCCAGCACCCCGCCCTTGGCCTGACCGCGCAGGCGAAGCCGCACGGGCCGGCCGGCCTCGTCGCACAGGCCGGCGTAGGCGGCGATGTCCTCAGGCGTCTCGGTGTAGCTGCGCACCTTGACCAGGCCGCGGATGCCGTGCGCGGCGACGATCTCCCCCAGCAGGATCCGTGCGCTGTCGCGGCAGCCGTCGCGGCCCATGGACCCGGATCAGCTCTCCGCCGCAGCCTCGGCGGCTTCCTCGCCGCCGCCGTCGCCGGCTTCGGCGGCAGCAGCGGCTTCGGCGGCCGCCTGGGCGCGTTCCTGCGCCTTGGCCTTGGGCTTGCCCTTGTTGGGGTTGTTGCGCGAGGGCATCGGCACGATCTCGGCCTGGCCGAGGAACTTGGCCACGCGATCGGTCGGCTTGGCCCCCTTGTCGAGCCAGTAGCGTACCCGCTCGTCATTGAACTGCACCCGGTCCTCGCGGTCCTTCGCCAGCAGCGGGTTGTAGGTGCCCAGCTTCTCGATGAATCGGCCGTCCCGCGGGGCCCGCGAGTCCGTGACGACAATGCGATAGAAGGGACGCTTTTTCGCCCCGCCCCGGGCCAGTCGGATCTTCAACGCCATCTTTTGCTTCCGTTCTTCCGTTCAGTCCTGTTCGCTTCGTTTCCCGGCAGACACCGCCTCAGCGCGGCATCATGCCCTGCAGATCCGGCATGCCGCCACGCATCAGGCCCTTCTTGCCGAGCTTGTTGACGCGTTTCATCATTCCCGACATCTGCTTGAACTGTTTCAGCAGGCGGTTGACCTCCTGCACGCTGGTGCCCGAGCCGGCGGCGATGCGCTTCTTGCGGCTGGCGTGGATCACGTTCGGCTGCGTGCGCTCCTTGGGCGTCATCGACAGGATGATCGCCTCCTGGCGGCGGATCAGCAGCGGGTCGACGTTGGCCTGGGCCATCTGCTTCTTCAGCTGGCCGACCCCCGGCAGCATCGCCATCAGGCCGTCGAGGCCGCCCATCTTCTTGATCTGACGCAGCTGGCCGAGCAGGTCGTTGAGGTCGAACTGGCCCTTCTGCACCTTCTTGGCGAGATTTTCGGCCTCGTCCTGGTCGATCGTCTCGGCCGCCTTCTCGACCAGGCTGACGACGTCGCCCATGCCGAGGATGCGGTTGGCGATCCGGTCGGGATGGAACCCCTCCAGCGCGTCGAGCTTCTCGCCGACGCCCAAGAGCTTGATCGGACAGCCGGTGACCGCGCGCATCGACAGCGCGGCGCCGCCGCGGCCGTCACCGTCGACCCGGGTCAGCACGATGCCGGTAAGCTGCAGGCGCTCGTTGAACTGCTGGGCGACGTTGACCGCGTCCTGACCGGTCAGGCTGTCGGCGACCAGCAGGGTCTCGACCGGCTGCACCGCGTCGCGCACCGTCTGCACCTCGGCCATCAGGGCCTCGTCGACGTGCATGCGCCCGGCCGTGTCCAGGATCACCACGTCGAAGCCCTGCAGTTTGGCCGCCTGCATCGCCCGCTTGGCGATGTCGACCGCCATCTGCCCCTCGACAATCGGCAGGGTGGCGACCTCGGCCTGTTCGCCGAGGATCTTGAGCTGCTCCATCGCCGCCGGCCGCCGGGTGTCGAGCGAGGCCATCAGCACACGCTTCTTTTCGCGCTGCTGCAGGCGATTGGCGATTTTCGCCGTGCTCGTGGTCTTGCCCGAGCCCTGCAGGCCGACCATCAGCACCGGCACCGGCGGCACCGCCGCCAGGTTGAGCTCGACCGCCTCCGATCCCAGGGTCTCGACCAGGGTGTCGTGAACGATCTTCACCACCATCTGGCCCGGGGTGACGCTGCGGATCACCTCCTGGCCGACGGCGCGTTCGCGCACCTTCTTGATGAAGTCGCGCGCAACCGGCAGGGCGACATCGGCTTCGAGCAGGGCCACGCGGACCTCGCGCAGGGCCGCGTCGACGTCTCCTTCCGTCAACGCGCCGCGCTTGGTCAGGCGGTCAAATACCTCGCCCAGACGGCCTGTCAGGCTGTCGAACATTGCCGTTCACCGGTCCTGGCTGGATGCCCAATACACATACAGCACCACGCCGGCGGAACCTCGCCAGCGGGCCTGGATCGGCGGGTTTTAGGCGGATGCCCGGGGCGAGTCAAGAATTGCCGGGGCCGGCGCCCCCTCAGTCCAGCCGGCTGCCATGGACCCGCACCTGGGGCACCGCGTCCAGATCGACGTCGTCCAGGCAGCGGATGTTGACGGTCCAGACCTCCGGCGCCGTGCGCGGCCGGCGGAACGGCAGCATGCCGCAGGTCGGGCAGAAGTAGTCCTTGGCGGTCCGGGTATGCCATTGATAGAGGGTCATCTCCTCCAGCGGCGTCAGCAGCCGGAAGTGTTCCGGCGGCACCCTGAAGTTCAAGGCGCCGCGCTTGCGGCACAGCGTGCAGTCGCACACCCGGGCATGGTCGAGGTCGGCGTCGATCTCGAACCGCACCCTGCCGCAGTGACACGAACCCCGGTATGTCTGCCGCATCGCCGTCTCCCTGGCATCGCCCGCGAACCGCGTTCTGCCGCCAGCCTATCGCTGCCGCCAACGCCCGGCTATCGTCCCCTGCGTGTCGACGCAGAACCGTATGCGGGGCGACGGCCCTGTGCCCCGGTGGCGCCGCCTGGCGCTCGCCGCGGGCCCGCTGCTGCTGGTCCTGACCTGGCTGATGCCCGCGCCCGCCGGCATGGCCGGGCCAGCCTGGCATACTGCCGGTCTCGCCGCCTGGATGGCAATCTGGTGGTCAAGCGAAGCCGTGCCGGTGCCGGTGACCGCCCTGCTGCCGCTGCTGGTCCTGCCATTGGCCGGCGTGGTGCCGATCGAAGCCGCGGCTGCGGCCTATGCGCATCCGCTGATCTTCCTGTTTCTGGGCGGCTTCCTGCTGGCGCTGGCGATCCAGAAGCACGGCCTGCACCGCCGGGTCGCCCTGTCGATCGTCGATCGCCTCGGCACCCGGCCGACGGCCCTGGTCGGCGGCTTCCTCGCCGCCAGCGCACTGCTGTCGATGTGGGTATCCAACACCGCCACGGCGATGATGATGCTGCCGATCGCCATTTCCGTGATCGCCACGGTGACCGCCCGGGACGACGCCGCCGGCAGCGGCGAGGCTGATCGTCGGCAGCCGGCGTTCGCCACCGCGCTGCTGCTGGCGGTCGCCTACGGCGCCAGCATCGGCGGCCTCGGCACCCTGATCGGCACCCCGCCCAACGCCCTGCTGGCGGCCTTCGCCCAGGCGCACTACGGCATTCAGATCGGCTTTGCGCAGTGGATGCTGGTCGGCCTGCCGCTGGCGGCGCTGCTCGGCGCCTGTGCCTGGCTGGTGCTCACCCGCCTGGCCTTCGACCTGCGCGGGCTGCCGGCCGCCATCGACGCCAGCACGATCGGCGCGCAGCTCGCCGCCCTCGGCCGGCTGAGCCGCAACGAACGCCGCGTCGCCGCGGTGTTCGCCGCCACCGCCCTGCTCTGGGTCCTGCGGCCGGCGCTCAATTCGTTGCCGCCACTGACGACCCTGACCGACCCGGCGATCGCCATCGCCGCCGCCGTCGTGCTGTTCCTGCTGCCGGCCGCCAACGGCGGCCGGCTGCTGGTCTGGCGCGATGCCCAGGCCCTGCCCTGGGGCACGCTGCTGCTGTTCGGCGGCGGCCTCAGCCTGGCCGCGGCGATCGGCGCCAGCGGCCTGGCCGACTGGATCGGCCTGGCCCTGGGCCGGCTCGCCGGCTGGCCGGCCCTGGCCCTGGTGCTCCTGGTCACGGCCATCGTCGTGTTCCTGACCGAGCTGACCAGCAACACCGCCACCACGGCCACCTTCCTGCCGCTGATGGGCGTGCTCGCCCTGGCCGCGGACCTGGCACCGCTGATGCTGATGGCGCCGGCGGCGCTGGCCGCGGGTGCCGCCTTCATGCTGCCTGTGGCGACGCCGCCCAACGCCATCGTCCATGGCAGCGGCCGCGTCGCCATACCGGACATGGCCCGTGCCGGCCTGTGGCTGAACCTGGCCGCCGTCGCCCTGATCGCGTTGCTGGTACCCATGCTCGTCGGCGTCATTTTCCGGGCCTGAGGGTGCTTGCGCGCCGCCGCAGCAAGCTGGACGCGTAGCCCTGAATTCCTTATATCCGCGGCATGGACGGTCTGCCTTTCATCAAGATGCACGGCCTGGGCAACGATTTCGTCGTTCTCGACCTGCGCGAGCGGACGCTGCGGCTGGACTCGGCGCAGGCGCACGCCATCGCCGACCGCCGCACCGGCGTCGGCTGCGATCAGGTCATTTCCGTGCTCGGCTCGGACCGCGGCGACGCCTTCATGCGGATCCAGAACGCCGACGGCGAGGAGGTCGAGGCCTGCGGCAACGGCACCCGCTGCGTCGCCAGTCTGCTGTTCGACGAGCTTGACCGCGACGCCGTGACCATCGAGACCGTCGCCGGCCTGCTGGCCGCCCGCAGCGAGGGGCCGGCCTGGGTCAGCGTCGACATGGGCCCGGCGCATCTGCGCTGGAACGAGATCCCGCTGGCGGAAGAGACCGACACCCTGCATGTCGCCCTGTCGATCGGCCCGGCCAGCGCGCCGGTGCTGTCCGACCCCTGCTGCGTGAACATGGGCAACCCGCACGCGGTGTTCTTCGTGCCCGACGCCGAGGCCGTCGACCTGAACACCATCGGTCCGATCCTCGAACATCACCCGCTGTTCCCCGAGCGCGCCAACATCGGCGTCGCCGAGGTGCGCTCGCGCCGCGACATCCGCCTGCGGGTCTGGGAGCGCGGCGCCGGGCTGACCCTGGCCTGCGGTTCGGGCGCCTGCGCCGCCATGGTCGCCGCGGTGCGGCGCGGTCTGACTGAGCGCACCGCCCGCCTGCACCTGGACGGCGGCGAACTGGAACTGAGCTGGCCGGCCGACGATGCCGGCGTGCTGATGACCGGCCCGGTCGCCACCAGCTTCACCGGCGTCCTCGACGGCCGCCTGCTCGACCGCGCCGGCGCCGCCGCGGCCTGAGCCCTGCCGCCATGGCCGGCATCGACGTCATTACCCTTGGCTGCCGGCTGAACAGCTACGAATCCGAGGTGATGCGGCGGTTGGCCGGCGAGGCCGGCCTGGACGATGCCGTCATCGTCAACACCTGCGCCGTCACCGGCGAGGCCGTACGCCAAGCGCGCCAGGCGATCCGCAAGGCACGGCGCGAACGGCCCGGCGCCCGCATCGTCGTCACCGGCTGCGCCGCCCAGCTCGAGCCCGACAGCTTCGCCGCCATGGACGAAGTCGATCAGGTGCTGGGCAACCAGGAGAAGCTGCGCCGGGCCAGCTACGCCGGCGGGCCCGACGCGCCGCAGGTCGAGGTCAACGACGTCATGGCGGCGACTGAGGTCGCCGGCCACCTGGTCGAAGGCTTCGACGGCCGCGCCCGCGCCTTCGTACAGGTTCAGCAGGGCTGCGATCACCGCTGTACCTTCTGCATCATTCCCTTCGCCCGCGGGCCGGCGCGCAGCGTCCCGCTGGGTGCGGTGGTCGAGCAGGTCCGCCGGCTGGTCGGCAACGGCTACCGGGAGGTGGTCCTGACCGGGGTCGACATCACCGCCTGGGGTGGCGACCTGCCGGGGCGGCCGGAACTGGGGCAGCTGGTGCGCCGGCTGCTGGCGCAGGTGCCGGCGTTGCCGCGGCTGCGCCTGTCGTCGATCGATGCGGTCGAGGTCGATGCCGACCTGGAACGTCTGTTCGCCGGGGAGGAGCGGCTGATGCCGCACCTGCACCTGAGCCTGCAGGCCGGCGACGACCTGATCCTCAAGCGCATGAAGCGCCGGCACAGCCGGGCCGACGCCGTCGCCCTGACCGAACGCCTGCGCCGGCTGCGCCCGGACATGGTGTTCGGCGCCGACCTGATCGCCGGCTTCCCGACCGAGAGCGAGGCAATGTTCGCCAACACCATGCGCCTGGTCGAGGACTGCGGCCTGACCTACCTGCACGTGTTTCCCTATTCCGAACGGCCGGGCACGCCGGCCGCGCGGATGCCGCAGCTGCCCGGTCCGCTGCGTCGCGAACGCGCCGCCCGCCTGCGCGCCGCCGGCGACCAGGCGCTGCGCCGGTTCCTGCGCTCGCGCGTCGGCGCCAGCGCCCGCGTCCTGCTCGAGGCCGCCGGCGAGGGCCGCACCGAGCAGTTCGCCAGGACCGCCGTCACCGGCTGCCCGCGACCGGACGGCATCGTCGAGGTCACCATCACCGGCGTCGCCGGCAGCCAGTTGCAGGCGCGGGCCGCGGCATGACCGACAAGCCGGGGTTTCTGCAGCGGCTGCGGCGCGGGCTCGGCCGCAGCGCCGGGGCGCTGTCCGACGGCCTGACCGGCTGGCTGACGAAGCGCAAGCTGGACGCCGCCGCCCTGGAAGAGCTCGAGGACGTGCTCATCAGCGCCGACCTCGGTCCGGCGGTGGCATCGCAGGTGGTGGAGCGGCTGGCCGGCAGCAAGTTCGACAAGGAGATCAGCGACCAGGAGATCCGCGCGGCCCTGGCCGAAGTGGTGGCGGAAACCCTGATGCCGGTGGCGCAACCGCTGCGGATCGACCCGGCGCACCGCCCGCACGTGATCCTGGTGGTCGGCGTTAACGGGACCGGCAAGACCACGACCATCGGCAAGATGGCCAAGCAGCTCGGCGACGCCGGGCAGCGGGTGATCCTGGCCGCCGCGGATACCTTCCGCGCCGCGGCGATCGAGCAGCTCGAGGTCTGGGGCGAACGCACGGGTACGCCGGTGGTGCGCCGCGACGTCGGCGCCGACCCGGCCGCCGTCGCCTACGAGGCGCTGGAGCGGGCGCGCGCCGAGCAGGCCGACGTGCTGCTGATCGACACCGCCGGGCGGCTGCAGAACAAGGCCGACCTGATGGAAGAGCTGGCCAAGGTGGTGCGCGTCCTGGCCAAGCAGGATCCTGCCGCGCCGCATGCCGTGCTGCTGGTGCTCGACGCCACCACCGGACAGAACGCCATCCGCCAGGTCGAGGTGTTCACCGAGGTCGCCAACGTCAGCGGACTGGCGATGACCAAGCTCGACGGCTCCGCCCGCGGCGGGGTGCTGGTGGCGGTGGCCGAGAAGACCGGCCTGCCGGTGCATTTCGTCGGCGTCGGCGAAGGCGCCGACGACCTGCAGCCGTTCGACGCCCAGGTGTTCGCCCGCGCCCTGGCCGGTCTCGACTAGAGCAGCCCCGGCTCGCCCAGATGGGCGATGCGGCCGTTGGCCACCGTCGCCGCGACCCTTGGCCGCCCGTCACCGTTCGCGCGGACCAACACCACGTCGGCGCGCTGGCCTTCCGTCAGCGCGCCGCGGTCGGCAAGACCGGCGGCCCGGGCCGCGTTGCCTGAGATCAGCGGCCACACCTGCGCCAACGGCAGGCCACGTTCGCCAACCAGCCGGAAAACCGCCACCAGAGGCGCCGGATAGTAGTAGTCCGAGGCAAGCACGGTGCAGACGCCGCGTTCGACCGCGTCGGCGGCATTGACGGCACCGATGTGGCTGCCGCCACGGACCACGTTCGGCGCGCCGAACACGACGTGCTCACCGGCGGCGCGTGCCGCCTCCGCGGTCTCCCAGGTCAGCGGGAACTCCGCCACGCCGCAGCCCAGGGCACGGAAGCGGGCGCGCATCTGCGGCCCGGTGTCGTCGTGCGACAGCATCGCCACACCGCATTCGCGGGCGCGCGCGGCGAGCCGTTCGATCGCCGGCTCGACTTCGTCGCGACGGGCCCAGACCTGGTCCAGCATGGCGCGGTACTCGGTCTCGTCGACGCCGGCGCGTTCGGCCCAGCTGCGCACTTTCACCACGTCGGTGCGTTTGTGGAAGCTGGCCGTCGTGTGGTCGTTGAAGGCGAACAGCGGCGCCACGGGCAACGCCAGCCATTCGCCGGCCTGGGCCTCGGCATCCAGCGCGAAGGTCTCCCAGCGGATGTGCAGTCGGTGTTCGACCGACAACTCGTCGCGCAGGTCGTCGAGCGCCCGCACCACGGCGGCGCTGTTCTCCAGGCTGCGCAGGCCGGGTTCCCATGACAGGGTGATGCCGTGGAAGGCGGTGGTGATGCCGTTCACCGCGAGCTGGCGGTCGGTTTCCGCAAGCGCGACATCGAGTGGGAAGTGCACCTTCGGTCGCGGCATGATCTGCCGCTCGAACGCGTCGCCGTGAATGTCGACGATCCCCGGCAGCACCAGCAGGCCGCGGGCATCGAGCACGGTCTCGCCCGGCTGGGCGCGCAGGCCGTCCGACAGCGCGGCAATCCGGCCGTCTTCCAGGCGCAGATCGACCTGCGCCAGGCCGTCCGGACCCAGCACCTCGCCACCGGCAATCAGCATGGGCTTCAGCATCTGTCCTCTTGTACCTTGCACCGCGGCATCGGCTTGTCGGCCCCCGGCAAATGCCTATACTGCCGGCCGCCTTTCAACCCCCGACAATGACGGAAAGCACCAGGCCGATGAGTAAGGGCAACGTGAACAAGGTGGTACTGGCCTATTCCGGCGGGCTCGACACCTCGGTCATCCTGAAGTGGTTGCGGGAAGCGTACGACTGCGAAGTGGTCACCTTCACCGCCGATCTTGGCCAGGGCGAGGAGCTCGAGCCGGCCCGGCAGAAGGCCGAGATGCTCGGCATCAAGGAGATCTTCATCGAGGATCTGCGCGAGGAGTTCGTGCGCGACTACGTCTTTCCGATGTTCCGCGCCAACGCGCTCTATGAAGGCTGCTACCTGCTTGGCACCTCGATCGCCCGGCCGCTGATCGCCAAGCGGCAGATCGAGATCGCCGCCGAGACCGGCGCCGACGCCGTCGCCCATGGCGCCACCGGCAAGGGCAACGACCAGGTCCGCTTCGAGCTGAGCTACTATGCCCTCAATCCGGACATCAGGGTGATCTCGCCCTGGCGCGAATGGGACCTGGATTCGCGAACCCGGCTGATCGACTTCGCAGAAAAGCACCAGATCCCGATCCCCAAGGACAAACGCGGCGAGGCCCCGTTCTCGGTCGACGCCAACCTGTTGCATATCTCCGCCGAGGGTAAAGCGCTCGAGGACCCCTGGCACGAGCCGGGCGAGTTCGTCTATTCGCGCTCGGTCGCGCCCGAGGCGGCGCCCGACGAGCCGACCTACGTGGAGATCGAGTTCTCCCGCGGCGATGCCGTCGCCGTCGACGGCGA
>Ga0056121_1000277_pt1 | contig 15271 bp, 15 predicted proteins | sample WorMetHEROISLAND_FD_83872 | JGI IMG/M metagenome (GOLD analysis project Ga0056121, IMG submission 83872) | Marine gutless worms symbiont microbial communities from Max Planck institute for Marine Microbiology, Germany - Olavius sp. 1 HERON ISLAND ...
CGAAATCAGTTCATCACAAGCTTCGTCGACGCCTACAATCGAACCAGGCTCAGATGCCTCGACTACAAGGCGCCAATCGAGCTCCTCAGCAATCCCCCGGGACACAACACGGAAGCCGGGGTCTACCTGCGGCCACAAACGCGACGTTGAAACCTAGCTCTTGCCCTTGCGCGGCCGCTTGCGCGTGCCCAGGAACGCCTCGATCAGGCGCTGTGCCGCCACCGTCGGCATCACCTGGCCGGCGATGACCTGGCCCTCCAGCTCGTCCAGCAGGCTTGCGACCTTGGCGTCGGTGCGCAGCGCCTGGCGCAGGCTGTCCTCCAGTTCCGCCCACATCCACTGCCGCGCCTGCTCCGCCCGCCGCCCCGCCAGCCCGTCGCCTTCGTCAAAAGCCTGGCGGAACCGGGCGACGGCATCCCACACCTCGTCCAGGCCCTGGCGCTTCAGGGCCGAGATCAGCGCCACCTCCGGCGTCCAGTGCGGGCTGCGCGGTCGCATCAGGGTGAGCGCGCTCTTGTAGTCGGCGGCGGCATGGCGGGCCTGGGCGAGCAGGTCGCCGTCGGCCTTGTTGACCACCACCAGGTCGGCCAGCTCCATGATCCCGCGCTTGATCCCCTGCAGCTCGTCGCCGCCGCCGGGCGACAGCAGCAGGACGAACATGTCGACCATGTCGGCGACGGCGAACTCAGACTGGCCGACGCCGACCGTCTCGACGATCACCACGTCGAAGCCGGCAGCCTCGACCAGCAGGGTGACCTCGCGGGTGCGACGGGCGACGCCGCCCAGGTTGCCGCCCGACGGCGACGGCCGGATGAACGCCCTGGGGTCGCGGGCAAGCTCGGCCATGCGGGTCTTGTCGCCCAGGATCGAGCCGCCCGAGCGAGCCGACGAGGGGTCGACGGCGAGCACGGCGACCTGGCGCCCCTGCCCGGTCAGATAACCGCCAAAGGCCTCGATGAAGGTCGACTTGCCGACCCCCGGGGCGCCGGTGATGCCGATCCGGATGCTGGGGTTGAAGCTCGGCAGCAGCGCCGCGAGCAGCGCCTCCGCGTCGGCGCGGTGGTCCGCGCGGGTCGACTCGACCAGGGTGATGGCCTGCGCCAGCGCCGCCCGTTCGCCCGCCAGCACGGCCGCCACCAGGGCGTCGATGTCTGCTGTCTTCCGGCCCATGTGGCCGGCAGATTAGCCCGCATCCGTCGTCCTGGGAACGGGCTCAGCCGGCTTTCAGGGCCATCGCCGCGCGGGCGTAGCCGCCGTCGGCGCCGTCGAGGAAATGCATGTGATCGCGCTCCATCACCGAGGGCACGATACAGGTCATCAACGCCGCCTCCTGCTGGCACAGGCCGTAGCGGACGATGCCGCGGTCGCGGGCCTCGGCCAGCAGGGCGTCGATGCGCGCGACCATCTCCGGGGCGCAGTCCACGGTCAGGCGCAGCACGTCGTCGAACTTGCGGTAGTCGGTGTTCATCGCCGTCTCGCGGCGGTACTCGTTCGGGTCGAAGCTGCCGAGCTTCCAGCCGCTGGCGAACAGCACCTTGGCGAGCAGGCTCTGCGCCCAGAGCTGCAGCTTGCGCGCGAACACCGAGCCGTCTCCGCGGCTGGCGCGGGCCTCCAGGTCGACGCCCGGCGGCGGCCAGCCGGCTTCGGGGCCCTGGTCCGGCACCGGGTGACCGCCGCGGTCGTAGCCGCCGAGCAGCGACACCACGTCGCGGGCGATTGCCAGATACTCGGGATCCTGGGCCGGGCCGGCCGGGGCCAGCAGCAGCGACAGGATGCAGCCGCGACGATTGCCGATCGGCGTCCAGCGGCACGACAGCCCGGTCAGGTCCGGGCGGGCACCGTCGGCTGCCGGGGCAACGGCGTAGCGGCCCATTTTCATCTCTTCCTCGGCCCAGGCGATGCCCTGGCCGGAGAACATGGCGTAGCTGACGCCCGGCGAGGCGGCGAAGCGGGCGACGTCGACCTCGCGCCCGTTGGCCTCGACCTCGGCCACCGGCACCATCGCCGCGCGCAGGGACAGGTCGAGCTCGGCCGCGACCCAGTTTGCCGTCCTGGCCAGGGCGTCCGCGGCCCCATCGCGGTCCTCGGCCGAGACGGCGAAACTGGCGCCGTCGCCGCCGAACACGAACGGGAAGTCGCGATGGCCCAGGGCGTTCATCACCGCCGAGATCGCCGCCGCGCCGGCCATGTTGACCCGCTTGTACTGGCCGGCGGCGATCGCCCCGGTGGAATCGACGACATCGGTCATGCCGATCCACCAGCTTGCCGGCAGCGGCCGGTAGACCGCCGGGTTGAACACGTCGGCAAAGTCGTTGAAAGCCGGCACCTGCCGGTAGACGCTGTCGTCGGCGCTGCTCATAGCCTGCCCCCAGCGCTGTTGGTCGCACCACCCTATACGCTGGAAGTGCCTGTCTGGCTCACCCCGGACGTTGACGGCGCGCTTGCCGCTTCAAGAGGCCACCGCCGACTGCCCCTGCCGCTGCGCCGCGAGCCAGGCATCGAGGCGGGCGATCTCCGCCTCGCTCAGTCGCAGCCCGAGCTTGCTGCGCCGCCAGGCCACGTCCTCTGCCGTCCGCGCCCATTCGCGTCGCACCAGGTGTTCGACCTCGCGCTGGTAGAGGTCGGCGCCGAAGTGCTCGCCCAGGTCGGCGACGCTGCGCGCGTCGCGCAGGATGTCGCGCGCCACGGTGCCGTAGGCCCGGGCCAGCCGCTGCGCCATGGCCGCGGAGATGCCCGCGACCTGCGCCTGCAGCTCGCCGGCCAAGGTGGCGATGCCGTCGACCGGCAGATCGCCGCCCGGCAAGGCTGCCGCTTCGGTCCAGCGCGGCCCCGCCGGCGGCAGGCGGTCGCCGAGCTTGGCGATCGCCGCCTCTGCCAGGTGCCGGTAGGTGGTGATCTTGCCGCCGAAGATGTTGAGCAGGGTCGCCTCGCCCGGCCCGCCGTCGATCTCGAGCACGTAGTCGCGCGTCACCTCCTGCGCCGCGGCGTCGCCGTCGTCGTACAGCGGACGCACGCCGGAGTAGCTCCAGACGACGTCGTCGGGACGCACGGCTGCGCGGAAGTAGGTGCTCGCCGCGGCGCACAGGTAGTCGATCTCGTCGGCGGAGATGCGCACCTGGCCGGGATCGCCGGTGTACTCGATGTCGGTGGTGCCGATCAGGGTGAAATCCCGCTCATAGGGGATGGCGAAGACCACGCGCCGGTCGGCGTTCTGGAAGATGTAGGCGCGCTCGTGCGCAAACAGCCGGGGCACGACGATGTGGCTGCCCTGCACCAGACGCACCGAGGTGCGGCTGTTCAGGCCGAGCTGGCGGGCGACGACGTCGGCCACCCACGGCCCGGCGGCATTGATCAGGACCCGCGCCGTCACCTCGCTCGCGGCCCCCGTTTCGGCGTCGGTCAGCGCGACCCGCCAGTGCTCGCCGGCGCGGACGGCCCGGGTGACGGCCGTACGCACGCGAACGTCGGCGCCCCGGGCCGCGGCGTCGACCGCGTTCAGCACCACCAGCCGGGCGTCGTCGACCCAGCAGTCGGAATACTCGAAGCCGCGGGTGAACGTCGGCTTCAGCGGTTCGCCGGCGGGGTCCGTACGCAGGTCGACGGCGTGCGAGGCCGGCAGCAGCTGGCGCCCGCCGAGATGGTCGTAGAGGAACAGGCCGAGGCGGATCAGCAGCGCCGGCCGCAGGCCGCGGTGATGCGGCAGCACGAAGCGCAGCGGCCAGACCACATGCGGCGCCAGGCGCAGCAGCACCTCGCGCTCCTTCAGCGACTCGCGCACCAGGGCGAACTCGTAGTGCTCGAGATAGCGCAGGCCGCCATGGATCAGCTTGGTCGAGGCCGAAGAGGTGCCGCTGCCGAGGTCGTGCTGCTCGGCCAGCAGCACCGACAGGCCACGCCCCGCCAGATCGCGGGCCAGCCCGCAGCCGTTGATGCCACCACCGATGATGGCCACGTCAAACATGCGTTGCCCTGGTCTATCCCGTTGTTCGCCGCTGCTGGAGCTGCGTGCCCACGTCCGCGACGACATCCACATAGAGCGTCGCCAACGGCCAGGCAAGACGACCGGCGGTGCCGGACCCGGCGACGCCACACCAAAGCGTGAAGCGCATGTGACCCCCGCCGCGGCCGTTGCCGGGGCACAGTGCCGTTGACCCGCAAGCCGGCGGGCGTGATCCGAGACAGGGGGAGTTGATGCACACAATGTGGCGCAAGCTGGCGGCGACAGCGGTGACCGTCGCTGCCGTTGCCGGCGGAACGGCCCTGGCCGAGCCGGTCAAGGTCGAGGCCGTGCTGAGCCCGAAGCAGCAGATGAAGCTCGACTTCGAGGACGGCAGCAAGCACTTCGTGCTGCTGGTCCGGCGCGAAGGCATGGCGGCCGGCACCGGCCTGCTCGACGGCGCGGCGGTGACCGAGTTCGGCATGCACGACATCGTCCGTGGTGTCGGCGGCGACCCGCGCGGCTACCTGGTGTTCGCCGACGACGCCGGCGGCAAGGCCTACATCAAGTGGCAGGTGCGCGCCGTGTTCGTGCCCGGCACGGACGGCAAGCCGCGGCTGCTGGACAACGGCTTCTGGGAAGTCGCCGGCGGCACCGGCAAGTTCGCCGGCCTGCAGGGTGCCGGCACGCTGCATATCAAGCCAGCGAGCAAAACCGATCGCCGCTTCATCCTGACCGGCGACCTGGTCGCCAAGTAGCAGGCGTCAACGGTACTGGCGGATCTCGGCGCGCCGGTAGGCCCACCAGGCCAGTCCGGCAAAGGCAAGCGTCCAGGCCGCCAGGCCGATCACTGCGAAGGCCGGCGGCGGCGCGCCGCGCACCGCCGACCAGGCCAGCTCGCCCAGCTGGCGCGTCGGCGTATAGGGCGAGATGCGTGCCACGGCATCCGGCAGCGCCCGCGGCGGCAGCCACAGACCACCGGCGAAGGCCAGCGGCAGATAGACGAGATTGGCGACGGCGACGGCACCGCGGGCGTCGGCCAGATAGCCCAGTGCCACCCCCAGCAGGGCGAACGGCACGACCCCGGCCAGCAGCACGAAGATCAGGGACGCGAGAGCCGCCGGCGCCAGGGACAGGCCGGCGAGGACGCCCGCGGTCACCAGCACCAAGGCCGCCGCGGCGACGGCGAACACGAGTGCCGCCAGGACCTGGGCGGCAATGCGTGGTCCGGGACCCGCCGGCAGGGTGCGGACATAGGCATCCCACGGCGAGGCACGATCCTGGGCGATGCCGACGCCGAACTGGTAGAAGCCGACGCCGGCCACGGCGTAGACCGCGAACGAGGCGACGACGAACTTCGCCGTCAGGCCGCCGATGTTGGCCCCAAAGAAGCTGTACAGCATCGCCGGGAACAGAAGCGTCGGCACCCAGTAGCCCGGCGAGCGGACGAGCTCGGTCAGGGTGGCCCGGGCATGCGCCACCGCCAGCGCCATCATGGCCGCGCCTCCGCATCGCGACCGGTGCCGGCATCGTCGTGCAGCAGCGCCAGCATGGCCTCCTCCAGCGACAGCGGCGCGACTTCCAGCCCTTCGAAGGCGATGCCGTCGCGGACCAGGGCGCGCACCAGGGCGTCGGCGTCGTCGGTCAACAGCACATGGCGTTCGCCGTCGCGGTGGCGGCCGACGACCCCGGGCAGCGCGGGCACCTGCGCGGCGTCGAAGGCGACACGCTGCAGGGCGACCCGCGCGCGGATGGCCTCGACGGTACCCTCCAGCAGCACCTGGCCGCGGTCGATCAGCACCACCCGGTCGGCCAGCGCCTACGCCTCTTCGAGATAATGCGTGGTCAGCAACAGCGCGCCGCCGCCGGCGACATAGTCGCGCATCACCCGCCACAGGCTGCGGCGGACGTCGGCGTCGAGCCCGGTGGTCGGCTCGTCCAGGAACACCGCCCGGCCCTGGCCGACGAACGCCAGCGCCAGGGCGAGCCGGCGTCGCTGGCCGCCGCTCAGGCCGCCGGTTTGCCGGTGGGCGAAATCGCCCAGGCCGAAGCGCTCGATAACCACCGCCGCCGGCAGCGGGTCCGGGTAGTGCCGGCGCACCAGCTCGATCACTTCCGTGCAGCGCAGGCGTTGTGGAAACGCGGTTTCCTGCGGGGTCGCCCCGATCGCCGCGCGCACGGCCGGCGTGCGCGGATCGCCGCCGTCGAGCCGGACCTCGCCGCGGTCGGGCCGCCGCAGGCCCAGCAGCAGATTGATCGCCGTGGTCTTACCGGCGCCGTTCAGGCCCAGAAGGGCGACGGTTTCGCCCGGCGCCAGCGAGAGGCTGACGCCCTTGAGGGCGGTTACGGCGCCATAGGACTTGTCGACGTCGATCAGTTCGGCGACCGGTGCGACGGGCGCCATGCCTGTCCCCCGGCCGGCGTGGCGCGGTGCCGTTCCGGTCAGGCGGCCTGTTCCTGGCGGCCGCGCAGCAGCCGCAGGATCTCGGCCGCGGCGGCGGGAATGTTGGTGCCCGGGCCATAGACCGCGGCCACCCCCTGCTGGTGCAGGTAGTCGTAGTCCTGCTGCGGGATGACGCCGCCGCAGACCACCAGGATGTCCTCGCCGCCCTGTTCCTTCACGGCCGAGACCAGCGCCGGCACCAGGGTCTTGTGGCCGGCCGCCTGGGTCGAGACGCCGATCACGTGGACGTCGGATTCGATGGCGTCGCGGGCCACTTCCTCGGGCGTCTGGAACAGCGGGCCGACGTCGACGTCGAAGCCGATGTCGGCGAACGCGGTGGCGATCACCTTGGCGCCGCGATCATGACCGTCCTGACCCATCTTCACCACCAGCATACGCGGCCTGCGCCCCTCGGCGGCGGCAAAGGCATCGACCTCGGCGACGATCTTCTCGAACGCGTCGTCACCCTCGTAGGCCTGGGCGTAGACGCCGGAGATCGAGCGCACCTCGGCCTGGTAGCGGCCGAACACGTCCTCCAGCGCCTGCGAGATCTCGCCCACCGTGGCCCGGGCGCGGGCCGCCTCGACGCTCAAGGCCAGCAGGTTGCCGTCGCCGCGGGCGCCGTCGACCAGCGCCTGCAGCGCCGCCTGCACCCGGCCGGCATCGCGCTCGGCGCGGATCTGCTCGAGGCGGCGGATCTGCGCCTCGCGGACGGCGGTGTTGTCGATCTCGCGCACCTCGACCGCGTCCTCTTCCACGGTCTGGTACTTGTTGACGCCGACGATGACCTCCTCGCCACGGTCGATGCGGGCCTGGCGGCGGGCCGCCGCCTCTTCGATGCGCAGCTTGGGCATGCCGGCCTCGACCGCCTTGGTCATGCCGCCGAGGCCCTCGACCTCCTCGATCAGCTGCCAGGCGTGATGGGCCAGGGCCTGGGTCAGGCTTTCCACGTAATAGCTGCCGCCCAGCGGATCGACCACGCGGGTCACGCCGGTCTCCTCGGCCAGCATCAGCTGGGTGTTGCGGGCGATCTTGGCGGCGAAGTCGCTGGGCAGGGCGATCGCCTCGTCGAACGAGTTGGTGTGCAGGCTCTGGGTGCCGCCGAGCACCGCGGCCATGGCCTCGTAGGCGGTGCGGACGACGTTGTTGTAGGGATCCTGCTCGGTCAGCGAGACGCCGCTGGTCTGGCAGTGGGTGCGCAGCATGGACGAGCGCGGGTCCTTGGGCTCGAACCGCTCGATGATGCGCGACCACAGCAGCCGGGCGGCGCGCAGCTTGGCGATCTCCATGAAGAAGTTCATGCCGATGCAGAAGAAGAACGACAGCCGGCCGGCGAACTTGTCGATGTCGAGGCCGCGGTCGACCGCGGTGCGCACGTACTCCAGTCCGTCGGCCAGGGTGAAGGCCAGCTCCTGCACCGCCGTCGCCCCGGCCTCCTGCATGTGGTAGCCGGAGATCGAGATCGAGTTGAAGCGCGGCATGTTGTGCGCGGTGTAGTCGATGATGTCGGCGACGATCCGCATCGACGGTTCCGGCGGGTAGATGTAGGTGTTGCGGACCATGAACTCCTTGAGGATGTCGTTCTGGATCGTGCCCGAGAGCTGCGCCGGATCGACCCCCTGCTCCTCGCCGGCGACGATGAAGTTGGCCAGCGTCGGCAGCACCGCGCCGTTCATGGTCATCGACACGCTCATGCGGTCGAGCGGGATGCCGTCGAACAGGATCTTCATGTCCTCGACGCTGTCGATCGCCACCCCGGCCTTGCCGACGTCGCCGACCACGCGCGGGTGGTCGGAGTCGTAGCCGCGGTGGGTGGCCAGGTCGAAGGCGACCGACAGCCCGGCCTGCCCGCCGGCCAGGGCCTTGCGGTAGAAGGCGTTGGATTCCTCGGCGGTGGAGAAGCCGGCGTACTGGCGGATCGTCCAGGGCCGGTTGGTGTACATGGTCGAGCGCACGCCGCGCAGGAACGGCGCGAAGCCCGGCAGGCCGTCGGTGCCTTCCAGGCCTTCGAGGTCGGCCGCGGTATAGAGCGGCTTGACGTCGATGCCCTCGGGCGTGCGCCAGGTCAGCTCGTCCGGGTCGCGCCCCTTCAGCTCGCGTTCCGCCTGTGCCCGCCAGTCGTCGATGCTCTTGTCCGGGGTTTCCGCCATTGCCGTCACCATTCTTCTGTGCCGGACCAGTATACCGCATAGCGCGGCCGGCTTCGGCAAGTCCCTGCATGATCTTGCGGCGCTTCAGCCCCGCAGCCTAAAACCTTAACAAGCGTTGACGATAAGCTGCCGACCAGGGAGGAGCGTGATGGATCTGGGAATTGCCGGCCGCAAGGCCATTGTCTGCGCCTCGAGCCGCGGCCTCGGCCGCGCCTGCGCCACGGCGCTGGCGGTCAACGGCGTCGACGTCACCATCAACGGCCGCGACGAGGCGGCGCTGGCGGAGACCGCCGGGGCGATCCGCGCGGTGGCCGGGGTCGAGGTCGCGGTGGTCCGGGCCGACGTCTCCACGGCCGAGGGCCAGGAGGAACTGCTGGCCGCCTGTCCGGCGCCCGATATCCTGGTCAACAACAACGGCGGCCCGCCGTACCGCGAGTTCCGCGAGCTGGAGCGCCAGGCCATGCTGGATGGCGTGGTGATGAACATGATCACCCCGATCGAACTGATCAATCAGGTGATCGACGGCATGATCGAGCGCCGCTTCGGCCGCATCGTCAACATCACCTCGGTCTCGGTGAAGCGGCCGGTGTTCGGCCTGGACCTGTCGAGCGGCGCCCGCGCCGGCCTGACCGCCTTCCTCTCCGGCGTCGCCCGCTCGGTGGCCGAGCACAACGTCACCATCAACAACATCCTGCCGGGCTACTTCGACACCGACCGCCTGCGCGGCGGCTTCCAGGCGGCCTCGGAGATGACCGGCAACTCGGTCAACGCCATCGCCGACGCCCGCGCCAACGAGGTCCCGGCCCGGCGCTTCGGCCAGCCCGGCGAGTTCGGCGAGGCCTGCGCCTTCCTGTGCAGCGCCCAGGCCGGCTACATCACCGGCCAGAACCTGGTGCTGGACGGCGGCCTGTACGAAAGCAACTTCTGAGGCGCGGCAAGGCACCGCGTGATCAGGAGTTCCGGGGACACATGACTTAACTCCGGGTTCGATCGTGCCGGCGCAAAGATCGGCGGCGGAGTTAAGTCATGTGTCCCCGGAACTCAGGCCGCGAAGTCGCCGATCAGCCGGCTGACCTCGTCGGGGATCTGGTGCACGATCCAATGGTCGTTGTCGGGGAAGCGGTGCAGCGTCAGATTGCTCACATATTCGTTCAACAGATCGATATTCTCCGTTGAAAAATATGGATCTTTCTCACCCCACATGACCAGCGTCGGGGGCGTGACCCGGGCCGCGTCGCCGCGCCGCGGGGCGGGTGGCGGGCCCTCGCCCCCGGCCGCCGGACCGAGCCGGTTGGCGCGGTAGTAGTTGAGGCCGGCGGTCAGCGCCCCGGGCTGGCGCCAGGCCGCCAGGTAGGCGGCAACGTCGGCATCGTCGAGGTGGCCGGCGGCCACGCCCGGCGCGAGGATGTTGGCGCGGAAGCCGGCGAAATCGTCGTGACTGAGCAGCGCTTCGCCGCGCTCGGAGCGGAACGCCAGGGTGTACTGGCTGGCGGCCTGCTGCGCCGGGCTGTCGATGATCAGCCGCTTGTAGGCATCCGGGTGGGCACAGTTGGCGATGATCAGCCGGCGCACCACCTCGGGATGGCGGATCGCCAGCTCCCAGGCGATGAAGCCGCCCCAGTCGTGGCCGACGACGACGGCCGTGTCATGGCCCAGCGCCGCGATCAGCTGGCGCACGTCCTCGACCAGGGCGGCGATGTCGTAGTCGGCCCGGGCCGCCGGCTTGTCCGACAGGTTGATGCCCCGGGTATCGCAGGCGACGCACAGGAAGCGGTCCGACAGCGCCCGCAGCTGCGCCCGCCAGGCGTACCAGAACTCGGGAAATCCGTGCAGAAACACGATCAGCGGCGCCCCGGCCGGCCCGGCGATGGCGCAGTGCAGGGCGATGCCGTTGGCCTGCACCTGGCGGTGCTCGAACTCAGCCATCCGCGGCCTCCGCAAAGCGGCCGAACTGCTGCCGGCTGGCGATGATCGCGTGCCGCGCCAGACCGTTCAGCCGGTGCCGGTTGGCCTTGGCATAGTCGGCCGAGGTCATCATGTCGACGAATGCGCCCGGCGTCGGGTAGCGCACCAGGACGACGTAGTCCCAGTCTCCGTCGTGCTCGGGGCCCAGGGCCGCGCCGGCTGCGGTGCCGGCCCAGAGGATGTCGCCGCCGCGGGCCTTGATCAGCTTGATCACGGCCGCCGAATAGCGCCGGTAGGCGTCCCAGCCGCTGCCGTCGCCGTCCAGCGATTCCGCCCGGAACTTGACCAGGTTGACCATGACCACCGGCTCGTCGGCGGGCATCTCCCGAACCCGCGCGAGCTGTCGATCGGTCGCTTCCAGCGTATGCATCGCCTCCCCCCGCGGCTTCGGCCGTCCATTGCAAGCGGTGCGGCTAGCCTAGCAAATCCGCCCTTGCAATTGGCATCGCGAATACCGAACCTCAAGACCATGATCGCGCGTACCGGCGTTGCGTCGGACGGCCGCACCATCGCCGTCCTGGGCCCGACCAACACGGGCAAGACCCACCTCGCCGTCGAGCGCATGCTCGGCCACAAGAGCGGCATCATCGGCCTGCCGCTGCGGCTGCTGGCCCGGGAGATCTACGACCGCATCGTCGCTCGCCAGGGCCCGCGCGCGGTCGCCCTGATCACCGGCGAAGAACGCATCGTCCCGGCCCATCCGAGCTATTTCGTCTGCACCGTCGAGGCCATGCCGCTCGATCGCAGCGTCGAGTTCCTGGCCGTCGACGAGATCCAGCTGTGCGCCGACCCGGCTCGCGGCCACGTCTTCACCGACCGCCTGCTGCACGCCCGCGGCGAGCGCGAAACCATGTTCCTGGGCGCCGACAGCATGCGCGCGATGATCCGCCGCCTGCTGCCGGGGGTCGAGTTCATCTCCCGCCCGCGGTTCTCGGAGCTCAGCTACGCCGGCGCCCGCAAGCTGTCGCGCCTGCCCCGGCGCAGCGCCATCGTCACCTTCTCAGGCACCGAGCTCTACGCCATCGCCGAGCTGGTGCGTCGCCAGCGCGGCGGCGCCGCCGTGGTCCTGGGCGCGCTCAGCCCGCGCACCCGCAACGCCCAGGTCGCGCTCTACCAGTCGGGCGAGGTCGACTATCTGGTCGCCACCGACGCCATCGGCATGGGCCTGAACATGGACGTCGACCATGTCGCCTTCGCCGGCCTGGGCAAGTTCGACGGCTTCATCCGCCGCCACCTGACGCCGGCCGAGGTAGCCCAGGTCGCCGGGCGCGCCGGCCGGCACATGAACGACGGCACCTTCGGCACCACCGCCGGCGCCGGCGAGCTCGACGAAGCCCTGGTCGAGATGGTCACGAACCACCGGTTCGATCCGGTCAAGCGGCTGCAGTGGCGCAACGGCCGGCTCGACTTCGCCTCGCTCCCGGGCCTGCAGCACAGCCTGCGGGTGATCCCGGACAACGATGCCCTGGTGCGGGTGCGCGACGCCGACGACGTCGTCGCCCTGCAGGCCCTGGCCCGCCAGCCGGAAGTGGCCGACAAGGTGCGCGGCCGGGCGGCGCTGCGCCAGCTCTGGGAGATCTGCCAGATCCCCGACTTCGCCAAGACCTCGCCCGGTTCCCACCACCGCCTGCTCGCCAGGATCCACGAGCACCTGACCTCGCCGGCCGGGGTCCTGCCCGAGGACTGGGTGGCGGCGCACATCGAGCGCCTGGACCGCACCGACGGCGACATCGACACCCTGGCCGGGCGCATCGCCCATGTCCGTACCTGGACTTACGTCTCCCACCGGGCCGCCTGGCTGGCGCAGGCGCGGCACTGGCAGGAGCGCGCCCGGGCGACCGAGGACCGGCTGTCGGATGCCCTGCACGCGGCCCTCACCCAGCGCTTCGTCGACCGCCGCACGGCGGTGCTCTACCGCGGCCTGAAGGAACGGCGCGAACTGTTCGGCGCCGTCACCGGCGACGGCGACGTGCTGGTCGAGGGCCAGTATGTCGGCCGCCTGAAGGGGCTCCACTTCCAGCCGGACGCGGCCGCCGCCGGGGCGGAAGGCCGGGCCCTGCGCACCGCCGCCAACCGGGTGCTGAGCCGCGAGATCGCCAGCCGGGCCGCCCGCCTGGCCGATGCCGAGGACAGCGAGATCAGCTGGAAGGACGACCAGCGGCTGTGGTGGCACGGCGCCCCGGTGGCCCGGCTCGACCGCGGCAGCGAGGTGCTGAAGCCGCGGGTCGAGACGTTACCGGTGGAACATCTGGCCGGCCCGCTGCGCGAGCGGGTCCGCGCCCGCCTGGCCCGCTGGCTCGACGACCGGGTGGCGGCCGAGCTGGCGCCGCTCGCCCGCCTGCGCGCGCTCGAGCTGAGCGGCGCCGGCCGCGGCCTCGCCTATCAGCTCGCCGAGGGGCTGGGCGTGCTGCCGCGGCAGCGGGTCGACAACCTGATTGCCGACCTGACCGCCGAGGACCGCCGGGGCCTGCGGCGGGTGGGGGTCCGTCTCGGCTACCTGCACATCTTCATGCCGGCGCTGCTGCGTCCGGCCCGGACCGTGTTGCGCAGCCGCCTGTGGGCGCTGCAGCACAGCCTGGAGAGCTGGCCGGAACCGCCGGCGCCCGGGTTGGTCTCGTTTGCCTGCGGGAGCGCCGACGACGGCGACGGCGTGGCCACGGACGACGACTTCCTCGAGGTCTGCGGCTTTGCCCGCTTCGGCCAGCGCGCCCTGCGCATCGACATGCTCGACCGCCTGGCCCGCATGGCCCACGAGGCCGCCGCCAACGGGCCGTTCGAGATCGGCCACGAGATGGTCTCGCTCGCCGGCTGCGGTCAGGGCGAGCTGGAGCCGGTGCTGCGCGCCCTTGGCTACACGGTGAAGGTCGATGGCGAGAAACGCCTGTTCCGCTATCGCGCCCGGCGGGACAGGCGCCGGCCGCGGCCGCGCGTGTCCGCGAAGACAGCCGACGCCTCGCCGTTCGCCGAGCTCAGGCGCCTGCAGCGCGGGAAACGCCCGGCGTGAGCGAGGCGCAACGGCTGGACCGCTGGTTGTGGTTCGCCCGCTTCTTCAAGTCGCGCAGCCTGGCCGGCAAGCTCTGCGCCGGCCAGAAGGTGCGCGTGAACCGCCGCCTGGTCGGCAAGGCCAGCGCCACGGTCCGGGTCGGCGACGTGCTCACCTTCCCGCAGGGCAACCGCATCCGCGTCGTCAGGATCCTCGACCTCGGCGTCCGCCGTGGGCCGGCGGCCGAGGCGCAGCAGCTCTACGACGATCTCACCCCGGCCAGCCCGCCACCGCCGCGCCGGGCGACATCGGTGGCCGGCGAACGCGAGCGCGGCAGCGGCCGGCCGACCAAGCGCGAGCGGCGCGCCATCGACCGCCTGCACGACGATGCGGGGTCCGAGGGGTAAGCCGGGCCCGCTCCCGGCGGCCGTGGACCCCGGCATGCGCCGGGGTTTCAAGCTGAGTTGACGAAACCCCGGCGCAAACCGGGGTCAACAGGTAGCCATCGAACCGGCCCTAGGGCACCGGCCGACCGTAGACCGAGCGGCCGAGCTCCTCGATCATCACCGGCGCCAGGGTGGCGACGATGTCGTAGCTGTCCATCGCTTCCGCCGTGATCGAGGCGCGGCCCTCCCAGACCAGGCGGTTGTCGCGGTCGCTGACGGTGATCAGCAGCATGCGCCGGCGCGGCTTGGCGACCTCTTTCTTGCGCAGCATGTTGAAGCGCAGCTTGAACTCGAAGGTGTCGAAGTCGGTGCGCCCGCCGCCCCCGTCGAGCTCCAGGTTGGGTCGCTTGTAGACCCCTGTCGGTACCCCGCCGGTCAGCTGGAACGACAGGGTGTAGGTGCCGGACGGATCGACGCTGTAGCCGGCATCGCGCAGCGCCTCGGTCAGCACGTCGGCCATGCCCAGCGCCATCGGCGATGCCGACGCCGGCCGCACCAGGAAGCCGGCGGTGGCCGGCAGGCGTTCGTAGGCGGTCGCGTCCAGGGCCCCGCGCAGGGCCGGCTTCTCCTGGCCCGACGCCGCCACCGGCAGCAGGGTCAGCGCCAGGGCCAGACCCATCAAACGTACGCGTACCGTCATTGTGCCCTCTGTCCTGCGTCACGGCGCTGCCGCGGCACCGTGTCCGGCCGTGCCGCCGGCAGGCGTTGCGGGTCCACGATGGCCATGTTACCCAGCCATCATGTTGAACCGGATTCGCCAGCTGTTCCAGCAGAACCAGGACAGCGATGCCGCCGCTCCGGGCGCGCACCCGCACGAGGAGGTGCGCCTGGCCGCCGCCGCCCTGCTGGTCGAGGCGGCCAGCCTCGACGGCAGCTTCGACGACGACGAGCGACAGGCGGTCGCGCGCACGCTGCGCGACCACTTCGGCCTGAACGAAGAGGAGCTGGCGACGCTGATGACGGCCGCGGAAGCGCGCCAGGCCGCGTCCAACCAGCTGCTCGACTTCACCCGCGCCATCAAGGCCCACTACAGCCCCGAAGAACGCATCGAAATTATTGAAATGCTCTGGGAAGTGGCTTATGCCGATGGCGTCCTACACGATTACGAAGCAAGCTTGCTGCGGCGGGTCGGTGGACTGATATACGTGCCGGATCGTGAACGCGGGGCGGCCAGACAACGGGTCTTGGCGCGCTTGGGGATCGCCGGTGACTGACGCACGCACCGGCTGCCCGGGCAGCCAGAGGTATTGGGAGAGAGATTGGCCATGACGTATGTCGTCACAGAAGCCTGCATCAAGTGCAAGTACATGGATTGCGTGGAGGTCTGCCCGGTCGACTGTTTCTACG
>Ga0056121_1000279_pt1 | contig 15120 bp, 16 predicted proteins | sample WorMetHEROISLAND_FD_83872 | JGI IMG/M metagenome (GOLD analysis project Ga0056121, IMG submission 83872) | Marine gutless worms symbiont microbial communities from Max Planck institute for Marine Microbiology, Germany - Olavius sp. 1 HERON ISLAND ...
CAGGCTCAGATGCCTCGACTACAAGGCGCCAATCGAGCTCCTCAGCAATCCCCCGGGACACAACACTTTCGCCGGGGTTGCAAACGTGGAGGATCTGAAACGCCGGCGAAAGCCGGCGTCCACCGCCCCTGCGATCGCCTACCGCCCCGAGAACTGCGGCGCGCGCTTCTCGACGAAATGCGCCACACCTTCCTTGAAGTCCTCGGACTCGAAGCTGGCCGGCATTTCCGAGTTGGCCACCAGCACGGCGTGCTCCAGCGGCTGCAGCAGGGCGGCATAGACCTGCCGCTTCATCACCCGGATCGAGCGCGGCGAGACCATGGTCGCCATCTCCTCGGCGTAGGCGCGCACGTCGTCCATGAAGCTGTCCATGGGGAAGACCTGGTTCACCAGGCCCATCTCCCTGGCCTCGACCGCACCGAACTTGCGCGCCGACAGCAGCAGGTCGAGGGCGTTGGCGTGGCCCACCAGCTTGGGCAGCATCCAGGAGATGCCGTGCTCGGCGATCAGCCCGCGGCGCGAGAAGGCGGTGGTGAACACGGCCGCGTCGGAGGCAAACCGCATGTCGCAGTAGAGCGCCATGATCAGGCCCAGGCCCGCCGCCGGGCCGTTGATGGCGGCGATGATCGGCTTGGGCACGGTCGGGAAGTAGGTGTAGCGCATGCCGAAGTCGGCCGGCAGCGACAGGCCGCCGTCGACCGCGTTGTCGAAGGCGCGGACGCTGTCGGAGGTGCGCCCGCCCGAGCTGGCGCCGTCCTGGATGCCGCTCAGCAGGTTCATGTCGGCGCCGGCGCAGAAGCCGCGCCCGGCACCGGTGAGGATGATCGCCCGGACCGCATCGTCGGCCGCGGCCTCGCTCATCGCCGCGTGCACCTCTTCCTCCATGGTCCGGGTCCAGGCGTTGAGCGCGTCGGGCCGGTTCAGGGTCAGGGTGGCGACCGCACCGTCGACGGCATAGGCGATGTCCGAATAGCTCATGGCAGGTTCCTCCCGGCTGCTCTGTGGGCCGGAGTGTAGCTTGGCGCGGATGCTTGCAAAAGCGCGGAGCCCGGCCGATAACGGCCGCCCCGGCGCGGACCGGGCCGTGCGGGCCAGCGACGAGGTAGTGCAGGCGTTGCAGAGCGTGATCGATGTCGTCGTCCCGGTGTTCGGGCTGATCGCCTGCGGCTATCTCGTTGGCCGCACGCCGCTGCTGACGGCGGAGCGGTTGAAGGGCCTGACCAACTTCGTGTTCTACATCGCCATTCCGGCGCTGCTGTTCCGCACCCTGGGCCACGGCCTGCCGGGCGACCGCCTCGACCTGGACGTCGTCTACGCCTACTTCGGCGCCGCCGCGCTGCTGTTCGTCGCCGCCATGGTGCTGGCCCGCCTCGGCTTCCGCCTGTCCTTCACCGAACAGGCCCTGTTCGCCATGGGCACGGTGTTTTCCAACACGGTGATGCTGGGCATCCCGCTGGTCTACACCGCTTTCGGCGAGGCCGGCATGGCCCCGGTCACGCTGATCGTCGCCTTCCACTCTCTGCTGCTGATCGGCGTGCCGACGCTGCTGATCGAGATCGGCCGCGGCAAGGGCGCCGGGATCGGCCCGGTGCTGGCGGCGGTCGGGGGCTCGCTCGTGCGCAATCCGGTGATCGTCGCCCTGGTCGTCGGTCTCGCCTGGGGCGGGCTGGCACTGCCGGTGCCGGACCTGCTCGACCGCTTCATCGGCCTGTTGAGCGGTGCCGCCGCGCCCTGCGCCCTGGTCGCGCTGGGGGCGTCGTTGGCCGCCTTCCGCCTCGGCGGCAACCTGCCCGAGAGCATCGTCATCACCGACCTGAAGCTGATCGTCCACCCGCTGCTGGTCTGGCTGCTGGCGGTGCACGTGTTCGAGCTGACGCCGATGTGGCAGGCCGTCGCCGTGCTGGTGGCGGCCCTGCCGGTTGGGGCCAACGTCTTCGTGCTGGCCCAGAGCTACGATATCTACGTTGCGCGGGCGGCCAGCTCTGTGCTGATCTCGACGGCGATCTCGGTGTTCAGCGTGGCCGTGCTGCTGGCCTGGCTGGGGCCGGCCGCGCCCTGAGCGCGCCCCGCAAGGAGGCCAAGCCGATGGACGAAAGCCAGGCGGTGCTGTTCGCCAACGAGGCGTTCTACTACGCCTTCAGCGAACGCGATCTGGAGGCGATGGAAGAGCTGTGGTCGCGCGAGGTGGCGGTGACCTGCATCCATCCCGGCTGGGGCCTGCTCGAAGGGCGCGACGAGGTCATGCGCAGCTGGCTGGCGATCCTCGCCAACCCGGAGGCGCCGACGGTGATCTGCCGCGCCGCCCGGGCCTTCGTCCGCGGCGACATCGCCTATGTGGTCTGCTTCGAGGAAATCGAAGGCAACCACCTGATCGCGACCAACGTGTACGCCCGCGAAGACAGTCGCTGGCGGCTGATCCATCACCAGGCCGGACCGACCGGGGACGCCCCGCCCGACGAGGAGATCGACGGTCCCGCGCGGCCGAACTAGGTCGTGCGGGTGGCGAAAGGGTGGGTCTGAGACCCACCCCTACAGCTCGCGCATCGTTTCGTAGGGGCGGGTCTCAGACCCGCCCGTCGCGACGCAACGTAGTGAAATCAGCGGAAGCTCGGCCCGTGCATCCAGCCGACGCAGACGATGCGCGAACCGCGCGTGGTCGGCGCCACCCGGTGCTGGAGATAGGCGGGGAAGATGATCAGCGTGCCCTGCTGGCGCAGGGACTGCCGGTCGACGGCCATGTTGGAGAACTCCAGGTCGCCGCCGTCATAGGCGTCGGCCGGCGTCAGCTGCAGGCTGAAGCCGAGCTTGCGCGAAGCGTTGGCGCCGCGGCCGATGTCGATGTGCCAGTCGTAGTGGCCGCTTTCGCTGTCGTCGTAGCGCATCAGCCACGGCAGGTCGTCGGCGACGAAGCCGGACAGGTCGAACTTCCAGCCTTCGGAGTTGGCGCGACAGACCTCGGCGCTGATCCGGTTTAAGGGAAACCCGCCGGCGTCGACCGGCAGCGGTTGCTGGACGTTGCGCCGCACCTCGCGCACGACGTTGAAGTCGCCCTGACCGCCGCGGCCGCCGACGGTGCCGGGCTCCCACTTGTTGGGATCGGCGGCGGCGACGATGCGCTGGCAGTCCGCCGGCGAAAACAGCTGCGCGTGGAAGACGACGTTGACGCTCGGATTGCGCACCGGCATGGCGGGAAAGACGATCATGATGCGGCGTTGCCTTCGCGGTAGGGCTTCAGCAGGGCGCGGCTGATCACCACGTTCTGGATCTCGGTGGTACCGTCGATGTACTGGGCGATCTTCGCCGAGGCGAGGTGGCGGGCGAGCGGGTGCTCGTGCTTCAGGCCGTCGGCACCGATCGCCTGCATGCATTGCGACAGCCCGGTCAGCGCCACCCGGGTGGCGAACTTCTTGGCGTGCGCCGCTTCCAGCGGTGCCGCGCCGACGCGGTCGAGCAGGTCGGTGGCGGCGTAGGCCATCAGCCGGGCGGCATGCAGGTCGGTGGCGACGTCGGCCAGCTGCCACTGCAGGCCCTGGAACTCGGCCACGGCCTGGCCGAACGCCTGGCGGCGGCTGGCCTCGCGCAGCGCGGTGTCGAGGCCGCAGCGCAGCATGCCGCAGCACATCGCCGCGACGTTGGCGCGGGCCAGGTCGATGCCGGCCATCGCCGCCTTGAAGCCGCGGCCGGGCGGCACCAGCAGATCGGCCTCGGTCAGCCGCACGCCGTCGAAGCGGAACCCGCCGGCGCCCATGGCGTGGCCGCCGAGCATGGCATAGGCCGCTTCGCGGGTGACCCCGGGGGCGTCGGCGTCGACCAGGAAGCAGGCGATGCCGCGCCAGCCCTGTTCGGGGTCGGTCTGGGCATAGACCGACAGCAGGTCGGCGCCGGCGGCATTGGTGACCCAGGCCTTGGCGCCGTCGAGCACCCAGGCGTTGCCGTCGCGCACCGCGCGGGTGCGGATCGCCGCGGCATCGGAGCCGCCGCTGGGTTCGGTCAGCAGGAAGGCGCCGATGCGCTCGCCGCTCATGAGCGACGGCAGGTGGCGCGCGCGCTGCCCGGCGTCGCCGTTGGCGCCGATGTTGGCCATCAGGTTGTTGTGCACGACCAGGGAGAAGGCAAACGCCATGTCGGCCGCGGACAGCTCCTCGACCACTCGCGCCAGGGCGGTATAGCCGAGTCCCCGGCCGCCGGCCTCGGACGGCACCAGCAGCCCGGTCAGGCCGGCGGCGGCGGCGGCCCGCAACGTCGCTACCGGCATGGTCCGGGACTGCTCCCACCCGGGCGCGTGCGGCGCCACCTCGTCGCGGGCGAAGGCTGCGGCGGTCTCGACCACGGCCTGTTGTTCGGGTGCCAGCTCGGGTTGCATGCGCGGTCCTCTGGAATTTCGGTGCGATGTGCCTGACGGGGCCGGCCGGCATCATCGGCGAGAACCGCTACCCTGGCAAACCCGGTCGATGGCGGCTCGCCCGGCCCCGCCGGCAGTGCTAAGAGAAGGCCATGCTGATCGCTATCGAAGGCATCGACGGGGCCGGCAAGGGCACCCTGACCCGCGAACTGCTGGCGCTGGCCGCGGCCGACGGCATCGCCGCCGCCGGCCTGTCGTTTCCACGCTACGAGGAGACGAAGTTCTCGGCCCTGATCGCCCAGTACCTCAACGGCCGCTTCGGCACCGTCGACGAGGTGCCGGCGCGCTTTGCCGCGTTGCTCTATGCCGGTGACCGCTTCGAGAGCCTGCAGACCCTGCAGGCGCTGATCGCCGACAACGACCTGGTGATCCTCGACCGCTACGTCGCCTCCAACATGGCCTACAACGCCGCGCGGGTTGACGAGGCCGAGCGGGACGGCCTGATTGCCTGGCTGGACGAGACCGAGTTCGGCATCTTCGGCCTGCCGCGGCCGGACCTGACGGTGCTGCTGGCAACCCAGCCGGCCGTGGCCGACGAGCTGGTCGGCCGCAAGGGCGCGCGCGGCTACACGGCCGATTCCCGCGACCTGCACGAGGCCGACCGCGACTTCATGGCCCGGGTGGCGGCGGTCTATCGCCGTCTGGCGGCGGCCGGCGGCGCCGGCTGGCTGGAGGTCGACCCGGCCGCTGCCGACGGCACCCTGCGGCCGCCCGCGGCGATCGCGGCGGAAGTCTGGGCGGCGCTCAAGCCGCGGCTGTGACAGTTCAGCAGGCGTCGGCCAGGGCGTGCTTTGCCTCGTGCTCGAGCAGGAAGCGCTTGGTCTCGATGCCGCCGCCGAACCCGGTCAGGGCGCCGCCGGCGCCGATCACCCGGTGACAGGGGACGACGATGGGCAGCGGATTGGCGCCGTTGGCGGCGCCCACCGCCCGGCTCGCGGTGGGGCGGCCGATGCTCGCCGCCAGCGCGCCGTAGCTGGTGGTCCCGCCGTAGGGGATCTCCCGCAGGGCGGACCAGACGCGTTGCTGGAAGTCGGTGCCGTTGAACTTCAGCGGCAGCGTGAAACGGGTCAGCGTACCGGCGAAATAGGCGTCGAGCTGGGCCCGCACCTCGTCGAACGGGCCGTCGTCGCGTTGCCAGCCGGGGGCCGGCTGTTTTGCCCGGCTGCCGGCGGGAAAGCCGATCAGTTGCAACGTGGCCGCGTCGCCGGCCAGCAGCAGCCGGCCGACCGGGCTGTCGGCATAGCTATAGGCCGGCACGGGGACGCTCCCGTTTGCGGCGCAGCGAAGATGGCGGCCGGGCATAGAGGTCGGCGAAGGCGGCGTTGAAGCGCCGCAGGCTGCCGAACCCGGCCTTGGTGGCGATCTCCGCCATCGGCAGATCGGTTTCGTTCAGCAACCGCTTGGCCCGCTGCAGGCGCACGGTGCGCGCCGTCTCCAGCGGGGTGGCGCCGACGTGGCGGCGGAACAGCCGGGTGAGATGACGCGGGCCGATGCCCAGCCGTGCGGCCAGGTCGCCGACGCTGCCGGCATCCAGCGCGCCGGCCTCGATCAGCTTCAGGGCTCGGGCGACCGTCGTGCGGGTGCCGTTCCAGGCGGCGCAGAACGGTGCCGTCTCCGGCCGGCAGCGCAGACAGGGCCGGTAGCCGGCCCGTTCCGCCGCCGCCGCAGTGGGATAGAAGCAGACGTTCTCGGTGCGTGGAGCGCGCACCGGGCAGACCGGCCGGCAGTAGATGCCGGTGGTCTTCACGGCGATGAAGAAGCGCCCGTCGTAGGCTGCATCGCGGCGCAGGCGGGCGGCGTTGCAGGTGGCGAAATCAAGCATGCCGCCATCCTAAACGGCGACCGGCGCGGCGACGAGGCGGCTGCGAGGATGAGGTCCGATTCCGGCGAGTGCGCCTGGTCTGCCTCAGACACGCTTGCCGGGCAGGGCCTGGATGCCGGCGACGATGCCCGGCCAGATCGACGGGTCGGCGGTGTAGGGCGCGTACAGCGTGACCCGGTCGACGAGGCCGGCGCAGCGCGCGGCGATCAGCTCGGGGATCTCCTCCGGCCGGCCCTTGACGGCGAACGCCTCGACCATGTCGTCGTCGATCAGGCCGGCCATCTCGTCCCAGCGGCCTTCCTTCGACATGACGTTGAGCCGCGGCTGCAGGTCGTCCCAGCCGTGCGCCTCCAGCGGCCCCTTGTAGGCGGGCGTCGAGCCGTAGAAGGCCAGCAGCTTGCGCATGGCATGGTCGGCCCGGTCGAGCTCGTCGGCAGTGCGGCCGGTGATGGTGATGATCATCGCCGGCATGTCGAAGTCGCTTAAGCCGCGCCCGCTCTTGGCCAGGCCGCGCTCCAGGGCGGGCAGCTGCACCCGCTCGATGAAGCGCAGGTTGGTGAAGGGGTGGCCGAACAGGCCGTCGGCGACCTCGCCGGCGACTTCGACCATCTTCGGTCCCAGTCCGCCGAGATAGATCTTCGGGTCGGGCAGCTCGTTCGCCGGCGGGCTGAACACCGGCGTCATCAGACTGTGGGTATAGAATTCGCCGCGGAAGTCGAGCGGCACGCCACGCCCCCAGCAGTCCCAGATCGCCCTGAGCGCCAGGATGTACTCGCGCATCCGCGCGGCCGGCCGCGACCAGGGCATGGCGAAGCGCTTCTCGATGTGCGCGCGGACCTGCGAGCCAAGGCCGAGGATCATCCGCCCGCCCGAGTAGGTGTGCAGGTTCCAGGTCTGCAGCGCCAGCGTCATCGGCGAGCGCGCGAAGGCAATGGCGACGCCGGTCATCAGCTCGATGCGCTTGGTGTGCTCGGCCGCGAGCAGCAGCGAGAACATCGGGTCGACGTTGGTGTCGAGGGCATACAGGCCGTCGTAGCCCTGATCCTCCAGCAGGCGCGCCCGCGCCGGGACCTCCCACAGTTCGCCTTCGTAGAGATTGTCGCCGCCGGCGAAGATGGCGCCGTCGACCTTCAGGTTCTGCACCATGGCTGTTCCCGCCCCATCAGGATTCGTTTCGGAAACCAGAATGCCTCATGGTCGGTGACGGCGCAGCGACGGAATGTGCTTGACCTGACAGTCAGTGACGCTTCAGGCGGGTTGTCCGACGCGGTGGGCGAGCCCGTCCGTGGCGAAGATGCCGGCCAGCGCGGCGGCGATCGCCCGGTCGACCGGCGTTGGCCGGAAGCCAGGCAGCGCCGCCGCCAGCCGCGTCCCGTCAATGGCATGCGGCGTGCGCCAGAGGTAGGCCATTTCCACCGTCTCCCGCAGCACCGGGCTGACCAGGCCAGCCAGGCGCAGCAGCGGCCAGGGCAGGCCGTTCACGGCCAGCGACCGCCCGGCGCCGCGTTCCAGCGACGCGATCAGCTCGCGTCCGGTCAGCGTGTAGCCGGCGAAGCCGAACGTGGCGAAAGCGGGCAGGCTTGCGCGAACCGTCGCCAGTGCGGCCATGGCGCGGGCCAGGTCCGGCAGCCAGGCCCAGGCGTGCACGCAGTCGAGCGGACCGGGATAGAGCACCCGACCGCGGTCGACCCTGGCGGCGATGTGGCTTTCGAACCAGTTGCCGGTCTGCCGGTCGTCGATGAAGTCGCCGGCGCGCACGATCACCGTGCGCACGCCGTCGCCGTCGCCGTCGCCGTCACCGGCGGCGCCGGCATAGGCCTGCTCGAGTTCCTCGCGCAGCCGCCCCTTGCGGGTGGTCGGCCGGTGCGGCGTGTCTTCGGTCAGCCGCGCGGGCATGCCGGCGCCGTAGTTGTAGACGTTGCCCGGGAGCATCACCGTCGCGCCGCTGTCGCGCGCGGCGGCGATGACGCTGGCGGTGAAGCGCGGCAGGTCGCGGCGCCAGCGGTGATAGGGCGGGTTCAGAGCGTTGACGATCACGTCGCAGCCGGCGGCGGCGCGGGCAACCGTTGCCGCGTCGAAGCCATCGCCGCTGACGGCGTCGACGCCGGCGGGCGGCGAACCGGCCGGCCAGGTCCGGCGCAAGGCACGTACCTGCCAGCCGTCGTTGTGGAACGCCGTGACGGCGGCCCGGCCGAACCGGCCGCCGGCGCCCAGAATCAACACGGTGTCGGTCATTTTCGCCTCCATTGCCCGGCAATCGGGCATGAAGATGGATATCGCGCATCGAAACCGGTTGAGAATTGGCGAATTATGCCACTTTAATATTCAATTTTGTATATCCTGCGGTTGTGGCTTTCGACTGGACCCATCTGCAGAGCTTTCTCGCCGTCGCCGAGCACGGCTCGCTGTCGGCGGCGGCGCGCCACCTGGGCGGCAGCCAGCCGACCATGGGGCGGCATATCGGTGCCTTGGAGGCGGCGCTCGGGGCGCGGCTGTTCGAGCGCACCGCCGGCGGCCTGGCGCTGACGTCGACGGGAGCGGAACTGGTGCCGCACGCCCGGGCGATGGCCGACGCCGCCGGCCGGCTCTCCCTGGTCGCCGCCGGTCGGGCCGGGGCGATCGCCGGCACCATCCGGATCACCGCCAGCGAGGTCATGGCCGTCTACGTGCTGCCGGACATCCTGGCCGCCTTGCGCCGGGCGGAGCCGGAGATCGACATCGAGCTGGTCGCCTCCGACCGCACGGAGAACCTGCTGCAGCGCGAGGCCGACATCGCCGTGCGCATGTACCGGCCGACGCAGGCCGACGTCGTCACCCGGCAGGTCGCCGAGCTCGAGGTCGCCATGTTCGCCGCGCACGACTACATCGCCCGGCGCGGCGCGCCACTGGCGCCCGACGCATTCGCCGGCCATGACTTCGTCGGCTACGACCGCAACGATCTGGTGATCCGCGGCTTCCGCGCCGCCGGGCTCGAGGTCGGGCGCGAGTTCTTCGCCTTCCGCTCCGACAACCAGGTCGCCGCCTGGCAGATGGTCGTCGCCGGTTTCGGCATCGGCTTCAACCAGCGCCACATCGGCGAGGCCGAGCCGCGGGTGGCGCGGCTCATGCTCGACACGGTGCTGCCGACCCTGCCGGTGTGGCTGACCGCGCACCAGGAACTGAAAACCAGCGCCCGGGTGCGCCGGGTCTACAACTTCCTGGCCGAAGCGCTCGGCCGCCTGCCGGGCTGAGTTCAGGCCAGCCGCGGCGCCAGCCAGCTGCACACCGCCAGCAGCTTGTCGTCGTCCCCGTAAGGCCCGACCGCCTGGACGCCCACGGGCAGGCCGTTGGGGCCGACATGGCCCGGCAGGTTGACACATGGATTGCCGACCAGCGTCCAGCTGCGATTGAACAACGGATCGCCGGTGCCCGCCTCGATCGCCGGTGCCTCGCCGACGGCGCTGGGGCAAAGCAGCACGTCGACCTCGGCGAATTCCTGTTCCAGCGCCTGACGGGCCTGGCGGCCGGCGGCGATGGCGGCGACGTAGTCGGCATGGTCGGTCCGCAGACCCTGCTCGATCAGCTCGATGGTCGGACCTTGCAGGTCCTTGCGCCGGCATTCGTATTCGAAGGCCAGGTCGCGCGCCGCCTCGAACGCCATGACGATCTTCTGCTCGTTGGTCAGGCCGACGAAGCGCTCCGGCAGGGTGACGTCCTGCAAGCGTGCCCCGGCGGCTGCCAGCGTCCTCGCCGCGCTCTCGACCGCCTGCTGGCTGGCCGCGTCGGCCTGCTCCCATTCCGGCGTGCGGCACAGGCCCACCGTCGGCGGCCGGTCGCATGGCGCCGGCGTTGGCGGGGCGCCGATCAGGGCGGCGCGCATCAGCGCGACGTCGTCGACCTCGCGGGCGAACACGCCCAACGTATCCAGCGATCGGGCCAGCGCCTTCACCCCGGTCGTCGGCAGGCTTTCGTGCGTCGCCTTGTAGCCGACGATGCCGCAGAAGCTGGCCGGGCGGATCACCGAGCCGCCGGTCTGGGTGCCGTACGCGAGCGGCACCATGGCGTCGGCCACGGCCGCGGCCGAGCCCGACGACGAGCCGCCCGGGGTGTGCGCCGGCGCGCGCGGATTTCGGGTCTTGCCGGGACTGAAATAGGCCAGCTCGGTGGTCACCGTCTTGCCGGCCATCAGGCCATCGGCCTGACGCACCAGGCTAACGCAGGCGGCGTCGATCGTCGGCCGGTTCGCCTCGTAGGCGGCACAGCCGTGGCCGGTCGGCGCATCGGCGGTGTCGATGATGTCCTTAATCCCGACCGGCAGGCCGAACAGCGGCCGGCCACTCTCGCCGCGAGCGTCGAGGGCGTCGGCGGCGGCGCGCAGGCGGGCCGGATCGCGCCAGGTCCAGGCCTGCACAGTGTCCTCGCGGGCGTCGATCCGGGCGAGGCAGGCCTCGACCAGGTCGCGCACGCGCAAACCGCCCTCGGCGATGGCGCGGCGGGCCGCCTGGGCGCTCAGTTCGTTCGCAGCCGTCATCGCGTCTCTCCTACAGGGTCAGGCCGCCGTCGATGTGCAGGCACTGGCCGGTGATATAGCCGGCGTCGGGCGACAGCAGGAAGGCGATCAGCCCGGCGACCTCGTCCGGCTGGCCGAGCCGGGCCATGGGGATCAGGCCGTCGACCATCTCGCGCCGCGCCGCCCGGGCCGCCTCGCCGTGGGTCTCTTTCTCGATATGGCCGGGGACGACGCAGTTCACGGTGATGCCGTCGCCGGCGAGCTCGAGCGCCAGGGCCTTGGCCAGCGCCTCCAGCCCGGCCTTGGCCGCGGCCGAGGCCGGGAAGGTCTCGCCGACCAGGCGGAAGCGGTGGGCAACGAACGACGACAGGGCGACGACGCGGCCGGCGGGGGCGGTACGCAGCAGGGGCAGGGCCGCCTGGGTGAGATGAAGGAAGGCCGCCGTCATGCCGTCGTGGGCCGCGTCCAACCCCTCGGGCGTCAGTTCGGCATAGGGCGTGCGGTCGGCGTAGCCGGCGTTGGCGACGATCGCATCGAGACGGCCGAAGCTGGCCTCGGCGAGCGCGCACAGGTCGCGGTTGGCGGCCGGCGTCGACAGGTCGGCCAGGGTCGTCGTCACCGTTGCGCCGGCGTCCCGCGCGGCGGCGGCGACGCCGCCGAGATCCGCCTCGTTGCTGCGGGTGGTGAGCACGAGCCCCCGGCCCGGCGTCGCCAGACGTCGCGCCAGGGCGGCGCCGATGCCGGTGGCCGCACCGGTGATCAGCGTGACCTGTTCGACCTCTGTTGCCACGGGCCGTCCCTCCTCTGCTGTTCCCCGGCGAGCTTAGCCTGCCGCGGCGCGGATGGCACCGTGGCGGCGGCTGCACTAATCTGGTCGCTGCGATGAGCAAGCTCGACTATGTGCTGAAGCAGGACGCGGCGGAGTTCCGACGCCTGCGCGTGCAGGCGGAGGCGTTCGCGCCGGAGACCGAGATCATGCTCGAGCGGATCGGCGTGCCGACCGGCGGGCGCTGCCTGGACCTCGGCTGCGGCGTCGGCGGCATCGTCGACCTGATGGCCGCCCGGGTCGGTCCCCGCGGCCGCGTCACCGGGGTCGACACGGATGCCGGCAGCATCGCCGACGCGACGCGCTGGGCCGCGTCGATGGGCCTGGACAACGTCGACTTCGCCGTCGCCGACATCTTCGACAACGAGCTGCCGGAAGGTGCCTTCGACCTCGTGCATGTGCGCTACGTGATCGTCAACATCGGCCGGGCGGAGGAGGTCATCGCCGCCGCCGCGCGCCTGGCCAGGCCCGGCGGCGTGGTGGCGATCCAGGAGGTCGATGCCGACCGGCTCAACTGTTATCCGCCCAGCCCGGCGTTCGAGCGTCTGAAGGGGTTGCTGATCGAGCTGTTCACCCTTGCCGGCGACCCCTACGCCGGCCGGGTGATCTTCCAGCAGCTGCGCGCGGCCGGACTGGCGGATGTCTGCTTCCGGCCGTGCGTGGTCGGCGCGACCAGCGGGGACCCGATCGCCACCTTCATGCCCGACACCATCAACGCGGTGCGCGAGGTGCTGATCGCCCAGGGCCTGGCCGACGGCGAGACCCTCGACGGCCTGATCGCCGACTGCCGCGCCCACCTGGCCGATCCGGACACGGTGTCGACGAGCTACGGCGTGATCCAGGCCTGGGGCCGCAAATCCGCCTGAGACGGTGGCGAACGCAACAACGCCTGGGCCGCCAAGCGGCGGCGAAGCAGCGCGCTATTGCGGTTCGGCCACGCGAACCGGGCTCGCGCTGTCGGCGGTGCCGCCGCTGCCCAATGCGCCGTCTTCGTTCTGTCCCCAGCACTTGGCGACACGACCCTGGGTTCCATAGGCGCTGATGGCACAAGTGTGAAAGCCGCCTGCACCGACGGAATAGACTTCACCGGCATCCCACACGCGCTCGGCGCGGGTGGCACAGGGCGTACCGCCGTCACAGGTTTGGCTCGTGGCAACGCCGAGCTGGCCGAAGGCATTGCCGCCCCAGCAAAAGAGCTTCAGTTCCACCGCGCCAATCGGCCCGCGTTGAATGGCGCAGGTATGGTCGGCACCGGCGCTGATGGCCTGTTGCGCGTGCCAGAAGTCGGTCGCGCCGGAAACGCTCTGCGGCGTCGGCTGGGGCGCGGTGCCGAAGCTGCCGTTGCCGAGCTGCCCCGACCGGTTGCTCCCCCAGCACATGGCGTTGCCTTCCATGAAGGTCCCGCAGCTGTGTCTGGCGCCGGCACTGATGAAGCGAAGCGAGGACCAGGCCGAAACGTCGACCGGGACCGAGCTGTCCGTGGTGCTGCCGTCGCCCAGCTGGCCGGCGTCGTTGGCGCCCCAGCATTTCCCCTGACCGCTGCTGGTAATGCCGCAGGTGTGCTCGCCGCCGGCCGAAACGGCAATGAAGGTCAGGTCGCCGGCTACGGCGACCGGCACGCTGCTGTCGGTGGTGGTGCCGTTGCCGAGCTGGCCGCGCTGGTTGGCGCCCCAGCAATAGACCGGCCCGACCATGGCGTCGTTGGACGAGCTGATGCCGCAGGTGTGCTCGGCCCCGGCGCTGAGCCGGTTCAGGCTGATGCCAGACGGGGCAACGGGCGTCGGGCTGTCGGTAGTGGTGCCGTTGCCGAGCTGGCCGCGCTGGTTGGCGCCCCAGCAACGCCACGCGTTGCCGAGCTTGCCGCAGGTATGCGCGCCGCCGGCGCTGATGCCGCGCATTTCCAGCGTGACGGCAACCGGCGCCGGGACGGTGCTGTCGGTCGTGGAGCCGTTGCCGAGCTGGCCGTTGTCGTTGCGGCCCCAGCAAAAGCCGTCGCTGCAACTGTGTGCCGCGCCGGCGGCAATCGGCAGGTCCCAGTAGTGGCTCGGGCCGACGACGATGACGGCGGTGGCCGTGTTGTTGGTTTCGTCTGCCTCGTCGACGACGTCGTTGTCGTAGTCCGCCGTTACCGTGAGCTCATAGCTGCCGGCTTCGGTGATGCCGGTGAAGGTCAACGGGACGTCGATGGTCGCGCCGCTGCCGAGCGCCGCGACCTGCGGGTTTGCGCTCTGGGCATATCCGTCGCGTTCAAGCTCGGCGCGCAGCCGGAACGGCACGACGACGGCGGCGCCCTGATTGCCGATGGTCGCCACGACCTCGAGGCTTTCCATGGTTCGCGGGTTCGCCGGGACCGGGGTCAGCGTCTCGACCACCAGATCTGCGACCCCCGGTCTGACGGTGAGCAGCAGCTGCGCGTCGTTGTTGTTCTCGCGCTCGCCTTCGCCGACGACATCGAACGCGTCGGCGATGGCGGTGACCAAATAGGTACCGGGTTGTTGCAGGCGCGTGCCGATGACCTCGGTGTGACTCTCGCCACCGCGCAGATCCGGCACGTTGCGATTGTCGACCGACACGGTGGCGCCACCCTGCGTGATCCTGACCTGCAGGGTCGAGTTGCCGGCCCCGCCGCCGAACGGCGTGCCTCGGTTCTCGACCACCGTGGTGATGTTGATCGCGTCGCCGGCGGTTGGCGCGGGCGGCGCCACCGACAGCGAGTCGATCACCAGGTCCGTGCACGCGGCGGACAGCAGCCAGACGGCCGCGATCGCTGCCGCTCTTCCCGCGCGGCCCTTCATGCCGGTGATTTCGCGTGTGACCAGTCTCATCATGGAATTAACCATACAAGAAATAAGGATATAGAGGTGGGCCACACGCCGGCAAGACCACAGTCGCGGCGGCCAACGGCCTTGCCTAACAGTTTGCTAACGACCGCCCGGCTAGCGTGCCGGCATGCCCGCCGAGCCCGTCGCCAGCACCGATGCCCAGCGCCATGCCGCCAACCGCGGCCGGCTGGTGATGCTGGCGATCCTGCCGCTGGTGCTGATGGTGCCCGGCGTCAATCTGCTGCAGATCAGCCGCGGCGGCGTCCCGGAAATCCTGCGCCAGGGCGACATGTCCCTGGCCTACGTGGTCGGCCTGTCGTGCTCGGTGCTGCTGGTGGTGGCCTGGCTCCTGGCTTGGCGCGGCCGGCGGCGGCCGCGCCTGCTGCTCGGCTGGGTCTACCTGCTGGCGGCCACCCTGATCGTCAGCGTGCCGGCGCTGCTGTGGCTCTCGGGCGTGCCGTTGCCGCCGGGCTGGAGCTTCGGCCTGGCGGTCGCCCTGGTCTATGGCGCCGGCGGCTGGCGGCTGCTGGTGTCGCCCAACGTCATCGCCTTCCAGGGCCGCCAGCGGGCCCGGCGGGAGCGCCCTGGAACCTGATATCCCGGCGAAAGCCGGGATCCAGTCTTTCGGCAGCGACGATGGACCCCGGCTTGCGTGTGTGGTCACGCGGGATTGTTTCGACGGCGCAGGCGTACTCAGAGGTATCTCCTTCATCAGGGAGCACCTCGCATCATGCAAGTGAAACTGCACGCCAACGCCAC
>Ga0056121_1000280_pt1 | contig 14980 bp, 16 predicted proteins | sample WorMetHEROISLAND_FD_83872 | JGI IMG/M metagenome (GOLD analysis project Ga0056121, IMG submission 83872) | Marine gutless worms symbiont microbial communities from Max Planck institute for Marine Microbiology, Germany - Olavius sp. 1 HERON ISLAND ...
AACTCAAAGAGTCCAAGCGTATCGCCATGCGCTGCGACAAAACCGATGAAAGCTTCGAGGCCATGATCTATGCCTGCGCCGCAGTCATCAACTCACGATGAATCTCAACAGACCCTAGAGCGTCGGCCGGACTGTAGGCAGCCGGGGTTGCTAAGGTCATGTTTTCGGAAAGGTTTCTGGGCGTTCACCCGGTTGCAGAAGAGTCCCTTGAAAGCGGGGGGAAAGACTATATTCTACGTTCGCCGGCAATGGTGCGACTGACACTCGACTTTGCCGTTTTTTAGAAACAGTCTCGGTCCTAACCGGGGCTAGGACCCACTCGTAACACAGGCTTGGGCCTGTGTAACCAAGCGTGAAGAGTGCAAAGATGTTTGGAAGTCTGAGCGACTATGAAGGCGACCTGTTCGACGGCTTTAGGCGCCTCCAGCAGGAGGTGGATGAGCTGTTCGGCTCCCGGACCTGGCCTTCCGGGATCCGAGCCGTTGCCCGGGGTACCTATCCCCCTATCAACGTCGGAGAAACCAGCGACGCCGTCAACGTCTATCTGTTCGCCGCGGGCCTCGACCCGAAGACGTTGGATATTTCCATTCAACAGAACCTGCTCACCATAGCCGGTGAGCGCAAGGTGGATACCCCGGAGAATATCAACGACTACCGCCGGGAACGCTTCAGCGGCCCTTTTCGGCGCGTGATCTCGTTGCCAGACGACACGGATCCGGAACGGGTCGATGCCCGCTATCTGGACGGGGTATTACGCATTTCGGTGCAGCGGCGTGAGGCCTCCAAGCCGCGCCGCATTCAAGGAAGTGACTGGGAGGAATGCGAGCGATGACCGAGAAAACCAACCTGGCAGCCTCTGAATCCAAGCCGATGCAAAAATCGAACACGAACCTTCAAACGCTGCGCCCCCCGGTCAACATCTTCGAGGATGCCGAGGGTATCACGCTGGAGGCGGATATGCCCGGCGTCTCCAAGGACCGGCTCCAGCTGGAGATGGACAGAGATTCCTTGCTCATCGAGGGTGATACCCAGCTCGACATGCCGGATGGAACGGAGGCCCACTATGCCGATATCCGCGCGACCCGCTACAGTCGCAGCTTCGCGCTGAGTCATGAGCTGGAAACCGAGCGTGTCGATGCCAGCCTCAAGGACGGTGTACTCCGCCTGCATATACCGAAACGCGCCGAGGTACGCCCACGCAAGATCGAGGTGAGCATCACCTGAACGTAGTATCGGCTTACCGTCCCTGGACGCCCTGGTCCCGAGGTCCATCCGGGACCAGGGCCGATGGGCAGGAGGACGACAACGCAAGCCGACACCTCAGCTCGTCGTTCCGGCCGGGACGCCGGAACCCGCTGGCCAGGGACGGTAAATCCGCAGGAAATAGACTTCTGTCTCGTGCCGATCTGGAACGCGCCTTGTCCGTCCCGATACGAGCCGGTCAGCTGCTTACTCACTGATCGGCGGCTCAGCCGCCGCCGAGACATCCATTTCGAGAAAGGCGTTGGCCAAACGCGCGGTCAGTGAGCCCTTCTCGGAGCCGGGGAAGGAACGGTTGAGATCGCGCCGATCCGGCAGGTAGCGGGCCTGGCGTACAAAGCCGTAGACGTTCACGACCGGCACCCCAATCAGGGTACCGCGCAAGTAGTTGAGCGCCGGAGCCGAATCAGCCGGCGAATGGTCTCTACCCCGTTGATCTCATCACCATGTACGGCAGCACTGACGAAGAGGCACGGACCGTCGCGCCGTCCCCGGATGGCCTGAACGGACAGGAGCACCGGTGTATGGGTGTAGAGCAGCGGCAGCTGCACTTGGATGGTCTTGCGGGTACCGCGGTCGATCTCCTCACCGCCGATGGTAAGCGGCACGCCCAAGGGCTCAGCCCCGCCCCCGGGTCCGGGTCCTTCCCAGGGCCGCGTGCTTCTCGATGAACTGGATGATCATTGCCGCGATATCCTTTCCCGTGGCCGTCTCGATACCTTCCAGCCCCGGCGAGGAATTGACTTCCATCACCACCGGTCCATGGTTGGAACGCAGTATGTCCACGCCGGCCACATTGAGCCCCATGGTCCTGGCCGCGCGCACCGCGGTGGATCGCTCCTCCGGGGTGATGCGGATCAGACTGGCGCTACCGCCGCGGTGGAGGTTGGAGCGAAACTCGCCCTCCCTGGCCTGACGCTTCATGGCCGCCACTACTCTGTCGCCGATAACGAAACAACGGATATCCGCACCACCTGCCTCTTTCACGTACTCCTGTACCAGGATGTTGGCCTTCAGACCCATAAAGGCTTCGATCACACTCTCAGCGGCCTTCTGGGTCTCCGCCAGCACGACGCCGATGCCCTGGGTACCTTCCAGCAACTTGATGACCAGCGGGGCACCGCCCACCATCTTGATCGGGTCTTGGATGTCGTCGGGGGCATGGGCGAATCCGGTTACCGGCAGGCCGATGCCCTTGCGGGAGAGGAGCTGCAGGGAACGTAACTTATCGCGCGAGCGGGTGATGGCGACGGACTTGTTGAGCGGGTAGGTATTCATCATCTCGAACTGGCGCAGTACGGCGGTACCATAGAAGGTCACCGAGGCACCGATGCGGGGGATCACGGCGTCGAATCCCGTTACAGCTTCACCTCCGTAATGAATGCCGGGACGATGCATATAGCAGCGCAGGACATTGAGAATCCGAGTCTCATGGCCGTGCTCGGTCGCCGCCTCCACCAGGCGTCTGGTGGAGTACAGCTTCGGATTGCGGGAGAGAATGGCGATTTTCATTGCTTCAATAACTTTAGTGCGCGAAGCGCATCATCGTTGAAACTATGGACGTTAAGTCCCTTCACGTTCAGTCCGTGGCTTGTCCACGGATGAGGACTTTAGTCCTCCAGGCTATGGACTTTCAGTCCATAGTGGTTGATGGGCCGATTCTGATTTCAAGCGTGGGATGCCGAGTCCGAATAGAGCGACCCCAGATCCGGCTGCCCACCGACCAGATAAGACGCCTTCGGATCCACGAGTATCCTCCCGACCATGGCGGTACGTCCTAAGAGCATACGAAACAGCATCGAATCGCGGTTGGTGAGGGTTACCTCTACCGGCCACTCGGCATCCCCGAGACGCAGCGGCGTCTCAATGACCCAACGTTTTTCGCGATGACCGCCGGAATCGCTCACTTCCCGTTGATCCAACAACTCACAGACACAGATCACGGCCAAGTCCTGCCGCTCCCGCAACGGGGGCACACCGAAGCGTACCAGGCTTTTGCCGCCGCGGCGAAAGTGCTCGGTGAAAAAAGCATGCAGGGAGGAGGTGCGTGCCCCCGTATCCACCTTGGCCTTGATGGCTGGAATCCCAAGACGGGGCAGCGACATCCACTCGCGCCAGCCGACCACGACTCGTCCCCGGTTTTCCAACTCCGGCGTGGGAGTAGGTCCGAAGATTCCGGTGTCACCAACACTCACCATTGGGTCATCACCTCGATCAGTCCCGCTTGCCGCTACGATGGTTTGACTTAATGGCATAGACTTGGAGCCTGTCTAAGAACTAACCCATTGCTTGTCATTTCGAGCACAGCGAGAAATCCTTATCCCGACGGAGGAGGGATCTTATGCTCAGACGACACCCTATCCTTCGTAAGAGCTCTCCCTGCGGTCGAGATGATAAGCCGTCCTCTAAACCTGACAGCTGACCATTTGATTGTGGGGTCCGCCGGGTGGACCCTTTAAATGTCAACAGCCCCTGGAACGGCAGCTACGAGTTTTGCTTAAGGCAACGCAGGCACGGCCGCGAATTCCACCGGGACGGCAATCGCCGGAGATGTAGAGCCGGTGAGCGATGCGGGTTAAAGGCGAGGGGAAGGAATTCCCGCGCCCGGTGGCGCGGGAGCAGAAGGGTACTACTTATCGGAGCTGGACGCAGGAGTTGCCGGCGTCGGTGTAGTGAGGGCCGGATAACCGATATGGGGGATACCGCCCCAGTATGGATAGCTCCAGGCCCCATAATGGGGGTAGCCCCAGCCTCCGTAGTAGGGGTAGCCCCAGCCGCCGTAATAGGGATAACCCCAACCGTAGTAGGGATGGCCCCATCCGTAATAGGGGTAGTCCCAACCCCATGGACTGCCGCCCCATCCACGCATTGCATTGAAGGGACCGAAGAAGGCCTGGGCCGAGAAGGTGGCTAGGGCCGTGGTGCCGGCAATGGCAGCGGCCAGTACCAAGCGCTTGTTCCGGGTCATCTGTTTCCTCCGTATCATCTCGTCGAGCGCGGACCTGAACATCACGGGTCCGCTCAAATATACCCGTCGCACATGGGTTTTGTGGAAGGCGAGGTGCGTCGATCGTGCCCGAGAGCAAGGTGCGACGAGGAGGAATAGCCACGCCCTATTGTGACGGTGAAGTCGATAGGATTCGCGGACATACAGGGATTGTATGCCCCGCTCCGAAAGGCGGAGCCGGATAGTGCAACCTTTCGACGCAACACTGCTATCGGGGTGCGAGCGGCGTGCATCGCAGCGGAAAATCCATGTGTGACGAGTATGAAAGATTACTGCGGACATGAAGCTCTGTATAGAGGTAAATCGAATTTTGATTAGAATCGACCATTGGTATCCGGTGGCACATCCGTCCGGCTTGTTTCCAGGTGGACTACATCTGTGGAAGATCCGCACCGGATGCGAGGGTGCGTCGCTTGCGCGGCTGTGGCCGCTATTGTCTCCCCGGGAGTCCGAACGGGCCGCGCAGCTGAGGTTCGACCACCACCGCGCACGCTATGTACGCGCCCAGGCCGGGCTGCGTATGATCTTGTCCGGTTACCTCGGCATTGAACCCGAAGCGATTGGATTTCAATACGCCAGGGCGGGAAAACCCTTCCTCGAAGAGACCTCTTCCGGTCTCGAATTCAACCTGACGAACAGCGGCGATCTGGCCCTAGTAGCCCTTTCCCTGGGGATGCCGGTCGGGGTCGACTGCGAGCAGGTACGGGACCGTGGGGATATGGTCGCCATCGCTGACAGGATGTTCACCCCCGAGCAGGCGGCTCGAATCGCTAGCGCGACCCCGAAAGATCGGCTGCGGCAGTTTCACATTGCCTGGACGGCTCTTGAGGCCGAGGTCAAGGCAGACGGTCGTGGTCTCCTCGGTTGTCACCGGCCGGCGGCTCAGGGTGCCCTACGGATCGAGCACTGCGTACCCGAGCCCGGATTCATTGCCGCCGTGGCGCGTGAACGGCTACCGCCGGTGGGGGATTGGATCACCATGACCTTGGGTGCCGGCTGATATCCCGTCACCCATGAATCGCTCGGTGCCAAACAACATCAAGGCAGGCGCGTATAAATCAGGGCAACCGAATGATAAACAGATATGAAGCAGTTGGTTAGGTAATTTTGAACCGCAGAGACGCAGAGCGCGCAGAGTATTTTCGGTGAGCAGCACCCTTGAGTTGAATTATGAGTAGAGACGGATTTCTCGCGGCGTGATGATCGCAGAACCACGCTTTTATGGCTTTCTCTGCGTCCTCAGCGTCTCTGTGGTTCATTGCCAAGGCGATGTTTCAGCAGTGATTATTATTTGGTAGTCCTGGCGTATAAATCTCTATTCGATTGCACACCAGCGATTGTGCGGTATGCTGGTAAGTTCACGGACGGTCGTTGCCGGATCTAAAATGTTACCGATGGACCCGAGCACAGCTCAACATGCACCGCTTCCCAACGGCTCGAATGTCGGGGGGTACGATATCACCCGGACCCTGGGATTCGGCACCTTCGGTATCGTTTATCGTGCCGAGGGACACGTGCTCAAAGATCCGGTCGCCATCAAGGAGTTTTTTCCGCGGGATATTGCCGATCGCATCGACACCGAGCAGGTTACGCCGAAGCAGGATCATGCGGAGGAGTTTGCCTGGGCGCTGGACCGCTTCGTCAGTGAGGCGAAGACGCTTCGCAAGTTGGTCGAGCCGCAACCGCATCCGAACATCATCCAGGTCCAGCATGTCATCGAGAAGAACGGTACCTCCTACTTCGTCATGAAGTGGGAGGAGGGAGAAGCACTAGAGGCCGTCCTCAAGCGCGAACTGCGTCGGGACGAGGAACGTCTGTGCAGGCTGCTGGACGCGCTGCTCGAAGGGTTGGAGCATGTCCATAACCATAACGCGAATGTGCTGCATCGGGACATCAAGCCGAGCAACATTCTGATCCGACCTGACGGCACGCCCGTGCTGATCGATTTCGGATCGGCACGCCGGGTCTCCGGCGACTAGGATCTGTCCAGATATGTACAGCTGACGCCAGCCTTCGCACCGCCGGAGCAACAGTATGGTCAGTATGGAAAGTGGACGGACATCTACAGCCTGGCCGCGACTCTGTTCTACGCGCTCACCGGTCGCAAGCCGGACCCCGCCGCGGCGGTGCGTCCCCGGCTTGCCGACGAGTTGCAGGGCCAGTACACGGACGGCTTCTTACGCGGTATCGATGAGGCCCTAGAGCTGAATTACCGGGAACGTCCCCAATCCGTCGCCGAGTGGCGTTCGTTATTGGGCCTGGGGCCGGATCGGAGCACGACCGATCCGCACGAGACGCGGCATGGGACCCCGACCAGTGACTCGGAGGCAACCATCGTCATGCCGAAACCGGGGCCTGACCGGCACCGGCAAACAGAGCAGGCGGATTTGCCCACGGTTGTCCTGTCCACTCCCTCAAACCTGGAAGCCGCAAGCCGGTCGCTTGCCGTAGATCCGAGCCGTCCCGATCCGGCCGGTGGCGAGTCGCGGTCCAGGCGCGTCGATTGGTTGAGGACCCATTGGCTGAGTGCCCTGTCGCTTATGGTGGTAACAGGAATCATGGTACTGCTGGCCTGGTTGTGGGTCGAACACAACGGTGGTGGAGTAATCCCCGGGCGAGCCCCACCACCCGGGCAACCTTACCAAGATCCGGGGTCGGCACCTCCACCCCAAGGTTCCGAGTCCGACGCATCAGCGATCAGGGATGAATCAATACCACCGCCGGGACAGGAACTTGGCCGGCATGCGGAAATATCCGAGCCACCAACAGTGGTGATGCCCCCGGAACTGGCTCCGGTACCACCCACCCCGGAGCAGCAGATCGCCGGTGTGCTGGATGGCTTCGACTGTACCCCATTGCAAGTCGAGAGGCGCGCGGAGGGCGACTACGCAATCAGCGGTCACGTCGCCGGTCGGGCCGACCTGAGAAAACTGGATACCGAACTGAGCGCAATCGCTCACGCTACGATCGACGTCAGTGGTGTATCGGTGGTACCGCGCCCCCTATGCCCCTTACTGGAACTGATAGGCCACTATGCCACCGAGCGGCGACTCACTATCGTGCCCAACCACCCCAGCGGCCGCTATACCACCGGCGATGAATTCAGCGTCGCCTTCCGTCACAGTGACCATGCTTCCGGGCGGCTATATGCCTTCTATATCAACTCCGTAGGTGAGGTCTATGCTCCGCCCGAGGCATTCAATCGGCTCTTATACGTCAGCGCCACGGCAGCGCTGACAGGCTACGAGGCCAGCGCACCCGGAACCGACCTCATACTCGCCCTCTGGTGCCGGGGCGTGACCTTACCGCAGCACCTGAGCGAGTTGGACCGCATTGAGGGTTTTCTACCGGTACTTGAGAAGGCCCTGAAGGAGCATGCACCCAATTGTGGTACAGGCTGGCGATTTATCGAGACTCACTGACGCCCAAAGAGAAAACTACGAATCACGCGATAAGAAGAATAATCCTGTGAATCCTGTACCATTAGGAGATAAGCTCGGAGGTTAGGGTTTACTCCTTAATTAAATGTCAACACGCTCTAGGGAATGGTGAGTACCTGACCGACGCGGATGCGGTCGCTCTCGAGGCGGTTGGCGTTGCGCAGGGAAGTCAGGCTCACGTCGTAGTGTTTGGCGATCTCCAGGAGGGTGTCACCCTGGTTGATCACGTGACGACGCTCCTTGCCTTTGCCCTTACCGGCAAATTTGGTTCCCGGCGGTGGGTGGCGGGTGAAGTAGGACTTGATGCCGGCCAATATGGCACTAGCAAGCTTTGCCTGATGCCTGTCGCTGCGCAGATGCTTCTCCTCCTCCGGATTGGAGATGAAGGCAGTCTCGACCAGCATGGAGGGAATATCCGGCGATTTGAGGACTACAAAACCTGCCTTCTGGACCTTGCCCTGGTGAACCGCGCCTACCTTCCGGAGGTTAGCGAGTACCCGCTTCGCTGCCAGGTTGCTATGCTCCAGGGTGGCATTCTGGGTCATGTCCAGGAGTACAGTGGCCAACATGTTATCGTTCTCGCTCAGATCGACGCCAGCGATGAGGTCGGCACGGTTCTCTCTGTCCGCCAGCCACTTGGCGGCCTCGCTGCTGGCCCCGCGGTGGGAGAGGGTATAGACGGACGAGCCGCGTATCCGCCGATCGCGGAAGGCGTCGGCATGGATCGAAATGAACAGGTCTGCCCGATGCTTGCGCGCCAGCCCGATGCGCTTGCGTAAGCGAATAAAGTAATCGCCGTTGCGGATCAGCACTGGCCGCATACCCCGTTCCTTCTTCACCAGCCGCGCCAGCTTGCGGGCAATCCGTAGAGTGATGTCCTTCTCCCGCGTGCCTCGGGCACCGACGGCCCCCGGGTCTTCGCCCCCGTGCCCGGCATCGATGGCAATGATGAGATCCCTCAGCCGGGTCCGAACGGGGGGCCGTGGCTTGCCGCCCTTGGCCTGCTTCCCACGCGTCCCTTTTCTGACCGGAACCAGATCCACCACCAGTCGATGACCATACTGTTCGTTGGGTTGCAGCAGGAAGCTCTTAGCGCGGACCTGTTGTTTGAGGTCCAGCACCAGACGCAGATCATCGCTTGCACGTACCCCGCTGCGCATACCGATCAGCAGGGGCTCGTTGGCCTTTATGGTCGGCAGCTTATCCTTGAGCCGGGCATCCGGGACATCGATGACTAAACGGTAGGGACGCTTGAGGGGAAAGATCTTGTGAGGGACCGGCGCCGCGGTGTCCAGCACCAATCGGGTTCGATCGGGCGCCGTCCAGATGCGGGCACCGCGGATATCCACTTGTTGCGCCTGGAGGGAAAAGGGGAGGGGGAGTGACAGTAACAGCAAAAACAGTGCGATCAGCCTGTACATTGCGGACCCCGATTCGCGGGAATTCGGCAGTGGAAGAGATTTTTAGAATAGCAGAATTTTCTCGCTCTTCACAAAAGAAAACGGGTAATTAGGTTCGCTTTTTAAATGTTCGATGAACTCTTGTTGCAAAGCGGGCCACTATGGACCGCCCGCGATACAGGTCTCTTCGCAGGCCGCCAAGGTCTCGAACGGGACCCGCCCCCCACAGCCCCCATACCGGTAACGCACGGCACCTGTCGGAGCGGTAATCGTAAAAGTAGCGGGTGACAAATGCCTTGCAGGTCCGGGTTCCGGCTCGTCCAGGCAACGCACGGGCAGGGAATTGCTTGGCGTCAACCGTTCTTCATGGCCACCGCCGCACCCGCCGAGGCCGAGCGCGACGACTAGGAGCAGAACCAGACACAAGGTATGCATAAACGATCCCTCCGGCGCGAGAAAACAGGCGTCGCCGACACGCTTGAATCTCTCATTCCTGATGCTTAGAGGCTGTCTAAAAACTAAGCCATTGATTTTCACAGAACCGTACCCGTAGGGTGGGCTGTGCCCACCGGTCAGGCATAGTATTTGGTGGGCACAGCCCACCCTACAGGTTAGTTAGTTCTTATACAGTCTCTTACCCTTGCAGCCACATGACTTGATAAGGCGCGAGCTGGAGCGGCCCGAGCTCGGCACCCGCACCGGACCAACCCTGAATGAGCTCGTTCCACTGCCGTTGCCCGAAGTCGTGCCCGATCTGCTGCGGTTGGACCTCGAGCGGCTCGGCGGTGAGATTAGCAAGGACTTGGATCCGTTCGGAGCCGTCGGGCGCCGCCCGCTCGATACCGAACAGCCCTGCCGGCAGCTGCAAGGCCCGCTGGGGACCATCGGGATGGAATGCGGCGTGCGCACGCCGGATCCCCAACAGGCGCCGGTACTCGGCCAAGACCCGACTCGCCGGTTGGACCGCGTCCCCCAGTAAGTCCTCCAGCTCCGCTAATCCCCATTTCCGGCGGTTGATGGTGCGGGCGTGGCCGGTCTCCTCGACCCCCGCTAGCCAGTTCGGGGCCGCGACCAGGCTGTTGAAGTAGATACCCGGTATTCCCTGGAGGCTCAGCATGATCGTCTGAGAGCACAGGAACCGGGCGATGCCGACATCGCTGTCCTTCCGTCCGGGGGCACTCAGGGCATCGAAGTAGGTGATGTTCAGCTCATAGGGTGTCTGGGAGCCATCCGGATTTTCCCGCCGGGAGACCTGTCTACCCTTCTGCTGCATCCGCTCCACCAGCACCTCGAACTCTTCGTCCGGCAACAGCCCCTCTAGGGGGCGCAGGCCGATACCATCGTGAGAGGCGGTGAAGTTGAAGAAGGTACAACCCGGCGGCGGGGGTTCGAGCCCCGTGACCCAATCCATGAGATACCGGGATTCTCCGGTCTCCAGCGCATGCAGCAACAACGGTGGCAGACTGAACTGATAGACCATGTGGGCCTCGTCCCCGGCACCGAAATAGCCGACGTTCTCCGGGTGCGGGACATTGGTCTCCGTGAGCAGAATGATCCCCGGTGCCAACAGATCCAGCACGTCGCGCAGGATCTTGACCACCAGGTGAGTCTGCTCCAGATGGATGCAGTTGGTGCCGACCCGCTTCCACAGGTAGGCGATGGCGTCCAAGCGAATGATGCGGGCACCGTGGTGCACGTAGAACAGCAGGATATCCAGGTACTCGAACAGCACGTTCGGGTTGCGGAAGTCCACGTCGATCTGGTCGTGGCTGAAGGTCGCCCACACCAGCCGCTCGCCGGAAGGCGTCTGCACCGGGCGCAGCAGCGGCGAGGTGCGGGGACGGGTGACGGCGCCCAAGTCCGTATCCGGCTCCACTTCGATGAAATAATGACGTTCCGGGGCAATCCCATTGGCGAAGTTGCGGAACCAGGCGCTCTGGCTGGAGACATGGTTGATGACCAGGTCCATCATCAACCGATACCGGCCGTTCGCGCCCAAGGCCCGGATATCGTCCCAATCGCCGAGGGCCGGAGCCACCTGCCGGTAGTCGATGACCGCAAAGCCGTCGTCCGAGCTGTAGGGAAAAAAGGGCAGCACATGGACCGCGGACAGGGTGTCACTCAGATAGTTTTCCAGGAAGCGTCGCAGGGAGCGCAGGGGCGGTTCCTCTTCGCCGCGCACCATATCCCCGTAGGTAATGAGCACGGCGTCGTGCTGGTCCCAGCGGGCACGGCCGCAGGGTTCGTCCGGGCAGGAGCCAACCCCGTAACGTCCCGCGAGCAGGTGGATCCGGCTCAGAAGCCGTGGCAGCTCATCTTCTCCGTAAAGCTGTGACAGGTGCGTCCTGAGGCGCTGATAGACCGCGCGATCGACGACCAGCATGGTTCACTCCGTCAGGTTACGAATGTTGGCGATGATCAGGCGCAGACTACCCCGCAACACTTGATAGCTGAAATAGCGTTGCGCAATCTGGTAATTGTTTTCCACCAATCGTTCCCGGTGGTCCGGGTCTTCCAGGACCCGCCTGGTCTCCTCCACCAGATCACGGTCAATGAAGCCCTCGACGGTGGGCAGGGAGATCCCCTTGGGTGCGATATCACGGCTATAGACCGAGTAGTTTCCGATCACTAAAGGCTTGCGGAAGTAGATGGCCTCCAGCAAGGCGTTGCCGAAGCCCTCGTACAGACTCGGAAAGGTGACCAGATCGGCATGGGGGTAGAGATCCTTGAGGACATAGATCTTATGCCCATCCTCATTGAGCTGGCGGCGGTCGGCGACCCGCTCCCCGAACAGGATCAGGTCCACCTCCTCGTCCTGCGCCAGCTCGCAGATCTCGTCGCAGTAAATAAGCCCCTCATCCCCGGCCGCGTGGGATACCACCAGCTTACAGCGCGGATCCTTGAGCCGCCGTAGCAGATGGATGGCGTGCTCTATGCCCTTGCGGGGAATCACCCGGGTCGGTTGCAGGATCAACAGGTCGCCGGGGGTAAGCCCTATCTCTTCGCGGACATCGGCCGCATAGTCATCGATCGGATCGGGCGGGTTCTCGTAATCCAGTACATTGGGGATGAGCATACTGGAGATACCCTTGCGCCATCCGAGCTGATCCTTCGCCGCCTGATTGATCACCACGTGTTGCAGGTGCGGGATGCGCGGTGGAAAGGCCATCTCCAGATAGTCCTCCACGGCCGAGATCTGGAACCGCTGACGTTCCCAGTGGAAGTCGTGATGATGGGCGATGGCGGGCATCCGGGTCTCGAGCAGAAACTCGGTCACGGCGACCCCAAGCGGGATGTGCATGGGGATGGTGAGCACGTTCTGCAGGATCAGAATATCCAGCTCGAACCGCTCCCGATAGTCGTAGAGGGTGCCCTTGAGATACTCGGCCAGCTCGCGGATGCGCTGGCTGGCCGCCTGGCCGCGACTCGTCCGGTTCCAGAGCTGCTCGTTGATCCAGCGATTCTCCGAATGTCTGAAGAAGGCCTCGGGGACACACATACTCATTTCCTGGTCACGGTCCAACACGCCCCCGTACCAGTAGCTTACATGTTGGTCCCGCCAGAGTACCTCCGCCCACTTCGCCGCCTCCAGGGAGACGCCGTCGGTACCTGCGAACCTGGTTGAGACAAAACCGATATGTTCGGGCGTTTTCATGGCGGCGCGTAGGCGGTCTAATCGACCTTAATTCCCCGAGGAAGAATGTTTACGGTTTCATTATATGCGGGTTGCGATGAAAGATTCTGGGGCGGTAGTACCCCACTCTCTATCTCTCGATAGGTGGTACCGAAACACAAGCGGGGGAGCCGATCTGTGATTGAACAAACAAGCCGACCGCTCGTTCTCTACTCCACCGGAACCTGGCTCGCCTACGCAATCGCGGAACGCTTCTACGGGGGACTACACCATGTATGGTGCACACCCTTTTTTGCTCCGGAATCGACACTAGCAGTGAACTATAAAGTCCCGCCATCTTCAAGCCCCATCGCGATTTACCGCGGGCTGCGCGACGATGTCGCCTGTGGCGATCAACATAGCACCAAGATCGAAGCGAACAAGGCCGGAATTCTCAATGGTGCACAAGTCAAGCTTGCCGCAGGAGCGATAGGACAGCGTGAGGCAACCGATATCAGTTTGATTGTCGAGAAGGCACAGGCCAGTGACTTCGCGCCACTCATCTTCATCATTCCATTTGACGGGGTCCACGACAGAATCCACGAAGTCCCTGTAGAGCAACGTGCCCACCCACTGTCGGTCGAGTTCGTCATCGAGTCACTTCCACGCGAACGCTTCGACATCATTTACGGAGTCTAGAGATGCTCTTTGATTTCCTCTTAAAAGAAAACCTTCTTGATGTGACAAGGGTCAGCCATCACGTGATTCAACTTATCAGGCAGTGGGGCTACGCGGCTCATGTGGGCGACGAGCTTGCCGTTCACGCAGACCCCTCGCTCACGGACCGTCAGGTCGAGTTGATTCGGCGTGTTGTCGATTCGATCACAGCGGCCGAGGGCAAGCAGCTGCGTGACATTCCGGAGGACCGGGTCGACCGTTACGTAGTCCAGTTGTCAAAATTGCTGCAAGATGCCACCCGTCGTGAAATGCATACGAGCGCTGAAAAAGGCAAGGAGTTGCTCGATGAGCTCCGCGCATTGTATCCTGGAGCCAGAGCGCGCGCTGCCTGACAAGGTGCCGCAAGCTGAGTGATGTCCCTCTATGATTGCCGGTACCTCGCCGGCTCTTTGTCGGGAAACGACCCGCGACAAAACTCGTTCCCCTCCAATCGTCGATGATTCCTCGGATGCGCATCCTCATCAGTCACTTCCACTTGCAGACCGGCGGCGTCAGCCGGGTGATTGAGCATGCCTGCATGGCCCTCGCGGCGGGGGGACATCGGGTGTTGGTCGTCGCCGGAGAGCCGCCCCAACAGCCCTTGCCGGAAGGCGTGGGCTTCGATCTGGTACCAGCACTCGCCTACGAGGAACGCCGGCCTGCGGTGGGTCCCGCGGAGCTCGCGACAACACTGGTGCAGACGGCCTGGGAGAGGTTGGGGGAGATGCCGGACCTGTGGCACATCCACAATCACTGCCTGGGCAAGAACCTGGCCCTCCCCGAGGCCCTGTGCACGCTGGCGCGGCAGGGCCAGCGCCTACTGCTGCAGCCCCACGACTTCGCCGAGGACGGTCGCCCGGGCCTCTACGCAAAGCTGCTCGGCGAGCTCGGCGGCGGGGATCCGGCGCGCCTCTCCGCCCTGCTCTACCCCCAGGCCGCACACCTGCATTATGCTGTCCTCAATGACCGTGATCGCAGCTTCCTGACCGCCGCGGGCATTCCCCACGACCGGTTGCACCTGCTACCGAATTCGGTGAACCTGCCGCCACCGGCGGACCGATCCGCTGATCTGTTTCCAGACCGCAGGCTCTGGCTCTATCCCACCCGCGCCATCCGGCGCAAGAACCTGGGTGAGCTCTTGCTGTGGGCGACGCTGGCCGAGGAACAGGACCTGTTCGCGACCACCCAGGCCCCGCAGAATCCGGCCGAGTTGCCCCGCTACCGGCGCTGGGTGGCGTTGGCACGGGAACTGATGCTCGGCCTGGAGCTCGAGCTCGGAAACCGCGTCGATGACTTCCCCGCCCTGCTCGCCTCGGCCCACGCCCTGGTCACCACCAGCGTTGCCGAGGGCTTCGGCCTGGCCTTCCTCGAGTCCTGGCTGGCGGGGCGTCCCCTGGTAGGCCGTAATCTGCCCGAGATCACCGAAGACTTCGTCACGGCCGGGCTCGACCTGGGAGCGCTCTACGAACGCCTGGAGGTCCCCCTGGACTGGCTCGATTGGTACCACCTGCGTCGGGCCATGGAGCAAGCCCTCACCGCGGTG
>Ga0056121_1000281_pt1 | contig 14942 bp, 15 predicted proteins | sample WorMetHEROISLAND_FD_83872 | JGI IMG/M metagenome (GOLD analysis project Ga0056121, IMG submission 83872) | Marine gutless worms symbiont microbial communities from Max Planck institute for Marine Microbiology, Germany - Olavius sp. 1 HERON ISLAND ...
GGGTCGCGATGGGCGCCGCCCATCGGCTCGGGCACGATCTTGTCGATCACGCCGAGCTTTAAAAGGTCGGCCGCCGTCAGCTTCATCGCATCGGCGGCGTCCTGGGCGCGCTCGGCCGAGCGCCAGAGGATCGAGGCGCAGCCCTCGGGCGAGATCACCGAATAGGTCGCGTGCTCGAGCATCAGCACCCGGTTGCCGGTGGCGAGCGCGACGGCGCCGCCGGAGCCGCCCTCGCCGATGACGCAGGCGATCAGCGGCACGCGGATCTCCAGGCAGGCCTCGGTGCAGCGGGCGATCGCCTCGGCCTGGCCGCGCTCCTCGGCGCCGACGCCCGGGTAGGCGCCCTGGGTATCGACCAGGGTGATCACCGGCAGGGCGAAGCGGTCGGCCAGGTGCATCAGCCGGGCCGCCTTGCGATAGCCCTCCGGCCGGGCCATGCCGAAGTTGTGGCGCACCCGGCTTTCCGTGTCGGTGCCCTTCTCGTGGCCGATCACCATCACCGAGCGGCCGCGGAAACGGCCGATGCCGCCGGTGATCGCCTGGTCGTCGCCATAGGCGCGGTCGCCGGCGAGCGGCAGGAAGTCGTCGATCAGGGCGTCGACATAGTCGCGGAACTGCGGCCGGTTGGGATGCCGGGCGACCTGCACCTTCTGCCACGGCGACAGGTCGGCATAGGTCTCTTTCAGCAGCGAGTCCGCTTTTGCCTGCAGGCGCGCGACCTCCTCGTCGATGTCGATGCCACCGCCATCGTCGCCGTCCGTGCCGAGCTGCTTGAGCTCGTGGATCTTGCCTTCCAGTTCGGCGATCGGCTTCTCGAAATCGAGGAACGAGATCATCGCGTCGCTCCCGCGCTCGACGTCGGGGTGGCGGCGCGCGGCGCCGCGTGGTGGCTGTGCCTAGGGTCGCGGTCGGTCATTCTGCCAGCGGGTGATGTTCCTTCACGGTCTCCTGCAGGCGCTGCTCGAGCACGTGGGTGTAGATCTGGGTGGTGGATATGTCCGCATGGCCGAGCATCTGCTGCACCTCGCGCAGGTCCGCGCCGTTCGCCAGCAGGTGACTGGCGAAGGCATGGCGCAATGTATGCGGCGATACCTTGGCCGGATCAATCCCCGCGACCACCGCCAGTTCCTTGACCAGCTGCGAAAACCGCTGCCGCGTCAGGTGGCCGCCGCGCGAGCGCGACGGGAACAGCCACTTGGCATCGACCTTGCGGCGGATGAAGCGTTCGCGCACCAGGGCATATTCGGCCAACGCCTCGAGCGCGGCGTCGGTCAGCGGCACCATGCGTTCGCGCCCGCCCTTGCCCTTGACGATGATGGTGTTGGTCGAAGCGCGCACGGCCGGGAACGGCAGGGTCAGCAGCTCCGACACGCGCAGGCCGGTGGCGTAGAGCAGCTCCATCAGGGCGACCAGGCGGATGCCCTCGGCGCCGTCGTAGGCCCGGGCGGCCTGCAGCAGGCGATCGACCTCCTGCACGCTGAGCACCTTGGGCAGCGGCCGGCGCCGCTTGGGTCCGTCAATCGGCTGCGCCGGGTTGTCGGGCCGCCGCTCCTCGCTGACCAGGTAGCGGTAGTACTGGCGCAGCGCCGACAGCCGCCGTGCCGCCGTCGACGGCGCCATGCCCTGGGCCTCCAGGTCGGCAAGGTAGGCCCGGATGTCGTCGGTGCCGGCAGTCTCGATGGCGGGCCCATGAAAGGCAGCGAAATGCGCCAGGTCGCGCCGATAGGATTCGAGGGTGTTGGGTGCCGCGCCGCGTTCGGCCGCGAGCATCTCCAGAAACGCGTCTACATGGTCCACAATCGGTACAGAGCCTTTTCTTGTCGTTCTGCCGGAATCAGAAGCCGCGGCCGATCATCGCCTCGAGCGCCAGGCGACGGGCGTCGGCTTCCAGCCCGGCCCCGCGCAGCGCCGCCGTCGCCGCGGACATCACCGGCGAGGCCGCCGTCTCCGGCCCGCCCGGGCCCAGCGAGACCAGCGCCAGCAGCACCGACTCGCCGCGGCGGCCCTGCTGCCCGGCATCGCGCAGGCTGTGCAACACCGCTGGCGCCGGCACGTAGCCGGCGGCCGGCGGTCCGCCGATCAGGGCTTCCCAGGACGCCCGCGGCACGTCCTGGCCGAATGCCTCGAGCAGACCGTAGAACAGCGCCGCGCGATCGAACCGGTCGGCCCGGTCGCCGGCGACCTCGGCCTGCCACCAGTCGTCCAGGGCGTCGATCGCCACCGGCACCGACTGCTGCGGATCGCCGATCGACAGCAGCGGCATCAGCTCGAGCACCGCGGCGGCAGCGGCGGCGTCGCCCTGCTGCGCCGGCTCCAGCACCGCGCGCAGCCACTCCGCCGCGCGTTCCCATTCGCCGGCCACCAGCAGCGCCCGCGCCGCGTCGCCGGCGAACCAGCTGAGCTCGGCCGTCGGCTGGATCGAGTCGAGCGCATCGAAGTTGACCGCCACCGCCGTCGACAGGCGCCCGGTGGCGCGGCCGGCGGTGAAGGCCGCCCGCAGCACCCGTGCCTTGCCGGCGGACTGCTCCTCGATCTGCGCCACCTGATAGAGCAGCGCCGAGGCCATCGAGATCGGCAGCTCGCGCGCCTGGGCCAGCACGTCCGCCCGCTGCGCCGCGCTGAACGAGACGCTGGCGTAGATGCGGCCCAGGGCACTGGTCTCCAGGAGCCCCAGGGCGTGCGCCCGCTCGGCCGCGGCCAGGCGCAGGTTCAGGGTGGCATTGGGCGAGGTCGCGATCGCCCGCAGCACGGCCGGGTTGGCCGATGCCGCGGCATCGTCGGGAATGGCCTTGCGCGCGGTCCGCAGCATCGCCAGGTGCAGCGGCTGCGGCTCGGGCAGCGACGTCACGGCGCCGTCGTCGCGCCCGGTCAGCGCCCCCAGCAGGCCGAAGAAGGCGGGATCGGTGATGCCGTTCTCGTACAGCAGCTGCTCGTACAGCTCGACCTGCGCCGTCTGCTGGTCGATCGCCAGGCAGAACGCCGTCGCCTTCTGCCACTCGGCGCTCTCCGCCACCTCCAGGTAGTTGCGCACCAGGCGGCAGGCGTCGCGCACGTTGCCGACCAGCAGCATGGAGTCCAGCCGGGCGCGGGCCAGGGCCGGACCGACGCTGCCGGGCGGCGCCTGCTTGAGCAGCGCCTCGGCGTCGCGGTACCAGCCGGCCGCGGTCAACCGCTCGACCCGCAGGGCCAGCAGATCGCCGCCGGCCTGACCGGCGGCATCGGACCTGGCGAGCGGCGCCTCGGCCACCGACAACAGCAGCCGCCGGGCAAGATCGCGCATGCCCTGAGAGGTCGTCGGCAGCGGCAGCCGGGGCAGCATCGCCACCACCAGTTCGCGCGAGCTGTCGGCCCACATGTAGAGACCCAGGCCGCCCTCCTGTTCCTCCAGCAGGCCGATCGAGCCGGGGTCGACCTGGCTCAGCGTCTGCACCCGGATGCCGTCGGTGGTTTCGTCCGCCGGTGCCGCCGTGCCGGTGCCGGTGGCCGGGGTCGGCGCGGCCGTGCGCGCCTCGCGCGCCTTCAGTTCCTCGGCCGTCAGCGGCTCGCCGGTCTCGGGGTCGACGCGCAACTGCAGGGTGCGCGGCTGATCGCCCTGGGCGCTGCCGCGACCGCTCGGCGCGGCCTCGTCCGACGACCGCGGCCCCAGCGACAGCGGCGCGGCCGGTGCCGTGGGCGGCGCCACCTCGACCTTGGGCAAGGCTTGGGCGGGGTCCTGTCCGGTTTGGTACTGCCCGGCCGCCGGCGCGGCCAGCAGGCAGCACAGCGCCAGCGGCAGGCCGAACGTTCGCGCTTTAGCGCGGGAATCGGTCATCAGGCAGGACCTTGTTGACCTCGGTGACGGGTGCCGGAATATCCCAGGTCGCCAGGAAGGCACCGCCTCCGACTAACACCAGAATTGCCAACAAAACGATAATCCGCGACAGTTTCGCCATGACTGTTCACCGCCGGCTAAGTTCCTGCCGCGAAAGAAATGTTCGACGTGGATATGACTGCTAATCTGGGAATATGGCAGAACTTGGTCAAACTATCGGTTTGACCGGTTATGTGCAATGGCCCGCCCGGTGAGCATGCAGACAGCGTTGTGTCCGCGCCCGGCACGCCCGTGTTCGCCGGCGCGTCGTGCGTCGTTGCGACGTCCGCGATGAGCGCGGAGCAACGCCATGGCCTGAGCCGCGAGCTCGACCGGTGCGTCGTGCTGGTCGGCCTGATGGGTGCGGGCAAGAGTTCGATCGGCCGGCGCCTGGCGCAGCGGCTGGGGTTGTCGTTCGTCGATGCCGACCAGGAGATCGAGGATGCGGCCGGCTGTTCCATACCCGACTTCTTCCAGCGCTACGGCGAGCAGGCGTTCCGCGACGGCGAACGCCGGGTGATCGCCCGCCTGCTGCACGGCCCGCCGCGGGTCCTGGCCACCGGCGGCGGCGCCTTCATGGACGCGCAGACCCGCAGCAACGTCGCCGCCATGGGGATCGCCGTGTGGCTGCGCGCCGACCTCGACGTCCTGGTCAAGCGGGTCGCCCGGCGCAGCGACCGGCCGCTGCTGCACGGCGGCGATCCGCGCGAGATCCTGCAGGGGCTGATGGACCGGCGCTATCCGGTCTACGCCCTGGCGGACATCACCATCGACAGCGGCGACAGTCCGCACGAGGCGGTGGTCGACCGGATCATCGCCGCCCTGGAGACGCATCTGGCGGCCCAGGCGCCGGCCGGCGAAGCGCCGACGACGCCATGAACCAGGCTTCGAACCAGGTTTCCGGCGCGCCCGCGCGGCTAAAGGTCGATCTCGCCGACCGCAGCTACGACATCGTCATCGGCGATGGCCTGCTGGCCGATGCCGGCCGCCACCTGGGGCCGCTGCTGGCCCGGCCCTACACCGTCGTCGTCACCGACGAACAGGTCGCCGCGCTGCACCTGCCGGCCCTGCAGCAGGCCCTGGAGGACAGCGGCATCCGCAGCGAGACGGCAGTGGTGGCGCCGGGCGAAGGCAGCAAGACCATGGCCGGGCTGGAAAGCCTGCTGGACCGGCTGCTCGACCTGCAGGTCGAGCGGCGCGACTGCATCGTCGCCCTGGGCGGCGGCGTGGTCGGCGACCTCGCCGGCTTTGCCGCCGCGGTGCTGCGCCGCGGCGTCGACTTCGTGCAGATCCCGACCACCCTGCTGGCCCAGGTCGACAGCTCGGTCGGCGGCAAGACCGCGGTCAACTGCCGGCACGGCAAGAACCTGATCGGCGCCTTCCACCAGCCCAGGCTGGTGCTGGCCGACGTCGGCGTCCTGGCGACCCTACCCGGGCGCGAGCTCAGGGCCGGCTATGCCGAAGTGGTGAAGTATGGCGTGCTCGGCGATGCCGGCTTCTACGACTGGCTGGAACGCCATGGCCGCGCCCTGCTGGACGGCGACGCCGGCCTGACGACGCAGGCGGTGCTGACGTCGTGTCGGGCGAAGGCCGAGATCGTCCGCCAGGACGAGCGTGAGAGCGGCCTGCGCGCCCTGCTCAACCTCGGCCACACCTTCGCCCACGCCTACGAAGCGGCCGCCCGGGCGGCGCCGGCGGACAGCGTCGCCGCCGGCCTGCTGCACGGCGAGGCGGTCGGCGTCGGCCTGGTCCAGGCCCTGGCCCTGTCGGTGCGGCTGGGTCATTGCAGCGGCCAGGACGAGCAGCGGCTGCGCCGCCACCTGCAGGCGTGCGGCCTGGCGGTATCGCGCCGCGAGCTCGGCCTGGCCGACGTGCCGGCAGCGCAACTGCTCGCGCATATGCGCCAGGACAAGAAGGTCGAGGACGGCCGCATCACCCTGATCCTGAGCCGCGGCATCGGCGATGCCTTCATCAGTCGCGAGGTGCCGGAAGACGCCCTGCTGGCCGTCCTCGAGGCCGACCGGTAGCGATGACGATGAGCACCGAGCTGCTGCTGACCTGCCTGGGCATCCTCGTGCTGCTGGTGCTGTCGGCGCTGCTGTCAGGTTCGGAAACCGCCCTGACCGCGGCCTCGCGGGCGCGCATGCTGCAGCTGCAGCGCAAGGGCAGCCGCCGCGCCCGCGCCGTCAACCGGCTGATCGCCGACAAGGAGCGCTTCATCGGCGGCATCCTGCTCGGCAACAACCTGGTCAACATCCTCGCCTCGGCGTTGGCGACCAGCGTCATGATCGGCCTGTTCGGCAAGTCGGGGGTGGCCTACGCCACCGCGCTGATGACCGCGCTGGTGCTGATCTTCGCCGAGGTCATGCCGAAGACCTACGCGATCCACCGGCCCGATCGCATGGCCCTGGCGGTGGCCCCGATCATCGCCCCGCTGATCCAGGTGCTCGCCCCCATCGTGCGCGTGGTGCAGGCGATCGTCGGCGCCACCCTGCGGCTGTTCGGGTTGCGCCTCGGCGACGGCGGCCACATCGTCTCCTCGGCCGAGGAACTGCGCGGCGCGTTCGAGCTGCACACCCGCGAGGGCGATATCGTCAAGGCCGACCGCGACATGCTCGACAGCATCCTCGACCTGCCGTCGGTCGACGTGTCGGAGATCATGGTCCACCGCCGCGACATCGTCACCATCGACGCCGACCTGGGCCGGGACCGCATCGTCCAGGAGATGCTGAAGAGCAGCTTCACCCGCGTGCCGCTCTATCGCGGCGAGCCGGAGAACATCATCGGCGTGCTGCACGCGCGCGACCTGTTGCGCGCCCTCGCCGACGGCGGCGACGGTCCGGCGGAGGACATCGTCATCGAGGCGCTGCTGCGCGAACCGTGGTTCGTGCCGGAGACCACGACCCTGCTGGAGCAGCTCAACGCCTTCCGCGCCCGGCGCGAGCACTTTGCCCTGGTGGTCGACGAGTACGGCGCGCTGATGGGCCTGGTGACGCTGGAGGACATCCTCGAGGAGATCGTCGGCGACATCGCCGACGAGCACGACGTGGTCCGTGCCGGCCGGGTCCGTCGCGATCCCGGCGGCAGCTATCAGGTCGACGGCGCGGTCACGGTGCGCGACCTGAACCGGCAACTGGACTGGGACCTGCCGGAAGACGACGCGGCGACGATCGCCGGCCTGCTGATCCACGAGGCCAGGCGCATCCCGGACGTGGGCGAGAGCTTCCACTTCCACGGCTTCAGGTTCGAAGTGATGCGCCGTCAGCGCAACCGCATCAGCGCCCTGCGCATCACCCCGCTGCCCAAGGAAGAGGACTGAGCGGGCAGACGTGCGGCCTTCATCCTTCGAGACGCGCCCTTCGGGCGCTCCTCAGGATGAGGAGGATGGATCGAGAAACAACAACCTCACCCTGAGGAGGCCGCGCAAGCGGCCGTCTCGAAGGGCGTAGTGGCGACTACCCCGCCAAAACGCAGCGAAACCGCGTCACGACGACATGGCGGCGTCGCGCTTGCGGGCCTGCGAACGGTAGTATTCGACGATGAAGACGCGCAGGCCGGAGGTGAAGTTGCTGCGGCCGGCGTTGGCGCGATATACCTCGGTACAGATCTCGTTCAGGTCCTTGCCGGTGGACAGGCAGATTTCGCCGAGCGCTTCCCACATCTCCGGCTCGAGCCTGATCGACGTGCGACGGTCGCCGATCCGGACGTTGCGCAGCGGCCCGATCGACGTCAACGCCGCGTTGCCGGGTCGGTCTTCCGAATGGGGCAGCACATAGCCCCCATCGTGCGTCATGGCCGCCTCCGTTTTCGCTTACGGAGAGGTATTATAACCATAGATTGTCGTAATCAACAGGTTTCACTTCTTACGCGAATTACTTTCCCGTTTTACGCGCACTGATCGCGACACGTCCCTTTGCCGCAACCCGATCGTCAGCGCCCTGCCGCCGCGACCTCGGACGGCGCCCTGAGCTGCAGCGACAGGGCATGCAGGCCGCGCTCGAACTCCGCCGACAGGCAGGCGTTCACGGCGCGCTGGCGCTCGAGCCGCGAGGTCCCTTCGAAGGCGTCGGCGACCAGTTCCACGCGGTAGTGTGTCTCGCCTTCCGGGCGCGCCCCGGCATGACCGGCATGCAGCGCCGACTCGTCGACGATTTCGATGCGCGCGGGCCGAAACGCTTCCTTCAGGGCCGCCTCGATACGCTCGGCACGGGTCATGCCTCGTTCCCTTTCGTCGTCTCTTTCCGGGCCGGCGGAACGGTCGACGCCGTGGCCCGGATCAGCGCATAACTGCGGCTTGTCGCGGGCCGTCCCCGCGGTTGATTGCCTACTGTCGAGTTACCATACTCCAACCGTGCCAAAGCGTCGAAAGGACATACCGGTTTCCCGCACCCGGGTCGATGCCGGCCCGGACGGGCCGGCCCACGTGTGCGATCACCCCGGCTGCGGGCGGGCCGCCGAGCACCGCGCGCCGCGCTCGCCGCACGACCTGAACGCGCACTACTGGTTCTGCCTCGAGCACGTGCAGGCCTACAACCGGAGCTGGGACTTCTTCCGCGACATGAGCCCGGAAGAGATCGAGCGCTACCGCATCGAGGCGATAACCGGCCACCGGCCGACCTGGCGCCTGGGCGAGCGCGGCTTCCGCTTCAACCCGGCCGACCCGTTCGCCGATCCGCTCGGCGTGTTCGACGAAGACCCCGGCACGGCGGGCGCGGGAACGACGAACGGACGCCGCGCCGACCCGCATCGCCGCAAGGCCCTGGCGGAACTGGAGCTGGAAAGCACTGCGACCTTGCAAGAGATCAAATTGCGTTATAAGCAACTGGTCAAACGCTACCACCCGGACGCCAACGGCGGCGACAAACGGGCGGAGGAACGCTTCAAAGTCATCAACGAAGCGTACAATTATCTGCTGACCTCCAGTCCCAGCTGAGGGACCGCCGGGGCCGGCAGTGCGGTGCTTTTTTGGGAGTAGGATCGAACGCCATGACGCTGATCGCGACGGCTGACCACGAGACCAGCATGCCCCCCAACACGCCCGACGTGAGCGTCAAGGTGCGTGACGAGTTCGGTCTCGACAGCGATATGGAAGTGCCGGCGTTCTCCCAGCCCACCGACCTGGTGCCGGACCGCGACGATGCCTACCAGTTCGATCACCAGACGACGATGGCGATCCTGGCCGGCTTTGCCCACAACCGCCGGGTCATGATCCAGGGCTATCACGGCACCGGCAAGTCAACCCACATCGAGCAGGTCGCCGCACGGCTGAACTGGCCGTGCGTGCGTGTCAACCTGGACAGCCACGTCAGCCGGATCGACCTGATCGGCAAGGACGCCATCGTCATCCGCGACGGCCAGCAGGTCACCGAGTTCCGCGAAGGCATCCTGCCGTGGGCGCTGCAGCATCCCTGCGCCCTGGTGTTCGACGAGTACGACGCCGGCCGGCCCGACGTGATGTTCGTGATCCAGCGGGTGCTCGAGGTCGAGGGCCGGATGACGCTGTTGGACCAGAACCGGGTGATCCGCCCGCATTCCGCGTTCCGGCTGTTCGCCACCACCAACACCATCGGCCTGGGCGATACCACCGGGCTCTACCACGGCACGCAGCAGATCAACCAGGGCCAGATGGACCGCTGGAGCATCGTCACGACGCTGAACTACCTGCCGCACGACGACGAGGTTCGCATCGTCCTGTCCAAGGTCCAGGACTGGGACAACGACGAAAGCCGGCGGATCATCGCCTCGATGGTCTCGGTCGCCGACCTGACCCGGGCCGGCTTCATCAATGGCGACATCTCCACCGTGATGTCGCCGCGGACGGTCATCACCTGGGCCGAGAACGCGCGCATCTTCAACGACGTCGCCTTCGCCTTCCGGGTCTCGTTCCTCAACCGCTGCGACGAGATCGAGCGGCCGCTGGTGGCGGAGTACTACCAGCGCTGCTTCGGCGAGGAGCTGCCGGAGTCGGCGGCGACGGTCCAGCTCGCCTGATCACGCCGCGCCATGCGCAAGCCGGAAAACCCGGTCGAACCGTTCAAGCGCGCCGTCACCGCGGCGATGCGCGCGATCGCGCGCGACGCCGAGTTCGACGTCACCTTCGGCAGCGAGGGCGCGGCCGGTAGCGGCCGCAACCGCCTGCCGACGCCGTCGCGCGAGCTCGAACAGGGCGAGGTCGCCAATGTCCGCGGCTGCGGCGATGCGATGGCGCTGTGGCAGCGGTTCCACGACAACCGCACCCACGCCATGTTCCGGCCGGCCGGGGCGACGGCGAAGGCGGTATTCGAGGCGGCCGAGCAGGCCCGCGTCGAATCCCTCGGCGCCAACCGCATGCTGGGGATCTCCAACAACCTCGACGTGATGCTCGAGGAACGCTGCCGGTCGCGCGGCTACGCCAACGTCACCGACCCCGGCGAAGCGCTGCTGCCGGAAGTGGTCGGCATGATGGTGCGCGAAAAGCTGACCGGCAAGGTGCCGCCCGAGGCGGCCCAGCCGATGGTCGACTTCCTGCGCGAGTGGATCGAGGACAAGGCCGGCGACGAGCTCAAGGACCTGACCGGGGCGATCAACGACCAGGACGCCTTCGCCCGGCTGACCCGGCGGCTGATCGCCGACCTGGACCTGGGCGAGGAAGACGCGACCGACAGCGACGAGATGGAGGACGCGCCGGACTCCGACGAAGACCAGCAGCCCGACGGCACAGGCGAGGGCGAAGGCGAAGGCGGCGAAAGCGCGGCCGACGAGACCGGCCAGCCGGAAGGCGCCGACTCCCAGGACAGCACCGCCGACGGCGACGCCGAGGCGGCGACGGCGATGGAAGCCGACGACGCCGACGCCATGTCCGGCAGCGAGGAGCCGGGACGCGGCCGCCGGCAATGGCGGCCGGGCGATATGATGCCGGACGCCCCCGGGCAGCCGCCCTACCGGGGCTATGCCGAGGAGTTCGACGAGATCGTCGAGGCGCACGAGCTGTGCGACCCCGAGGAGCTCGCGCGCCTGCGCACCTACCTCGACCAGCAGCTGTCGAACATGCAGGGCGTCGTCGCCCGCCTCGCCAACCGCCTGCAGCGGCGCCTCATGGCTAAGCAGAACCGCTCCTGGGAGTTCGACCTGGAAGAGGGCATGCTGGATGCCGGCAAGCTGTCGCGGGTGGTGATCGATCCCATGCATCCGCTGTCGTTCAAGATGGAGCGCGACACCGACTTCCGCGACACCGTGGTGACGCTGCTGATCGACAACTCGGGCTCGATGCGGGGCCGGCCGATCACCGTCGCCGCCATGTGCGCCGACATCCTGGCCCGCACGCTGGAGCGTTGCGCGGTGAAGGTCGAGATCCTCGGCTTCACCACCCGGGCCTGGAAAGGCGGACAGGCGCGCGAGAAGTGGCTGCGCGACGGCAAGCCGCCCTCCCCCGGCCGGCTCAACGACCTGCGCCACATCGTCTACAAAAGCGCCGACGCGCCCTGGCGGCGGGCCCGGCGCAGCCTCGGCCTGATGATGCGCGAGGGGCTGCTGAAGGAGAACATCGACGGCGAGGCGCTGATCTGGGCGCATTCGCGACTGGTGTTCCGGCCGGAAGCGCGGCGCATCCTGATGGTGATCTCGGACGGCGCTCCGGTCGACGACTCGACGCTGTCGGTCAACCCCGGCAACTACCTGGAGAAGCATCTGCGCCAGGTGATCGAGTGGATCGAGACGCAGTCGCCGGTCGAACTGGTCGCCATCGGCATCGGCCACGACGTCACCCGCTACTACCGGCGGGCGGTGACCATCGTCGATGCCGAGCAGCTGGGCGGGGCGATGATGGACAACCTGGCCGAGCTGTTCGACGAGGAGCCCGACCACGGCGCCGGCGCCGGCCGCAGACGCGTCGCCTAGAAAGAACTACGTCCTACTTGCGAGGCCTGCATCCTTCGAGACGCGTCCTTACGGATGCTCCTCAGAATGAGGAACTCACATCAGGGCACCTCATCCTGAGGAGGCCGCGACAGCGGCCGTCTCGAAGGATGTGCCTGCAGCCCAGCAGATCGTCCAACAAGACTCAGGCTTTCAGGTTCTCGTCGAAGAAGTCGAGCGTGCGCCGCCAGGCGAGCTTGGCGTCGGCGGCGTCGTAGCGGCTGCTGGTCGGGTTGGCGAAGGCGTGGTCGGCCTCGTACCAGTGCGAGGTGTTGGCCCGCCCGGCCTGGCGCATGGCCGCATCGAAGCCGTCGACCATGGCCTGGTTGATCCACTTGTCTTTAGTCGCGTAGTGGCCCAGCACCGGGCCCTTCAGCGCCGCCAGCTTGCCGGCGTCCTGCTCCAGGCGGCCGTAGTAGATCACCGTGGCGTCGACGGGCTGCGCCAGCGAGGCGTTGAGCGACCAGCCGCCGCCGAAACACCAGCCGATGGTGCCCAGCTTGCCGCTGCCGGCGTCATGGCGCTTCAGCCAGTCGCCCCAGGCGGTCACCGTGTCGATCCCGCCCTGCGGCGTCACCTGGCTCATGTAGCTGCGGGCATCCGCGGGGTCGGTGGCGACCTTGCCGTCGTAGAGGTCGATCGCCAGCGCCACGTAGCCCTCCTTCGCCAGCTCCGCGGCCATGGTCTTGATCTGGTCGTTCAGGCCCCACCATTCGTGGATCAGCATCACCGCCGGCGCCGGGCGCTGGGCCGGCAGCGCCAGCGCGGCGCTCACGCGCTGTCCGCCCGGCGTGGTGAGCTGCACCGTCTCAAGCGTCGCGGCCATAGCCTGCGCCAGTGTCGGGCTGGCCAGCACCGCTGCCAGCGGCACGCCGGCAATTCCTTTGACGATCTCGCGTCGAGCCAGCATCCTCAGGTCCCTCCGTTCGCAATCATGCCTGCACCGTTGCGGGCACGGTATCGGGCCGCCATGACGCAAGCCATACACGCTGCCGTGATAGCCGCGGCCCTGCTCCTGACCGTTACGTTCGCCGCGGCGGAACCGATCACCGTCTCCAGCCGGGCGGCGTACCTGGACCCCGAGAACCCGACGGCGACGACGGCCGGCCGCCTGCGTTTCGTCGCGGGCCTGCAGCTCGACAGCGCCGACAGAAGGTTCGGCGGACTGTCCGGCCTCGTCGTCAGCGCCGACGGCCGGCGCGCGACCATGGTCGCCGATGTCGGCTATTGGCTCGCTGCCGAGCTTAAGCACGACACCGACGGCCGCCTGACCGGGATCGGCATGGTAACGATCGCGCCGCTGACCGGGGCCGACGGACAACCGTTGACGCGCCGCGGCGGCAAGGCGCTCGGCGACGCGGAGGCCATCGCCCGGCTGCCGGACGGCGACCTGCTGGTGAGCTTCGAACGCCGCCACCGCCTGCTGCGCTATCCGCCGGCGTTCCCGGCCCAGGCGGTGCCGACGCTGCCGCCGGTCCCGCCGGGTCTGGCCCAGGCTCCGGGCAACGGCGGCCTGGAGGGCATCACGGTTCTGGCCGACGGCAGGGTGATGGCATTGACGGAGAGCTACCGCGACGACGACGGCGACCTCGTCGGCTGGCTGCTCGACGGCGGCGACAGTGCCGCCCTGCGCTATGCCCCGACCGGCCGGTTCAAGCCGACCGACCTGGCCGCCCTGCCCGGCGGCGACGTCCTGGTGCTCGAACGCAGCTACACGCCGATCGGCGGACCGGCCGCCCGCGTCGGCCGGCTCCCGGCGGCGCAGATCGCCGCCGGCGCGCGGCTCGAGCCCGAGGAACTGATGCGGCTGCAGCTGCCGCTGACGGTGGACAACTTCGAAGGCCTGGCGCTGCGCCCGGCCGTTGGCGGGGGCTGGTGGCTCTACCTGCTGTCGGACGACAACTTCAACCCGCTGCAGCGCACCCTGCTGCTGCAGTTCCACTGGCCGGGGGATTAGCCAACGAAAAGGGCCGGCACATAGCCGGCCCGGACGTGGCGTCAGGATGCGGTGGGCTCAGGCTTCCGCCGGTACCGCCGCCGTCGCCTTCTCCACCGCCCGCTTGACCCGGCGCGCCCGCAGCGACAGCTGGCTGTCCTTGGCCTTGAGCAGAAAGGCATCGAGGCCGCCGCGCTGTTCCACCGTGCGCAGCGCCTGGGTGCAGATCTTCAGCCGCACGGCCCGGCCGAGCACCTCGGAATGCAGGGACATGTCCTGCACGTTGGGCAGGAACCGGCGACGGCTCTTGATGTTGGAGTGGCTGACGTTGTTGCCCGTCAGGACCCCCTTACCGGTCAGTTCGCAGCGGCGTGCCATGATTTGCTCTTCGACTTCGCAATACGGTTAGGATGACAGGGCCGGCCGCGGCGAAACGCGGGCCGCCCGGCGCGCTTTTCTAGTGAAACCGGGGCTTGTCGTCAACCGCCCCGTCGCGGCCCCAGGGAGAACGCCATGTCGAACGCATTTGCCGAGCTGCTTCAAGAGTTTACCGCCGCCGTCGCGGCCGGCGACGGGACCCGGTTCGCGGACCTGTTCACCGAGGACGGGGTCTATGACGATGTCTTCTACGGCGAGTTCCACGGCCGCGAGGCGATTGGCGGCATGCTCGAAGGGCTGTTCCACCGCGACGGCGAGAACTTCCGCTGGGAGATGATCGACCCGGTCAGCGACGGCCAGCGCGGCTATGCCCGTTGGCGCTTCAGCTACGACTGCAAGCTCGAGCACATCGCCGGCAAGCGCATCTTCATGGACGGCGTCGGCCTGTTTGCGCTGCGCGACGGCAAGATCGCCCGCTACGAGGACTGCGCGCGCACGGCCGAGCTGCTGCGGCAGATGGAGATGCCAGCCGGCAAGCAGGAGCGGGTGGCGGGCAAGCTGCTCGACCGCCAGCTCGCCGACCCGGGCTGGGGCAGCCATCGGGGTTGAGCGGCAGAGCGGCACCGCCAACCGTTGATCCCGGCTTTCGCCGGGAATTCACGCAATAGGGGACCGAAACTCCGGCAGAAGCCGGAGTCCCCGTTCGGCGGCACCGCGATCCGTTGATCCCGGCTTTCGCCGGGAATTCACGCAATGGAGGACTGAAACCCCGGCGGAAGTGTGTGGTCACGCGGGATTGTTTCGACGGCGCAGGCGTACTCAGAGGTATCTCCTTCATCAGGGAGCACCTCGCATCATGCAAGTGAAACTGCACGCCAACGCCAC
>Ga0056121_1000282_pt1 | contig 14903 bp, 14 predicted proteins | sample WorMetHEROISLAND_FD_83872 | JGI IMG/M metagenome (GOLD analysis project Ga0056121, IMG submission 83872) | Marine gutless worms symbiont microbial communities from Max Planck institute for Marine Microbiology, Germany - Olavius sp. 1 HERON ISLAND ...
CGGCACCGGTGCCGCGCGGCGGTATCTCCTTTCACCACGGCAATACCCTGCATCAGTCCGCGGACAACAACTCGAGCCGCTGGCGGCGCGCCTGCGCCATGCACTACGTCAGCGCCGGCACCCGCTTCGTCAATCCGGCGCTGGACTACGACGACAGCCTGGTGGTGGCGGTGCCATGAGCAAGCACGGCCTGCACCGCGATCAGCTGCCGCCCGACGTGCTGGCGATACTGCGTGCCGGCGCGGTGATCCCGGCGCATCCGCTGGCGCTCGACGCCGAGCGCCGGCTCGACGAACGGCACCAGCGGGCGCTGACGCGCTACTACCTCGATGCCGGCGCCGGCGGCCTGGCGGTGGGCGTGCACACCACCCAGTTCGCGATCCGCGAGCGCGGGCTGTACGAGCCGGTGCTGCGCCTTGCCATGGACACATGGCAGGCCTGGACCACCGAACCCAAGGCGATGATCGCCGGCTTGGTCGGCCGCACCGACCAGGCCCTGAGCGAAGCCGACGTCGCCCTCGACCTGGGCTATCACGCCGGGCTGTTGAGCCTCGCCGCCTACGCCGATGCCGGCGAGGACGAGATCATCGCCCATTGCCGCGCCGTCGCCGGGCGCATCCCCGTGGTCGGCTTCTACCTGCAGCCGGCCGTCGGCGGCCGCGTACTGGGCTTCGACTTCTGGCGCCGCTTCGCCGAGATCGACAACGTCGTCGCCATAAAGATCGCGCCGTTTCATCGCTACCGTACGCTCGACGTCGTGCGCGGCGTGGTCGCGGCCCGGGCGGAGGAGCGCATCGCCCTCTATACCGGCAACGACGACCACATCCTGCTCGACCTGGTCACCCCGTTCGACGTGCCGCGCGGCGACGAGCGCGTGCGGGTGCGCATTCGCGGCGGCCTGCTCGGCCACTGGAGCGTCTGGGTCAGGCGCGCGGTCGAGCTGCTGGCCCGGGCCCAGGCGGCGGCGACCGCGGAGGCCGTCGCTGCGGACCTGCTCGCGCTCGACAGCCAGATCACCGACTGCAACGCCGCCCTGTTCGACGTCGCCAACGACTTCGCCGGCTGCATCGCCGGCTGCCACGAGGTGCTGCGCCGGCAGGGCCTGATGCAGGGGATCTGGTGCCTCGATCCCGACGAAGGGCTCAGCCCCGGCCAGGCGGCGGAGATCGACCGGGTCTGCCAAAGCTATCCGCACCTGACGGACGACGACTTCGTCGCCGCGAACCTGGCGCGCTGGCTTGCCGACGATGTGTCCGGGCGCAGCCAGGCCTCGGTCGCCTGAACGGTAGCGGAGCGCAGGATGAAAGACGCACGCTGGTGGGACGGCGCGGGACGATGGCTGCTGATCATCGTCATGCACCTGGCCGTGGTCCTGGTCTGGCAACTGTGGATCGTCATCGGCGACGTCGAGCCCTACATCATGCCGACGCCGGTCGACACCTTCGAGACCCTGCTGCGCAACCAGGACTACGACTGGATCGGCAATACCCTGATCACCGCCGCCTCGGTGTTCGGCGGCTTCTGGCTCGCCGTCGTCGTCGGCGTACTGCTGGCGATGCTGTTCTCCTGGTCGCCCTGGCTGAACGCCGCGCTGATGCCGCTGCTGGTGTCGCTGAATATGATTCCCAAGGTTGCCCTGGGGCCGATCTTCATCGTCTGGTTCTCCTACGGCCTGGGCCCCAATATCATCATCGCTTTCTCGATCTGCTTTCTGCCGGTGCTGATCACCACGGCGCGCGGCCTCAACGAGGTCGAGCCCGACCTGCTCGATCTGGTGCGGGTGCTCGGCGCCTCGCGCTGGCAGGTGTTCGCCAAGATCCAGCTGCCCAACGCCCTGCCTTATCTGTTCTCGGGCATGAAGGTGGCGGTGGTGCTGGCCGTTGCCGGCGCCATCGTCGGCGAGTTCATCGCCTCCGAGCGCGGCCTGGGCTACCTGATGCTGCAGGTCCAGGTCAGCCTGGATACCGCGGCGATGTTCATGGCGGTGCTGATGATCACCCTGGTCGGGGTGGTGTTGTACGGCATCGTCCTGCTGCTGGAACGCGCGCTGGTGGTGCGCGATGCGCGGATGGAGTAGGCGGCGTGAGTGAGCAGGCGTTCATCGAGCTCGACGGCGTACGCAAGGTCTATCGCAGCCGTGGCGAGGAGTTCCTGGCGGTCTCCGATGTCAGCTTCGACGTCAGCGAGGGCGAACTGATCTGCATGGTTGGCCCCTCGGGCTGCGGCAAGACCACGGTGCTGAAGATCCTCGCCGGCCTGCATCCCTACGATGGCGGCAGCGTAAGGATCGGCAGTCCGGGCGCGCCGTTCGACCCCAAGCGCGACATCGGCATGGTGTTCCAGCAGCCGCTCTTGCTGAAGTGGCGCCGGATCATCGACAACGTGCTGCTACCGGCCGAGATCCTCGGCCTGCCGAAAGGCGAGGCACGCGAGCGCGCCGGCCACCTGCTCGACATGGTCGGCCTGGCCGGGTTCGAGCAGAGCTATCCCTACGAGCTGTCCGGCGGCATGCAGCAGCGCGCGGCGATCGCCCGGGCCCTGGTGCACGATCCCAAGCTGGTGCTGATGGACGAGCCGTTCGGCGCCCTGGATGCCCTGACCCGCGAGAAGATGAACCTGGAGCTGCTGCGGATCTGGTCGGAGAGCCGCAAGACCATCATCTTCGTCACCCACGGCATCCAGGAAGCGGTGTTCCTGGCCAGCCGGGTGGTGGTGCTGACGGCCGGTCCTGCCCGCATGGCCGACAACATTCCCGTCGCGCTGCCCTATCCGCGCGGCCTGGACCTGAAGACGCACGAACGTTTCGGCGACTACACCCGCCGCATCTATCACCTGCTAGGCATGGAGTGAGCCATGAGCGAACGCCGGTTGGGCATCATCATGCACGGGGTTACCGGCCGCATGGGCCGCAACCAGCACCTGATCCGTTCGATCCTGGCGATCCGGGACGAGGGCGGGGTGGTGCTGGCCGACGGGAGCCGGGTGATGCCGGACCCGATCCTGGTCGGCCGCGACGAAGGCCGCATCGGCGCCCTGGCGCGCGAGTTCAACCTGCATCGCTGGACCACCGACCTGGATGCCGCCCTGGCCAATCCGGACGACACGCTGTTCTTCGACGCGGCGACGACGCAGATGCGCGCCGACCTGCTGCGCCGGGCCATCGCCCACGGCAAGGACATCTATTGCGAGAAGCCGACGGCCGACAACCTGGCCGACGCACTGGCGGTGCATGACGCGGCCAAGGCCGCCGGCATCAGGCATGGCGTAGTTCAGGACAAGCTCTGGCTGCCGGGCATCCGCAAGCTGAAGTTCCTGATCGACAGCGGCTTCTTCGGCCGCATCCTGTCGGTGCGCGGCGAGTTCGGCTACTGGGTGTTCGAGGGCGACCTGCAGCCGGCCCAGCGGCCGGCCTGGAACTACCGCAAGGACGAGGGCGGCGGCATCATCCTGGATATGCTCTGCCACTGGCGCTACGTGCTCGACAACACCTTCGCGCCGGTGCGCGCGGTCAGCTGCCTGGGGGCGACGCACATCCCGCAGCGCTGGGACGACGGCGAGGCCTACGCCGCCGATGCCGACGACGCCGCCTACGCCACCTTTCAGCTCGACGGCGGCATCGTCGCTCACTTCAATTCGTCGTGGTGCGTGCGGGTGCGCCGCGACGACCTGCTGACGCTGCAGGTCGATGGCACCCACGGCTCGGCCGTCGCCGGCCTGCGCCGCTGCTGGACCCAGAGCCGCGTCAACACGCCCAAGCCGGTGTGGAACCCGGACATCCCGCCGACGGTCGACTACTGGGCCGGCTGGGACGAGGTGCCGGACAACCTCGACTATGACAACGCCTTCAAGGCGCAATGGGAGCTGTTCGTCCGCCATCTGTGCGAGGATGCGCCGTTCCCCCGGGACCTGCTCGAGGGCGCCAAGGGGGTCCAGCTGGCCGAGCTCGGCCTGAAGAGCTGGGCCGAGCGGCGCTGGCTCGACGTCGACGATCTGGAGCGCTGAGGCCATGGCCACCATCACCCTGCCGACCGGGAGCGGCGCGCTCGAACCCTTCACCACCTCGCCGCCATCGGCGTTCCCGGCGCGCAGCAACCGGCCCTTCAATCGTGTCGCCTACAGCGCCGCGCATGTCGTTGCCGACCCGCTGGCCGACAACGACCCCTGGCTCGGCCCGGCGATCGACTGGGACGCCACCATCGCCTACCGCCGTCACCTCTACGGCCTGGGTCTCGGCGTCGCCGAAGCGATGGACACGGCGCAGCGCGGCATGGGCCTGGACTGGACCGCCAGCCAGGAGCTGATCCGGCGCAGCCTGGCGGCGGCGCGCGAAATCCCCGGCGCCCTGATCGCCTGCGGCGCCGGCACCGATCATCTCGAGCCGGCCGCGGGACTGTCCACCGACGAGGTGATCCGCGCCTACGAGGAGCAGGTCGGCTTCGTCGAGGGCGAGGGCGGCCGGGTGATCCTGATGGCGAGCCGGGCGCTGGCCGCCTGCGCCCGCTCGGCCGACGACTATGTCGCCGTCTACGACCGCATCCTGGGCCAGGTGCGCGAACCGGTGCTGATTCACTGGCTGGGCGAGATGTTCGACCCGGCCCTGGCCGGCTACTGGGGGCATGACGACCACATGGCGGCGATGGAGGTCTGCCTGGACGTGATTGCCGGCCATGCCGACAAGGTCGACGGCATCAAGATCTCGCTCCTGGACAAGGACAAGGAGATCGCCATGCGCCGGCGCCTGCCGGCAGGCGTGCGCATGTACAGCGGCGACGACTTCAACTACGCCGAGCTGATCGCCGGCGACGAGGTCGGCTACTCCGATGCGCTGCTGGGGATCTTCGATGCCATCGCCCCCGCCGCCTCGGCCGCGCTGGACCGGCTGGCCGGCGACGATGTGCCGGGCTTTCACGCCCTGCTGGAACCGACGGTGCCGCTGTCGCGGCACATCTTCCGGGCGCCGACCCGGTTCTACAAGACCGGTGTGGTGTTCATGGCCTGGCTGAACGGCCATCAGGACCATTTCGTCATGGTCGGCGGTCAGCAAAGCGCGCGCTCGCTGCGCCACCTGGCCGAGCTGTTCCGCCTCGCCGACGCCGCCGGCCTGCTGCGCGATCCGGATATGGCCAGTGTGCGCATGCGCCAGCTGCTGGCGCTGCACGGCGTCGAGGGCTGAGCCCCGGACCGGTCATGGCCGTGACGGCGGTACTGCAGCTCGGTTTCGGCAACTTCGGCCCGACCCATCTGGCCGCCTGGCGCTCGCTCGGCCTGGGCGATGCCCTGTACATCGTCGATCCCGATCCGGCGGCGCGGGCGCGCTGTCGTGCCCTGGGCCAGCCCGAAGACCGGATCGCCGGCGATGCGGCGGCCTTTCTCGACCGGGTCGACGCGGTCGACCTGCTGGCGCCGACCGATCGGCACCACGCGCTGGCGCTGCCGGTGCTGCAGGCCGGCAAGGATCTGTTCATCGAGAAGCCGATGACCACGGATCCCGACCAGGCGCGCGAGCTGGCAGCGGCGGCGGCGGCCGGCGGCGCCGTGGTCCAGGTCGGCTTCTATTTCCGTTTTCACCCGCTGGCCCGGGCGGCGAAAGCCGCGCTCGACGCGGGGCGGCTGGGCGAGATCCGCTACCTGGCCGGACGCTTTCATGGCTACAAGCGGGCCCGCGCCGACTCCGGCACGGTGCAGAACGATGGCGTGCACTTCATCGACCAGGCGAACTGGCTGCTGGGCGAGCTGCCAGAGAGCGTGGACGCCGTGACGCGCGACCACTTCGGCCGCGGCCACGACGACTTCGCGCTGATCCGCCTGTTCTACCCCTCGGGCGCGATCGCCCACATCGAGACCGGCGTGATCCAGCCGGGCCAGTGGCCCGACAACATCGTCCCCGGCGCGACCCAGACCAAGAGCTTCACCGTGGCCGGCAGCGACGGCGCCGTCGAGGTCGACTATCAGACCGGCGAGCTGCGCCTGCACCGGGTACGCCATGCCCTCGACGACGGCCTGTGGCGGCCGCAGCATGGCGGTACCGAGCTGCCGCAGCTGGCGCTGGCCGAGCCCTGGCAGGTGGTGGCGGCCGAGTTCGACGCCTTCCTGCAGCTGGTGGAGGCGCGCAATGCCTCGCCGGCGCCGGTCGATGCCTGCGGCGTGGCGATTGCCGATATCCTGGCCGCGGTGGAGCGGTCTTCGCGGACGGAACAACGGGTGCGCCTATGAGCCTGAGCATCGCCCTGTGCAACGAAGTGCTGCGCGAGCTGCCGTTTCCCGCCCAGTGCGACCTGGCGGCCGGGCTCGGCTACGACGCTATCGAGCTGGCGCCCTTCACCCTCGGCCCGGCGCCGCACGAGCTGGGTGCCGCCGAACGCCGGGTGGTCCGGCAGGCGGCCGACAGCGCCGGCCTCGACATCGTCAGCCTGCACTGGTTGCTGGTGGCACCGGACGGTCTGTCGATCACCAGCGAGGACGACGACGTGCGCGCCCGCACCGTCGACGTCATGCTTCGGTTGATCGACCTGTGCGCCGAGCTGGGCGGCCGGGTGCTGGTGCACGGCTCGCCGGCGCAGCGCAAGCTGTGGCCGGGCCAGGAAAGCGACGGGCGCGAGCGGGCATTGGCCTGCTTCGCCGCGGCGGCGCAGGCGGCCGAAGCGGCCGGCGTGACCTATTGCGTCGAGGCGCTGGCGCCGGCCGAGACCAATTTCGTCAACACCATTGCCGAGGCGGCGGAGATCGTCGATGCCATCGCCAGCCCGGCCCTGCGCACCATGCTCGACTGCTGTGCCGCCGGCCAGGCGGAGACGGAAAGCCTGGATCGGCTCGTCGATCGCTGGCTGCCGTCGGGGCACATCGCCCATGTTCAGGTCAACGACCGCAATCGTCGCGGCCCGGGCCAGGGCGACGACCGCTTCGCCCCGCTGCTGGCGGCCTTGCGCCGGCACGATTACGCCGGCGCGGTGGCGGTAGAGCCGTTCGACTACCATCCCGACGGCCCGGGCGCGGCGGCCCGGGCGATCGGCTACCTGCGTGGCGTGGAGGAGGCGTTGTCGTGAGCAATGGGGGCGAGCCCGCGCGGCTCAGGGTCGAGGAAGTCCGGCTGTACGAACGCGACGTGCGCCTGCGACTGCCGTTCCGTTTTGGCGTGGTGACACTGACCGAGTCGCCGCAGCTGTTCGCGCACGTCCGCGTGCGCACCGCCGACGGCCGCGAGGGCTGGGGCGTGGCGGCAGAGATGCTGGCGCCGAAATGGTTCGACAAGAACCTGGAGCTGAGCAACGAGGACAACTTCGATCAGCTGCGCCGCGCCGTGCGCGTCGCCGCGGGGCTGTACCGCGATGCCGGCGAGGCGACGCCGTTCGCGCTCTATCAGGGCAACTACGCCGAGCAGATCCGCCGCTGTGGCAAACAGGGCGACGGCCCGCTGGTTGCCTGCTACGGCCCGGCGCTGCTCGACCGGGCCGTGCTGGATGCGCTGTGCCGCCTGGACGACGTCTCGTTCTACGACGCCGTGCGGGCGAACCGGCCCGGCCTCGATGCCGCGGCCGTCGGCGAAGAGCTCGACATGGACGGCTTCCTTGCCGGCCTGCGTCCGGCGCCGTCGATCCATGCCCGCCACACTGTCGGCCTGGTAGATCCGATCCACGACCAGCCCGAGCGCGTCGACGACGGCCTGCCGGAAACCTTGTGCGAAGTGATTGCCGCTTACGGCCACCGCTACTTCAAGATCAAGGTGGGCGGCGACGTCATGGCCGACGTGGCCCGCCTGACCGAGATTGCCGCGGCGCTGGACGAGATCGCCGGCGACTACGTGATCAGCCTCGACGGCAACGAGCAGTACGACGACGTCGCCGGCGTTGCCGCCCTGCTCGACGCCATGCAGGCGACGCCGGCGCTCGACCGCTTCAACCGCTCGATCCTGTTCATCGAGCAGCCGATCTCCCGCGCCGCCGCCCTCGAGGTCGACGTCAGCGCGCTGAGCGCACGCTGGCCGGTGATCATCGACGAATCCGACGCCACGCTCGATGCCTTCCCGCGGGCCCGGGCGCTGGGCTACCGCGGGGTGTCGTCGAAGTCCTGCAAGGGGCTCTACAAGTCGATGATCAATGCCGCCCGCTGCGCCCGCTGGGGCGCCGGCTACTTCATGTCGGCCGAGGACCTGACGACCCAGGCCGGCGTCTGCGTGCAGCAGGACCTGGCCCTGGTCAACCTGCTCGGCATCGCCCACGTGGAACGCAACGGCCATCACTACGTGAACGGCATGACCGGCGTGCCCGAGGCCGAGCAGCTTGCTTTCCTCGAGGCCCATCCCGACCTTTATCACCGGGCCGACGGCGTCGTCCGGCTGACCATCCACGACGGCCGCATCGCCCTGGGCTCGCTCGACCGGCCGGGCTTTGCCGTCGGCGCTCTGCCCGAGTTCGCGGCGATGAAGGAGATGGCCGATGGCTGACCTCGCCCGCCTGTCGATCAACCAGGCCACCACCCGCGAGCAGCACAGCCTGGCCGAGGCGGTCGCCGCCTACGCCGCGCACGGCGTTGCCGGCATTTCCATCTGGCGCGACAAGCTGGCCGAATGCGGCCTGGACGAGGCGGTCCGGCTGGTGCGGGAGCATGGCCTCGCGGTCTCGGGCCTGTGTCGGGCCGGGCAGTTCCCGGCTGCCGACGCGGCCGAACGGCAGCGGCGGATCGACGACAACCGGCTGGCGGTCGAGCAGGCCGCGGCGCTGGGCGCCGACTGCCTGGTGATCGTCGCCGGCGGCCTGCCCGACGGGTCGAAGGATATCGCCGGGGCGCGGTCGATGATCCGCGACGCTCTGGGCCAGGTCCTGCCGGAAGCGCGGGCGGCCGGCGTGCCACTGGCGATCGAGCCGCTGCACCCGATGTATGCCGCCGACCGCTGCGCCGTGAACACGCTTTCGCAGGCCCTCGACCTGTGCGACGAGCTCGGCGCGGGGATCGGCGTCGCCGTCGACGCCTATCACGTCTGGTGGGACCCGGAGCTGGAAGCGCAGATCGGCCGTGCCGCGGAACGCATCGAGGCCTTCCACGTCTGCGACTGGCTGGTGCCGACGCGCGATCTGCTGCTCGACCGCGGCATGATGGGCGACGGCGTGATCGACCTGAACCAGATGCACGCCTGGGTCAGCGCGGCCGGCTACGACGGCCTGATCGAGGTCGAGATCTTCTCTGCCGAGGACTGGTGGAAGCGGCCCGGCGACGAGGTCATCGAGACCTGCAAGCAGCGTCTCGAGGATTGCGTCTAGCCTCGGCGCGGCGCCGCGCGGTTGTAGGACGGCATCAGGGTCAGGGCGATTTCCGTGACCAGCCTATCGACCGCCTCGCCGGGATCGCCGGCGAGGCCGATGGAGCCGTTCTCGCTGCTCATCTCTTCGTCGTCGTCGCAGAAGGCGGCGACCACGTGCATCTTGTCGCCCGGCGGCTGCGTGGCGATGTCGTCGAGCGGTCCGCAGGCGCCGTCTGCGGCCTGGCCGATGGAGACCGGGTTGAAGATCAGCACCACCCGGAAGCGATCGGCGGCGCTGCCGGTGGTGAAGCGGGCATCCTCGGTCCAGCGTGGCAGGCTGACGGTCTGTTCGATCAGATCCTGCGTTGCCTGTTGATCGAGTGCCGCGGTAGCGCCCCCATGCACGACCAGGGGCAAGCCGCCGCCCTTCATCGCCTCCCAGACCATGGAGGGCGAATAGCCCGGCCTGATCATCTGCGAGTCCACTTCGGCTGTGTCACATCCGGCGAGGGCAAGTGCCAGCAGTAGCGGCGAGGTGAAGAGCGCGATTCTCGGCGTTTTCATAGGTCTTGCTTCTCCGTTGGCAATGCGGGCTCACGCGGCGCCGGCGCGGCTGCGGCCTTCGTAGAGGTCGCGGCCGTCGACCAGGGCGCGGATCTTGGCGTCGGCGATGGAGCGCTGCAGCATCCAGAAGCCGCAGTCGGGGTGGATGTAGCGCACCCGGCCTTCGCCCAGCAGATCCTCGGCCCGCTCGATGGCGCGGGCGATCTGTTCCGGGGTCTCCACATCGGTACGCTTGATGTCGACCACGCCCAGGCCCATGCCGATCTCCGGCCTGAGCTCGCGGAACGCGGCCAGTTCCTCGGCCGGGCGGTGAGCGTTCTCCATGACGATGTGGTCGGCGTGGAGCGCGTTGAGGTAACGCATCAGCCGCTCCCAGGAGCCCTGCTGGATGCTCTGGCCGCCGTAGTTGCCGAAGCACAGGTGCACCGCCGGGGTGGTCGGCACGGCGTCGAGCACCCGATTGATCGCCGCTGCCGCCCACTCCCACTCCTCCGGGTGGCCGGGCAGGTTGGCTTCGTCGAGCTGGATCACCTCGGCGTCGAGGTGGCGGACCTGCTCGGCCAGCACGCCGGCAATGGCGTCGGCCAGGGCGGCGGGATCGTGGTAGTGCTCGTCGACCAGGGTCTTGGCCAGCATGTGCGGGCCGGTCAGGGTGAACTTCAACGGCCGGCCGGTGAGGCCGCGGGCCTGGCGGCAGGCGCCGGGCAGATCGAGGGTGCCGCTGCCGATGGCGCCGTCGACCACGCCCGGCGGCTGGCGGCGGAAGCCCATGCCCGGCTGGCCGCGGTAGGCCATCAGCTCGTCGAAGCCGATCTCGGTGCGAATCCCCGCCATCGGTCGGACGAAGTACTCGATCATGCCGTTGGTCTCGGGATGGTTGACGTCGAAGCGGTAAAGCTCGCCGTCGCACACCAGGTCGATGCCGGCGGTCTCCTGGGTGTGCAGCACCACCCGGGTAGCGTCGACCAGGGCCTGCCGCGAGGGGTTGGCGGCGAGCCAGGACGGCACCGGGTAGGAGCCGACGACGGTGGTGCGGATGCGCGGTTCGGTGGTCATGACGGTCCCCAGACGCAAGTAAACAACTGGTTACTTACGATAACGCACACGGTATCGCGTGTCGATGGCTGCGGGCGGGTCTGAGACCCACCCCTACAGCGCGCGCAATGGTTGGTAGGGGCGGGTCTCAGACCCGCCCGGCGGCGCCTCAACCCGTGGCCGTGCGGTCCGTCAGGTAGGGCCACAACGCTTCGGCGCCGCGGCCGGCGAGGTCGCGGCCGAGCCGCTCGGCCCAGGCGGTCTCCGAGCCGAATTCGGCCCGCCAGGACCACAAACGCCGGGTGGCGAAGTGCAGGGCGTGCTCGTAGGTGAAGCCGATGGCGCCGTGGGCCTGGTGGCCGATGGCCGCGGCGGCTGAGGCGGCTTCGCTGGTGCGCAGCTTGGCGGCGGCGATCTCGAAACCGCCGTCGCCGCGCTCGGCGGCGCGGCAGGCCATGTCGACCGCGGCGATGCTGGCGGCGACCTCGCCGGCGAGACGGGCGAGTTCCTGCTGCACGGCCTGGAATTTGCCGATCGGCCGGCCGAACTGCGCCCGGTCGTTGGCATACTGCACCGACTGCGCCAGCACGAATTCCAGGGCCCCGGCGATCTGCGCCGCCCGGGCCAGGGCGCCGGCCTGATAGAAGCCTGCGCTGTCGGTCGCCGCCGGCGCGGCCGCCAGCACCGGCGCGCCGTCGAACCGACAGCCATCGCGCGGCTCGGCGGCGATGTTGCTGTCTTCCGACACCTGCCAGCCGCCGGCCGCGACGAGCGCCGCGTAAGGGCTGGCGTCGGCCATGGCGAGCACGGCGATGTGGCCGGCGTTCCGCCCCCACGGCACCCGGCTCAGTGTGCCGTCGAGCCGCCAGCCGTCGCCGTCCCGGCTCAGCTCCAGCCGCTCGTCGCGGCGCACCGGGCCGACGGTCACGGCGCCGTCGGGCATCTCCAGGCCGGCGCCGGAAAGCAGCCAGCCGGCCAGCACGCTCTCGGCGACGGGCAGCGGCGCCTGATGGCGGCCGGCCGCGCGCAGCACCACGGCCGCCTCGCTCCAGCCGCCGCCGACCCCGCCCTGGTCTTCGGGCACCAGCACCCGCGGCAGGCCGTTTTCTTCCACCGCCTGCCACAGGGCGGTATCCCAGCCGCCGGCCTCGGCCCGCTCCAGCGTCTCCTTGGCCACCTGGTCGGCAAACAGCCGCTCGACCTGATCGGCGAGAATGCTCCGCAGTTCGTCGCGCTCGCTCATCGGAGGCCGAGCCCCCGGGCGATAATGCCGCGCAGGATCTCGCGGGTGCCGCCGCGCAGCGAGAACGACGGCGCGGCCTGGGTGGTGTAGGCCAGCACCTGCTCGAAGTCGTCGCCCTGGTGGGGACTGGGCTCGCTCTCCAGCTGCTGGTGGGCGATCAGCGGCACGCTCTGCTCGAACACCGCGCCGAGGTCCTTGATGATCGAGCCTTCCAGCGCCGGGTCGGCGCCTTCCTGCAGCATCCCGGCGACCGAGATCGACATCGAGCGCAGGGTCGCCATGTGCGCCACCAGGCGTCCGACGGCGGCGGCGCCGGCGGCCGGCGGGTCCTGCGACAGGGTGCCGGTCATCGCCTTGATGAGCTCGAAGCTGCTCATGTAGCGCTCCGGGCCGCTGCGCTCGAAGGCGAGCTCGGCCACCACCTGGGCCCAGCCCTGGCCCTCGGTGCCGATCAGGTTCTCCGCCGGCACCACGGCGTCCTCGAACACCACCTCGTTGAAGTGCTCCTCGCCGGCCAGGTTGCGGATCGGCCGCACCGTCAGGCCGGGGGTGTTGCGCACGTCGATCAGCAGCTGCGACATGCCCTCGTGCTTCTTCTCGGCGGCGGGATCGGTGCGCACCAGGGCGATCATGTAGTCGACCAGGTGGGCCCCGGAGGTCCAGACCTTGGTGCCGTTGACGATCCAGCCGTCGTCGGTCCGGGTCGCCCGGGTGCGGATCGAGGCCAGGTCGGAGCCGGAATCGGGTTCGCTCATGCCGATGCAGAAGAAGCACTCGCCGGCAGCGATCGCCGGCACGATCTCGCGCCGCATCTTGTCGGTGCCGAACTTCAGCAGCAGCGGCCCGCTCTGGCGGTCGGCGGTCCAGTGCGCCGCCACCGGGGCGCCGGCGGCCAGCACCTCCTCCAGCATTGCGTAGCGCTCGAAGGCGGTGCGGCCATGGCCGCCGTACTCCTTGGGGAAAGTCATGCCGATGTAGCCGGCCTGGCCCAGCGTGCGGCTGAATTCGGGGTCGAAGCCGGCCCAGGAGCGCGCGCGCAGCGCCGGCGGGTAGTCGGCCAGGGTCTCGGCCAGGAAGGCGCGGACCTCGTGGCGCACGGCTTCCGCCTCGGGCGGCAGCTCGATCGGATCGAAACGGAACGCGGACATGGGATTATTATCGCTTGATGGTTGGTTTCCTCTCAGGAACATAGCCCGGATCAGGCACCGCGGCGAGGGTGCGGCGGCGGCTTGACCGGCGGCCGGGGCCGCTGCTTCGATGGCGGCGCCAAACAAGACAAACGTGGAGGAACGCCGGGATGATGACCGGGGCCGAATACCGGGCGACGCTGGACGACGGCCGCGCCACCTACTTCGAGGGCGAACGGGTCGACGACGTCGTCGGCCACCCGATCCTCGGCAAGGCGGTCGCCGTCGCGGCCGCCTGCTACGACCGCTTCCATTCGCCCGAGCCCGGCGCCCGCAGCCCGCTGATGGCGGTGCCGCGTTCGGCCGAGGAACTGAAGGCGATGATCCCGCTGCTGCACCAGGCCGACCTGGTCAGCCACACCACCTACCAGTCGATCATGACCCTGATCACCGCCGCCGGGCGGATGCCGGACTGCCCGCGCTATGGCGAACGCATCCGCGCCTTCGTCGACGACATGCAGGCGCGCGATCTGCGGATCACCGAGTGCATCACCGACGCCAAGGGCGACCGCAGCCTGCCGCCGGGCAAGCAGGCCGACGCCGATGCCTATTGCCGGGTGGTCGAGCGCCGGGCCGACGGCGTCGTCATCCGCGGCGCCAAGCTGCACATCTCCGCCGCCTCGATCAGCCACGAGCTGATGGTGATCCCGACCAAGGCGATGAAGGAGGGCGAGGACGACTACGCGATTGCCTGCGCCGTGCCGGTGAACGCGCCGGGCGTGAAGATCGTCAACACCTCCTACGCGCCGCGCCACGCCGACGTGCGCAGCTTCCCGATCTCCGGCGACGACAACTGCCCGGAAGGCTTCGTCATATTCGACGACGTGTTCGTGCCGACCGAACGCGTGTTCCTCGACGGCGAGGTCCGCCACGCCGCGGTGTTCGCGCATTCCCTGGGCCTGTGGGAGCGGCTCGGCAGCCTGTCGTTCCTGGCCGACGAGGCCGACGAGCTGGTCGGCTTCGCCCAGCTGATCGCCGAGGCCAACGGCCTGGCGCGGGTCGCGCACGTGCGCGAGAAGATCTCCGACATGATCATCCACGCCACCCTGATCCGGGCCAGCCTGGAGGCGGCGATCGCCAACTGCACGTTCGGCCCCGACGGCGAGGCCTTCCCCAACGAGCTGTTCACCAACGCCGGCAAGTACCACGGCGCGGCCAACTACAACCAGGTCGTGCGCCACCTGCACGACATCTCCGGCGGCTCGGTGGTGACCGCGCCGTCGGTCGCCGATCTCGAGAACAACGAGGTCGGCGCGCTGGTGCGCAAGTACATGGCCGGCGCCGACGGCGCCGACGGCGAGTACCGCATGCGGCTGTTCCACGCCATCCGCGACCTCACCGCCGATAGCTACGGCGGCTGGAAGTTCGTCACCAACCTGCAGGCCGGCGGCGGCCTCTACGCCCAGCGCATCGTCACCCGCAAGCACTACGACATCGACGCGGCCAAGCGGAAGGCGCTGGCGGCGGCAGGCCTGGCGGAACACTGAATGGGGACGCTCAACGGGCGGGTCTGAGTCCCGCCCCTCCCGACCGTTAGGAGAACTGTAGATCCCATGCAGGCATGGCGGCTGGGGCATTAAGCTCCGGTTGTCCAAAACCCAGGAAGCTGGAGATGCCTCATGGATATCCGGAACGTTGC
>Ga0056121_1000283_pt1 | contig 14730 bp, 6 predicted proteins | sample WorMetHEROISLAND_FD_83872 | JGI IMG/M metagenome (GOLD analysis project Ga0056121, IMG submission 83872) | Marine gutless worms symbiont microbial communities from Max Planck institute for Marine Microbiology, Germany - Olavius sp. 1 HERON ISLAND ...
AGTCAGTTATGACTAGTAAATTTAGTACTTTGTGTATTACTTAGAGTGTGAAAATGTCTATCACTGCTATCCTATCACTCACTCTGTGTATCAAAATTCAAAACATGCAAATGTTCATCAATTAATGATTATCACTCAGTCTGTCTGCGAATATGGTTGATGGTTATGTTGCAACTCTTACACATCAGCAGACCTCCCTCTACGACAAATGCACGAGAACCAAACTCTGCTACACGACTATTGGTATTGGTCACAATCTCGGCACAACATTAGATCACCTTGAGCTAACTTTACCGTATTATCGTTCACTTTCAGCGGGCCAGGGCCCTTGGCCCCCCAAGGAAATGAACGGTCGTTTAACGTTCATTGAACGCTCGCGGCCGAGCCTAAGCGCGAACGTCTTACGTGCGTCGCGACCTTTGCGAGCGTGAACAAGTGCGGGTCGCGAACGTTCGCGAACGTGAGCTTCGCGAACGTTCGCCTGACGATCGCGATCGTATCACGTACGTTTTCATTTACTATACGATCGCGGGCGTACACTGGGCGTTCGCAAACGTTCGTGCATGAAAGGCCTAATCCACGCTGTAGGCCTACACACCGAGCTCTCTTCCGTCCCTGTCGCCTATACGCACTGGTGGATCCAGGTAATTTTAGCAGGTTTGCTAAAAACTAGCTTTTTTGAAGGGCGCCCCTCCTTACTTGTCTCCTATTACTCCCCTTTCCTTCTTCCTCCAACCCATCCCATTTCCGACGCGAACCAGAGGCACTTTTTAGAAGTTGTTTTGTGTTGCATCTGGGAAACTCTGGGACGGGGGGGGGATTGAGTGAGTAGGTTCTTAATGGCACAGCATCACAATTAGGCTATACAGTGCCGTTCACGTCGGTTCACGCTGGAAAATTCAGGACAGTAGACACACACAGTACAAAAACTAAAGGGACATGGGGAACCGACCCCCAATTGTCAGCAAAATCATTATAATAGTCGACACGACATATTTTAAGGCTAAAATGCACTGAATTAGATTTTGGCTGTTTCTGCCCCAGACCCTGTTAGGGGAACTAACAGCACTCCTCCAGATGCATAGCTTGATTTTAGGGGGCCTACTCGTAAGGGGAGGGGCAAACGGGAAAAGGGGGAAAAGGACTCGAGAATTTGCCGATGTTATGTCCCCAACTGTACAGAGATATGCATGTCTGTCACTCACATAGCTGAAGAATGTGCCTGGACAGGTGTCGTGAACACAATGTTGTATTATTAGCTGTGCCATCAATTTGCTGCCAGTATTACAGTAAATGAAACGTAATTAAAATACTAGACATCAATGGAATGGAAAACAGAATACGAACACAATTAGGTTGCAACAACTCTATGAATGACCAACATTTATACGTAGTAGTATAAGTTTGGTTACAAAATTTTTTTGACAACAGTTCAACTGATTTAAAATTAAACTGCAGTGACACTAATACCAATCAGGTAAATTAGTTAACTCTAAATTCCAGCACTGGATTGAGCAGTGTTTAACGTCTCCACCAACACAGTATAGTCATAAGATCCAACCAACAGTATCAAAGTACTGAAGGAAGGAACGCTACAAAATAAAACCCAGGAAATGCAAACACAAAATACAGCAATAACAATAAACTCATACACATCAGAGGTGCACAGATACGTATCCGCAGACCGATATTTGCAGTTATCAGCAAATTTTCACGGATACGGATATGGCTTTGTAGGATCAAATGGATACGGATAGCATGATGTGGAAGTTAGGCCTATTAATCGCAAGGACAGTCGACCCGAAAACGTCTTTTAAATACTGTAGGCCTGTACAGTAATTTGGCATCCAGATCCAATCTGACACAATAGCATAAACATAATTAAAATCAACAAGCTTCACAAATGCCTGAACAACGTACACCTACTATGAGCAATGTTTTGCAACAAATACACATCTTTTATTAGGGCTGAATTCGAACTGAAATTATGCCTAAATGCTTGACAAATTAAAACAGCTAACCGGGCCTATGATCATGCAAATTATTACAGCACACAGCGCACTGTACAACCAGCTACAGAACTCAGCGGTCAACTGGCTATCGCACTCACAGTAGCCAAGTCTGGCAACGACGCAGACAACCATCTACAGTATCAACTTGTCCTTTGCTTTGCTGACCAAGCCGGTGAACAGTAGCCGGAAAGGCCTATTAATCGCCAAGGACAGTGGACCCGAAAACGTCTTTTAAATACTTTAGGCCTGTACAGTAATTTGGCATATGTTATTGAAAACTGTCAAAACGGATACAGATATCATTTTCCGCGAGCATGCGGATACGGATACGGATAGTTGGTCCATCCCCAAAGAACGCCTCTCCTCGGCACTTATGGAGCATCGACCTGAGCCCTCTCCATTCAAGAATAGGCATACTGGATCTGTCTATGGTGAAGTAGTCAAATGAACTAAATACGTTGCTGACAATGCCAAAATGAGTTTATAAACTGTTTACAGTTCTCTACCAATTACCATCAGCTTGCTTTAAAATTCTAGTTCAGAAATAAATGTGCACGTTCACGGGGACATTACATGCAGTATTAACACTCACTAATCCTTGTCATCGGTGTCTTCATCGGTGTCTGGTTCAACGCTACTACCATCATCAGAACTGTCCTCTGGTGTACTAGCTGCTGATTCGCTACAGTCATCCAGCTGACTGCCATCTCCTGTCGACACGGCTGTGGCTTCATCGTCTGCAGATTCAGCTGTGGTTTCTGCTGTGCCTTCCTGGTTGTTGCTGGTGACCGCGCTACTACCTCGAAGTTTCTGTAAGTACTTCCTGGCGGAAGACCGGTTCTTCGTGTTCTTCAGGAAGGTTGATACAGCAGTTGCAGCATCTTTCTCCGTCACATTCATCACCTTCTGAACAACGACGAGCACAATGTTGTATATAATGGGCATTTTATGCGACATGTTCAGCTTCGAGCTGCCACTTCCTCGACTTCCACAGAAGAACTGCCACAAGGCATAGTCTGCCAGGTGCAGCAGAGCTCCTCTCGCTGTCGTTATCGCTGTCACAGTCTTGAGGCCATCGGGCTTCGGCAAGGACTTTATCAGTGCTGCCTTCAGTGATGAGCGACGGTGTTTGTGTTCTGCGTTGTCTGGTTCGCAGAACACGGAGTCCATGGCAACTAACTGTAAACAAATAACAAAGCAACCAACAAGGTGAGTAACGCACATTAATGTCGATGTAGTCAATTACTGTAAAACTCGAAATTTCTGCATGCTCTTAATGTCGGCGATTAGAGCTATGAAATTATTTTCTCGCCATTAATTTTGGCATTTTTGCTTGCTGCGCTACTAGTAATGCAACACCAGTATTACTTATTGAATACTGAACATTCACAATCCACTACTTTCGTGAATTCATTGAGGTCGTGAAATATACAAAATAAAGGGCACGCCAAAGCTTCAGGTTTTACAGTATATGCAACAGGTTTACAGGTACTTATTTACTTACATGATACTAACTCTCTTACATACTTATTTACTTGCATACTCACTGTTCTATTGCTATCTACTTATTTATTTATATTCGCTGCATAAGAGCAGATGTGAATGTGAAACTGTTATAAATAAGTAGCACGATACAGCATGTTATCTATAGCCAACCCCTGTTCCGGCCAAAATTCTGGGGTTTTCTCTCTGGAGTAGATCAGTGATGTTGGGATCTGCAGAGAGAAGAAAGCCTAGGCTAATCAGCGTGTGGATCACACAACTGAATCAGTCGTTATCATGTAGTTCTAATTTCGAACAGCAGTTCCTATGCAGTCCAGATGTTGGAATGACATTTATTTTGTATGCGTCCTGACAAATACATATGAATGGATGAGCCAGTATGAGACATCCACAGGAATCATCTGATGGTGGCTCATCTTATCCAACCTACACATCATAAAGAATGTTTCAGCTAAGGCCCACATTACTGCAACAAACAAGTAACATCACTGACGTCTTCAGGTGTCGTTTCCACTGGGAATCCCAGAGCATTTATGACATCCTTGGGAGTAGTCAGAGCATTCCTCTTCAGTCGACCAAGCGCAGGTAAAATAGATCGCTGTGGGGATGCAGATGACGAGGTGGCTATGCCCTTCTGTTTCATAACCGCAAGATCATCAGCAACTTCTGTGACAACAGCAGCTACAGCTAGCTGTAGTTCTTGCAGAGTTGAGAGGTGTTCCTGAAAAATACGACACACATCACTGCAGTCAGTCTGAATCCAGTTAAAAAATCACAGGCAACTGCATTAGGGATGGGAGTGCGAAAAATTACGGATTACAGAATTAGTCCGGCATAATAATCCCTGAAATTTCCAGAAAGAAAACAAGTATCCAGTAGATAAGATGTGTTCTGCACTTTAACTCTGCTTCCCAATTATTAGAATTGGTTGGGTCAAATGACGCCTATTTCCTTCAACTTCAAACAAACATGTATGTTGTCATGATATGCCAAACTAATTTAATATAGGCCAGGGCTATATAGGCAAGGCATATGTTCTAAAGATGGTTTTGGTTTTCATTGTATTATAATTATATGACATATACAGATAAGCCTCTTGCCCTATCTCTGGACTGAGTATACAGCATGAATCCTGAAACTTCACTGTCTCGTGATCAACATGTAAAAAGCATATACATGCCAACCCAAACCACTGTAGGCAGGGTGAGCATGAGTAGCAATGTGTCAGCATAACTAGGCTATACACTGCCATTCACGTTTGATGTTCACATAACATTACATAAATGAATCAGTAATGGGTCAAGTAAAAACCCAGGCAGCATGAACTGTAAAACCAGACATTAGTAGAGGCCACAGAATTGAAAGTGATGCCTTCACATTTGCAGCTGTTATTAAAATCACAGCTACTTACTTTTAAGTGAAGAGTCAAAGGACTGGCCACTCGAGGTAAGGCCTCGAGTGGCCAATCCTTTCACTCTTCACTGAAAAGTAAGTACCTGGTAGCTCTGATTATAGGCTTAATACTGTTATGGATCAGAATGCATTTTCCAGTAACCCACCATATACGCTGTTATGTTGCTGTTGATGATGCGAAGTGCATCCATGACACCATCGGAGCTCTTGGAAGCATTCCCGGACTGCTGACTAAGTTGCTGAATGCGGAGTTTCGGTATGGCTGGTTGGATTCTACCTGTTCTTGCGCACAAGTCGATCAGCTTGCGCCTTGCATCACTCATGTTCTCTACCTGTGCCACAGATTCGGATTCAATCGACTGAACGGCAACTGGACTGACGTTGGTCAATACATTTTCCTCAACTGCTGGCTGATAGGAGCTTGACTGCACGGCTGGCTCTACAACTGATAAGGTCACTGTTTCACTGCTGGTTGCTGGAGGAATTATTACAGTCGGCTTTTCTGGAACATCAGTTGCTTCCGGCATCATTTTTGCGGACTTTGAAGACACACTGTTGTCAGCTGCATTGGCGATGTATAGCTTACGTTTGGCAGGTTGAGTCTTCACTGACACACAGCCAGTCTTTGACTGTGAACTTGAGCTGTGGACTACTGACTTTCTGTTCTTGTGTGCTGCGGCCTCCCCAACCAATGCCAGTCGTTCAGCTTCACTTTCTGTAGCAGTCTCACCACAAATCATCAGCAAAGCTTCCTCTGCCTCTGCCAAACTGTCATACACACCTCTCAGTTTTCCTGGCAACTTAACCCATGTTTCTACGTTGGGCTCGGAGCATCTCTTTATCAGAGAGCGGACATTTCTCTCATCTGAGGAGTTGTGTGGTGGCCAGTACGCGTAAGTATTCTGCACATCCAACGGTTCATTCCCACTCTGCAATACTGCTGCCTTGTGTGACCCCACCCAGCTGTATGGTATGCTTAGCAAACTGCCAGTGTCTCTTTCTTGCTTAAAGTCGAAATTTGCAAACCGCTTCTACAACCAATGAGCAAAAATACTAGTAAGTTTGTGTTCAGCATACAAAAGTGTGCCGTACAAAATTCACACAAAAACAGTACGAAACAATGAAGCAAACTAAGATATGCAAGTATAAATGTGCCCCAAATTGTCATGAACAACGTGATTGAGCTTTTGTTCTGCCGCTAACCGGGCGCGGCTCAACGCTGTCCTGAGGCGCTGTCGATGTCTCGGGTACCTGGATAACACTGACGCTGTCTGTGATGACGAATTATTCCAGTCAGCTGGTGATAAGCTGTTTGAGAGAATTGTACACAACCGAGCTCATGTTCTCCAGCCCCTGTCAGTGGACCATCCACCGTCATCTTATGACCACAGACCTCGCACCCATGACAAACTTCTGCTTGTCACAAGTTGGGTTTGTCAGCTTTTTCTTTGAAGAATAAAATGAACGAAGAAATAAATGAGTCAACTGGAACTATGAACAGCTAACTTGGCATCCTCAAAAGATATACACAACATGATTACACCAAACTGCGGTTTTTGGGTGTTAACCAATTCAATAAGAAAGGGATGATACCAGAATGACAGTCGCCATACTGTACTTACATGTTGCTTGCTGAACAACGTCACATTTCTTTTACTTTTCTTTCGCTTTTGTTCACTGTTGGATGAAGTGTGGCTGACCAATGAATGTTTATCTGGACGCCCACCATCTTTGCAGCTGGCCATCTGTAACAACAACCACAGTACAAACACTCAACAGCTAAATAAGTGCAACTGAATGAAGTCAATGAATGCTTACAACAGTTTCAACTTCAAGTTCAACTGTCATATATGTTTCAAGAATAATTAACTGAAGTTTAATTTCTGAAGTCAAAACTCAAATCGTGACGGCATTGGGTACTGGAATTCTAATTTTTTGAAATGGTCACCAAAAGACACAAAATTAATTTTCGTTTTACAGTCATAAACAAAAACTCGGCAAAAATGCTGGTAGGTTTGTTCAGCCATGCACACTTATCACATTAAACACTAAAATATATGCACGACTGACACATTCCTCAGAAATTAAGGTAAGAATGTTAAGAATTGTGAAATTTTGGTATTAATCGGTAATCGGCCAGCGTACCGCAGCCAAGACCTTATCGGTGCATCGCTACTCAGTACCTGGTTAATAATGGCTTGAGCTGGGATCGTGAAGCACTGACATAATGATGGCTCTACTATGGTCCTCATGTACAGCTCCCTCCAAGTCTTTCAGTGGTATAAGTATGCCACGTCTAAAGGTTTGTACTTGCTGGCAGGTAAGGGTCACGAATGTATAATGGTTGGAATTGACGAGATAACATCCAATGAGTCTCGAGTCCACAGGACTTGTGAAGAATGGGGTAGTGTTGGTGTAATGTAATAACTGACAGGTTTCTCTTTCAAGATGTGTCAGCTGGTAACACTTTCCATCCTTCCCTCCCTGGGACATATCCACATATACATTGTTAGGTTCAGTCGTCGTCAAGACTTGGCTAGGTGGAACAAGCTGCCTTTTAGTTTCTACAGACTGCTTCCTCAGAACACCCCTGATGAGGGAAATTATAGGTTTGTGGCTGGAGCGAATAGATCTCTTCAATTCACCCAGTTTGTTCTCAAATACATAAGCACTGACAGTGTCTATAGATCCATACGTAGCGGCAACTTGTGGGAAATGCAGATGGGCATGTACATTTGAAACCATGAATGCACTTCCATATATTCGAAGCGCCTCAGAACAAAACTGTCGTGCAAGAAAATCCTGCAGCTCATGGAATGGTTTGGCCATGTTTTCATCCACCAGAAGAGCACAAAGGACATTATAGATGAGAAGATGCTTGTAATGTGCATCAGTAGCCATCAAGCCTTTAAAAACCACTTTCCCTGTGTACAGAAGTAGTTGTCTGACCTCTGTCATCTTGTAATAAGCAATCTCAGTAGTACTCCGGGCCTTTCTGGTAAAGATGTTTGGAATATATTCCTTAATCTGACAAAGCCTTTTATTAAGAACAGAGATGTTGCGGGCACTCATTTTGCATGGCATAGAGCCATTTGCTGCAGTTTTAGGACCCTGCAAATTCCACAGTAGTATTTTCATCATGCATCCACCACCTTGGTGCATAAAATCGGGAGGAAATGCTTGGATCATGTCAATATCAAGAGCAAGCAGCGGAGAATCATGCGCATCTGGACGATGGTGGCCCGGCTGAGCCTTTTGCCTGAAGCTCTCATTGGTTCGCAAAACCAAATTGGTTGTCTGTGGCCATATCATGCGTCATCCATCATGAAATCCTTCGGTTTCACACTGTCCACAGCCATACCTTGCATTGAAATTCATTGTGTGCTTAATCTGAGCTCTAGCTGGGGCATCGCAAACTGCAGCATTCATTAATACACGAAAGTGTTTACATTCAAATTCAAGGCCTTCTTCCATAAGAAATTTCAGTTCATTCGTGAATTCTCGCAGATAGTCCAAATCCGTTGGCTTACCGACACCAGCAGTAAGTAAGACAACGAAGACATGAATAGGCTTCAGATTGCTGATACAGCACAAAATGGGCCAGGCTGACTGACGTGTGCTTTTAAATAGTGGAAGACCGTCATTGTTCCAGGTGAGCATTAGCACATCGACTGCTTCAAGTACTGGTTTGGGATAGAGTGATAAATAAAACAGCAACTGCTTTTTCAATCCAAAGTAATAGTAATCATGACCAGATACTTGTTTCAGATTAGTCATCTCAACACCACTGTTCATAATTCTGCATAAAGTTCTTTCTGTCTTAGGCAATCTGCCAGATGCAGGTGGGTGTTTATGAAAAACTTCCAGGATTGCATCAATCTGAACTGTGTTCATGTGTGTTCGTTGCACAGCTTCACGCAAATCATCCCACACAGTACCTGGTCCATCATCACTTACAGCAGCACATAGCTGCAAATCCTCGTCACTGTCTGATCCTGAACTGTCTATAGAAGAGCATCCCTGGTTGTAAATGGACATTTCTTCCATGTGATCCAGCAAGGATATTGCTTCCTCATCAGATTCATTGTACTTTCCACCTAACAAAATTTTATCCACAGCTTCACTGATAGGAAATTTGCCTGCATAATATTCTATAGGATCGTCCTCAACCGGAAAGTTATCCGAAGAAAAGTCCACACCAGCAATAAAATCACAAGCAAAATTTTCTGCAGTAGACTCCTTGCTGTCATTTCTTAATTCCTGTAAGATATGACTTTCACCTGGGGCTATGGGTATGCCTGAAGAAGTTTGGTTGTGTTCCTGGTCCGATTCGAAGGACAGCGTAAAGGCGTTACATTGTGATTTGTTGTCTTGCTTTTGCATTCGCTGATGTGCTCTGTATTGTCGTGCTTTTTTAGCTCTGTATCGCTTCCGTTTCGCCTGTCTTTCAGTAAAGTCATTCTGGCTTTCACGATAACGGAAAAGATCAGCATCACTGTCACTGGAAGCCATATCTACCATGAAAATACCACATTACCAGTGAACTGTTAAGTGTGTTTACTCTACTACCCTAGTGCCAAGACCTAAGGGGATGAATTGACTGACCGATTCAACACGAAAGGTTATTAACATTAACACACAACAACAAGAATGAATAACATACAATAAAACAATGGTGACAAAAATAAACCTAAAATGTAACTCCCTACTATCTAATACAAGCAACCAGGCAATTCAATTCATGTTTGATTAATTACCATCCTGGCCCATTCAATACCACCAACTGTTATGGGTTGATGATAATGTTATTGTAAGTGGTGTGAGCGGCAACTTGAATGAGGCCCATTAATAGACTGTTGCGTCTTAATACAAGTAGTGATTATACAGCCAATAGCAGACCTTTGGACCGGTTAGGATTAGATTTAGATTCCCTAGTAGCAATACTCAAGCAAGGTTTTGTGGTTTAACAGTTGGACTTCTGTTATTCGGATTATCGGCCGTATAACACTAACCTAATAAAAATAAGCCCCATACAGCGTTTGACTGAAGTCAACACTGACACCACCAATTGGAATTGTTGTCCATGAATGACACGGCAAGATGCACCCCACTGACAAACTTGCCATCAAACAAGTTTGTTAGCCTGGCAAATGAAAATTTTTAGAGTAGAGCAGCAACTGCAACATAATAATTAATTGAATATTATTCGATCATCAAATAACTGCGGTTTAATTGAAATACTGGAACGCCTGCTTTGTAGAATTTGTGTGTGCATTAGTTTTTTAACGGCATTGATTTTTTCATCACAATTAGCTCTCTAACACGCTAAGTTAGCATGTTTTAAGTTAACGCGTTAAATTTGACAGCTCTAGTTAAATTACAAGATGTAAACGTCGGCCAATGCATTCTTTGGGAAGAGGTGTTATGGCCTACGGTATGGCCTGCTATTGTACACCGTGAGTCAAAAAAAGGAGACACCATACTCTTGTCCATATCTTTGCTAAATATTGACCGATTTTCACAATTCTTTCACCGACGTACTCAGTTGGAAATAGGCAATACAATTATTAATAAAGATCCCACCTCACCTGAGCTGTGTTGCTACACTACCTTGTGAAATGCTAAAAACAGAAAAACTAGCAATAATCTGATGAATCAAGTGTCTTGTTTAACGATAAATCAACAAATTTTCAACAAACTTCACGAAACATATCTAGCTAATGCAGTCGAAACAAATACTCAAAATGTCCTCCTCTAGCTCGAACGCAGGCAGACAGACGTCTGTGCCACTGGTCAACGGCATCGTCAATCACGTTCTGTTGCAGTCCGGCCCAGACTTCAACCAGTCGCTCTCTCAACTCGTTCACTTTTTCTCGTAGACGCGATCTTGCATCACTCCCCAATAATTGTAGTCTACTGGGTTGAGATCTGGGCTATTCAGAGGCAACAGATCAGGTGAGATGAATGCGGGTGTCTCCAAATGCAGCAGCTTGATTGTCTCGCGTGCCCTGTGCACCGGTGCACTGTCAAAGAAGTCGCCAAGACACGTGGTGTATGGCAGGTAACAACTGTTGACTCAGAAGCACCTCACGGTAGTAGCAACCGTTAATTTTCACGCCAGGATCGACGAATATTAAGTGAGTGCATCCCAGATTTGACACGCCGACCGAAACCATCAACGACTGGCAGAAAGTCGCTCGAGTGCACAGAAGGCGTTCTGCTGTGACGTCTCTCTTCTTCATAGCAGCTGGCACGTAGAGACGGTCGTTCTGTGCGTTTTTGGGTGTGGCCACAGTGAACACCTTTTCATCTGTAAACCAGGTGACATCAACATCGCTGTCCGAATAGCGTCGCAGTAACTGAAGATGAATTCTTGCAATTGCACTTCTCAGTTACCGGACGGTATACAATGATTTGCGAACATTAACATTTCACAAGGTAGTGTAGCAACACATCTCAGGTGAGGTGGGATCTTTATTAAATAATTTTATTGCCTGTTTCCAACTGAGTACGTCGGTGAAAGAATTGTGAAAATCGGTCAATATTTAGCAAAGATATGGACAAGAGTATGGTGTCTCCTTTTTTTGACTCACAGTGTAGTTATGCTTCCTGATGTTAACCTTAACCTACTGCGTTGTTAGAAGTAACAGGCATAAATCTTATGCTTATGTTATCATCGATTGTGTCAGCATGTTGTATTTAATTTGCATAACCCATAAGACATGCTGACATATTCTTTTTGACAACACATCACAACACATCTTTAAACTTTATCTGAATGACACTCAAATGCAAACTGTGGACGAGACAGTAATTACTGGTCCACTCTGGTCAGCCTATGACAGGTACGGGCTGCTAATTATGGTCAGTGGTGTTGGTGGAGACTTCAAACTGCCCCGTACGGGACTGCCGGTCGACTCCTCGTAGAGTCAAAATTTGTTTGCCAAAGACAGAACACCCTAAGTTGGTCATGTGACACCGAACGAGGATGAATATCAATTAACTGACCAGTTAAAATTTAGATAGTCTTGGAATATCATAATTCACCTTCAAGTATACCAGCTGAGTACACAGACACTGAAATCAGCAACTATCAGACCTATGTGACCTTGACCTTGACATTTGATTGAATGATACCGTGATACGGCTTAGCGTTGTGTATCACTCATCAACCTCAATCTACCATATTTTATTGAAAGTGGAAAAACTTTTTGGACGACCGATGGACAATGGGACATTAAGGCCGGCTTTATTAGGATCACTCAGAGGAGGTTGACCTAAGAATGAGCATAGTCATTTATCAGTGGCTAATTCATTCAATCACATGGCTTTCAGCCAGTTGACTATGTTATCATCAGCCTTGTGGAGTCTCGTCAGACCATATGCCCGTCGCACATCGTGAAATGAAAAATTAAATGGGGCTTTAGTGGACACAAATCGATGACGTGACTCATCTTCTGCCATTGGCTGCAGTCACAGAGTTCAGATGCTGGTAGACCACAGTTGTACAAGTCAGCACAACATGGGACATGTTTGGAAACGGTTCAGCAGTGTCCACGATTAGCACGGCAGGTCAAAGCCAGGTTGCTGGATGAAAGGGTCGTATACTAGATGCTGATTGACCACAGAAGCCGACAAGCAGTCTTCTTCCCGCTGTGTTGTTATGCTGATGAGTGCTGCTTCTGCCCAAATGGGGCGACGAGATGTGAGTAGTTGCTCAGTGATGGTTTACAGTATCAGCATATATGGACACGTGCAGGCGGTTCTGTACAGTGTTGAGAATATTGTCAGTGGCCACTTTCCGACAAAGGCATAGGAGAACGATGTTCGCCAATACAAGCAACCAAGGAATCTGAGTGCATGGCACACACCTGAGATATAAGTTGAATGGCAGTGTAGATAAATACTGATCCGTCTGCTATCTATTAGTATCTGGGACAACCGAATAAGCAGCAATTGACCAAGATGCAAAAGACCATTGCAATAAGCTGCTTATTTAGTTGAGTCCCACATACTAATAGGCCTAGATAACGCTTTGGCCGCTGGAGCAGTGCTGTGGAGTGCTACTGCTTTGCACACTCCACAACACTGCTCCGGCATCCGGAGCAGCTGGAGCAGTATTTATCTACACCGGTTGAATGGTGTTGATAAGTAGACTGTCGATGTATGCCGTGGTTACTTGAATACATATTCCTGTAGTGTCGTCGGTGTAGTATAAGAAGTAGGCCACCGACAATGGAATTGCACTCAGTGCAGTGGTCGGTTAGACTGTCAGCCACAGCGCATGAGTATTAGGCTATGTGGAATGTGGTAAACGAATGCTTAATACCTAACCTAGCTAGTTAAGTTTTATGGGTGCTAAGGTATTCTTAATGTGGATTTAAATGCTAGCATTTGTTACGATTGTTGTGATATTGAGTTTAACCCCCACATTCACTAGCGCTAAATTTATGCTAAAATTAGCCAAATTTAGCCTAAATTTGGCTAATCTTAGCCTAAATTTAGCCCTAGTGAACGCAAGGCAGTTCTTTACTTTTGTACCTAGTTTTGTAATGGGGTAATGTCCCTAGTTTAAATTAATAAAAAAGAAAGGTAAATAAAATAGGTGCTCCTGGAGAATTTCACCACCCCAGTTTAGGATTAGGATTAGGGTTAGGTTAGAGTTAGCCCGTCATCATCAAGTATCGAGTAAGTAAGTATTAGGGTTAGGGATAGGGACAGGGTTAGGGACCGGGGTGGTGAAATTCTCCGGGAGCGCCAATAAAATATATATAAAAGTAAAAAACAAAGTTTAGTTATCACGCACAGTATAGCGCCCAAGAATCATCACTCAAATCCTAAATCTTGACTTAACCTTTATCAGTAACCCTATAATCAACTTAGTCGTTGTCATTTCGCAGTATTCCGTATTTTACCTCTGCCCTCTGCCGTGTACTAGCCGGCCGACAGTTAAGTGGAATAGTACGCGTACGCGGCCTAGCCGAACGACTGTCGGTTGGGGATAGACTTCGTACAAAGTAAGCCAACAACAGTCTCTATGTGATGACAATTCGGATTTCTGACTTAAAAGCACCTTTATTCGCTTATTTCATCAATAAGAACAAGAAACAGTCTATTACAAAACAGTACACACTACACACTATTCACGCCACGCCGCCATAACGCACTCACAACAGTCGAGCCGTGTGATTGGCCACAGAATCACACGTGACCGGCTGCAATTGACAGGCTCGCGAACAACGAGGTCATGGTCGCGAACGTGAACCCAGCATGAACCTCCGGTCAGAAAGCGAACCAGCATTCTGTGTGACGCATATTCATAATTTCTCTATACTGTGCCGTTTACTCTGAGTGTATTCATACTGAACTGAACGAGAGGTTCACGGAAGGCTCGCGAACTTCGCAAACGTCACATGGACGTGCAACGGACGTCCGCAGAAGCTCGCGATCCTCAATTCCTGGGGGGGGGGGGAGTCAAAGCTGCGCTTGCTTTTATCACTGCTATATTCAATAGAGCGCTGGGCTGTAGCTAGGCTGATTGAGCTGGCAATGCCTGTTTATGACTCACTGGTGTTTACAGATTGCAACTAGAAAAGCAAGAAATATTTTAGATTGTACCAATCTAATGTATACTCCTCGCGCATTGTTTTCTCCCACAAACCTCACTTAGAACAAACACGAGATGGATCGGATGACCCCTTGCAGAGATATGGCCGTTGGAAATTGTCAAGATGGCTGCTGGCGGCCATCTTCAATTTGGCCCACCTGAGAGTAGCGCCGTTCGATCAGGTGTTACTTTGTG
>Ga0056121_1000284_pt1 | contig 14644 bp, 15 predicted proteins | sample WorMetHEROISLAND_FD_83872 | JGI IMG/M metagenome (GOLD analysis project Ga0056121, IMG submission 83872) | Marine gutless worms symbiont microbial communities from Max Planck institute for Marine Microbiology, Germany - Olavius sp. 1 HERON ISLAND ...
CGCGGCCCTGGGCGTCGACCAGGGCGGCGCCGAAGTCCTCGGACTCGCGGATGATCGAGGAGTAGGACATGCGCATCAGCTTGTAGCCCATCTCCACGGCGATGTTCTCCAGGGCGCCCTGGATCACGCTGGCGGTGACATGGTCCACGCCGGGGGCGTTGCGCGCGCCCGCGGCGCCGTTGCCGTCCTTGCCGTTGCCGCTCATCTCATACTCCCGTCTCGATGATCAGGTTGCCGCCGGCCTCGGCCGTTGCCGTGGCGCCGGGCGGGATTATGGTGGTGGTGTCTTTCTGCACGACGATCGCCGGGCCCGCCAGCGCCGCGCCGACCGGCAGGCGTTCGCGGGCGTAGAGCGGCGTCGCCAGGGCCTTCAGCTCGCCGTCGACGCGGAAGGTGCAGTCGCGTTCCTCGAGCCGCGCGTCGGCCAACGCGCCGCCGGTGGCGATCTCCTCGGTGGCGATCTTCGGCATTTCGCCGATCCCGGTGACGCGGATGTTGACGATCTCGATCGGGCTGTCCTCGAAAACGTGGCCGTACTCGGTGCGGTGGATGTCCTGGAAGGCGGCCCAGACGTCGTCGAGGCTGGCCTCGGTGACCTCGCCGTCGGCGAACGGCACGCGCAGCTCGTAGCCCTGGCCGACGTAGCGCAGATCGCCCGAGCGGCTGTAGCCGACCGCGTCGGCGGCCAGGCCGTCGGCCGCGTATTGCGCCGCGAGCTGTTCCCGCATGGCCTCGAAATCGCGGGTCAGCCGGGCGGCGTCGACCTGGCCGCTGGTCTGGAACTCGGTGCGGATGGCATCGTACTTCAGGTCCGTGGTCAGCAGGCCGACGGCCGAGGTGATGCCGGGATAGGGCGGCACGATGACCTGCGGGATGCCCAGGTCGCGGGCGACCGCGACGCCGTGCAGCGGTCCGGCCCCGCCGAACGCGACCAGGGCGAACTCGCGCGGGTCGTGCCCCTTCTGCACCGTGCGCGAGCGGATCGCGTTGGCCATGTTGGCGTTGACGATGGTGAGCACGCCCTCCGCCGCTTCCGCCGGACTGAGGCCGAGCTCGCCGGCCAGCTTGTCGATCACCCGCGTGGCCGCCGCCGCGTCCAGGTCCATCTCGCCGCCCAGGAAGTTGCCGGGCTGCAGGCGGCCGAGCACCACGTTGGCGTCGGTCACGGTCGGCTGCTCGCCGCCGCGGCCGTAGGCGGCCGGGCCGGGCTGGGCGCCGGCGCTTTGCGGGCCGACGCGGAAGGCGCCGCCGGCGTCGACATGGGCGATCGAGCCGCCGCCGGCGCCGATGGTGTGGATGTCGATCATCGGCGCCATCACCGGGTAGCCGCCGATCCAGGTGTCGCGCGCCGTCGCTTCGGCGAAGCGGCCGTCGACGATCAGGCCGATGTCGGCCGAGGTGCCGCCGACGTCGAAGGTGATCAGGTTGTCGCGGGCCGAGGCGGCGCCGCTGATCGCCCCGCCCAGCACACCGGCGGCCGGGCCCGACAGCAGGGTCAGCACCGGCCGTTCGGAGACCATGGCCGCGGTGGCGACGCCGCCGTTGGAGCCCATCACGTGCAGGTCGGCGCCGAAACCCTGGGCCGAGATCGCCGCCTCCAGGTCGTGCACGTAGGTGCGCACCTTGGGGCCGATGAAGGCGTTCATCGCCGCGGTGGTGAAGCGCTCGAATTCGCGGAACTGCGGCGACACCGCCGACGAGGTGGAAACGAAGCAGTCCGGGTATTCCTCCAGGATGATCGCCTTGGCCCGGTCCTCGTGCGCCGGGTTGAGGTAGGAGAACAGGAAGCAGACGGCGATCGCCTCGACCCCGGCGTCTTTCAGGCTGCGGGCCGCGGCGCGCACGCCGTCCTCGTCCAGGGGCGTGAGCTCCCGGCCATCCGGCGGCGCCAGCCGCTCGGCCACGGTGGCGCGGTGGCGCCGGCGCACCAGCGGGCGGTCCTGCCACGGCACTTCCTGCATGATCGAGTAGTGTTGCGGGCGCTGGTGGCGGCCGATATGGACGATGTCGCGGTAGCCCTCGGTGGTGACCATGCCGGTGCTGGCGCCGTCGTACTCCAGCACCGCGTTGGTGGCGATGGTGGTGCCGTGCAGGACGTGGCGCACGTCGGCGCGGTCGATGCCGACCCGCTCGCAGATCTCGCACAGGCCCTGGATCACCCCGCGCGAAGGATCGTCCGGCGTGGTCGGTACCTTGTGGATGGCCGTGTCCTGGCTTTCGGTGTCGGTCACCACCACGTCGGTGAAGGTGCCGCCGACGTCGACGCCGATCAGTATCATCGTCTTACCCCAACGCTACCTGCCCATTCTGCCCAGCCACCTAGCTTGGTGGCTGGGCGGCGTCCAATTGTGCTGGCCGCCCCCGGACCCCGGATCTCCGCTTCGCTGCGTCCGGGGTGACGACTTAATAGGAGGTCACACTCGACCCACTCTTCGTCGTCCCCGCGAACGCGGGGACCCAGGGCGACATGCTTCGGTGCTTCCGCGCCAGTCCCAGGTTTTCGGCTACAACAGACCTGAAACGCCGGCGAAAGCCGGCGTCCACTGGTGCAGCTGCTGCCTTTGATCTTTGCCATTTCCTATTCCGGCGGCGGCACGACGCCGGCGGTGCCGGTGATCAGGCCGTACTGGTCCGGCTGGCGGTGCTCGGCGAAGTTGAACACCGTGTTCTTGTAGTGATTGCAGGCATCCAGGTCGCAGTCGGCGACGATCAGCTCGTCGTCGAGGGTGCGCGCCTGGGCGACGATCTCGCCGGTCGGGGCGATGATGCAGCTGCCGCCCAGCATGTCGCAGCCTTCCTCGCGGCCGGCCTTGGCGACGCCGATCACCCAGGTGGCGTTCTGGTAGGCGCCGGCCTGCATGGAGAGGTTGTTGTGAAAGCCGGCGAGGTGGGTCGGCTCGAAGCCCCAGGGCGGCTCGACCGACGGGGTGTTGTAGCCCAGCACCACCATCTCGACCCCCTGCAGGCCCATCATCCGGTAGGTTTCCGGCCAGCGGCGGTCGTTGCAGATGCACATGCCCATGATGCCGTTCATGGTGCGGAAGACCGGAAAACCCAGGTTGCCGACGTCGAAGTAGGCCTTCTCGAGGTGCTGCCAGCGCCGCTCGGGCAAGTGCTCGGCATGGCCCGGAAGGTGCACTTTGCGGTACTTGCCGACGATCTGCCCGTCGCGGTCGACCAGGACGGCGGTGTTGTAGCGCCGCGTTTCGCCCTCTTCTTGGCTGAGTTCGGCGTAGCCCAGGTAGAAGCCCATGGCGTAGTCGGCGGCGCGGTCGAACAGCGCCTGCGTGTCCGGGCCCGGCATCTCGGCCTCGAAGAACCGGTCGATCTCGGCCTGCTCTTCGAAGTGCCAGCGCGGGAAGAAGGTGGTCAGCGCCAGTTCGGGAAAGACGATGAAATCGCAGCCCTTTTCGTGCGCCTGCTCCATAAGCGCCAGCAGCCGCTGCACCACCTCGGTGCGGCTCTCCTCGAGGCCGATCGGCCCCAGTTGCGCGGCGCCGACGGTGATCACCCGGTTCGATCGGTTCATCGCGATATCCCACTGGCTCGGGCGGATGGACGGGGATGATGGCAGGCTTTGCCGTCGCTTGGAAAGCCCCGGCGCGGCCGGTTTGACGCTGTCCGGCCGGCGTGGTGAGATTTGCCGCCCGGGCAGCCCAGGGAGGCCGCGCATGCTCACCGACGACCAGGTCGCGCAGTACCACGAGGACGGCTACGTCCGTCCCGACTATCGGCTGAGCGAGGAGACCCTGGCCGACGTCCGTGCGGCGCACGATCGGCTGATCGCCCGCCATCCCGAGTTCCGCAACTACTGCCCCAACCTGCTGGCCTGGGACCTGAGCTTCCTCAACGTCGCCCGCGATCGGGAGATCGTCGACATGGTGACGCAGCTGATCGGCCCCGACGTCGCCTTGTGGAACTCGAGCTTCTTTGCCAAGCCGGCGCTGGACGGGCAGAAGACCCCCTGGCACCAGGACGGCGAGTACTGGCCGATCCGGCCGCTGGCGACCTGCACGGCGTGGATCGCCATCGACGCCTCGACGCCGGAGAACGGCTGTCTCAGGGTGATCCGCGGCTCGCACAAGGATCAGCGGCTGCGCCCGCACCGGACCAATCCGGACCGCAACCTGACCCTGAACCAGGAGCTCCTGCCCGAGGAGTACGACGAGGCCGACGCCGTCGACATCGTCCTGGAAGCCGGGCAGATGTCGCTGCACGACGTGTTCCTGCTGCACGGCTCGGAGGCCAACCACTCTGCCAATCCGCGCCGTGGCATGACGCTGCGCTTCATGCCGACCACCTCGGTGTTCGACCGGGCGCTGGCGACGCAGCAGGCGCGGGAGAAGGAGCTGCTGATCGATCACGCCGACCGCACCCTGTTCCTGATGCGCGGCCAGGATCGGTCAGGGCAGAACGACTTCACGATGCGGCGCTAGGAAAGGCGCACCGATGTCCGAGATCGAGTACTTCTATTCCGCCCACTCCGCCTTTGCCTACCTCGGCTCTGCGCGGTTCATGGCGCTTGCCGCCGCGGCCGGGCGGACCATTGCCCACAGGCCCTGCGACCTGCGCCGGGTGGTGGCGGAATCCGGCTCCGTGCCGTTCGGCAAGCGCACCCCGGCGCACGTGGCCTATTTCTTCGGCCGCGAGATCGACCGCTGGGCCGAACTGCGCAACGCCCCGGTGATGGACGGCATCCCGACCTACCACCACCACGACATGACCCTGTGCAACTGCGTCCTGATCGCCGGCCTGCACGCCGGCATCAACATCGACCGCCTGGCGCACGCCATGCTCGAGGAGCACTGGCGCCACGACGCCGACCTGGCCGACCAGCCGACGCTGGTGCGGATCATCTCCAGCGTCGACATCGTCGCCGGGCCGCTGTTGACGGCGGCCGACAGCGCACCGGTGCTGGACGCCTACGAAGCCAACACCAAGGAAGCGATCAGGCGTTCGGTGTTCGGCTCGCCGACCTACTTCGTCGACGGCGACATGTTCTATGGCCAGGACCGGCTGGAGATGGTCGAGCGGGCACTTGAGCGGCCGTTCGCCGGGACCTGGCCGCCGGAATAGGCGCGCAGACGGGCGGGTCTGAGACCCGTCCCTACAGATCGCACAACAGTTGCTAGGGGCAGGTCTCAGACCCGCCCGCTTTCGTCACGCCGCCAGCGGTTCGCCCTCGACGGTGATGCGGTGCAGCAAGCGGCGGTCGCCCTGGTAGTCGTTAACGGCGTAGTGCCAGGTCGCCCGGTTGTCCCAGAACGCCACCGACCCGGGATGCCACTGGAAGCGGTAGGTGTGCTCGGGCCGTACCGCCTGGGCATAGAGGTACTGCAGCAGCGGGGCGCTGTCCTGCGCGCTCCAGCCGTCGAAGCGCAGGGTGAAGCCGGGATTGACGTAGAGCGCGCGGCGGCCGCTGATCGGATGCCGGATCACCACCGGGTGCACCGCGTCCTGGGTTGCGGCGTCCGGGTTGCCGAGGCGGCCGGCCAGGTCGGAACCCTGGGTGCGGTAGCGGGAGTCGGCGCCGAAGGCATGGCGGCTGGAGTGCACCGCCTGCAGCCCGTCCAGGGTTTCCTTCAAGCCGTCGGACAGGTTCTCGTAGGCCAGGTACATGTTGGCGAACAGGGTGTCGCCGCCGCTGTCCGGCAGTTCCCGCGCGACCAGGATCGACCCCATGGCCGGTTCCAGATCGTAGGAATGATCGGTGTGCCAGCCGCCACCGATGTTCTCCTTCTGCGCCGGTTCCTTGCGCACTTCGGCGATCATCGGATAGCCGTCGACATGGGCGAAGAAGCGGTTGACGTTGATGGCGCCAAAGCGCTCGGCCAGGGCGATGTGGCTCTCGGGCGAGAGATCCTGTCCACGGAAGAACAGCACGCCGTTGTCGCCCAGCGCCTGGCGCAGCAGGCCGGCGACGTTGTCGGATACGTCGCGGGCCAGATCGATGCCCTCGACGAGGGCACCGACGCCGCCGCCGCTGGGCCGGATCGTCAGGTTGTCCTGGCTCATGGTCCGGTTTCCCCTCTTGCGCCGCTGTCTTTGCAGCGGACGTGACCGCCACAGACTAGCAGTGGCGGCGGGAACCGGACAATTCGCTTCGGGTCGAAGCGATCAGAAACCGCTGCAGTCGCTGTACCAGAAGTGCTGCAGCCAGCCGCTGCCGTCGCGCTTGGCATCCGTCAACGCATCGGCCAGCGGCGTCTCGCCGTGGCGTCGTGCGCCGGCCTGCTTGTCTGCCGGCATCGCGGTCTGCAGCAGACCCCAGGCCGGCCGGGCCGGCTTCGCGTAATAGACGACGTTGTGCGCCGGTCCCTTGAGATCGGCGAGAGAGTTGAGCTTGCCGCAGGTGCTGTCGGCCCGCGCCTCGTGCAGCATCAGCAGCAGCGCCAGCGGCAGCGACAGCAGCAGCCAGAACCATTGCCAGCGATAATGACGACGGCTGACGGCCTTCGCTCTCGAACGCGTCATTCCTGTCTCCGTGAAACGGTGTCTGGATCGGCCGGCATCATAGACACACCCGCGCCGCGGGGGCGAGTCCTGTTTTTCGCAATCGTTGTTAACTTTTGCAGTAAATCCAAGAAGTTAACGCCACACGGCCGGCCCGGCCGGGTCACACGCCGACGCTGCCATAGGCCCCGACGCCGACGAAAAAGCCATCCTTGGCAATGACATAGCTGGACTTGGCCATGAACTTGCCGGAACACGGGTTGTACCATTCGTATTCGACCCAACCGGCCCCGTCGCGCCGCGCCTGGGCCATGGCTTCGGCCAGGAATGGCCGGCCTTTGGTGTCGCGGGCATCCAGGATGTTGGAGCCGATCAGCTCCGGAAAACCGCCGTTGACCCACAGCAGCCCGGCCCCGTCGAGCACGAAGACATAGAGGTCGTGGCGCATGAAGCCGGCGCCGGGATTGAGGAAGTCCCGGAACGCGCGCTCGGCGCCGACGGCGCCAAGATGGTCGGCAGCCTGCTCGGCCAGCTCCTGGGCCTCCTGCAGCGTGCCCATGCGTCCGCAGGTGGCCGATCTCTGCGTCTGGCCCGGTCCGGGCAACGCCAGCGAGAACAGCAGGCCGGCGAGCAACATCGCAACGAGCCGGGACCCGGGCGGGCCGATCCGGCTGCGGCGCGATGTGGCGACAGGCATGGGCCGATGGTAGCGCTGATCCCGCGGCGACGCGACCCAGCGCGTCTGGACGACGGCGATGCGGACCGGCACCATGCGTCGATGACACGTGCCATCATCCTCGACTGCGATCCGGGCCAGGACGACGCTTTGGCGATCCTTCTGGCCCTGGCCTCCGGCGAAGAGCTGGACCTGCTCGCGATCACCACGGTGGCCGGCAACGTGCCGCTGCCGCTGACCCAGGCCAACGCCCGCAAGATCTGCACCCTGGCGGGCCGTGCCGACATGCCGGTCTATGCCGGCTGCGCCCGGCCGATCCTGCGACCGCTGGTGACGGCCGAGTACGTGCATGGCGAGACCGGCCTCGACGGTGCCGAGCTGCCGGAACCCGGCATGGCGCTGCAGCCGCAGCACGCGGTCGATTTCATCGTCGACACCCTGCTGGAACGGCCGGCCGGCACGGTGACGCTGTGCCCGGTTGGGCCGTTGACCAACATCGCCCTGGCCATGATCAAGGCACCGGAGATCATTCCGCGCATTGCCGAGATCGTGCTGATGGGCGGGGCGATGAGCCACGGCAACACCACGCCGGCGGCGGAGTTCAATATCTACGTCGACCCGCATGCCGCCCGGGTAGTGTTCGAAGCCGGGGTGAAGCTGACCATGCTCGGGCTCGACGTCACCCACCAAGCCCTGGTCACCGAGCCGCGCCTGGCGGCGATTGCCGCCCTCGACAGCGCCGTCAGCCGGGCCGTGGTCGGACTGCTCGACTTCTTCAACCGCTACGACCGCGAACGCTACGGCATCCCCGGCGCGCCGCTGCACGATCCGTGCGTGATCGCCTACCTGCTCCGGCCCGACCTGTTCTCCGGGCGCGACTGCCACGTCGCGGTGGAAACCGAGAGCGAGCTGACCATGGGGGCCACCATGGTCGACTGGTGGGGCGCGCACGGTCACCAGGCGACCGCGCGGGTGATCGACGGCATCGACGCCGACGGTTTCTTCGCCCTGTTGACCGAACGGCTGGCCCGGCTCTGAGCGCCGGCTCGGGTTGCCGGCAGACAGTACATGCCGCCGGCCGACGTGCTAAGGTCCACCGGATTGCGCCGATAGGTTGTTGCCTGATGAATGAAGCTGAATGGCTCGTCGTCGACCCCGAGCGTCGTCTGAAGGCGCCGGCGCTGGTGGAATTGCTCCACCTCTGGCAAGTTGCCTGCGGCGACCGGCAGATGCCGGCGCGTTCCGACTTCAGCCCGGCGATGCTGCGCGAGCATCTCGGGTGGATCGTCCTGGTCGAAGTCGAGCCGACGCCGCAGCGCTTCCGCTATCGTCTTGTCGGCGCCGAGCTTACGGATCGGATCGGCCGCGATTCCAGCGGCCAGTATCTGGACGAGCTATACGGCGACGACGTCTACGGCACCGCCGTTTCCGGTTACCGGGCGGCGATCGCCGCACGCCAACCGGTCCGCGCGCACGGCCGGTTCCTGCAGGCCGAGAAGGGCCACCTGCGGTTCGAGTCGCTCGACATGCCGCTGTCGAATGACGGGCGTACGGTCAGCATGATCATGTCCCGCGACGTCATTCTTCGATCGTGACGCGATGGGATAGACAGTCGAGGGCGTCGCATGGCGGACGATGACTGGCTGACGGTCGACCCGGATCTGTCTCTCCAAGCGCCCGAGCTGAACGACATGCTGCGGCTCTGGCAGACCAAGGCCGGCGCGCGTCGCATGCCAGCGCGCCGGGACCTGACGCCGCAGGACCTTCGCGGCCATCTGGGCTGGATCGTTCTGCTCGACGTCGAACCGGCGCCGCTGCGATTTCGCTACCGCCTGATCGGCACCGAGATCACCCAACGCGTCGGGCGGGATGCAACCGGCCGCTATCTCGACGAACTGTACGCACCGGGCGTGTACGAGAAAGCCATATCGGCCTTTCGCATCGTCATCGGCCAGTGTTATCCGGTCAGGGCCCACGGCCGGCTCAGGCATGCCGAGAAGGGGCATGTACCCTTCGAGGCGCTCGACATGCCGCTGTCGGACGACGGCGAGACGGTCACCATGATCATGACCCGGGGGAGCTTCTAGCCGCCGCCCTGCCAGGCCGGGTCGAGGAAGCTCTGTACCTCCAGCAGGTAGCCGTTGGGGTCGCGCAGGAAGAAGCAATAGACGTTGAAGTCGTCATGTCGCTCCGGCGGCCCTTCGGGCTCGGCGCCGTTGGCGATCAGTCGCCGGTGCCAGGTATCGACGCCGGCGGTATCCGGGCAGACGAAGGTGACCACCACCCCGCGCGGCTCGACCTGCCGCCCCGGGCGGGCCTGGCACACGCCGAGGAAGGCGTCGCCGGCGACCTGGAAGATGCGGCACAGGCCCTGGTCGTGCACCAGCGGCAGGCCGACGACGTCGGTGTAGAAACCGGCGGTGCCGGCCAGGTCGTCCGTGTAGACCCAGGTGACCTGCTGGCCGAATGGCGTGTTCGCGCTCATCGACCGCCCTCAGCCCAGCGCCGCCAGGTCGTCGAGAGTCTTTTGCGGCTCGGGCCGGTAGCGGTAGTCGGGGTCGATGTCCGCGGCGCGGACGATGCCGTCGGGGTCGACCACCAGCCGCGCCGGCATCGGCATGGTCCAGCTGTCCTCGCCATTGTGCACCGGCAGGTCGATGTTCATGGCGAGATACTCTTGGCGCAGGTCGTCGGGAAAGGCGAAGCGCAGCCCGAGCTCGGCCGCGTAGGCATTGCCCGGATCCGACAGCAGGTCGAAGCCGAGATCGTGCTTCTCCACCATGGTGCGGCTGTGCTCCGCCAGTTGCGGGGTCAGCGCGACCATCGTCGCGTTGTGTGAGCGGATGGCGTCCATCACTGCCTGCAAAGCATACAGCTCTGCATTGCAGTAGGGTCACCAGCTGCCGCGGAACACCGTCATGACCAGCGGCCCGCGGGCCAGCAGGTCGTCGGAGCGGATCTCCTCGCCGTGGCTGTTCGCCAGGGCGAAGGCGGGCAGCCGGTCGCCGACGCCGATCGCTTGCTCGACCGCGCCGGCATCGCGCAGCGCCTGGGTGGCGGCCTGCATGATCGCCGCCCGTTCGGGCGGGATGCGCTTCGCCGCGCCATCGCGGATCCGCGCCAGTCTGTCACCTAGCATGTTGTCCACTCTCTCCTGTCGGTTCGCCGGCGGCTATTCCGCCGCCTGGCGCATGGGGTTGCGGGGGTCGTTGCTCCACGGCACGTAGGGCTTGCCGTTGTCGACGGCGACCATGGTGATGCAGCCGGTGACCGGGCAGACGTGCTGGCAGAGGTTGCAGCCGACGCACTCGGCGTCGATCACCTCGTAGAGGCGGGCGCCGTTGCCGCCGGTGCTGATCGCCTGGTGCGAGGTGTCCTCGCAGGCGATGTGACACAGGCCGCACTTGATGCAGAGCTCCTGGTCGATCCGCGCCACGGTCTCGTAGTTCATGTTCAGATCCTGCCAGTCGACCACGTTGGCCACGGCGGCGCCGCGGAAGTCCTCCAGCGTCCGGTAGCCCTTCTCGTCCATCCAGTTGGCGAGACCGTCGGTCATCTCGCTGACGATCTTGAAGCCGTAGTGCATCGCCGCCGTGCAGACCTGCACGGAGCCGCAGCCCAGCGTGAGGAACTCCGCCGCGTCGCGCCAGTTCTCGATGCCGCCGATGCCCGATTGCGGCAGTCCGGCGCATTCGCGATCGCGGGCGATCTCCGACACCTTGTGCAGGGCGATCGGCTTCACCGCCGGGCCGCAGTAGCCGCCCTGGGTGCCCTTGCCGTCGACCGTCGGCGTCGGCGCCATCAGGTCGAGGTCGATGGAGACGATCGAGTTCACGGTGTTGATCAGCGACACCGCGTCGGCACCGCCCTTCTTGGCGGCCCGCGCCGGCGCCAGGATGTTGGTGATGTTCGGTGTCAGCTTGACGAACACCGGCATCGCCGTGTGCGCCTTGCACCAGCGGGTGACCATCTCCACGTAGTCCGGCACCTGGCCCACCGCCGAGCCCATGCCGCGCTCGCTCATGCCATGCGGGCAGCCGAAATTGAGCTCGACCCCGTCGGCGTTGGTGTCCTCGACCCGGGCCAGGATGTCTTTCCAGTTGGCCTCTTCGCAGGGCACCATCAGCGAGACCAGCAGCGCCCGGTCCGGCCAGTCGCGCTTGACCTCCTTGATCTCCCGCAGGTTGACCTCGAGCGGCCGGTCGGTGATCAGCTCGATGTTGTTGAAGCCGGCGACCCGCTGGCCGTTGTAGCTCACCGCACCGTAGCGCGAGGAGACGTTGACGATGGGCGGGTCCTCGCCCAGCGTCTTCCACACCGCCCCGCCCCAGCCGGCCTGGAAGGCACGCTCGACGTTGTACTTCTTGTCGGTCGGCGGTGCCGAAGCCAGCCAGAACGGGTTGGGCGAACGGACACCGGCAATCTCGCAACGAAGATCGGCCATGCTCAGCTCCCTGCTTGTCCGCCGCGCAGGGTCCGGTCGATCGCCTCGGCGGCGACCTTGCCGTCCTGCACGGCCTGTACCGTGAGATCGGTGCCGGCGACGCAGTCGCCGCCGGCCCAGACATCGGCCAGCGACGTGCGCATGTCGGCATCGACGACGATGCGTCCGTCGGCGATCGCCGGCGCCTCGCTGGCGGCCAGCGTTGCCGCATCGAAGGCCTGGCCGATCGCCTTGAACAGCGTGTCGCAGGCCAGGCTCAGGGTCTCGCCGGTGCCGGCGAGGCGGCCCGCGTCGTCGAGCTGCGTGTATTCGAAGACGGCGTTGCGCACCCAGCCGTTCTCGCCTTCCAGGCGCACAGGCTGCGCCCAGTGCTTGATCTTCACGCCGTTGACCTGGGCGAATTCCTGCTCGTGCGGCGTCGCCCCCATCTGTGCCGGGCCGCGCCGGTAGACCAGCGTGACGTCCTCGGCGCCCAGCCGCCTGGACTGCACGGCAATGTCGATGGCGGTGTTGCCGCCGCCGATCACCACCACCCGGCGTCCCACTTCGAGGGCGGCGAGGTCCGTGGCCTGGCGCAACTCGGCGATGTAGTCGACGGCGTTGTGCACGCCGGCCAGGTCCTCGCCATCGGCCTGCAGGGCCCGCACGCCACCCTGGCCGAGGCCGAGGAAGACGGCGTCATGGTCGGCACGCAGGCCGGCGAGGCTGAGCTCGCGACCCAGGGCCTGGCCGCTGCGGATCTCGATACCGCCGATGGCGAGGATGAAATCGACCTCCGCCTGGGCGAAGCCGTCCGGCACCTTGTAGGCGGCGATGCCGTACTCGTTCAGGCCGCCTGCCTTGTCGCGGGCCTCGTACACCGTGACCCGATGCCCGGCCATGGCCAGGCGATGGGCGCAGGCCAGGCCCGCCGGTCCGGCGCCGACCACGGCGACGTGCCGGCCGCTGTCGGCCCCCCTGGAGAACGGATGGTCCGTCCGCGTCATCAGGTGGTCGGTGGCATGGCGTTGCAGCAGGCCGATCGCCACCGGCTTGTTCTCCTGGGCCGTGCGCACGCAGGCTTCCTCGCACAGTACCTCGGTCGGGCAGACGCGGGCGCAGGCGCCGCCGAAGATGTTCTCCTCGAGGATCGTCGTCGCCGCACCCTTGAGGTTGCCGGTGCTGATCTTGCGGATGAAGGTGGGGATGTCGATGCCGGTCGGGCAGGCGGAGATGCACGGGGCGTCGTAGCAGTAGTGGCAGCGGCTGGCTTCGACGAGGGCGGCCGGCGGATCGAGCGGCGGGTGTACGTCGGCGAAGTTGCTGGCGTAGTCCGCCGGCGGCAAGCGCCCGGCGGCGACATCCGGATCCTGCGACATCTCTCTGCCTTCCATACTGCGGCATTAAAGCGGGATTGAACGATGCCCGGCGGGGCAGTGCAAGAGGCCGCCCGGTGGCGGTGCCATGCCTCGACAGGCGCCCTGAACCGGCGTAGACCTTGAACCCAGAGCTCGAAGCAGCCGGTGTCGGTAGGAGGACAGCCATGCATGATCTGGTAATCCGTAGCGCGACCGTGATCGATGGCAGCGGCGGCGCGGCACAGACCGCCGATGTCGCCGTCGACGCCGGCAAGATCAGCGCCGTGGGTGGCGAGATCGGCCCGGGCGAACGCGAGATCGCCGCCGATGGCCTGCTGCTGACCCCCGGCTGGGTCGATATTCACACCCACTATGACGGCCAGGCGACCTGGGATCCCTACCTGACGCCGTCCTCCTGGCACGGCGTGACCACCGCCGTGTTCGGCAACTGCAGCGTCGGCTTCGCACCGGTGCATCCGGGCCAGGAACGCTACCTGATCAACCTCATGGAAGGGGTCGAGGACATCCCCGAGACGGTGCTGGCGGAAGGCATCGACTTCCGCTGGGAGAGCTTTGCGGACTATCTCGACGTGCTCGAGCAGATGCCGCGGATCATGGACATCGGCGCGCAGGTGCCGCATGCGGCGCTGCGCTTCTATGTCATGGGCGAGCGCGGGGCCGATCATGCCGCCGTGCCCAGCGAGGAAGAGATCGCCCGCATGGGCGTGCTGCTGGAAGAGGCGCTGGCGGCCGGCGCGCTCGGCTTCACCACCTCCAGGACGACCAAGCACCGGGCCGCCGACGGCCGCCTGACACCCGGCCTGTCGGCCGGCGAGCCGGAGCTGGCGGGACTGGCCCAGGCGATGCGCCGGGCCGGCACGGGCGTGCTGGAGGTCAACTCCGACTTTGGCGAGGGCGACTTCGCCCGCTTGCGCGCGGCGGCCGAGATCTCCGGCCGGCCGCTGTCGGTGCTGCTGGTGCAGGTCGACAATGCCCCCGGCCTGTGGCGCGAGACCCTGGATGCCGTCGATGCCGCCTGTGCCGACGGTCTCGAAGTCACGGCCCAGGTCGGCAGCCGGCCGATCGGCATGCTGATGGGACTGGAGGCGACAATCCACCCGTTCACCAGCCACCCGCTGTGGCAGGCGATGGCGGCGCTGAGCCCGGGCGAGCGCTATGCCCGGCTGCGCGACGACGCCGGGCTGCGCCGGCGGCTGGTCGAGGAACGCCCGGACGATGCCCACACGCGCTGGATCGCCACCGCGCTGGAGCGCACCTTCGAGCTGAACGAGCCGGTCGACTACGAGCCGGCGCCGGAACTGGCGATCGCCGCCCGGGCGGCAGCCCAGGGGCGCGACCGCTTCGAGCTGGCGCTCGAGCTGCTGCTGGCCGATGGCGGCAAGGCGCTACTGCTGCATCCGTTCGAGAACTACTGCGCCGGCGACCTCGAGGTGGTGCGGGAGATGCTGGAGAACCCGAACACGGTCTGCGGCGTCGCCGACGCCGGCGCCCACGTCGGGCTGATCTGCGATGCCAGCTCGCCGACCTCGCTGCTGACCCATTGGGCGCGCGACCGCAGCCGCGGCCCGCGACTGCCGCTGGAGCTGCTGGTGCGCAAGCAGACCCACGACACCGCGGTGACCTACGGTCTCAACGACCGCGGCCTGATCGCGCCGGGCTATCGTGCCGACCTGAACCTGATCGACTTCGCGGCCCTGCGTCTGCGCCGGCCCG
>Ga0056121_1000285_pt1 | contig 14519 bp, 15 predicted proteins | sample WorMetHEROISLAND_FD_83872 | JGI IMG/M metagenome (GOLD analysis project Ga0056121, IMG submission 83872) | Marine gutless worms symbiont microbial communities from Max Planck institute for Marine Microbiology, Germany - Olavius sp. 1 HERON ISLAND ...
CCGGCCCGGGCCGGGACCGCCGGGCGGGGCGACGGCGCGGTGCAGTCGCTCGACCGGGCGCTCAACCTGCTGGAGGAGATCGCCGGTTCGGAACAGGGCGTGACCCTGTCGGACCTGGCGGCGTCGACGACGTTGCCGCCGTCGACGGCACATCGCCTGTTGAAGAGCCTGGAGGGGCGCGAGTATGTCCGCCACGACACCGAGCGGGGCCTGTGGTTCGTCGGCGTGCGCGCCTTCACGGTCGGCAGCGCTTTCGTCCGCGTCCGCGACATCGTCGCCATTGCCCGGCCGGTGATGCGCCAGCTGGTCGACGACGTTGGCGAATCGGTCAACCTGGCCGTGCTCGACGGCGATCAGCCGGTCTATCTCAGCCAGATCGAATGCCGGCAGATGATCCGGGCCCACGCCTTGCCGGGGGCGCGGGCGATGGCGCACTGCTCGGGCGTCGGCAAGGCGCTGCTGGCGGCGCTGCCGGCGGCGCAGGCGGCGGCGATCCTCGAGCGCGCCGGACTGCCGGCGCTGACGGCCAAGACCATCACCAGCGTGTCCGCCTGCATGCAGGCGCTGGAGGCAGTGCGGCGGGACGGCTTCGCCGTCGACGACGAGGAGCAGAGCCTGGGCATGCGCTGCGTTGCCGCGGCAATCCACGACGAGAACGGCGATCCGGTCGCGGCGGTGTCGCTGACCGGACCGTCGGCGCGCCTGACGCGCGAACGGATGCCGGCGCTGGGCCGCCGGGTCGCCGCCGCGGCGGCGGACATCGCCGCTGCGATCGGTGGCCGGCAACCGCAACCGGCGGGCGGCTGACGCGGCCCTGCCGCCCTACTGCGCCGCCGCCGGCGCGAGCAGGCGCTCGGCGCCGAACTGCAGCACCGCCGTGGTGCCTTCGCCAGGCGTGCTTTCGATCAGCAGCCGGCCGCCATGCAGCTCGATCAGGCTCTGCACCAGCGGCAGGCCGAGACCGGTGCCCTGCTGGTGGCTGTGGCCGGTGCCGCGGGCCTGGCCGAACGGTTCGAGGATGACGGGGATGTCCTGCGGGGCGATGCCGATCCCGGTATCGCGGACGGCGATCACCAGGCCGTCGCTGTCGGCCCGGACGCCGATGCGGACGCTGCCGCCGGTTTCGGTGAACTTGATGGCGTTGGATACCAGGTTGATCAGCATCTGCCGCACCGCGCGCAGATCGGCCACCAGCAAGGCGGGCGCGTGCGTCAGGTCCGAGCTCAGGTCGACGCCGGCACGGCGGGCGGTCTCGCCCATCAGCCGCACGACGTCTTCCACCAGGCTGGGCAGATGTACGTCCTGTTCCTGCAGCTCCATGCGGCCGGCCTCGACCTTGGACAGATCGAGGATGTCGTTGATCACCTTCAGCAGGTGACCGCCGGCGCTGTGAATGCTGTTGGCGTATTCGCAGTAGCGCGGGTTGCTGTGCGGGCCCAGCGCCTCGCTCTCCAGCAATTCGGCAAAGCCGATGATGGCGTTCAGCGGCGTGCGCAGCTCATGGCTCATCAGTGCCAGGAACCGCGATTTCGCCTCGCTGGCGCTTTCGGCCTCCGCCTTGGCCTGCTCCTGCGCGCTCTCGCGCGCCTTCAGCTCGGTGATGTCGATGTGCACGCTGAGAATGCCGCCGCGGCGCGTGCGCATGTCGTAGGAGCGGTACCAGCGGCCGTTCGGCTTGCAATGCTCGAACACGCCGGCCGTCGCCTGGAAGTGCTCGAGGCGCCACTGCCGCCAGGCCTGCGGCGCCATGACGCGACCGTCGACCACGCTCGACGGCAGCATCAGGTCGATCAGCTCGCCGAAGGGCACGCCCGGCCGGACCTTGTCGGGCTGTTGGGGGAACATCGCCCGGAAGCTGTCGTTGCACAGCAGCAGGCGGCCATCGGCGTCGTAGTGGGCGACGCCGTGGTCGAGGGCTTCGATCGCGTCGGTCAGGTCGGTGCGGGCAGCCTCCAGCTCGTCGGTCAGCGACTGGTTGGCGACCCGCATGAGCACGTTCTCGGTGAAGCTGCGGTAAGCTTCGCGGGCGATCAGCAGCATGCAGACGATGAACAGCACCGCGAACACGCAGAACGCGAACTGCAGCGGCGTGCCGATCATCAGCAGGCGGATCATCACCGGGATGGTCGCCCCCAGGGCGTAGACCATGGCGGCCAGCGGCACCACCGCCAACGCCAGGATCCCGCCGGCGGCAATGCCGGTGAAGGCGACCAGCAGGAACATCTCGTAGGCCGGCGCCTGCGGCGGCACCAGCACGGCGATGCCCATGCCCCAGAGCAGGCCGAGCAGACCGCCGTACCAGACCGCCCGGTGGATCGACCTGGCGCTGGCCTGCTTGGGCCGCGGCCGGTGGCGGTTGCGCCACCAGCCGGGCAGGCGCATGGCCGTGACGACGGCGATGAGGCCGGCCCATACGGCAATGAACGCCGGCGGCGCCAACGGCCACATGACCGCGGCCACGGTCAGCGCCGCGGCGGCGCTGGCGGCCGTCATCTTCGGCGTCTGCCGGATCAGGAAGGCCAGCTGCTCGATGCGGATGGCGTCTGCCGCCGATGGTGTCCGTCGGGGTTCCATGCCCAGCAGGCTGGACCAGCTGGTCTTGCCGGTGGTCGGCTGGATCTTAACGATCCTGTGTCCTGACATCCGCCCTGTTCCCTTTTTCTAGGGCGCACTATGGCGAGAGTAGGTTTACGGGTTGTTAACAAACCGGACACCTTCGTTAATAGACGTTGCGACCCGTCGACGGCGTTGGGACGAATTGTCCAGTTGGCCCGCTGCGCCGGGCGCGCGCCGCCGAGGCTTGGCGTCGCACCGGCATCCGCTATAGTTCGCCGCGTGCAGCCACTAGGACCGACAGGCACCCGCCAGCCGGGGGCACCGTTCGAGGTGATGGAGGGGCCCGCCGGGGCCCGGGCGATGATCGTGTGCGATCATGCCAGCCGCTATGTCCCGCCCGATCTGGACGGACTGGGGCTGGAGGAAACGCTGCTATACCGGCATATCGCCTGGGATATCGGCGCCGGCGACGTGGCCCGGCGGCTGGCCGCGCTGCTCGACCTGCCGGCCGTGCTGTGCGGCACCTCGCGCCTGGTGATCGACTGCAATCGCCAGCTGGACGATGCTTCGTCGATCCCCGAGGTCAGCGACGGCATCGAGATTCCCGGCAACCGGGGGCTCGATGCCGCACAACGTGCCGACCGCCACGACCGCTTCTTCCGGCCCTACCACGACGAGGTCGCGCGGCAATTGGACGCGTTCGCGGCGCGCGGCCAGGTGCCGGCGCTGATCTCGGTGCATTCGTTCACGCCGGTCATGGACGGCTACGAGCGGCCCTGGCACGTCGGTCTGCTGTGGGACCGCGACACCCGGATGTCGGCGCCGGTGGTGGCCGGATTGAGACGCAATCCGGCCCTGATCGTCGGCGAGAACGAGCCCTACAACGGCTGGAGTCCCAGCGGCTACGCGATCCATGTCTATGGCGAGGGGCGCGGGCTGCCGATGTGCGTGTTCGAGATCCGCCAGGACCTGATCGATACCCATCACGGGGCCGAGGAATGGGCGCATATCCTGGCCGCGGCGCTGCGGCCGGTGCTGGCGGACGACAGCCTCTATCAGGTGCTATCGTCTGTCCCATGAACGTGCCCGTCCCATCGCTGACCGTCGGAGTCGAAGAGGAGTATCTCCTGGTCGACCGCGAGACGCGCGACCTTGCCAGCAACCCGCCGGAAGAGCTGCTCGACGAGTGCGAGCGCCGGCTCGGCGGACGGGTGACGGCCGAGTTCCTGCGCTCGCAGGTCGAGATCGGGACCGCGGTGTGTCCCAACATCCGCGCCGCCCGCCAGCAGCTGTGCGAACTGCGCGGCACGGTGGCCGAGGTCGCCGCGCGCTACGATCTGGCGCCGATCGCCGCCTCGACGCATCCGTTCGCGCGGTGGCAGCGTCAGCAGCACACCGACAAGGAACGCTACGACGGGCTCGCCCGCGACATGCAGGCGGCTGCCCGGCGCCTGCTGATCTCCGGCATGCACGTGCACGCCGCGGTCGAAGACGAGGACATGCGCATCGACCTGATGAACCAGGTCAAGTACTTCCTGCCGCACCTGCTGGCGCTGTCGACCTCGTCGCCGTTCTGGGGCGGCGAGAACACCGGGCTGATGTCCTATCGCCTGACCGTGTTCGACGCCCTGCCGCGCACCGGCGTGCCGGAACGGTTCGATTCCTTCGGCGAGTACGAGCGCCTGGTCGCCCGGCTGGTCAAGGCCGGACTGATCGAGGACGGCACCAAGATCTGGTGGGACGTGCGGCCGTCGGCCCGCTTTCCGACGCTGGAAATGCGCATGACCGACGTCTGCACGACGCTGAACGACGCGCTCACCATCGCCGCGCTCTACAAGTGCCTGTTGTCGATGCTGTTCCGGTTGCGCCAGTCGAACCAGCGCTGGCGCATCTATCCGGTGATCTGCGTCGAGGAGAACCGCTGGCGGGCAATGCGCTATGGCGTGACCGACACCCTGGTCGACTTCGGCCGCGGCCAGCAGGTGCCGTTTGCCACCCTGCTGGACGAGATCCTCGACCTGGTGCGGCCCGACGCCGATCGCCTCGGCTGCGTTGCCGACGTGGAGCACGCCCGCGAGGTGGTCAGCCGCGGCACCAGCGCCGAGCGCCAGCTGGCGATCTACCACGCGGCGCTCGACGCCGGTGCGGACGAGCAGACGGCCCTGAACAACGTGGTCGACTGGCTGATCGAAGAAACGGTGCGCGACGTCTGAGCCGGGCCGCCGACGCGCCGGCAAAGCCGTTCCACGGGAGGAAGTCGAAGATGGCCGAACTGACGATCTATGGCGTTGCGCCGTCGCGCGCGGCGCGGGTGCTGTGGCTCGCCAACGAGCTTGGGCTCGACTACGAGCACGTGCCCACGGGCATGGCCGAGAGCAAGACGCCGGAGTACCTGGCCATCAACCCGAACGGGAAGATCCCGACCATTCGCGACGGCGACGTCACGCTGTGGGAGTCGATGGCGATCAATCTGTACCTGGCGCAGAAGCACGGCGGACCCTTGGCGCCGGCGTCGGCGGTCGAGGCGGGTCTCGCTTACCAGTGGTCGTTCTGGGTCATCACCGAGGTCGAGGGGCACCTGCTCGCCGCGCTGATGCACACGGTCCTGTTGCCCGAGGATCAGCGCCGCGCGGACAAGGCCGAGGCCGCCATGGCCGCCCTCGCCGAGCCGCTGGCGGTGCTCGAGCAGTCCCTGGCGGGCCGTGACTGGCTGATTGCCGACCGCTTCACGGTAGCCGACCTCAACGTCGCCGCGGTGCTCGCCTGGGGCAAGATCCTGCGCTTCGACTTCGCCGCCTATCCCCAGGTCAAGACCTGGCTGGAGCATTGTCTGGGCCGTCCCGCCTATCAGCAGGCGCGCGGCTGAGGGATCAGCTCGCAGCGGCCGGCGGCGCGCCCTATATCACTGAGAGCAACGCCCGCGAGGCAGGGAGGATGAACGATGACGTCAGACAGTTTCGATGATGCGACCCGCACCGAGCTGGAGGCTGCGGCGTTTCGCCGGCTGGTCTCGCACCTGCGCGAGCGCACGGACGTGCAGAACATCGACCTGATGAACCTGGCCGGCTTCTGCCGCAACTGCCTGTCGCGCTGGTACATGGAGGAGGCGCAGGAGCGCGGCCTCGAGCTCGACCAGGGCGGTGCGCGCGAGATCGTCTACGGCATGCCCTACGGCGACTGGAAGTCGAAGTACCAGGCCGAGGCTTCGGCCGAGCAGCAGGCCCGGTTCGACGAGACCATGAAGAGCGGCCGGCACGGCTGATCGCGGCCGCCTCGGGCGCGGCGCTACGACAGCGCGATCAGGATCACGCCGGGCACCACCAGGAGCATCGCCAGCAGGCTGCGCCGGGTGATCGTCTCGCGGCGGAACACCAGCACCGACAGCAGCATCGTCACGAACGGCGAGCAGGAGACGATCGGCACCACGGTGACGATGTCGCCCAGGTGCAGGGCGCTGTTCAGCGACAGCACCGACAGCCCGTTGATGATGCCGGCGAGGACGAACCAGAACAGCCCGCGGCTGCGCCAGGCGATGCGGCGGCGGCGCAGGCGGTGCGCCCCGGCGGCCAGCGCGCACGACACGGTGTAGCTGATCATCGCCGCGTAGTAGGGGCTGGCGACCTCGGCAAAGCCGACCTTGGTCAGCAGATGACCGCCGGAGCGGAAGAACGCAGCCCCCAGCGGCAGCAGCAGCGCCCACAGCGGCCAATCCTGCGGCCCGCCGCCGCGCTGGGCCAGGACCACCATGGCGGCCATGATCGCGCCGGTGCCGACCAGGACCGGCAGGCTCAGCTGCTCGCCGAGCAGGCCGACGCCGAACAGCACGCCGAACAGCGGCGACGTCGCCGCCAGCGTGCTGGTCAGGGTCGGGCCCAGCAGGCGCACCCCCTGCAGGGCCAGATTGGCCGACAGCACCGGCCGGAACAGGCCGACGGCGCAGAACAGCAGGGTCGCCGTGGTCAGCCAGAACGCCGCCTCGACGAACAGCGGGCTGAGCAGCCAGTAGAACACCGTGGTCGCGGCAATGTGCAGCAACGAGCCGGTTTCCGGGTCGGCGTGTTTGAGGCCCAGATTGAGGACCTGGATCGCCAGGGCGAACAGCACGGCGGAGTTCAGGGCCAGCAGCACTGGCGCATGGTCGGCGAGCAGGACGGGCAAGGTGGCGGTGTCGGCTGGTTCAAGCGGCAGGGACGGCGCGGTTCGCCATGGTGGCGCGATTGCCGGCACGGTGGCAACGTAGGCGGCGGCGAGCTGCGACCGGGGGGAGGACGACATGCAGTATCAGGGCGCTTACGATTTTCTGCCGCAGGAGCGCGTGGTGTTCGGCGTGCCGGCGGCGCAGGCGGTGGTCGAGGAGGCTGACCGTCTGCAGGCCGGGCGCCTGCTGCTCGTCTCCACCCGGTCGGTGAGCCGCGGCACCGATGTCGTCGCCGGCATCCGCGATGCCCTGGGGGACCGCTGTGTCGGCCTGTTCGACGAATCGCGCGAGCATACGCCGCGCGCCACCGTGATCGCCGCCGCCGAGGCCGCGCGTGCGGCCGCGCCCGACCTGATCGTTACCGTCGGTGGCGGCTCCGCCATCGACCTGGTGAAGGTGCTGCAGATCTGTCTTGCCGAGGACCTGCGCGACGAAGCGGCGCTCGATCCTTACTACCTGCGGGTCGACGCCGACGGCCGGCGCACGGCCAAGCCGGTTGAGCCGTCGCCGGCGCGCCAGATCATCGTGCCGACGACGCTGTCGGGGGCCGAGTTCTCCAACCTGGGCGGCTGCACCGACGAGCGGCGCGGCGTGAAGGACCTGTTCACCGCGCACGACATCATCGGCCGCAGCGTGATCCTCGATCCCGCCGTGACCGTGCACACGCCGGCGCCGTTGTGGTTGTCGACCGGGGTGCGCGCCGTCGATCACGCCGTCGAGGGGATCTGCTCGCGCGATGCCCATCCATTCACCGACGGTCTCAACGTGCGCGCGCTGAAACTGCTTGGCGAGGGCCTGCCGCGCTGTCGCGACGACGGCGCGGACCTGGAGGCGCGGCTGCAGTGCCAGCTCGCGGTGTGGATGGCGTCGATGGGCATCGGCCGGGTGCAGTACGGCGCCAGCCACGGCATCGGCCATGCCCTGGGCGCGGTTGCCGCGGTGCCGCACGGCCATACCTCGTGCGTGATGCTGCCGGCGGTGCTGCGCTGGAACGAACCGGCCAACGCCGGCCAGCAGGCCGAGGTCGCGGCGGCCCTGGGCCGGCCCGACGCACCGGCCGGCGAGGCCGTGGCGGCGCTGATCGCCGGGCTCGGCATGCCGCGCAGCCTGCGCGAGGTCGGCGTCGAGGCCGGTCAGCTCGAGCGCATCGCCGAGGTCGCGGCGGACAACTTCTGGGTCAAGACCAACCCGCGCCCCGTCGCCGGTCCGGGCGACGTGCGCGAGATCCTCGAGCTGGCTTGGTAGCGCCGGGTCGCCTCAAACGCCGGCGTCAGCCGCCGCCGGGGCCGTAGGTCCGCGGCGGCGTGCCGGGAAACAGCGAGAAGTGCGTGTGCACCGCCAGCCAGCGCCCGTCGCGCCGCGCCAGCGCCACGGTGCAGCGGCCGGGCCGGGAAAAGCTGCTGCCGTCCTCGTGGTAGCCGGTCGAGGTCCAGGTGGCCACGCCCCAGGCATGGCTGTCGTCGCCGCCGGCATGGATGCCATCCATGTCGATGGCGAAGTCGGCGATCCGGCCCCAGATGCCTTCCCACTGGTTGCGGCGCAGGGCGTCGCGGCCGCTGACCACGTCCATGCGGGTGCCGAAGGCGACGACGTCGTCGGCGAAGATGCTCTCCGCGGAATCGTAGTCGACGGCGGCGCAGCAGCGGCCCAGGCGCTCGAACCAGTCGCGCACGGCCGTCTCGGGTGCGGCCGCGGTAATGCTCAGATCCGCCATAGCCTTAGGACCTCCTGCGGTGCCGATGATCGAAGCGTTTTGTTAGCACGCCCGTGCCTAGAATCGCCACGGTTGCCAACTGCGACCTCTGGTTGCGCAAGGGGATAAATCCTATATGTGTACCGGCCATACCGGCCGGGTGGTTTGCTCTGGCCGATGAACACGACCCAACACAGATCCGACTTGTCGCAGCGCTTCGCGGACTACTGGTTTTCCCTGCCGCGGGACGGCCTGCTGCCGCGCCGCGAGGCATTCGACCCGGCCGCGGTGCCCGAGCTGCTGCCGATGATATTGCTGCGCGACGTCCTGCCCGACGGACGCGGCCGCTACCGCCTGGCCGGCACCGGCATCCGCGACATGCTGGGCTTCGAGATCACCGGCCTGAAGGCGTTCGACTTCCTGCCCGAGCCGCACCAGGCGCTGTACCGCGAGATCAGCCGCCAGATGATGGAGCGGCCGTGCGGGGTCCAGGCCCTGCTCGAACTGCAGACGGCGCGCGGCGAGCCGTTCCAGATCGAGAACGTGGCCTTTCCCTTCGCCCCGCGGGCCGATGGCGGCGGCCAGACGGTCGGCCACTTCGCGCCCCTGGGCCTGCCCCGGCAGACCGGCGGCGGGACCTCGCGGGTCATTGCCATCGGCGCGTTCGAGCTGATCGACGTCGGCGCCGGCCTGCCGGATATCAACCTGCTCTGACGCCGCTGCCGTGCGGTGGATTGCACCGCCGCACGCCGGCGGTTATGTTCCCCCGCCCGCCAGACGGCGGCGCAACGTGGCGTCGCGGCCACGGTTTCAAGAAATTGTTCGGAGAGGCGTTATGGCCGAAGTTGGCGGTATCGCGGCGGACCGGCTGCGTCAGTTCATCGAGCGCGTCGAGCGGCTCGAGCAGGAACGCCAGGCGCTCGGCGCCGACATCCGCGAAGTCTACGCCGAGGCCAAGGCGGTCGGCTTCGACCCGAAGATCATGCGTCAGCTGGTGCGCCTGCGAAAGCTCGACCAGGTCGAGTACCAGGAGCAGGAAGCGCTGCTCGACACCTACAAGCACGCATTGGGAATGGAGTGAGGCGATGACCCGCCAGATCGACAAAGTCGCGGTGATGGGGACCGGCACCATGGGCGCGGGGATTGCCGCGCTGTGCGCGAATGCCGGCCACGAAGTGCTGTTCATGGACATGCCGGCGCGCGAGGGCGAGCGCAACGCGGTCGCCGCCGACGCACTGGAGCGCATGCAGGGCGGCAAGGCGCCGATGCTGAAGGATGCCGAGGCGGCCGGGCGTGTCGCCGTCGGCAACTTCGAGGACGACATGGCGCGGATCGCCGAGTGCGACTGGATCGTCGAGGTGATCGTCGAGGACCTGGCGATCAAGCGCAGCTTCTTCGCGCAGCTCGAAGCCAACCGCCGCGACGGCTCGATCCTCTCCACCAACACCTCGGGCATCATGCTGAACGCGATCTGCGAGGGCATGCCCGAGCGCCTGCGCCGGGATATCGCCGTTACCCACTTCTTCAATCCCGTGCTGGTGATGAAGCTGGTCGAGCTGGTGCCCGGCGCCGACACCGACCGCGAGGTGATCGACGCGCTGGCCGGTTTCCTGGGCGACGAACTGGGCAAGGGCGTGGTCTGGGCCAAGGACACCGTCAACTTCATCGCCAACCGGATCGGCTGCTTCTGGATGCTGGCGGGCATGAACGAAGCCCAGGCAGCGTTCGACGCCGGTCTCGACCTGGAGGACATCGACGCGGCGATGAGCGCCCCGGTCGGCGTGCCGCCGACGGGGCTTTACGGCCTGATCGACCTGGTCGGCCTCGACGTCATGGGCCTGGTGAAGGAGAACCTCTCCGCCAACCTGCCGGCCGGAGACGCCGGCCTGGCCTACGCCAAGTTGCCGGCGACGGTGCAGGCCATGCTCGATGCCGGGCAGATCGGCCGCAAGGCCGGCGGCGGCTTCTACCGCATGGTCAAAACCGAAGACGGCGGCCGGCTGAAAGAGACCTACGATCTGAAGACCGGCGCCTGGCGCGAGGCCAAGTCGGTGACCCTGCCGGAGGCGGCGCAGTCGCTCAACGGCCTCATGTTCGCCGACGATGCGCTCGGCCGCTTCGCCTGGAATGTGATGGGCGGGACCCTGCTCTATGCCGCCGAGCTGGTGCCGCAGATCAGCGACGACGTGGTCAACATCGACCGGGCGATGCGCTGGGGCTTCAACTGGCGCCAGGGCCCGTTCGAGATGCTCGACGCCCTGGGGCCGGCGCGGGTGATCGCCCGGCTGGAGGCGGAGGGCAGGCCGCTGCCGAAGATGCTGCAGGTGCTGCGCGACGCCGGCGTGGACACGTTCTACCGCAACGACGGCGCCGAGTTCCTCGGCGTCGACGGCGCCTGGCACCCGGTGCCGTAGCGCCGCGCGGGCTAACTCTGCGCGGCTCCTCCGGCCGGCCGGTTGGCCAGCCAGATGCCGCCGCAGATCAGGGCGAAGGCAACGAGCGCGTTCAGGTCCGGCCGCTCGCCCAGCAGCAGCACGCCCAGGCTGAGCGCCATCAGCGGCGTCAGGTAGTTGGCCGAAACGACGAAGGTCGCCCCGGCCCGGCGCACCAGCGTCAGGAACAGCAGCGAAGCGGCCGCGGTGGAAATCACGCCGAGGCCGATCATCGCCCCGATCGCCGACAGGTCGGGGCGCGCGTTCAGGCCCGGGTCGGCGGCGACCGCGATGGGGAACATCAGCACCGTGCCGATCAGGGTCATGCCGAAGCTGGCCGCCGGCAGCGACACCTCCGGCATGCGGCGCGCGACCAGGGCGTTGACGGCGAAGCTGACACAGGCCAGCAGCAGCAGGCCCTGGGCGATCAGGTCGTCGCCCAGGCCGTGCAATGCCTGCGGTCCCATCAGCGTGACGAGACCGGCGAAGCCCAGGGCGAAGCCGGCGGCGCGGCGTGGCGTGATCCGCTCGTCGTGGGTGGCGACGTGGGCGAGCAGCATGGTGACCAGCGGCGTCATGCCGACCAGGATCGACGCCAGGCCCGAATCCACCTGCTGCTCGGCGACCGCGATCAGCCAGTAGGGCAGGGCATTGCCGAGGATGGCGAGGGCGGTGAGATAGCCCCAGACCGGGCCCCAGGGCGGCAGGCTCAGGCGTTGCGCCTTCATCAGCAGAAACAGGCAGGCGCTGGCCACGGCCATCCGCCCCATGTTCACCAATAGCGGCGATGCGGTCTCGACCGCGACCTTGATGAAGAAGAAGGCGACGCCCCAGCAGAACGACAGCACCAGCAGCAGCAGGAACTCGCGCGCCCCGGGACGCAGTGCGACGACGGGTTGCGTCACCGTGGCGTCCTAGGTGTCCGGACCCTGGCCGGCGTCCTGTTGCCGCTCGCTCTCGCGCTCGGCGCGCTTGGCGCGCCGGGCCCGGGCGGCGGCGTCCGCCGTCTTCGGCTCGCCGTAGATCTCCTTGATGTGCTGGAAGTCGTAGGCATCACGGCGGATGTCGTCGGCCCGCCCGTCGGCCCATTCGTTGCTGGCGGCCATGGCGCGGACGATGAAGAAGTGCACCGCCAGCAGCATGAACCAGGCGAACAGCGGCCAGTACAGCGGCACGGCGACGCCGGCGCCATAGCGCAACGCCAGCAGCAGCGCCGCGACCACGAGGTAGAGCGCGGCGTGGTGCCAGACGGTGACGATCAGCGGGCGGCTGCGGTAGTAGGCGATCAGGCGCTGGATCATGGCTGCTGTGTCCCCTCGGCGCGCAGGCTGCGTTTCAGGATCTTGCCGGACGGATTGCGCGGCAGGGCCGGCAGGAAGCGCACTTGGCGCGGCGCCTTGAAGTGGGCGAGATGGTCGCGGGCGAAGGCGATCAGTTCCTCGGCCTCGGCCCGCTGCTCGCGCTTCAATACCACTGCGGCCTGCACCGCCTCGCCCCAGTTGTCGTCGGGCACGCCATAGACCGCGACCTCCGCCACCGAGGGGTGACGGGCGAGCACTTCCTCCACGTCCTTGGGAAAGACGTTGGCACCGCCGGAGATGATGATGTCCTTCTTGCGGTCGATCACCCGCACGAAGCCGTCGGCGTCCCAGGTGCCGACGTCGCCGGTGTGCAGCCAGCCGCCGGCCAGGGCCTCGGCGGTGGCGTCGGGGCGGTTCCAGTAGCCGGCCATCACCTGGCCGCCGCGGATGCGGATCTCGCCGGTGCCGCCGGGCGGTGCCGGCTCGCCGTCGTCGCCGACCACCACCACCTCAGAGCCGGGCAGGCCGCGGCCGATCGAGGCGCCGCGGTGCGGGTGATCGGCACGGCCCAGGATGCTGGCGTGGGCGGTGCACTCCGTCAGGCCGTAGGCGTGGCAGAACACCTGGCCGAACTTCGCCACCGCGTCCTGCCGTCGGGCCTCGGTCATCGGTGCCGCGCCGTAGGAGACCAGCTTCACCGTCGAGGTGTCGAAGCGGTGAAAATCCGGATGATCGAGGATGTTGTAGAGCATCGTCGGCACGACGAAGAAGTAGTTGATCGCTTCCCGTTCGATCAGCTCGAGCACCCGGCCCGGGTCGAACTTGGGCACGATCACCGTCCGCCCGCCGCCCCAGACCTGGGCGAAGGTATGCTGGGCGGCGGCATGGTAGAGCGGACTGATCTGCAGGTTGACCACGTCGGGGCCGATGCCGAGCACCTCGGCGATGTTGGCATAGTCGGCCAGGTAGTTGGCGTGGCTCAGCATCACCCCCTTGGGCAGGGAGGTGGTGCCGGAGGTGTAGAGCAGCGCGGCGGTATCCGCCGGCCGCAGCGGCACCGTGAGCGGCGCCGTCGTCGCGGCCGCCAGCCGTGCCTCGTAGTCGCCGTCGCCATCGCGGACCAGGATGACCTCGCGCACGCTGGCGATCTGCGCGCGGATGTGCGCCACATTGGCCTGATAGCCCGGCGAGGAGATCAGTATGGCCGGGCCGGCGTCGCCGAGGATGGCGGCATGCTCTTCGGCGCTGAGCCGGTAGTTCAGCGGCACGAAGATCGCGCCGATGCCGGTGACGGCGTAGAACAGCTCGACGAACTCGTGGCAGTTGTCGAGCAGCACCGCGACCCGGTCGCCATGGCCGATGCCGGCGGCGATCAGCGCGTTGCCGGCCCGGCAGACCCGCTCCTGCAGGTCGGCGAAGCCCAGCCGCACCTCGCCATCGGCCAGCGCTTCGCGCGCCGGGTCGATGGCCGGATTGGCGAACAGGACGTCACGCAGCACCTGCATCGGCGTCTCCCCAGGGGCTCCTCCTTGCACTAGCCTAGCGCATGTGAGCGCCGCAGCGGACCGTCGATGCGCGCACGGGCCCGGCCAACGACAGGAGGAGACGATGGAACAGGTTGCCTTCACCCGGATGGCTGACGGTACGGCCGAGGAATACGCCTTCCTCGGCGAACTGGAAGCCCGTCACGTCGCGGGCACGGCCGAGCGCGTGCTGGCCCACCTCAAGCTGCTGGACGGTTCGGTCGGCGGCTACCAGATCGACCGGCTGCAGCATTGCCTGCAGACCGCCAGCCGGGCGCAGCGGGACGGCGCCGACGAGGAGATGGTGGTGGCGGCGCTGCTGCACGACATCGGCGATCTGCTGGCGCCCGAGAACCACTCCGACTTCGCCGCCGCCGTGCTCCGGCCCTACGTCTGCGAGCGCACCCACTGGGTTGTCAAGCATCACGGCCTGTTCCAGGGCTACTACTACTTCCACCACCTGGGCCTGGACCGCGATCTGCGCGAGCGCTATCGCGGCCACCCGCATTTCGAGGCCTGCGTCGCGTTCTGCGAGCGCTGGGACCAGGCCGCGTTCGACCCCGATTACGACACCCTGCCGCTCGAGGCTTTCGAGCCCGCCGTGCGTCGGCTGTTCGCCAAGCCGCGCTGGAACGCCGACTGGGACTAGCAGACAGGTGGTGAAGATCGTTGCGACGTTCCGTCGGTGCCCTTCATCCTTCGAGACGGGCCTTCGGCCCTCCTCAGAGTCCGGCCGGAAAAGAGTGCAGTGTCTTCAAGAGTTTGGGTCGGTCCGGTCATCAGCTGAGGGCTGGCGAAGTCGGCACGGCATTGCCC
>Ga0056121_1000286_pt1 | contig 14493 bp, 9 predicted proteins | sample WorMetHEROISLAND_FD_83872 | JGI IMG/M metagenome (GOLD analysis project Ga0056121, IMG submission 83872) | Marine gutless worms symbiont microbial communities from Max Planck institute for Marine Microbiology, Germany - Olavius sp. 1 HERON ISLAND ...
GCGACCACGTGGTCGCGGCCCGGGCGCTGTTCGGCTCCTGCCACTTCATCGTCACCCAGCTGCTGCCGCGCTGGGGCATCGAGACGACGCTGGTCGACGGGCCGGACCTGGAGCAGTGGCGCCGGGCGATCGGCGCCAAGACCCGGCTGGTGTTCTTCGAGACGCCGTGCAATCCGACCCTGGAACTGATCGACATCGCCGCCGTCAGCAAGCTGGCGCACGGCGTCGGCGCGCGGGTGCTGGTCGACAACGTGTTCTCCACCCCGCTGCTGCAGAAGCCGCGCGAGCTGGGTGCCGACATCGTCGTCTACTCCGGCACCAAGCATATCGACGGCCAAGGGCGTTGCCTGGGTGGCGCCGTCCTGGCCGACCGCAGCTTCATCGATGACGAGCTGCAGCCGATCATGCGCCACACCGGCCCGGCGCTGAGCCCGTTCAACGCCTGGGTGCTGCTCAAGGGCCTGGAGACGCTGGAGCTGCGGGTGCGCCAGCAGTGCACGGCGACGCTGCAGATCGCCGAGGCGCTGCGCGGCCATGCCGCCGTCGGCCGGGTCCTGTACCCGGGCCTCGACGACTTCCCGCAGGCCGAGTTGGCGGCACGGCAGATGCGTGCCGGCGGCACGGTGCTGAGCTTCGACGTCGCCGGCGGCAAGGCCGGTGCCTTTGCCTGCCTGAACGCGCTGAAGCTGATCGACATCTCCAACAACCTGGGCGACGCCAAGAGCCTGATCACCCACCCGGCGACCACCACCCATCGCGCCGTCGGCCCCGAGGAGCGCGCCCGCATGGGTATCGGCGACGGCCTGGTGCGGCTGTCGGTCGGGCTCGAGGACGTCGAGGACCTGCTCGACGACCTGCGCCGCGGTCTCGACGCCGCCGGCGCCGCCTAGGTACGGCGGCATGCGCGCCGTCGTCTGCCGCCGGCACGGTCCCTACCGCGATATGGCGGTCGAGGACTGGCCGGCGCCGGCTCTGGTCGACGGCGGCGTGCGGCTGGCCGTGCAGGCGACGGCGGTCAGCTTCGCCAACCTGCTGGTGGTCGAAGGCCGGCACCAGAACACGCCGGCGTTGCCGTTCGTGCCCGGCACCGAAACCGCCGGCGTGGTGCTCGAGGTGGCCGACGGCGTCGACCGCGTGCGTCCCGGCGACCGCGTCGCCGCCGGCGTCCGCCACGGCGGTTTCGCCGAACAGGTAGTGGCCACCGCCGACAACGTCTGGCCGATCCCCGACGAGATGGACGTCGCCAGCGCGACCCATTTCCCGACGATCTATGGCACCGCCTACGGCTGCCTCGCCTGGCGCGCCGATCTCAAGCCCGGCGAAGTGCTGCTGGTGCATGGCGCGGCCGGGGCCAGCGGGCTGGCCGCGGTGGAGATCGGCAAGGCGCTGGGGGCGAGGGTGATCGCCACGGCCGGCGGCGCCGGGAAGCTTGCCGTCGCGCGCGAACACGGCGCCGATCACATCATCGACTACCGCCGGGACGACTTCCGCGCCGCCGTGCTCGATCTGACCGGCGGACGCGGTGCCGACGTGATTTTCGATCCGGTCGGCGGCGAGGTGTTCGAGCAGTCGATGCGCTGCATCGCCCCGGACGGACGGATCATCCCCATGGGATTTGCCGGCGGCAAGGTGCCGCAGATCCCCGCCAACATCCTGCTGGTGAAGAACGTCACCGCTATCGGTCTCTACTGGGGCCACTACATGGGCTGGGGCCGGCAGCCGCCGCGCGCCGTCGACCTCGACCGCCTGCACGCCGGCATGGCGGAGATGTTCTCCTGGTATCGCCAGGGCAAGCTGCGGCCGGTCACCCACGCCGAACTCGACCTGGCCGAGTTCGCCGCCGGCTTGGATATCGTCGCCGGCCGCCAGGCCATCGGCAAGGTGGTGCTGACTCCCTAACCGGGCGGTGTCAGGTGCGCCAGCTTGTCCGGGTTGCGCACCGCCAGGACGCGGCGGATGCGGCCCCCATCGCCATCAACCGCGACGTCGATGCTCATGGTGAAGATCGCCTCGTCGTCGACAAAGCCGACCATGGCGGGCGCGTCGTTGATCTCCTGACGTCGGACCACCAGGCCCGCTGGCGCCTTGCCGGCAATCCCGATCAGGAAGCGGGCGACGGCATCGGCGCCGAACAGCGGGTTGAGCGCGGCGAGTGCCTTGCCGCCGCCGTCCGACAGCAGCACCGCATCGTCGGACAGGACCTGCAGCAGGCCGTCGAGATCGCGGGCGGCGCAGGCGGCGGCGAAGGTGTCGAACAGACGGTCGAGTTCGGCGCGCGAGGCCTGCAGCGCGGGCCGTTCGGCTTTCAGCTTGCGTCGGGCGCGGCTCGCCAGCTGGCGGCAGTTGGCCGGGCTGGTCTCGAGCGTGTCGGCGATGTCGGCAAACGGATACTCGAACACGTCGTGCAGCAGAAAGGCGGCACGTTCCATCGGCCCCAGCGCCTCGAGCGCCAGCAGCAGGGCGAGCGACAGATCCTCACGGCGGGCAGCCTCGTCGAACGGATCGGGGTCGTCCGTCGGCAGCGGGTCGGGCAGCCAGGGGCCGACATACTGCTCGCGCCTGGTTCGGGCGGAACGCAGCTGGTCGAGCGCCAGGCGCACCGTCACCGTGGTCAACCAGGCGCCGGCTTCGCGCAGATCGTCCGGCCGCTTGTCATGCCAGCGCAGGCAGGCCTCCTGGACCACGTCCTCGGCCTCCGACAGGCTGTCCAGCATGCGGTAGGCGACGCCGAGCAGGCGCGGCCGTTCCGCTTCCAGCAGTTGCTCAGGCGGCGTGGACAACTTTGTCCTCCGTCGCGGCTTCCGGCAGCGCCAGGGGCGTCAGCGAACAGCTCCGGGCATAGCCCAGCGCCCGCTTCATGGTCGGGAACACCCGCACGGTGGCGATGGCAAGGGCCAGTTCCACCAGGCCATCGCGGCCGATCTCGTCGGCGACGGCATCGCCCAACGCGGCTGCCTCCGGGTCCGCCTCGACGACGGCGCGGGCGTAACGCCAGACCCGGGCGGCCGACAGGGGCAAGGCGTCGAGATCGCCACGCGCGGCGGCGGCGACCAAGCGCCGGTCGACGCCTTCGGCCAGGGCATGGCGGACCGTGATGTTCAGGCAGGGTCCGCAGTCCTCGGCGGCGTTGGTGGCGATGCGGGCGACGTGCCACAGCTCCAGCGGCGCGCTCAGGCGGTGCTTGGCGAGCGGCATGAACAGGCCGAACTTGATGAAGGCGCCGCGCGAGCTCTTCAACACCTCGCGCAGCCAGTCGGCGGACTCGCCGACCTGACGTTCGGTGGCGCGGATACTGCGTTCGAACAGGGCGTTCAGCATGTGGGATCTCCTTGGCTCAATGGTGCCGCTTGCCGCGGCCGGCCGCCAGCGGCAGGGCGATGGCGACGACGCCGATGCCGGCAGTGGCGGCCAGTCCGACGGGGTCGCTGGCGTGGTGGTCGCTGGCGGCTTCCGCCAGATGCAACAGGCCGTGCCCGCCCAGGAACACCGCACCCGTCGCCAACAGCGGCAGGCGGGCGGCCGGACGCAGCACCGCCAGCAGGTAGCCCAGGGCGACGGCGATGAAGGCGATGCCGACGTCCTGCACCAGATGCGGGTTGAAGGCGCCGGTCTCGGCGGCGCCGGGCGTCGTGGCGAACCACGGCGCGGGGCGCAGCAGCATGAAGGCGCCGTTGCCGGCCGAGATGGCGGCCACGGCCAGGGCGACGCCGACAAAAGCCCGGTCGGCGATCGAACGGGTCCGCGCCAGCGCCGCGGTGGTCCGGGTGGTCATGGTCCAGCTCCGTCTCTGCTTGTCGTGAATATGACGAGACACCCCCGGCAGATGTGACAAGGCGGGGGGCAACGCCCTAAACTACGGCCATTCCCGCCCGAGGATCGTATCTGTCATGTACCTGGACGCCCGGCTCTGGGCCTTCACCAAGGGGTTTCGCTGGCGCATAGCCCTGGCGGTGCTGGTCGGGCTGGCGGCGGCCGCCGTCGGCATCGCCCGCCTGGCCCTGCTGGGCTGGCTGCTGGCGAAGATCATCGCCGGTGCGCCGTTCGTCGAGATGGCCGGACCGCTGCTGCTGGTCGCCGCGGTGATGCTGCTGCGCGGTGTGCTGGAGTACGCGCGCACCATGATCGCCCACCGCACCGCGGCGGCGGTGCAGTTGCGCCTGCGCCGGCGGCTCTACGACAAGGTCGTCGAGCTCGGGCCCGGCTATTTCGGTCTGCGCCGCACCGGCGAGGTGATCCTGTCCCTGGTCGACGGCGTCGAGCAGCTGGAGACCTATTTTGGCCAGTACCTGCCGCAGCTGTGCGTCTCCGCGCTGACGCCGCTGGGCATTTTTGCCTTCGCCGCCTTTCTCGACCTGCCGGTGGCGCTGACGCTGCTGATCGCCGCGCTGGTGACGCTGCTCGCGCCCTCGCTGTTCCACTCCTGGGACCGCCGTGCCGCGCTCAGCCGGCAGCGGGCCTACGGCCGCTTCGGCGCCGAGTTCCTCGACGCCCTGCAGGGCCTGGCGACGCTGAAGGCGTTCGGGCAGAGCCGAGCGCGGGGTCGCGAACTGGCGGACCAGGCGCGCGAGGTGTTCCGCTCGACCATGTGGGTCCTGGCGACCAATTCGCTGGCCCGCGGCATCACCGATTCCGGCATCGCCATCGGCGCGGCGGCGGCGCTGGCCGTGGGCGCGTGGCGGGTGTCCGCCGGCGAGATGTCGCTCACCGCGCTGCTGATCATCCTGATGCTGGGGGTCGAGGTGTTCCGGCCGCTGCGCGACCTGCGCACGGTGCTGCACCAGGGTATGCTCGGCCGCTCGGCCGCCGGCACGGTGATGGGCCTGCTGGAGGCGGAACCGCCGGTGTCGGACATGGCGGCGACGGCAGCGGCTACGGATCTTGAGCCGAGCGTCAGTTTCGAGGCAGTGGCGTTCAGCTACCCCGAAGCGCCGCAGGCCGCGCACCGGGACCTGAGCTTCACGGTCCGCGCCGGCGAGCGGGTCGGCGTGGTCGGGCCGAGCGGCGCCGGCAAGTCTTCCATCGTCCGGCTGCTGCTGCGGCTCTACGATCCGCAATCGGGCCGGGTCTGCATCGGTGGGCGTGACATCCGCACGCTGTCCCTGGCCGAGCTGCGCCGGCAGACCGCCGTGGTCAACCAGGACACCTACCTGTTTCACGGCACCGTCGAGGAGAACCTGCGCTTCGGCAAGCCGGACGCCAGCGAAGCGGAGCTGATCGCCGCGGCCAGCGCCGCCAACGCCCACGCGTTCATCCAGCGCCTGCCGCAGGGCTACGACACCGTCGTCGGCGAGCGCGGCCTGAAGCTGTCCGGCGGTCAGCGCCAGCGCATCGCCATTGCCCGGGCGTTGCTACGCGATGCGCCGATCCTGGTGCTGGACGAGGCGCTGTCGGCAGTCGACGCCGAGAACGAGGCGGTGATCCAGCAGGCCCTGGACCGGCTGATGCGCGGTCGCACGACGTTGATCTTCGCCCATCGCCTGTCGAGCGTGATCGATGCCGACCGGATCCTGGTGCTCGACGACGGCCAGTTGGTCGAGGAAGGCAGTCATGCCGAGCTGATGGCGCTGGGCGGCAGCTATCACCGGCTGATGGCGATGCAGGCGCAGGAGAGTGCCGGCACCGCGGACGTGTTCGACGACCGCACGTCGGCCCGGCCACTGTCGGCGCAGGAAGACGAGCACCTGCCGCTGCCGGCCGACGAACCGTCGGATGCGATCCTGCGCGCCGAGGGCCTGGGCTGGGCCGGCGCCGCGCGCGAGCTGATCGCCTACGCCCGCCCGTGGAAGGCGCGGGTCGGCTGGACCTTCGTGTTCGGCGTCACCAGGGTGCTCGCCTTCATCGGCGTCGGCGTGGCCAGCGCCATGATCGTCGCCGCGATCAAGGCCGGCGACCCCTACGGCGCCTGGCTCGTCGCCCTGGCATGCCTGGCGCCAGCGGCCGGCGTGCTGCACTGGCTGGAGTCCTGGCTGGCCCACGACATGGCCTTCCGCCTGCTGGCGGAAATGCGCATCGCCCTCTACGACAAGCTGGAAAAGCTGGCGCCGGCATACCTGCTGCGCCGGCGCAGCGGCGACCTGGTGTCGATGGCGACCCAGGACGTGGAGACGGTGGAGTACTTCTTCGCCCACACCCTGGCGCCGGCCTTCGTCGCCGTGCTGGTGCCGCTGGCGGTGCTGGCGCTGCTGCTCTGGTTCGACGCCGGCATGGCCCTGGCGCTGGTGCCGTTCCTGGCCCTGGTGGTGATCAGCCCGCTGCTGATGCGCGGCCGCGTCGACCGCCTCGGCTCCGAAGCCCGCGAGGCGCTGGGCGATCTCAACGCCCATGCCACCGACACGGTGCAGGGCCTGATGGAGATCGTCGCCTTCCAGCAGGAAGCCAGTCGCGGCGACGGCTTCGACCGGCGCGGCCGCCGGCACGTTTCGCTGCGGCTGCCGTTCTTCCGCGACCTGACCCTGCAGACCGCTTTGGTCGAGGTCGCGACGGGGCTGGGCGGCGTCGCCGTGATCGCCGCCGGCGCGGTTGCGGCAGCCGACGGCAGCTTCGATCCGCGCTTCCTGCCGTTGCTGACGATCGCCGCGATGGCGGCCTTCCTGCCGGTCTCGGAGATCGCCAACATCGGCCGGCAACTGGCGGATACCCTGGGGGCGACGCGCCGGCTCTACGCCGTCGACGCCGAACCGGTGACCGTCACCGATGGGCCCGGCGTCGCCGCCGCCGAGCCGTCGGCGCCGGCGATGGCGCTCGATCAGGTCACTTTCGCCTACCCCGGGACCCGCCGGCCGGCGCTGGCGGACGCCTCCTTTGCCGTCGGCAAGGGCCAGACCCTGGCCCTGGTCGGCCCGTCAGGGGCCGGCAAGACCACGGCGGCGCATCTGTTCCTGCGCTTCTGGGACCCGGACGGCGGCGCGGTCCGGCTTGGCGGGCACGATCTCAGGCAGTACCGGCTCGACGAACTGCAGCAGCAGGTCGCGTTGGTGGCCCAGGACACCTACCTGTTCAACGAAAGCCTGCGCGGCAACATCCTGCTGGCCCGTCCCGACGCCGACGCTGCCGCGCTCGAACGCGCGGTCCGCCGGGCCGCGCTCAGCGACGTCGTCGCCGCCCTGCCCGAGGGCCTGGACACCCCCGTCGGCGAGCGTGGCATGCGCCTGTCCGGCGGCCAGCGCCAGCGCGTCGCCATCGCCCGGGCGTTTCTCAAGGACGCACCGATCCTGATCCTGGACGAGGCGACCTCGCATCTGGACGCGGTCAACGAACAACTGGTGCGCGGCGCGCTGCAGGAACTGATGGCGACGCGGACCACCGTGGTGATCGCCCACCGGCTGTCGACGGTGCGGGATGCCGACCTGATCGTCGCGTTGGAAGAGGGCCGGGTGGCGGAAACCGGCACGCACGCGGCGCTGGTGGCCCGCGGCGGGCTCTATGCCCACCTGGTGATGCGGCAGATGGCCGGCGCCACGCGACTGGCGGCGCGCTGACCCTGGTGTGCCGACACCGCGCGCAGGTAGACTGTGGGCGGGGCGGATCGATGCGATGAGGGAGGCAGTGGACATGGCCCAGGCCCAGGCGCGCGAGAGCGGCTACGCCCAGCATCCGGACTACGATGTGCATTTCGAGCCCTGCGCCAGGCGCCTGCGCGTGGTCTTCAATGGCGAGACCATCGCCGACTCGACGCGGGCGCAATACCTGTTCGAGACCCGGCACCTGCCGGTCTATTACTTCCCGCGCGAAGACGTGCGCATGGACCTGCTCGAGCGCACCGGGCATTCGACCTTCTGCCCGTTCAAGGGCACGGCCGGCTACTTCAGCGTGCGGGCCGGCGACCGTGTCGCCGAAAACGCGGTGTGGACCTACGAAGAACCGTTTCCGGAAACGGCCGAGATCAAGGACTACCTGTCGTTCTACTGGAACCGCATGGATCACTGGTACGAGGAGGACGAGGAGGTCTTCGTCCACCCGCGCGATCCCTACAGCCGGATCGACATCGTCGCCTCCAAGCGGCCGGTCAAGGTGGTGGTGGCCGGCGAGACGGTGGCGGAAACGACGGACGCGCGCTTCCTGTTCGAGACCGGGTTGCCGACGCGCTACTACATCCCGCCGGCCGACGTGCGCCGGGAACTGCTGCAGCCCAGCGATACCACCAGCGCCTGCCCCTACAAGGGCGAGGCGCGCTACTGGCACCTGACGCTGGGCGACCAGCGCTTCGAGGACATCGTCTGGGCCTATCCCGAACCGGTCGCGGAGGCGGGCCGGATCAAGGACCTGATGTGCTTCTTCGACGAGCACGTCGACGCGATCTACGTCGACGGCCAGGCGATGGCGCGGCCCAGGACCAAGTGGTCGCGCAAGTAGCGCCAGACCGCAGGCAGGCCGGGGGCGAACGCATTGGGTGGCGAGCTGCTGCCTGTCGTGCTGTCGCTGACGGCGGCGTTCTTCTTCGCCGCCGGCATCCAGGCCCTCAACCAGGGCCTGCCGTACGCTGACCCCCGCGTCGGCACGCTGATCGACATTGCCACCGCGACGGCGTTCTTCTGGCTGCTGTCGCCGTTCTTCCTGAAGGCCGAATACTGGAGCAGCTCGGCGTTGTGGATCTTCGCCGCGGTCGGCCTGTTCCGTCCGGTGATCTCGGCCAACCTGGCCCTGGCCGGGGTGAAGCGGCTGGGCCCGACCCTGGCCAGCACGCTGAATGCGACGACACCGCTGTTCGGCGCCGTGTTCGGTGTCGCCCTGCTGGGCGAGGAGCTGACGACGCCCATCATCATCGGCACCCTGGCGGTGGTTGTCGGCACGATGCTGGAGACCCGGCCCGGCAGCGCAGACCGCGACTGGCCGCTGTGGGCGGTGACGCTGCCGCTGGGGGCGGCCTGTCTGCGCTCCGGCGCCCACGTGATGATCCGCTACGGCCTCGCCTTCGCCCCGGCGCCGCTGTTCGCGGCGCTGATCACCTACAGCGTTTCGTTCGTCATTGCCCTGCTCGCGGAGAGCCGCCGTGGTGGTAGCCGCCGGGTACAGTGGCGTTCGCGCGGCCTTGCCTGGTACGTGCTGGCCGGGCTGATGCACGCAATGGCGGTGTGGACGATGAACGCTGCCCTGCAGATGGCGCCGGTTTCCGTGGTGTTGCCGCTGATTTCCTCCTCGCCGGTGTTCACCCTGCTGATCAGCCGGCTGGTGCTGCGCCGCGAGGTGATCGACCGGCGCAAGATCGCCATGGTGACCCTGGTCGTCGCCGGCGTCGGCTATATCGCCGCGACCCGGTAGCGGGCAGCGCGCGCCGCAGTTGTCAGGCGCGCTCGCGCGCCCGGTCGGCGTCCTCGGCGCAACTGACTGCCTGGTTGATGCGTTCGAGCAGGACCCGGGCGGTATAGGGCTTCTGCAGCAGGTCGATGCCGGGCAGCAGGCGGCCCTGTTCGCTCAGCGTCTCGCGCGGGTAGCCGGAGGCGAACAGCACCGGCAGGTCGGGATTGCGCTGGCGGGCGACCATGGCGATGTCGCGCCCTGTCATGCCGCCGGGCAGCAGCACATCGGTGAACAGCAAATCGATCTTCGGCTGCTGTTCCAGCAGCGCCAGCGCCTGTTCGCCATCGCCGGCGGCGAGCACGGCATAGCCGGCCCGGGTCAGGGCGGCGACGGCGATCATGCGGACGTCGGCATCGTCTTCCACCAGCAACAGCGTGGTGCTGCCTGGCTGCGCCAGGGCGTTGGCGGCGACCTCGTCCTTTTCGTCACGAGGTTCGCCGGTGTCGTCCGCCGCTTCGGCCCGCGGCAGCAGCAGGCGGATGGTGGTGCCATCGCCGGGCCGGCTCTCGGCGCTGGCGTGGCCGCCGGACTGCTTGGCGAAGCCGAACACCATGGACAGGCCCAGACCGCTGCCGCGGCCGACCTCCTTGGTGGTGAAGAACGGCTCGAACGCCCGCTTCAGCGTCTCTTCGGTCATGCCGGTGCCGGTGTCGGCGACACTGACGGCGACATAGTCGCCGCCCGGCGGTCCGCTGTCGTCGTTGCCATCCGCGCGGCTGCTGCCTGCGGTGACCTGCCGGTTGCCGGCGGAGATGGTCAGGCGGCCGCCATCGGGCATGGCATCGCGGGCGTTGATCGCCAGGTTGAGGATGGCGTTCTGCAGTTGCGAGGCGTCGGCCCGGACCGGCCACAGGCCGTCGGCGACGTCGAGCGCGATCTCGATGTCCGAGCCCAGGGTGCGCTCGAGCAGGGCGCTCATGTTGGCCAGCAGCTCGCCGACGTCGACCCGTTCGGGCGTCAGTGGCTGGCGGCGGGCGAAGGCGAGCAGGTGCTGGGTCAGGGTGGCGCCGCGTTCGGCGGCGCGGCTGGCGATCTCGATCAGCGGGCGGACCTCGTTGTCGTCGTCGAGATGCAGGCAGGCCATCTCCAGGTTGCCGATGATCGCGGTCAGCAGGTTGTTGAAGTCGTGCGCGACGCCGCCGGTGAGCTGGCCGACGGCCTCCATCTTCTGCGCCTGGCGGAGCTGGTCTTCGCGCTGCTTCAGCTCGGTGATGTCGCGCGAGTTGACGACGATCCCTTCGACACCAGGGACGTCGAGGGCGTTTCTGGCGATCGCCGCCAGGGTGCGCCAGGAGCCGTCCTTGTGCCGCACCCGCACCTCCGCGCTGCCGACGGCGCCGGGTCTGTGCACCAGTCGGGGCAGGCGGTCGCCGATTGCCCGCATGTCGTCTTCGTGGATCAGCGTGAAGATGCTGATGCCATGAACTTCTTCGGGCGCATAGCCGAGCGCCGCCTCGGCGGCGGCGCTCTGGAAGCGCAGGGTCCCGTCGGGTCCGACCAGGCTGATGATGTCGGAGGTGTTCTCGATCAGCGCCCGGAAGTACTGCTCGCGCCGGCGCAGGGTCTCCTCGCTGTCGAGCAGGGCCTGTTCGCGGACCATCAGCTCGGTGACGTCGACATGCATGACCGCGCTGTGGCCCTGGCTCGTGCGCCGTTCGTGGGTGCGGATCCAGCGCCCGTTCTCCAGCCGGCGCACCGTGTCGCCGGCACCGTCGGCGTCGGCGGCCGGGTCGCCGGCCTGGTCGACCGGGCGGGCGGCAAGCTGGCGGGCCTCGGCCCGCGGCAGACCGCGATAGAGGCGTTCGTGGTCGATCGACAGCAGCTCCGGCAAGCTCTTGTTCCACAGCAGCAGCCGGTCGTCGCCGTCGTACAGGGCGAAGGCCTCCGCCGTATCGGAGATGTCGAGCCATTCCTGCTGCGCGTTCTCGAACTCTTTGACCAGCTCGACGTTGGCCTGGCGGTTCTTCAGGTCTTCGACGAAGGCGGCATGGACGATCCGCGTGGAGCCGAGCATCGCCACCGTCATTGCCAGCGCCATCATCGCCAGGCCGAGATGGACCGGATCGCCCTGCAGCATGAACCAGACCGCGTAGGGCAGCAGGCTGGCGGCGATGAACAGCGCGGCTGCCCGCGGCAACGCCGCCAGGGTGGTCGTCGCACCGCCGGCGATCGCCGCGGTCACGATGATCAGCGCCAGCTGCTGCGGCGCCGGCACGTGCGGCAGGAACAGCGCGCCGCTCCCCCAGAAACCGCCGGAAACCGCAGACCAGCATTCCGCCAAGCGGAGGTTGGCCCAGCCGGCGCTGGGCCGGGCGCGTTTGCGTGTCGCCCGCTTGTGCATCGTCTTCTTGCGCCGCCGGTAGCCGAGCCAGCGCAGCAACAGGTAGAGCGCCGGCAGTGTCAGCGCCGCCGCCCAGGCGGCGACCCAGCCCTGCGGCGCGGCTGGCCAGAGGATCGCGGCGGTCAGCAGCGAGGCACACAGCGTGACCAGCGAATTGATCGGGGTGAAGCGGGCCAGCGAAGCGATCTGCGCGCGCCCGAGATCGGGCGCCGGCGCGGTTTCGCCGGGCGCAGCCAGCGGTCGCTGGGCCGCAGCCGCCGCCATCCGGTCGGTCGGTTCCCCGGGCGGCGTGGGCGCGGATGTCTGCTGCAATGCCGACATCGGTCCCGTGTGAGCAATCCCCTATGTCATTGCTCATAGGCGGCGGCGGCTAACAAATTGTTAACTTTGGTTGACGTCCTGGTGGTCGTCGGCGGCTTCAGCGGCCGGCATCGTCCGCCTCGCCATCGCCGTTCCCTTCCGGCGGGCCGGCAACGGCATGGTTGATGCGCTCGAGCAGGATCCGGGTGGTGTAGGGTTTCTGCAGCAGGTCGATGCCGGGCAGCAGGCGGCCCTGTTCGCTCAGCGTCTCGCGGGTGTAGCCCGAGGCGAACAGCACCGGGATGTCAGGCCGGCGCTGGCGGGCGACCATGGCGATGTCGCGCCCTGTCATGCCGCCGGGCAGCAGCACATCGGTGAACAGCAGGTCGATCTCCGGGTGGCGCTCCAGCAGCGCCAGCGCCTGCTCGCCATCGCCGGCAGCGAGCACGGCATAGCCGGCCCGGGTCAGGGCGGCGACTGCGATCATGCGGACGTCGGGATCGTCCTCCACCAGCAACAGCGTGCTGCTGCCGGGCTGCGCCAGGGCCGCGGCGGCAATGTCGTCCGTTACGTCGCGCGGCTTGTCGGCGGTGTTGGCCGCTTCGGCCCGCGGCAGCAGCAGGCGGATGGTGGTGCCATCGCCGGGTCGGCTCTCGGCGCTGGCGTGGCCACCGGACTGCTTGGCGAAACCGAACACCATGGACAGGCCCAGACCGCTGCCGCGGCCGACGTCCTTGGTGGTGAAGAACGGCTCGAACGCCCGCTTCAGCGTCTCTTCGGTCATGCCGGTGCCGGTGTCGGCGACACTGACGGCGACATAGTCGCCGCCCGGCGGTCCGCTGTCCTCCTCGTCATCGGCGCGCATACCGCCGGCGGCGATCTGCCGGTTGCCGGCGGAGATGGTCAGCCGGCCGCCTTCGGGCATGGCATCGCGGGCGTTGATCGCCAGGTTGAGGATGGCGTTCTGCAGCTGCGAGGCGTCGGCCCGGACCGGCCATAGTGCCTCGTCAACGGCGACCTCGATGGCGATGTCCGAGCCCAGGGTGCGCTCGAGCAGGGCGCTCATGTTGGCCAGCAGCTCGCCGACGTCGACCCGTTCGGGGGCCAGCGGCTGGCGGCGGGCGAAGGCCAGCAGGTGCTGGGTCAGGGTGGCGCCGCGCTCGGCGGCGCGGCTGGCGGTCTCGATCAGCGGGCGGACCTCGTTGTCGCCGTCGAGATGCAGGCAGGCCATCTCCAGATTGCCGATGATCGCGGTCAGCAGGTTGTTGAAGTCGTGCGCGACGCCGCCGGTGAGCTGGCCGACGGCCTCCATCTTCTGCGCCTGGCGGAGCTGGTCCTCGCGCTGCTTCAGCTCGGTGATGTCGCGCGAATTGACGACGATGCCTTCGACGCCGGCGACGTCGAGGGCGTTTCTGGCGATCGCCGCCAGGGTGCGCCAGGAGCCGTCCTTGTGGCGGACCCGCACCTCCGCCGTTGCCGTCGCACCGGGACGGCCGACCAAGTCCTGAAACTGGTCGGTGATCCGTTGCAAGTCGTCGGGATGGATCAGCGTGAAGGTCTCGAACAGGCGGAACTCATCGCGGCTGTAGCCGAGCGCGGTTTCCGCCGCGGCGCTCTGGAAGCGCATACTCCCGTCGGCACCGATCAGGTTGATGATGTCGGAGGTGTTCTCGATCAGCGCCCGGAAGTACTGCTCGCGCCGGCGCAGCGTCTCCTCGCTGTCGCGCAGGGCCTGTTCGCGGACCATCAGCTCGGTAACGTCGACATGCATGACCGCGCTGTGGCCCTGGCTCGTGCGCCGTTCGTGGGTGCGGATCCAGCGCCCGTTCTCCAGCCGGCGCACCGGGTCGCCGGCACCGTCGGCGTCGGCGGCCGGGTCGCCGGCCTGATCGACCGGGCGGGCGGCAAGTTGCCGGACCTCCGCCCGCGGCAGACCGCGATAGAGGCGTTCGTGGTCGATCGACAGCAGCGCGGGATAGCTCTTGTTCCACAGCAGCAGCCGGTCGTCGCCGTCGTACAGGGCGAAGGCCTCCGCGGTGTCGGAGATGTCGAGCCATTCCTGCTGCGCATTCTCGAACTCGGTCACCAGCTCGATGTTGGCCTGTCGGCTGCGCAGATCCTCCATGAACGCGGCATGGACGATCCGGGTCGAACCGAGCATGGCCACGGTCATCGCCATGGCCATGACGGCCAGGCCCAGATAGATCGGATCTGCCTGCAGCACGAACCAGGCCACGTAGGGCAGCAGGCTGCAGACGATGAACAGCGCCGCCGCCCGGGGTAAGCCGGCCAGCGTCGTCGTCGCCGAACTCGCCATCGACGTGGTGACGATGATCAGCGCCAGCTGCTGCGGTGCCATCACATAGGGCAGGAACAGGGCGCCGCAGCCCCAGACTGCGCCGGACAGGGCTGCCCAGCCGGTCGCCCGCTGCAGGCCGCGGCCGCGGCCTCGCCGTGACCGGTTCGCGGAGCGCTCTGCCGATGGCGCCGCCGGCGGTTGCAGCCGGCGGACCCACCAGCGCAGCAGCAGCTAGGTGGCGGGACCGGCCAGTGCC
>Ga0056121_1000288_pt1 | contig 14354 bp, 14 predicted proteins | sample WorMetHEROISLAND_FD_83872 | JGI IMG/M metagenome (GOLD analysis project Ga0056121, IMG submission 83872) | Marine gutless worms symbiont microbial communities from Max Planck institute for Marine Microbiology, Germany - Olavius sp. 1 HERON ISLAND ...
AGTCGTGGCGTTGGCGTGCAGTTTCACTTGCATGATGCGAGGTGCTCCCTGATGAAGGAGATACCTCTGAGTACGCCTGCGCCGTCGAAACAATCCCGCGTGACCACACACTTTCGCCGGGGTCCACTGGTAGCGATCTGGCAGGACCGCCCAGCCACCAGGCGGCTGGTGGCTGGGCGCCCGATGCTCTTACGCGAACTGCACGCCGTTCTCCGCCATCGGCAGCACGGACACGCGCAGGTTCCCGCTGGCCGCGGCGATGGCGTTGGCGAGCGCCGGGGCGGCCGGCGGGGTGCCGGGCTCGCCGACGCCGGTCGGCGCTTCCGTCGACGCGACGATGTGCACGTCGATGGCGGCGATGTCGCCGATCCTGAGCGGCTCGTAGTCGGGGAAGTTCTGCTGGTCGACCTGGCCGCCGGTCAGGGTGATCTGGTCGCGCATCCCGTGGCCGATGCCGTAGCCGACGCCGCCCTCGATCTGTGCCTTGATGATGTCCGGGTTGACGGCGACGCCGCAGTCGACCGCGCAGGTGACCTTCTCGATCTTGACGCCGTCGGCGGCGTTGCCCGAGACCTCGACCACCTCGGCGACGTAGCTGTTGAAGGACTTGTGTACGGCGATGCCCTGCGACCGGCCGGCCGGCGCGTTGCCCCAGCCCGCCTTCTCCGCCGCCAACCGCAACACCCCGGCCATGCGCTGCTGGTCCTTGTCGCCCTTGAGATAGTCCAGGCGGAAGGCCAGCGGGTCACGGCCGGCCGCGCTGGCGGCCAGGTCCATCATCACCTCCATCACGTAGGCGGTGTGGGTGTGCCCGACCGCGCGCCACCACAGGATGCTGGTCGCCTTCCGGGTGTCGGTCAGGCCGACGAACGCGCCCGGCAGGCGGTAGGGGGTGTCGGCCACGCCTTCGACCGAGGTGTGGTCGACGCCGTCGTGCACCAGCATGGACTCGAATGCCGTGCCCTTCATGATCGACTGCCCGGCGATGCGGTGCTCCCAGCCGACGATGTTGCCGTCGCCATCCAGGCCGACGCGCACCTTATGGCCGAAGGCCGGGCGGTACTGGCCGCCGGTGATGTCGTCCTCGCGCGACCACACCAGCTTCACCGGCCGCGTGCGGTCGGTCATGACGAAGGCCAGCGCCGCCTCCACCTGGTAGTCCGCGTTCGGCGTCGCCCGGCGGCCGAACGAGCCGCCGGCCAGCATGGTGTTGATCTGGATCTTCTCCATCGGCAGCTGGAAGATCTCCGCCATCGCCATGTGCGGGCCGGTGGGGAACTGGCAGCCGTCGTGCAGCAGGATGCCGCCGTCGGCGGTGGCCTCGATGGTGCAGTTGAGCGGCTCCATCGGCGCGTGCGCCAGCAGCGGGAAGTAGAAGGTCTTCTCCACCACCGTGGCCGCCCCGTCGATGGCCGCCGCGGTCGCCGCCTGGTCGCTCTTCTTCACGTTGTAGGCCGGCGCGGCGTCGAGCGCGGCCATGATCTCGGCCTTGATCACCGCGGTGTCGCGGCTTTCGGCGTTGGTCAGGTCCCACTCCACCGTCAGCGCCTCGCGCGCCTGGAAGGCGGCCCAGGTGTCCTCGGCGTAGACCGCAACGCCGGCCTTGTTCGGCAGCACGGCGGCGTTGATGAAGCCCTTGACCTTGCGCGCCCCGGCGTCGTCGAAGCCGAGCGCCAGGCCGTCCTTGCGCGGCGGCCGCTTGATCACCGCGATCATCTGGTTGGGCAGGTGCAGGTCCATGGCGAACATGGCCGTGCCGTCGGTCTTGATGGCGGAATCCAGGCGGCGGATGTCCGGGTTGCCGATCAGCCGGAACTCGCTGGCGTCCTTCAGCCTCGGCTCGGCCGGCGCCGGTAGCTGCGCGGCGGCGGCGACGAAGCTGCCGATCGGCGCCGACCTGCCGGCCCCGGTCACCATGCCTTCCTCGATCCTGAGGCCGGCGGCGTCGACGCCCCAGGCCTGCGCGGCGGCGGCAATCAGCATCTCGCGCGCGGCGGCGCCGGCCTGGCGGTACTGCAAGTAGGAGTTCGCCATGGCGGTGGAGCCACCGGTGCCCTGGAACTGGCCGAAGGCGAGGTTGTTGTAGAGCTCGGGGTTCGACGGCGCGAACTCGTAGTCGATCTGGTCCATGCGCAGGCCGAGCTCTTCGGCGATCAGCGTCGGCAGGCCGGTGGCCGGGCCCTGGCCCTTCTCGAAGTGCTTGACGATGGCGGTCACCCGGCCGTCGGCGTCGATCTTCACGAACGGGTTGAGCATGGCGCTCTCGGCCGAGCCGGCGGCGAGCACGCCGCTGGGGGCAATGCCCACCATGAGCACGGCGGTGGTGGCGGCGGCGCCCTTCAGGAAGCCGCGGCGCGAAGCATGCACGGTCATCTCCGTCATCTCAGGCCTCCATGATCTCGGCCGCGCGCTGGATGCCGGCGCGGATGCGTTGGTAGGTGGCGCAGCGGCAGGCGTTGCCCCACATGTATTCGTCGATCTCGCCGGCGCTGGGCTTGGGGTTCTCGCTCAGCAGCCCGACCGCGGACATGATCTGCCCGGACTGGCAGTAGCCGCACTGCACCACGTCGAGCTCGACCCAGGCCTGCTGCACCGCGGCGGCGACCTTGGAGTTCAGCCCCTCGATGGTGGTGACCTCGGCGCCGTCGACGTCCTCGATCATGGTCGCGCACGCGCGCACCGGTTCGCCGTTGAGGTGCACCGTGCAGGCGCCGCAGGCGGCCACGCCGCAGCCGAATTTCGTGCCGGTCAGCTGCAGTTCGTCGCGGAGCACCCACAACAGCGGGGTGCCCGGCTCGGCCTCGACCATTTTGGTCGTGCCGTTCACCTTCAGCTCGGTCGCCATCTCCGACCTCCTCCAAATGTTGACAGTGATTGTCGTGCCGTATCGGTCTTGAAGTTTCGGTCTTGGATTTTCGGTCTTGAACGTGGCCGGGCGCCGCGGCGCACCCGGCATCACGCGTCGTGTGGCTGGGTCGTATATTCGGACAGAATTTGTCGTTCTGTCCAATCTGTCGGCCAGATTGACAGAACGACAGAATTTGTCAATAAGCGGTGGATGGACAGTCGTGAGGAACGCATCGTCGATGCGGCCATTGCCGTGTTCTCCCGCTACGGCGTTCAGCGTACGACCATGAATGACATAGCCGGCGAAGCGGGGGTGGCAAGGCAGACGATCTACAATGTCTTCGCCAACAAGGACGAGATCCTGCGCGCGGCGATCCGGCTCTACGCCGCGCGCGCCATCGCGGCGATCGAAGACGAGTGCGCGCAGACCGAGGCGCTCGGCGCGCAGCTCGACGTCGCCTTCGAGCACCTGATCGCCGAGCCGTTCGAGATGATGCACGCCTCGCCGCACGCCGACGAGATCGTCACCGGCTTCCGCGACGCGGCGAAAGCGGAACTGGCGATCGCCGAGGCGCGCTACCGCGACGTGCTGACCGAGCTGCTGACACCGCATGAGAAGGCGCTGCGCGCCGCCGGCCACACGCCGGCCGCCCTGGCCGACGTGATCTTCAAGAGCTGGTACGGCTTCAAGCACAACGCCGACGACCTGGACCAGCTCCGGGCCCTGCAGCGGGGGATGAAGGCGATGGTGCTGACCGTGGCGGGGGAGGACGAAAAGATGCCGAGCGGCACAGGGCAAGCAGCCAACTGACGTGTCCGGTGCCCTGGGTTCCCGCGTTCGCGGGAACGACGCATAGGGGATACCGCCACGTCGCCGCTCAACCCCACCGTCATCCCGGACGCAGCGCAGCGGAGATCCGGGATCCAGGGCATCCGGCAACGCTGTCGCGGTTGTCGCGAACGCGCCGTGCGTTCATCTCGCCAGCCCGAACAGCTCCTGCGCCTCGCGCACGCCGCGCAGCTCGTGCCGGCCGAGGGAGGCGAGCTCCGCCGGCGCGCCGGCGGCCGCGCGGAAGGTGTGGGAGACCAGCACGTTGCGCTCAAGCGACCGGCACAGCGCCTGGATCCGGCTGGCCTCGTTCACGGTCGGGCCGATCACGGTGAAGTCGAGCCGTTCGCTGGCGCCGATGTTGCCGTAGAACACCTCGCCCAGGTGCAGGGCCAGGCCGAAGTCCATCACCGGCTTGCCGGCGGCCTGGCGTTCGGCGTTGAAACCGGGAAACGCCGCCCCCAGCTCCGCCGCCGCCGCCAGCGCCGCCCGGCACACCGCCTGATCGTCCCCGCCCTTCAGCTCGAAGCTGGCGAGCAGGCCGTCGCCCATGAACTTCAGGATCTGCCCGCCGTGCACCTCCACCGGCGCCGCCATGGCCTCGAGGTAGGCGTCGAGCGTCGCCACCAGCTCATCGCGCGGCAGGGTGTCCGTCAGCCGGGTGAAGCCGCGCAGGTCGGCAAACCAGATCACCGCGCGGATCGCCTCGGCCGAGCCGCGGGCGATCGCCCCGGTGAGCACCCGCTGGCCGGCATCGCGGCCGAGGTAGGTTTCCAGCACGGTGCTGGCGACGTCGTAGGTCAGCCGCGACTTTGCCGCCAGCGCCAGGTAGGGCAGCACGCCGACGACCTGGTCGAGCTGGCCGTCGTCGAACCCGCCCGGCGCATCGGTGGCGCAGGAGAAGAAGATGCCGTCGAACTCCCGGCGCGGACCGCCCCCAGTCGCCGCATCGACCCCGGCCGCGGCGACCTCTTTGGCCAGCGCTTCCGCTTCGGCGGGATCGTAGGGCACGATGTGGGCGGCATAGTCGACCAGCCCGTCGGCCCGCAGCTGGGCAAACAGCTCGAACTCGTCCGCCGCACCGCCCTCCGCCCCGCCGGCATCAAGCCGCCGGCGCAGCGATGTGATCCCGCGGCTGCGCATGTGGTGCACCGGGCTCTTCAAGTAGACGTCGCTCTCGAGCAGCGCGCGCTCACGCGGGACATGCGTGACCGTGCCGGCGGCGGCGTCGGCAGCCCCGCCCTCGCCCCCGTCGCCCGGCCGCCAGAGGAAGGTGTGCGAGCCATAGCGGGGATGCAGCGTGTACATCCCCACCTGCGCCCGGCGCATCGGAAAGCCGGCCTCGACCACCTGCCGGCAGAACCCGCCAACCTGCTCGCCCACCGGCAGGCCGCGCATGCCCTGCTGCACGAGCCAGTGGGGGAGGGCGTCAAGGTTGAGGGGTGGGAGAGGCATGGTGTGTGGTGACCCTGTCGAAAACTGCGACCGGTAGTGACTTTCTCATGGCAACGTAGAACCGCGGCATGAGGCCATCAAGTTGGGCGAGCTAGTCATCGGCAGTTCGGCTTGGTGGGTGCTGGGCCATGGACCCCCGGATCAAGTCCGGGTGCATAAGTCGGCGGGTCATATGCCCAACACGGTCAGGTGATGGCCGGGCATTGACCGGGCGGCGCGCCCGGCGAAAAAAGCGTCAAGGATTGAGGAAAGCCGGCAAGGTCGACGGGATGGAAACAGCAGACAAGCCGCTGCGTGTGCGGCAAAAGCGCTGAAATCAGGCAGATGTTAGCCCTTAAGAGCGGATTACGGCCGTTTGCCAGCTCCCAAGAGCAGATGGCTTGACAAACCTGCAAGAATACTGATATGCTTATAAGAGCTGATAAACTCGCATAAAAAGCCCTCAAGAGCAGATGACAGCACGAAACCTATTGAGCGAAACACCGCCCTACCCGGTCGAACAAGCGATCAAACGCTTGGGCGCGAACCTGCGTACGGCAAGGCTGCGGCGCAACCTGACGATCGAAGAGGTCGCGAAAAAAATCGGCACCGGGCCGCGCGCGGTGTCGGATGCCGAGAAGGGCAAGCCCTCGACCGGAGCTGTGGTCTATACCGCCCTACTCTGGGCCTATGACCTGCTTGGGCCGTTTGCCGAACTTGCCGATCCGGCCAGAGACGAGGAAGGGCTTAGCCTCGAACTATCGAGCGGCCGCACACGCGCCCGCGCAACGGAAGAGCTGGATAGTGATTTCTAAAGTCGGCGAACAGGAATGCTTTGTCTATATCACGCTGCCCGGCCAAACCGAATTCGTGACGGCCGGGCGGTTTGTGCTGGAGCCGGATCGTGTCGGCGTCCCGGTGGGCCGGTTTGTCTATGGCAAGAGTTATCTGGAGCGCGCGGAGGCGGTGCCGATCGACCCAGTCGAACTGAAGCTCGCGAGGACGACCTATCGCACGACCGCGCTTAAAGGTGTGTTCGGCGCATTGCGTGATGCCGGTCCTGATTACTGGGGCCGCCGTGTCATCGAGAAACATGCCGGCAAGCCGCAACTGGGCGAGCTCGATTACCTGCTTTATGCCCCGGACGATCGCGCCGGCGCCCTAGGATTTGGATTAGGGCCCAAACCGCCGGCCCCAAAACGGCAATTCAACAAGACGCTCGATCTGGAGAAGCTGATCAGGCTCGCCGATGCGATCATCGCCGATGAAGACGTGCCGCAGGGCCCCGAGGCCGACCAAATCGAAGATTTGATGCTGATCGGCACGTCTATGGGCGGTGCGAGGCCAAAGGCTGTCGTCGAGGACGATAACGGGCTCTGGATCGCGAAATTCAATCGCCCGGACGACAAGTGGAATCATGCACGTGTCGAGCATGCCATGCTGGTGCTGGCCCGCGCCTGCGGCATCCAGAGCGCGGAAAGCCGCATCATCACGGTGGGCGACCGGGACGTGCTGCTCGTAAAGCGCTTCGACCGCGAAAAGGCCAAAGGCGATTATCTGCGAACGCGCATGATCAGCGGCCTGACCTTGCTGCGCACAGAAGATACGCATCAACACCGCGAGCGCTGGTCGTACGTGCTCATGGCCGAAGAGCTGCGCCGCATCGTTGCCGACCCGAAACACAATGCTGCCGAGTTGTTTCGTCGCATGAGCTTTAACGCGCTGATCTCGAACATCGACGATCATCCGCGCAATCACGCGATGATCGCCAAGGACAAGGACTGGAAACTGTCTCCTGCCTATGACCTGACACCATCAATGCCGGTCAGCCTGGAGCGGCGGGATCTGGCGATGACCTGCGGCGATGCGGGCCGCTATGCCCATGCCGAAAACCTGCTCTCGCAAAGCCCTCGGTTTTATCTCAAGCGCGAGGAAGCGGAAGCGCTGATCACAGCAATGGAAGAACAAATCGCGGCGAGTTGGTATGAAATCGCCCGCCGCGAGGGTGTCTCCGAACAAGATTGTGGGACGATCAAAACCGCCTTCGTCTATCCGGGATTCCGGATGCCGCTCGAAGAACAGCAACAGATGGAATCGTCAAATGCTTGACGAGGATATTCCGGCACATTTCATCCGGTATGCCGCCGACATCCTGGGTGACACAAACAAAGGGCTGAGCGGGCCGAACATCGTCAAAGTGACGACAGACTATGCCGTCGAGTATGACGTGAATATTCCGCATACGGACTACCCTTTCGATGCACCCAACAAACGTTCAGCCCTCTACGACAACCTGATGGCGTTCGACCCGCAACAGCAATACCGGATCATCAAGGAATTATGCGATCACCGCTCGTTTTCTCTCGTACCGAGCAAAGAACGCAAGGAGCTGAAGGTCCGGCTGGCGACACGATACGCTCATCTGGCATCAGAGAGTGACACGTCCGAGATCAATGAAACGCTGATCGAGGAAACACGGCACTGGCTGGACGGCTACCCTGAAGCCCTGTCGCTCTACAACGAGGCGCTCACAAAATACGAAAGCGGCGTTTTTCACCGCAATCTGCTCGATGATTTGCGCCTTGCGCTCGAAAGGCTCCTGCGCGAGGTTTTTGAGAATACGAAATCCCTAGAGAACCAGGTCAAATTCGTCGGGGGCTACATCAAGGACAATGGCGGCTCCAAGGAACTTGCCAATATGTTCGTCAAGCTCGTCGAGTACTATGCGGGCTATCACAACAGTTACGTCAAACACGACGATGCAGTGATCGAGGAAGAGATCGAATTCATCTTCGAGATCACATCTTCCTTCATGAAACACCTGATCCGGCTGGATTCGGGCGATTGAGGCCGTCACCGACCATGATGATCATGATAAGCACGATCATGCAGAAGATCACCGTGTCGATGTCGCCGACGACGAAGATCATGACCATGGTGGTGATCGCCATGACCATCATGGCCATGGCGATCAGGGCAACGGATCAAGCGCGCTTCGCCTCGGCCTGAAGACCATGCAGATAATCGACGGCCAGCTGCGCATGCGCAGCGGCGTCAGCCCCCGGCTGCGCATGTGATGCACCGGACTCTTCAGATAGACGTCGCTCTCGAGCAGCGCCCGCTCGTGCGGGACATGCGTAATCGTGCCGGCAGCATCGCCCGCGCCGGGCCGCCAGAGGAAGGTGTGCGAGCCATAGCGGGGATGCAGCGTGTACATCCCCACCTGCGCCCGCCGCATCGGAAAGCCTGCCTCCACCACCCGCCGGCAGAACCCGCCGACCTGCTCGCCCACCGGCAGGCCGAGCATGCCATGGGCCACGAGCCAGCGTGGGAGGCCGTCAAGGTCAAGGGGTGGGAGAGGCATGGTGTGGCAAGGCCTTGTCGAAAAATGCTTCCGGCGATGAACTCGGATCAAAAAGTAGCCTCATGGTATGGCGCCACCAAGTTGGACGGCCTGTTCGCTGCCGCACCGGAGGCATCTTCCGCGCAAATAGCAACACCCTGCCGGTTGGCGGGGCTTTGCTGTTCTGGCGCGAAAGTTGTTTGCGAGGGCACGCAACCGTCGTCAGCAGCAGGGTCATTTCCAGCCAGCCGCATAATCATCTAGGGATCGACGTACTAACTGCGACGGTCGTTCGATGATGGATTTTTCGAGTTCCTCAATTTTGTCTCTGCGTCCGGCAATTGTCGCCTAATCTCGGCAACGATCTTATTACCACCAGCATTCCGGGCCTCGCCCATGACCGCAGCGACTGCACTCATATTTGCGCAACGGTGCCATTGAACTCCTTATCCATCTCCAGCTGCTTTGGCATCATCAGATTGCGCGTTGATACCTTGTCGATGCGGTCGCTTGCAGTTGGGTGCGTCTCGGCACGAACCGCGCCATCGTTGGCCCGATCTTCGAAGGCACGTAGGATCTCAAGAGCAAGAAGCATCAGCGAGCCGCCAGCGCCCGTCCTGGTGTATGGATTGGAAAGAAGTGGAAACGGCTCGAACTCAAACCGTTCGCAGACCTTCACTGCAATCGCGTCGGCCCGAAACTGCAGTTCTCTGAGATCGTCATTGACGTCGCGATGTCCCAAGACTTGATGACCAAAATCGTGTGCCACAGTGAAATACTCCATCGACCACGCAACCTGTTCAAACAAGTGGAACTCCGTCGGCGACGAAGGACGAAAGGGCACGAAAATGTGTGTGCCGGCCCCCGAGAAAGACACAAAAATCCGAAACCAGTAAAGAACGAGGTCCGGATTGCTCAGTAGCAGTTCTCGGTCACCTGCCGGGTTAGACGCGTTCAAAGTCCAATGCGCAACGTCAGCATAAAGTGTTCTGGTGTAGGCTCGTGCAACGAGCTCGCACCACTTAAAAGGGAATGCGCTGATCGAAAGCATGCCCTCGCCCGTCATAATCACATTCGTGGGTGATGCGGAAACACCAACTACTGGGTCGATCGCGATTTCAACCTTCTCGTGCGAAGTCCCGCCAATCTCTGAGAGCACTTTTCGAACGCGATCCGCAAGCACATTCAATCTATGCTCGAGGCTCGGACCAACACCTGGGCTGTTGGGATTTTCCAGATCGCCGTAGAGGCGGTCGGACTGAATGCGGCGTTCTATTTCAGCTTCCGACCAGCCGACTTCCTTCAACGCGTGTGTCGTTAGCTCGTGTTGAGTGGCCTCGCCATCTTCAACCGGATCATGCAGTACCGCACTTAGGTCCGCGGCTACTCTTTCGAACATCTGCGCCCAGAGATCGCGGGCTGCGATGTTTTGCTGCTTCATTCGAGGACGCTCAGGGTCTCGGTCCCTCGCATGACGACAACGCGCCTTACGTGGTCGCGGATGTCTTCGACCGAATGATCAACGGCTAATTCCACCACACGCTCTCGACGACCTCGCCGTTCCCGCCAATGAGCGTACGGATAATCGGAAATGCGCGCAAAAATGGTCTCATCCCTAGGATGCGGCATCGGCTTGGTGCAACCGCTGTTGATCGGACAGAGCCAAATCGCATCCCGATGTGCCTCGATCAGCGACCTCGTATCGACCTCCAGCACGTCGTGCTCCTGATCGCGATAGGCTTTCGCATTCGTCAACTTGTGGAGGCGCCCCTCTGATAGCCAGAAAAACGCCTTCGCGTTCAACAGCTCATACCAGTCCGCCGGAGAAAGGCGGTCGGGCAAAGCCCTTCGGAGACCGGAATCACTCATTGGGATCTGGTCACGCACAACGGCCCGAGGTAGACCGTCACCTGTCACTTCAACGCTCTCCGGTCGATGTTGGCTTTCGATTTCGGTCCGTTTTGGTGCCTCAACAGCGTAGTGGTCCAAGAGAGCACTAGTGCTCAGCAGGCCATATCGCTTGATCGACTCCCACGAGCCCCGCTCTGCCATGTGATAGAGCTTGGGGCAGTCAGCAATCAGCTCTTCAAGTTCTGCTTCGGTCACCACGCTCTCCGGTCAATGACGTTACGCCAGTTGAAATCCGTCGACAGCAGGGAAACAGGTCGACCTGATATTCTCTCGATCTCCTCCACGAAGCTGATGGTGTCTTCAGAAAGCTGCTCAAAACGAAAGGCCTTTCGATTGTTCACGTCGAAATAGTCGACAAACGTCAGCGCGATGTCGGTCGGACCATTTAGCTGGACAGAATCACGAAACTGAAGCCAGTCGAACTCCGCAATCCGCCGCGGCCTGTCGGTGGTGGTCGTCCGCTCGGTCCGCTCAAGTTCCTCTTGCGGGATACCACTGCGTCGATGGATTTCGGTCATGTCGACCTCGTGCGCCATCGGACCAGATGGACCCCCCACCCGGATCGGATAGGTGCGACAGACCATGATGATTTTCCGAACGTTCGATGGCGCAATTCCGGCATCAGCAAGACAGCCGGAGACGGTTGTATCCCTTGTCGTGACATGGGGATAGTCGCCGTGGTGAAGGCTCAAGGCAGTGCCCTGTGTACCTTCCAAGAGGATCCGCTGGTTGGCGACCATCGCGTCTGCCAAGACCTGCCGCGCGCTTCCCAGATAAGGTTCAAGAACTTCGCAGTCTCGGGCAAGAAAGGCTGCCTTCTCCTCCTTGTAGTCCGACCGACCTGTCATTTTCCGCGCCGACGCGATCCCCACGCCCTGTGCCGTTGAGCTGATGCTGTCGAAGCGCTTCTCCTCCTCTTTGCGGTCCGCGTCGGTAATAGTCATTGCGCCCGGATCGATCGTGAGCCTCTCCGCATCGATCTTGTGTTCGGCGATCTCTTCGAGGAGCTTCTTGGGGTAGATCACAGCGCCTGGACCAAGGAGCAACTTTGCATTCGGCGCTCGCTGCGTGCCCGAGGGCAGGTGATAGTATTTCTCCGGCTTCGGCTCCGCATAAACCTGGTGGCCAGCATTCGGCCCGCCCACGCGCACCAAGAGATCATACTCGGGTGCAATATGGCCAACGATGTTGCCCTTGCCCTCACTTCCGAACTGACCGCCGATCAGAACATCAACCAAGGCATCGTTCGACCTCGGATAGAGGTTGAGGAGCGCGGTGGCCCGGACGAGGACCGCTTCTTCGCTGCAGCGATCCGTCGAGACGACGATATCGGCGACTTCTGCAAGCTTCTCTATGTCCCGCTCTGTCTTGTTTTTCTTCAGTTCTTCGTAAGCTACTGCTTCATCGTCGTCCCTGCTGCGTCCTTCGTAGCGCTTGCGCAGTTCCTCCTCCGTGGCGGTCAGATGGATGTGATGGACTTCAGCGCCGTATGCACGTCGGATCGCCTCGATCTGACCTAGAATCCGGACCGAGTCGACAACGTAGAGCCCCTTTGGCGTCTGCCCCGTCGCGTAGAGGTCGATTGCGCGCTGCAGAGCCTCGCCGACCCATGCGCCGCCGTCTTCTCGATCAAGTCTTTGGCCCGCCCGTTGCAGGGCTTTGCGTTCCGGCTTGGTCTTGGGCGCTTTCTTAAGAATAAGCTCGCGTGTCTTGATGATCCTGGCGCTGTGTTTCTCCTTGAGCAGCCGCACCAAGGCAGACTTGCCGGAACAAATTGGCCCCGAGAGTAGAACGATACGAAGGTTTGCGCTTCCGGCAGCCAACTAGAGCAACTCGAGCTGCACGCGCTTCGGCGGAATATCATAGACAGTCACAAACAGACCAGCGCGCACCATCACATCATCAAGCATCTCTTCTATCGTTGACCAATCGCCACCGGCCGATCCTGTGCCAATCTTTGGCATATGAATGCTCGCCCCAATGGATACGGCATGATGTGCGACTTGTTCAAGACCGGCCTGTAACGCCGCATATCTAATCCGGGGAAATATCGATGGGCCAAAACCTTCCTGGCCGATCAGACTTGCGATGATGAGATCCTTGGCGGCTTCCGCAAAAATAACCTGCCCCAGACGATCACGTCGCGGGATCTGTATCACTTGCTCTGTGTACGCCTCTTCAGCGTGCGGGAAACGCTTCGCAAACTTGCGCGCGACCCCACCCCCCCATTTTACTGCTTTGTCGTTAACCAGTTGACAGATGATCTTCTTGCCGCCGTTGCGCGGCTCCAAGACACTTCCGTGGAGTAGGCGTATCGGAACGTGGTTTTCCTGGGATTGATCAAATCTGACCAATCCAGCCACTCGCGGGTAAACGCTTCCCGGATAGGCCGTCAAGCCAACACACTCGATCTGGACTGCCGTACCCGTCACCCAGGTTTCAACCGCCCGATCCGTGTGCCCAATGGCGGTGCAACGATGAACAATGCTCTCGTTGGGAACCGCCATGCCGGACACATGAATTTTCGGCCCAGTCGGTGAACTGACGAAATAGTCGATCTTGTAGTGCCGCGCACCATCCTCGGAGACCGTTGGTGAAGAAACGAAGATTCCGATGGGCTGATTGGATACCTTGGCCAAACGGATGAGAAAAGCTTCCGCCGAGACGTCGTATTCTCGGCGCTGACGCATCAGGTCCTCGATTGGAGGAATGTCCAATGCGGCCGACAGGCTGCCGATCGGAAGGACAAACTCCGAGGCGGCCAAGTTGCACAGCATTTCCAATTGCCAGTCATCTGCGGTCGCGTCGCCACCCCGGTTTCGAATCTGCTCCGACCAATCAGGAAATAGGAGGTGGGCGATTTCATGAGCGATTGAGAACCGCACCCGCTCCCGCGGCTGTTGAGGATTGAATTCGATCTTTGGGCCGCTGTCTGTCGCCACCAAACGTGCGTCGGCGACGCTCGAATTGGCCTCGGTCTTTACCCCCATCATCTCGGCAATGCGAAGAGGATTGAATGGCGGACCCTCCCAACCCTTTTCGCGCGCCTTCAATACTAGAACGCGCGCTGCCTCTTCTATCGCGGCCAGCGGATCGGCGTTCTTCGCAAATGCTCTTACCGAGGCGTTGGTCCAGTTGATTGAGGGAGCGTTTGACATCTCTTCTACGAATATGCGCGAGGGTTGTAAGGAGTGCTTCAATTCCTCGAAGCTGTCGGTCCAAGGTAGAAGCGATATCGGCCGACCATGGTACCCTCGGCGAGCGATAAAACCGAGACCGCCGTCACTTCCGCCCCGGTACCCGAGGTGGTCGGGATCGCGATGACCGGCAGGTTGTTGCCGGGGAATGGCTTTACGGCCAGGGCATAGGTTGCCAATCCCGCCGCCGCGCCGACGATCGCAGCCGCCAGCTTGGCGATGTCCATGGCCGAGCCGCCGCTAAGCGCAATGACGGCTGTGGCGGCGAAGTCGCGCGCCGCGTCGGCGCAGGCATCGACGTGCCCCTCGCGCGGATCGCTGGCGATGTCGCTGAAGAGCGCCGTTCTGTGGCCGGCGTCCTGCAGGCATTGGCTCGGGCGTCCCGCCAGCCCGGAACTGACGGCGAAGGGATCGGCGACCAGCAGCAGACGCTGTGCCGGGCCGAGCCGCTCGGTGGCAAGCGCGCCCAGGACGTTCAAACGACCAAGCCCGAAGGCCACGGGAACGGCTGTGGCCAGATCAAAGGACTGCATGACACGTACTCTAGCTCTGGCCTGACCTTCGGGCCGGACGGTTTGACCATTCGACAGTCCCAGTTGGCGGCCGAAGTCGCGCTGCTCGCGTAAACCTAGAGGCGCCGCCTGGGGCCATCAAGGCGGGTGTAGGGAACGGTGCGTGTTGGACCATGGGCCCTCGGGTCAAGCCCGAGGGCAACGCTGCGACATAAAGAAAGCGGCCCGGGGGCCGCTTTCTTAAGTCTCGCGTTGGTTGCGGGGGCAGGATTTGAACCTGC
>Ga0056121_1000289_pt1 | contig 14350 bp, 2 predicted proteins | sample WorMetHEROISLAND_FD_83872 | JGI IMG/M metagenome (GOLD analysis project Ga0056121, IMG submission 83872) | Marine gutless worms symbiont microbial communities from Max Planck institute for Marine Microbiology, Germany - Olavius sp. 1 HERON ISLAND ...
CAAGTAATACGAGCAAATAACATCAAATGAAGAAGGCTTTAGACTATGTTAGTGATTATCAACTAGAGTCAGCTTGTAAGGCCGCCCCTTGCAGAGCCTCATCTAGGGTTATCCAAAGATTTTTGCCGTTTTAGATGTCTGAGATCATCACGTCGTCCTTACACATAGTTTTAAACTGGTAAGTTTTTTACATTTATATTTGCTGTTTTAAAGTCGCTCTGCAAGCGTTGACTTGTGTGTTTTCTCCTGATCGCGGGAAATGGTTGGTCGTAGAAGGTAGGGTTTTCGCCCCCAAAAAGTTAAACCCATGGAGTTTGATTTGACTTGCATAAGAAATATATCAGTAACAGAGTTGTAGACGAATGCAATTTATGGGAGGAAGACACCATACAATGTTAGATACTAAATTCAAATACCGGTACTAGATCATCACTTAAGATATAACGGGAATTTCTTTAAGCTTCTAGCTTTTTCCCCTATTATCGCTATTCACCATTATTTCGGTGATGGCTACCAGTGATGTTGGAGTTCAAGTTATGTTACTTCTTTTTCAATTGCAGATTTGTCTCTACGAATAAGTTTCGTTTGATAAAAGTTGAGTAAATTCCTGTAAGACTCGGTTAATTGTGCACACTGTTTCGGCTTCTCGTTATGTTTTGGGCAAATTCGAATTTCAGCAATTCCACTTCGAGTGTTAAATATTCTATGCTGGTGCACGTGATTGAGTTATTTTGTGTTGGTGACGATTTAACGATTATGTTATGAAGTTATGAAGCATATATCAGCGTGATATATGAAGCAAAGTTTGGTAAGTCCAACAGTTTATATTAGTGTTTTTAATCTGACAGTTTCGCACAACAACAAGACTTATAACACAAGTGCAAACTATTACAAGACAGTGGTCGTTGCTAGGCAACAAAATGGCAGCCACCTAAGCCATCACAACAAACTGCGTAGTACGAAGTCATGCGACACTGACCGGGTACCGCTAAATGTACACAATAAACAATCATCCGGTCGCCATCATACACGAAACAAGCAGTTAGCAGTTAGTTTATAAGTACATAGGTGGGCTATCTATTACTAAACGGCACCCTCGCTTAAGCGTGCCTATAGGAACAAAAGCTTGGTGTGGTTGCACCCGAAACAATAATGTGGTCGGACACTGCAGGCAATTCGTGAACCAATACATAGCAAGCACTTGGATTATGCCAAGATGTGCGGGGAACATGGGCGTAACTGTTGGCAACAGTATTCACTGACCAAGGTTACACAGATGATGCTGTTTGTACACAGATGATCTTAGTAAATGGACTCAAAATCCTCGCACCTTCGATGCAGCCTCCCCAATGATGGGTCTGCATATGTCGTTGCCCAGGACTTGTCTCCAAAACGCCGGATATGGAATGACAACACATGCCACAATCATCCAAGGACTCACTGTCAATGTTACTGACTGCTTGATGTGCATGGGCAGTGACGTCAGCTCATGCGGTCGTTCCACATCAGAGATGTTCGGGCGTATTGGTCTTGCTTCAAGTATCATGGTTCAGCTGACGAGTGTATGGCACCAGTCAATACTAAGTTTGTGCACCAAGCTGCGACTTTACTATGCCTTGTCGTCTCCATCCTACTGTGTGGCGCAGAAACCTGGACCCCTAAGAAATCAGACAAACAGAAACTTGACCCTTCCAGATGGCCTGCTTACGACAGATTCATGGAATATGCTGGTTCCACTTTGTGCCAAATGTATCAGTGATGAGCCAGACTCAGCAGCGAAGCATCTGCAGCAGAGTCTGTGACAGACGTATTTTAATATTCGCACATATTGTGAGAATCGTTACCTGTGCACGAAGCAGTTCATTTGGCTGTCAACATCCGTACCGGTGACTAACTCAATGACAGGCCGGAATGGAAACATCCACAAAGTTGTTCCCAATGAACTTGGATCTGCCAGTTGGAGGTCGACGTCAGGATTGCTGCAGATACTGTTTGGGACATGGCCAATGATTGCATCAAATCTGGATGGCGCAGTGACCCATCACCAGTCAAGTGGCCCAGTGAGTAAGTGATTTGCCACTGTACAATCAAGATGTCCTTTACTAATAGATAGCCCATAGGTGACAGGGTGTACATCAATACAACACAACAGCACAATAGTCGATTGAACAGTCACTAACTAAATGCAACTTGTCAGCCGAATTGTTAGTTTACACGTTACTGAATGTATACATTACATAACGGGTGGTCCAAAAACCGGATGCGTGTAGTCAGTGCTGAAACTGATGGATCCGTTATTATTGGACCAAAAAATGAATAACCAACCGTATGTCCATTTTTTGGACCATCCTGTACAGCTGAATGTTGTGAACACAATAAAACAAGACTAATCACTTGTTGAACAGTTAGTTTCTATGCCTCGCTACTGATACTGGCTTACACAGTCCCGTTACTACAGTGTATGTTACTGAAGTGTTAGTTAACAACGTGTGTATAATATATGACAAGTTAATGTTTGTAACACAGACAACAGTGCTGTTTTATTTATCTGAGGCCATTGTGTTCATCACATATAGTCCCATTATATTTACAGTAACACAGTCAGCTGTTTGCATGTACACAACAGTGCACTTATATTTATATATAATAGTCTAGAATACAGAGACATATCACCAAGTTCTGCATTCGATGACCAAGTTCTGTTCTTGGTGTAGCAACATATGCCACAATCTGGCTGATATCTCTTGTTAAAATTAACAGTTGTCCAAAATGTACAGTTCAGTGAACTTGACTTTGTTAGTGGACACAGGTACTTCAGCAACAAAGTTACAGTAATGACATTTAAGCACATAACACACACACTGCATGATCATGCTTAAAGTTCACTTTGAAACATAATGTGTTAAAGACTTGTTTTGAGTGTTTGACTGTTTCATTACAGGACAACTATTCTCTGATAGAGATAGAACAACTGGGATGCTGTCAGCCTGCTTGCGTGCTTATAGCAACCAACAGCTGCACAGTTCAACACCAACTGGAGACTACTGCTTCGTGTGAGAACATTTTAGTATTTTTATCATGCTATCTCTAAGCCAAGTTCATTGTAGGCAGTAAGTACTGCAGTGAAATTGAGAAAGTATCACATAAAACAAAGCAACAGTAGTTCCACAAAGCACGTATTTATGGTTCATTGTCCAGTGTTGGTTGTGTGACAGTAGCAGTTTCGTAGTGAGATCCAGAACTGTTGATGAGGTAGATAGACTGATGCTGGCAGGTATTGTTGCAGTTGGCCATCGTAGTGAAGTGAGGTGAAAATTGCTGTAGACAGAAGTTTCCAGTTGATGAATATTTGGAATAGCAGATTATTGAGCAGCTGAACAGATGGGCTGCTGCTGCTGCTATCTCTTGGTCTGTCCCCCAGACTCCAGCCTTTTCCATATTAACGAGATAGTTGTGAAAGTCACTGTTTGATCCTTCTCTGCTGACAAACAGCTGCTGCATGGAACCACGCATACTCTCATCCATCATATGGTTAACAATGTATGACCGCACCAAAGCATGTTGTTTCTGACTGCGTGTGAGTGCAAGTGACAGGGCACGAAACAGACAGTTACCATCACCGACGATTCTATACAGAGTGATGCTGGTGTCCTGACCAGTCTTTGTCTTGATGGCTTGCTGAAGTGACAATGATACAGCAGTGTCACGATGTACTGTTTGTGTTCTGTTTACAGATTCATACAACTTCAAATTCAGTCGTTCACATATTGTGCGCTGGAAATCATCATCGACAGATGTCACTTGACAATACTGGTAAATACTTTGCTCCTGTGATCCAGTGTGAATGATGTCGGCTTGTTGTTCACAGTCTGTTTGTTGTGCTACTTGTTGCACACTCTGTGGTTGCAGCAGTGAACGTTGTTGTTGATCAGTCTTTAATCTTTTATTAGTTTTCCTTGGTGCTTTCTTGCGACGTTTGCCTGAACTCTTCGTTGTGATGCAGTCGACGTTGTCATCAGTCTTTGTCGCAGGTTCGACGTCTAACTGACCAAGGTGTGCTGCATAGAGGCTGCGTAATCTGTTGTACTCACCAATCGCATTACGGTCACACACAATCTTTGTCTTATCAAAGTCGATGAGATGCAGTCCATTTAATTTGGTTACTCTTGACAATGCGACATATATCATTCCACAACCAAAACTTGCAGGCCCAGCATCGACAATAGCCGTATTCAAGCTTAATCCTTGTGCTTTGTGAACTGTGATTGAAAATGCCAGCATGATTGGAAATTGTTTTCTTGTATAAAATATAGATCTGAGCACTTCAAATGTACAAGATTCTCGGTTGATGCAGACTGGTTCAGGCTGGTTGTCAAATTGGACTGAGATGTATGTAAACTGGTTTGATGATGTACCAAAGCCGACAACAGAGCCAATAGTTCCGTTTACCAGTCCACACTGCACATTTAAGTTCCGTCTAAGCATAACCTTTGCTCCAATGCATAGCTGTAGGCAGCTGTCGAGGCCAGCAGTTCTAGTTGAATCCTGTACAGTTTTCTTATATGCTGCTGTTACCTTGCTGGCCATCTGTGTGCTGACGACTGAGTCCTGTATATCAATGGCGGGGATATTGTGTATTGGTGTGCCAATCTGTGCCAGTAATGCACTGTTGACCTCTCGGCATTGATCTGTTCGTGGCATCAGTACTATTGGTGTGTGACCATCATCTGTTAGCTGCTTGTACCTGTTGCAGATGTCATCCACAGTTGCTCGTCGTCCATCAACTATGAGACGTGCTTTCAGCAGATCGACGTCGGCGGTGCTGATCTGTCCGATTCTTACTGACGACAGCAGCTGCGCATACCTCAGGTCAGAGCTCTGTCTCATGTTGATAGTCAGTTCGTCATATTCGAATGACTGCCAGAGAGTTAATGGAGCTACGCATCCAATTCGTTGTTTGGCCTCCAAGGAGCTTACTGGAATAAAAACAGAATTTCCCTTTACAGCTGGTAGTTGCAGCAGATCAGCAAAAAAGACAACACTCAGTCCGCCAAAAAGTTCGGAACTGTTAAAAATCTCACTGAGTCGCAGGTGCATGTATAACAGGGTGAGAGATGACACCATGCTGACTTCATCACAGATTAACAACCGGAGACCTTTGAGTGTTTGCCGGACTATTGTCAGCTGCTCTTGGTTAAGGCGGTTGTAGTCGGCTGGTTTTCCATGCTCGACTGGTAGTGAAAGTACTCTGTGTATGGTTGAGCCACCAACGTTTACTGCTGCCAGGCCAGTAGGTGCTGCAACGACTACAGGCAGAGAATTAGCTCCACTGTCTCTTGTCACTATTCTGTTGAGAACGTCAATCACTCGACTTTTGCCTGTACCTCCTTGTCCTGAAACGATTAAGCGGATGATGTCACCATTCCTGACCTTCTGTACAACTTTGTCCACAACACGTTTCTGATCGATGTTGAGTGAGCTATATTTCTCCTCTAAGTCGTTGGTATTGACTGCATCTTGTTCAACAGCTGCTCTGTGTGCGTCCAGAATATCCTGCATTGCATTCCGAGCATGGTCGTCCGCACAGCCTTCAAATACTTCACCTCCATCTTGTATCTCGCTCGCGTCTTTCTGACACAGCCCTTCAGCTCTCTCTCTGACGTCATTCTCCATCTGCTCTTCCTGCTTCTCAGCGTGGATGTTGTGATTGTGATATGCCGCCATTTCAGGTAGCCTGCTGCTTTCTGCTGCAAATGTTTCGCTGAACGTCTTGTCTGCTAGGCGAAGGTCAGACTCAGAGCGCCACGGCTTGAAGAGCTTTAGCAGCTGGTAGAAATAACTTTCTTTGTCTCCGTCTGATTTTTGAGGATTGATGATTTTGTGCGTCACAATGTATGGTTTGACTGTACGGCGTCTGAGATAAAATCCAAAATCTTTAAGCTGAAGGGGCTCTTTTCGTGTCACAAGTTTGTGTCGCTCATACCAGCTGAGCAGCTCATGCAGACTCATGTCTTCCATCTCGTCTGGCCTCGCAGGATAGACATCAAGTACCCAGTGTGGTAAAAATATGTCCTGTGAATCTGGGCTTGACTTCAGGAGTTGGCTAATCTCGGCAGCGGGCTTGAGAACTCTTTTAGCTTTGTGTGCTGGCTCCAAATCAGCAAATCTCATTTGCCTGGACTTGCTGTACAGTTTGTGCCCGAGTAAGCGATCTGCAGCTTCGTTTGCACCAACCTGCCGACTCTTTACACATTTCAGCATGAAAGACATCGCATTGGAACCAAGTGACCTGCTTGCCGAAAAGATGTCAGACCAAAATTTGTCGACCTCAGAGCGCTCATTCTTGGTGATGTATGACGTTATGTAATATGGAAGTCTGCTGCCGAGGTGGCCAATGAACTGGATGTCAACGTTGGCTTGATTGGCAAGTAGCAGAGCCGGATTGTAATCGTTGATTTTGGCTTCATCAGTTGACCTACGTAGTTGGTAGAGACGCTTCCTAGGCTGCTTGTTCTTGGCCACAGCAAGACAGTCGATGTGATCGTGAATTTCTGTTTCTTCTTTCGGTGGCCGAGGAAAACCAAAGCGACACTTCTTGCAGAATTTTCCATTTCTTTTGAATGATTTCTGGCAGTAGCTATTGCAGTTGTGCACTTGAAACTGTGACACAAGCTGGCTGAGTGTGGGTGATTTGGTAGCATCTGGTTTGGTGCAAGTGCATACTTTGTTGATGTACCATTTCACTTCCTCAGGAGTGTTCTTTCCCAGGATAGGAGCATCTTTGATCCATAGCACACAGTGTACGTGAGGTGCACCTCTTGCTTGATATTCTATTCTCCAGAAAAAATCTTCAACTACACCAAAAATTCCATTTTCTTTTGCATTAATTAAGCTGGTAAAAATGCTGTGCCATTTCTTGTGGAAGTGAATGCTCACGGTAACAGGATCAAGAGCACATAGCTCAGCTGGTGTCATTTTGTCCACGTTGGTAGCGGCATCTTTGTTGATGGTTCGGAGGTGTTCTATCAGTGGTGCAGAGAACCATTCTGCAGTTGAGCAGGTCAGGAACAATGTTGGTGGACCGAGTTGTTTAATCATCCATCTGATTTCCAAACCAAGTTTAGAAAAATATTCTTTTGAGCCGCGCAAGTTTGCCAGAAGCGTAAACATCTTCTTCTGTATCTCTCCATCTTTAGCCTGCAGTCTGTCATAGAATTCTTTGGCTGTGAGGTTTCGGCCAGTAACACTGTGCAGCATGTGACCAATGCTATGGCACATGTTACTGACTTCCTGTGTTTGGAAACAGTGAAATAGATAATTAATGTTAAGTCGGAACTTCGGGTCTTTATTAAGTAGCCGACTTTTTATGTAGTCGCTTGTTCCGATCTTCACCTCTCTCTTTGTTTCTTTTATGCCGTTGACTCCAGTCGGAAATAACTCCGGATAGGTCAGCAGGTCAAGATTGGTGTCGAAAATGTTGGCGCTCTGTCCAGATACTTTATTGAGTTGATAGTCAATCATGGCATCAGCTGGGTATTCCGTGTTCAGTGGCTGAATGGTGAAGTTCTCGTATAGGAAGGATTTAGCAGCATCATCCAGCTTCTTTAGGAGACTGCTGCTGTTAGAGTTGGTAGCTGGTTCACCACGGCCCTCTAGTCTCTCAGTTATTATCTTGCTGATGTCGTCCACAGTGTATGCGGGTACATCCTTGTACAGTCTGTTGTTTTCCTTCAGCCACGACAGTGCTGCATGTACTTTATTAAGGTCAACTGCTGATGTCCAGATCTTTTGTTTGGTTGTAGGCTGGCCACCAACTAGCAGCACCAAGCTGTCAGTGTTGAACAGAGTGTCAGGCAGGAAAGAAGCATTTGCTGTCACGTCAACAGGCAGGTAAGCAATTCTGCCTTTCAGTGCAGAGTTTAACTCATTTGGAGGTCGACGTTTATTGGATACCTGGCCAAGCCGGATGACAGAGATACTCGTTAGGCATTGCTTTATGAGAGACCTCTCAAAGACGTTGAGATCTGCAATGCATGGAGGTGTCGGGATGACGGCTAGGTGATTAAAGGCACTGCGTGCAACGTTTTTGTTGCCTCGTAGCTTATCTGCGCAGAAATCACATATGTAGGTGTTATCCAGGAACTCGGTAATGTCTTCATGTTTTGTCTTGTTGATATAAAGAAGTTCAATGACCTCTGTCATTTTCTGGCTGTCAAAGCCCTTCTTATTTTCGTAAGACCGCAGACTGGATAACTTGGTCTTCAGCTGCTCACATACATCGCAGGCAGTGGTTGCATACGTGTCCCTTACGTCAGTCACCTTTCTGAGTGTCTTGCCGAATTCCTGCATAACTTGCTCCTCGTCGATTGGACAGTCATTGACAACGGCAGGTGCATCCTCAGCTGGTGCAGTCTCATCGACACTGGGTGATGGATTGCACACTTCCAGTAGATGTTTAACAACCTCCTTGAGCTCCATGAAACAGCCACTGTCCTTGGCCTTGTTCACTGCACGTATGGCGAGAGCGATACGCCGCAGCTCGTAGATATTGCGCACAATGTTACGTAGCAGTCCAAAATGACAGGAAAGCAGTCTAGCTGGTCGCAGCAGGCTTGAACAGTTGCAGTCCAGTTGACAGTTTAGCGGGTGACCAAGACTATCTGTCCTGCATGGATTTTGGCAATGATTGAGGTCTATGTACAGGCTGAGACAGTCTAGTGAGTTGATCAGTGCTATCTTGCGTAGTAGTGATACGGTACCAGCTCTCATGTCATCGCTGATGTAACATATGTCTGTGTTACACATCCACTTCCATATTTTTCTGTGACTGTCATTTGACTCTGTTGGTTGTGTTGTTTCTGTAGGGTTCTCATAAGGCGTGAACAGCCGTGCTCTGCCCAGTACGTCGATAGGTATCGGAAACTCTGGAGCAACTCGTCTGTACACCTGCTCCCAGAAGTATGGCTCACTAGCTGACGTGTGTATCCGCACATCACCAAATGCAGCTGTGATCTCTGCTTCGTCTGGAGTTCTGTCGGTCGGCAGTTTGTCAAGGCAGGTGTTTAGTTTATTGCGTAAGCCTGTGTGTAGTTTCTGCAGTTTCAGTGAAGCCTTTCTTATACAATGCTCAGCCTTTCCAAACAACAGTCTGACATCCAGCATAGACATAGATGATGTAGCCTGCATCTTCTTCTGTTGAGCTAATAATCTCTGCTGTTTTCTGGCAGCTGTCAGCAGTCTTGTTCTGCGAATCCAGTAGCGCCGTCGTGCTGAGTGTTTATTTTTCAAGCAAGACATCTGTTGTGGTGTAATGCTGCTGTCAGTGTGATATACAGGGCAGTTTTCTTCCTTACATTTCGCTCTCATTCTTAGCCTTGCCTCTGCCTTAATTCTCTCCCTGTATTCTTTGTCATTTTGTAGTCTGGACTTCTTGTATTCTCTGATACGCTTTCGATGTAACTGTCTGTAGCTTTCATCTTCATGCAGCTTCTTCTTTCTGTTAGCTACCACTCTGTTTTGATGCAATTCTCGGTATTCTTCACTCTGTGTCAGTTTTATTTTTTTGTGAACTGTAGCTCTTACTGATTCCTGCTGTCGGTAGCTTTCACTCTGTTGCCATTTCCTCTTCCTGCCAGCTATTGCCCTCTTAATGTTTAGTTTGCGATAATCTTCATTTTCTGCAAGTCGTTTTTGTGTTGATACTTTAGCTCGAGCACGATTTCTCTCACGATATAATTCATCTACTTCTAATCTTTGCTTTGTGTTTAACAGGTTTGCATTATGCTTGTCCAAATCTTGCTTCAACTTTTCGCGATTTCGGGTTGCATTTTTTTGGTTTCCTGTCTTGTCAGTAATCTTTCTCATAGAAGTTCGACATTTTATTGCTGATTTATGGTTCTGATTGTATTTCTGCGAATTTTGTTTCTTAGCTTCCACATCTGTGAGATAGTGATCTCTGTCTGCTTTGTTCTTAGTGCGATACTTAGAAGGCATAATTATGTATAGACAGTCACCAGCAAAGTTATGTATTATTTGATAGCAATAACAATATGCAATTATGCATTGAAGAAGCTGATATTTCTTAGCTGTGAGTCATGCAGTTAATGCAACAGTCTCCACAGTATTTCTAAGCAAGTTAGTCTCGCATAGTTAACAGTTTATTACACAGTTAATAAACGATTCACTAACAGTCATTCAAGTACGTTCAGCTTCTCACTCAGTTCGTCACACACAGTTTGTTTGATGTTTGTCGTTGTACAGCAGCAGTGTACTTGGGTCACGTTGCCACACTGGACCTGGTAGTAGCTGCAGTCGGTGTATCGATGATGAAGTAGTAGAGCTGCTGAGTTGATTCTTCACTCTGAGAATTCACGAGAGTTCTCCTGCATTATAATACACACAAGGTATGTTGGTTACCTACAAATGATATTTGATGACTTCACTGTGTATGACACTTAAACAAGCCAGAGTGACCACTTTTCAAGGCGGCTGAAAAGTATGTTTACAGTAATTTACCAATTACCTGTAACCAGTAGAGTTCTCTGTCTGAAGCAGAAGCATACAGCAACTACACTGTAGTTAACAACTTACATCACTACAAACCTTATACTGTGTGCAGTATAGATCCAAACTGGTAGCAGTGATACAGCCGCAATTGCAAAACAATGCACACAGCTGCTTATATTTGTAATGATTTATTTACTTCTGACAATTTTGTGCACAAAAATATTAAACACAAACATGAAAACTGTTTGAAAAAGTTCAACAGGTGCCAATATTTATTAACTGCTGTTTCTGTGAAGTAGCACCTTGTAGGCTTGTTCAGAATAGATAAAGTACAAAACACATATCAGTTTGTGAGTTCCTGAAAACACATTTGCACCAAAAACGATGCATTTCTACATTTGACAGTATCCTGACCGGTGTGACAAAAACAAATGTGTGTGTGCATGCGGGTGCATGTGTGTGTGTGTGTGTCACGACAAAGAATGTGCAGTAATTGGAGAACTAATACAGGGTGGGGCAAGAAAAAGGAGTGGAACATACATGCTTTATGTAGATATTTGCTTAATACTGGTTTTGTCTTTGTGACGTCATTCATGATGTAATTATTAAACATATTTACAACCAACGATAATCTGATTTGTGGGTGCCCAGTTTATCCTCTTGGCTGCAGATCATTTCGCCAACAATAATGTAACATGTCGACAGTACTCATACAGCTACATGTAATCAAAAAATTGTTCAACATGGCCGCCCTTCGCTGCAATGAGTGAGGCTAATCATTTCTGAAACTGTCTGAAGTTCTACTTTATTTTGCCCCACCTTGTATATATATTTTATGGCAAAATAGGGAAACTTTACTTGGTTACGTGTTTTGCTTACCAGACTCTGTGGTACAGCAACTGTTGCAGACACACACACTGAGACAGGCACAATGACTGTGTTGCTGGTGACACGTCGTCCACTGAGACACAGCTGTTCACCTGACACATCACAACGCACGTTTACTGCCGTAACTAAAAATGAGCTCTATTCACAAAGTTTTTTATATTGGCAAAATTCAAAGTATATTACTAAATTACAATGATTTAATTCAAACTTCACTGTCTTATGATAGCGGTTTTTGGAGCCATTCTGTTTGGTTTGCGATTGCTTTAGAGTCTCGTGATTACTTTCTAGTAAATGTTACTTAAAAGTCCTATATGTAGTAATAGAAATCAAAGATTACTTCTAGTGTAGCTACACTATATGTCGTTGAATGTCATACTTAATTTTATACTAAAATGTTATCACTTGTGCACATTTTTATCATATGTAGCGACTTATTAACTGTGTGCTGAAGTGCAGTAAATGAGGTCGCTTGTCGTGGTTACTTACCACAAATACTCAGCAGTGTGATGACTGTGTGTTGAAGGCTGACGACAACGACACACACAGGCCCCGTGACACGACCTTGCTGTGTTGTATGCTGGACAATGACGTCGTTTTTTACCTATCACATTGTAAGTTTTCATTATAACTAAGCACATACACGTATTAACTGTATTCAGTTTTTATGCCGGCAAACTGCACATTTATCTCTGTGGTTTGACACCGCCTTAGTGGTGTAATACACTACATGTAATAAAACATCAATGTATGTCAGTGTTGAGGTGAAATATAAAATCAGTCAAATTGTATAGCAACAATGTGCTAAGTTTCTTATTTGTAAGAGTAACTGATAGTTAGCATGCTATATGTTGCAACTGCAGATTTTGAAATTATAACTTACAACAATCCAGTACTGGGCACACACAGTAGTTGATGTGGCACTGGTAATCTGCTCGTAGTTTGTGGATTAAGACTAAAACCTGTACATTTCACACAACACATTGCAACAGAACAGATGTATTGTCACACATAGCAGATATTGATGTTTTTATCACTTCTTTAATTACACTTTATCGCTATTTTAAAGCATTACTTAATGCAGTGTAATAGTTGTCAGGGCAGTTAGGGATGAAGCCCCTCTCCCCAGTTATCACGTGCAAATTTGAGTGCAGCAAGGATCTCTGTACACCCTGCTGTCATAGCAGATCTGAGTTAAAACAGAATATGCTGAATTTGAGGTTTTGATGCTTAGAAAACATGACAGCCGGACTTCTCACGACAGAATGAATGAAATTGATCTGACTGATAAACGCAGTGTCTTTCCAACAACTACATGTATCACACTGTCTTAAGAGATTTTTCCAGCAAGATGTTCGCTAGTTATGTCTTACTGAGTTTTGGTAATGCTTTTGGACTATGGCGTGGATGTCTGTGTGTGTCTCTTCTGTTTATAATCACTGAATTATGTCAAGCTATATTGAGTGTGGAGTGTGGTGTCGTCAGTTATCACTAATTCTACTTTGAAATAGCCAGCGAATTATCCTCAGTAATGTACTCCGTGTTGACTACTTTTTTGGACCCGGAAGGGGTCCCTAATCGCCACGACGGTTGCAGTTGTTGTTCTTTTTGTTACCCTATTCGAAAAATGCCTAAGGCTTTGTTAATACGTAACGGAAAGTTACGAAACTTCGCGTACACATTCGTGACCTCATTCCCGACAGATCTACCGTCTTAGATTTTTCACCAGATGGCGCCACCTTCCGGGTCTGTTGTACCTTTCGTACTTGTTTATATATTTGGCTAGACTTCTTAGCAGTCTCAGCAGCCTGTTGTTTGTTGTAGGTTTATTAAGGATAAATTTCTGGTTTCTTTGATGTGTGGAGAAGCAACATGACAACGAATGCTGGACATCAGGCTGTGAAACAGATATGCTATTGATGCAAGGCACTGTTATATTAGTGCATGCATTATAACCATCTACTGATAACGTGTGAGGAATTTAGACTTACTTCAACTGCTGATGGAGCGGCGACACGACCGCAGCAGATAACGAGGAAGACGTTCCAGTGACAACACGAGAGTTCTACAACAAGCAAATAATGATATTTTTCAGTGATGGTTCTTATTGTAAATATTTACTGTCGTTTTAAAGCGTTAACAGAGTTCATGTCAACGTTACACATAGATTAGGCCTGCAAGAACGAAGATTGCCAGATCACACGAGTAGTTGCTAAACAAACTTATGTATTGAAGAGGCACTAAAAGTTTCCAGTTGGTTGTTTACATAATTGCTGTTAGTACTGAACAAACAGGAAATAAGTGGCGTTTAAAAACGTTAAACAAGAACAATGCGTGTCTAAGATGATCTCTAAGTTACTGACAGCAAATTATTAGCAGCTTGCACTGTCTTAAGAGAACTAGAAGTGTAATTTTACTGGCCGAGGTGCATAATTTGCGATATTTTATCAGCAGTATTCGCCGTAAAATCAGCGGGCTTGTAATAGTCATTAGTATGCATAATTAAGCGTACGTATAATTAAAGAGCTTAACTTTTTAAAAGTTTAGCATTGTGCGTAAGACTGCTGCTGTACAATTTACCGGAATGTCTGACTTAAAAAAATTGTGTCATGATCTGTTGAATAATTAAACACAAGAATTCATCTGCATTATCAACAAACGTAATAAACTCAATGTATTGATGATAATATTACGGTACGTAATAGTTTATATCGTACAGCAGGTATTTATTTGCGTTAATATTTAAAATTAATGATAAAAAACTGTAACCATTTTATCTAAAGTTGTATAAGCCGTCACTCTAAAACAGCAAAAATCATTTTATAAGCACGAACGTCGTTAGCTTATACATTTAATCTGTCATATTAGCCAGATAAATGTATAAGCTAATGCATAGTGTTCGTGCTTATAAAATGATTTTTGCTGTTTTAGAGCGACGGCTTATACAACTCTAGATAAA
>Ga0056121_1000290_pt1 | contig 14315 bp, 14 predicted proteins | sample WorMetHEROISLAND_FD_83872 | JGI IMG/M metagenome (GOLD analysis project Ga0056121, IMG submission 83872) | Marine gutless worms symbiont microbial communities from Max Planck institute for Marine Microbiology, Germany - Olavius sp. 1 HERON ISLAND ...
CACGCGTTGCCCCTGGGTTCCCGCGTTCGCGGGAACGACGAAGGTGGGGTAGTGCAAGGACTTGCGCTTTCTTCCATCGTCATCCCGGACGCAGCGAAGCGGAGATCCGGGATCCAGGGCGACCGGCAATGCCGTGCCGACTTCGCCAGCCCTCAGCTGATGACCGGACCGGCCCAAACTCTTGAAAACACTGCACTCTTTTCCGGCCGGACTCTGAGGAGGGCCGCAGGCCCGTCTCGAAGGGTGAAGGCCCGGGAGCGGGCCGTGCCGTCGTTCAGGTGACCGCGCGCGGCGGCGGCATGCGCGGCATCACCCGGTCGGGCGGCATTGTCACGGTGACGGCGGTGCCGTCGCCGGGCGCGCTCGCGATCGACAGCTCGCCGCCGTGCAGCTCGGCGAAGGATTTCGCCAGCGGCAGGCCGAGGCCGGCGCCTTCGTGCCGGCGCACCAGCGAGCCTTCCGCCTGCACGAAGACATCGAGCACCCGGCTGCATTCCTCCGGGCTCATGCCGATGCCGGTATCGGCGACGGTGAAGGCGATGCCGCCTTCGTCCGTCATCTGCATGCCGAGCCGAACCTCGCCCCCTTCGAGCGTGAACTTCACCGCGTTCGACAGCAGGTTGAGCAGGATCTGCTTGATCAGGCGGGAATCGCCGAACACCCGCGGCAACACGTCGGGCATGTCGACGCGCAGCTCGACCCCGGCGTTGCGGGCCCTGTCGGCGACCATGCGCTGGCTCGACTCCATCATGTCCAGGAGGTCGATTTCGCCCTCGCGCAGCTCCATGCGACCGGCCTCGATCCGCGACAGGTCGAGGACATCGTTGATGATGTGCAGCAGATGGGCGCCGCTCTCGTGGATCGCCGCGGCATACTCCAGGTAATGCTGGCTGCCGATGCTGCCCAGCAGCTCCTGCTCCATGACCTCGGAGAAGCCGAGGATCGCGTTGAGCGGCGTGCGCAGCTCGTGGCTCATGTTGGCGAGGAACTCGGACTTCGCGCGGTTGGCGACCTCGGCCGTCTCCTTGGCCGCCCGCAACTCCAGCTCGGCGCGCTTGCGTTCGCGGATGTTGACGATGCTGGCGCGGATCAGATCGCGGCCCTGGCCCGGCAGCCGCGTGAGCCGGATCTCGCACGGCACCAGCCCACCGTTCGCGGTCTGGTGCATCCATTCCACGACCGGCGTCTCGCCGGCCAATGCCGCCGCCAGCAGCTCGCGCCAGCGTCCGGCGGACGGCCGGCCATCGGGCTGCAGCGAGGGGCTGAGCGACTCCGGTTGCGCCTCGAGCAGGGCCTGCCGCGACAGCTCGAACAGTTGCGCCGCCTTGTCGTTCACATCGACGAAACGACCGCTGTCGACATCGATCAGCACCAGCGACTCGGGCGCGCTGTCGAACAGGGTGTGGAAACGGTCCTCCGCCTCGCGCAGCCATTCCTCCTGGAGCATCAGCTCGGTGATGTCGGCGCGGATGCCCACGGTGCCGCCGTCGCGGGTGCGACGGTTGCGCGCCTGCACCCAGCGGCCGTCGCGCAGCTCGCGGATATAGGTGCCCTCGATGTCGCGGTGCTCGGCCAGCCGCTGCTGCAGCCATTCCTCTTCGCGTCCGTCCGCCGCCGGATAGGCCCGGCTGTCCAGGCTGTGACGCAGCATGTCCTCGAACCGCACGCCGGGTTTGCTGACGTCCCGGGCCCAGGAAAAGATGTCCATGTACTTGCTGTTGCACATCACCAGCCGGTCGTCGGCATCGAACAGCACGAACGCCTCGGAGATGTTCTCGACCGCGTTCAGCAGCTGCGCCTGGGCCCGCCGGGCCACGGCCTGCGCCTCCACCTCGGCGGTGATGTCGGTGGCCACGCCGCGATAACCGAGAAAGCGGCCGTCGTCGTCATACACCGGTTTGCCGCTGGTCCGGACATGACGCTGCCGGCCCGGCGTCTCCAGCCGGTATTCGAAGTCGCGAAAGGCGCGGCGCTCGGCGATGTCGGTCAGGTGGCGCTCGCGCACCTCGGGATCGATCCCCTGCATCAACTCGCGCCGGGTGCTGCCGAGATAGCGCGCCGCGGGTGTCTGCATGACCTGCTCGAAGCGGCCGGAAAAATAGGTGAAACGGGAGTCGGCATCGGTCTCCCAGATCCAGTCCCAGGCCAGATCGGCGATATCCTGGAACCGCTGCCGGCTGCGCCGGAGGTCGTTCTCCAGGGCGGCATGGCCACTCAGGTCGCGCACGGTGAACAGGTATACCGTCGCGTCGTCGAGGTTCAGCCGCGATATCGACACTTCCACCGGGAAGCTGACGCCGTCGGTGCGACGGCCGAGCAGGCGCCGGACAGCCGGCAGCGGCCGCTCCTGCCAGGCTGGCGTGGCGCCGCTGCTGCGGGCCGGATCGCGCAGCAGGCCCTCGAGCGCGACCGCCCGCAGCGCCTCGGCGCGGGCGCGGAACAAGCCTTCGGCCGCAGCGTTGCAGTCAATGAGCCGCCAGTCCGCGTCGACGCAGAGGACCGGATCGGCAAGGCCGGCGAGCACCGATTTCAGCGCCGGCAGCGACACGCCGTCGCCCGCCGTCGCCGCGCGTTCGCTGTCGCGGCAGGTGTACAGCACCCGGCCGGCCGGCAGGTTCGCCGCGGTCACTTCCAGCCGGCCGCCGGCCCCGGCACCCGGGCACACCGGCACGCCCTGGCCGCGGCGGATAATGGCCAGCTGTTCGGCCACGCGCTGGCCCGGATCTCCGCTGCCGAAGATCCCGCGCTCGGCGGCGATCAGGCAGACATCGGCAAAGGGCGCGCCGTGCAGGGTCAGGTCCGGCGGCAGGTCGAGCAGGTCGCGGCAGCGCTGGTTGGCGGCGACGATGTGCAGACTGGCATCGAGGATGCAGAAGCCCTGCGGCAGGTGATCGAGGGCCGTACTCAGATAGGGCGGAATCAGTCCCTCGGCACCCGCAGTGGTCGCTGGTGGCGCCGTCGCACCACCTTCGTTCTGCCGGCCCTTTACACCCATGGCTCACTCAACCGGTTAGGCATGGCCACCAGTGTAGACCGGATTTTGCGCAGATAATCAACGTTTCTGCTGCCCTTGTCACGGCAACGACGGGTCGCGCGAGAGTCGCCCGCGGAACCCTTCAGTCGACGCCCAGCCACTCCCGGGCTTCGCCCATCGAGCGAAAGATGCGGCAGTTGTCCTCGCTTAGGTCGAGCAGCATCTGGTACATCCGTGCCAGGCCATAAACAACGTCGTTGTCGACGACGAGAGCGCGTCGGCAGTCGCGGTTCATCGGGTCGGAACTGGCCAGATCGTGCACGGCCTCGTTGTTAGCCTCGACGTTGGTAACGGCAGTGAAGTCGGCCAGCACCGAAAAGGTCGGGTCGAAGTCAGGATCGTCCCGTACTTCGCGCTGGTGCGCGACCAGGTTGCGACTCACCACCGTGCCCTCGACCCTGAAATGAATCAGGCGCTGTCTCTTGTCGATCTGGTAGAAAAACGGCACGCTTAATTCTCGCGTCGGTGGCCCCATCCCGGCGTTCGACCGCTACTATACCTTACTCGGCGGGCGCCGACATCCGCCGTCGGCGCAGCGCGAACACCTGCTCCATGCTGGTGAGATAGTTGCCGTGCTTGGCGTGATTGGCCGGCGTCGCGTTCATCAGCTTAAGGAATCTCCGCTCGATGGCGCCGTCGACCAGGTCGGCGTCGATGATGTTGAGACAACCGGGGTCCTGCTCGAAAGCGCTGACTGCGGCCAGGCCGCCCCCCGACACCCAGCCCAGGATCATCCGGTTGGTGCCTTCATGGGCGACGATCAGCATGGTCCGCCAGCCGGGCTCTTTCAGAAGGGCTTCGAATTCGCCGGTAACGCGGGCATAGAACTCGGCATAGCTGTCGCCGTCGGCGAAGCGGGCGCCGGGGGCCGTCGCGTTCTCCATGCCGTAGACGAACGCGGCCTCGATCTGCTCCGGCGATTTGCCCCGGTAGTCGCCGCTCTTGATTTCCTTCAGCGCCGGGCGCTCTTCCAGCGCCAGCGACCGCCCCTCGAGCACCAGTTCCGCCGTCTGCCGGGTACGGGGCAGGCCGCTGCAGGCGGCGCGCTCGAACGGCACGTCGGCCAGCATCCCGCCCATGGCGCGGGCCTGCGCCGCGCCGTCGTCGGTAAGGGTCACATGCTTGGGGTGCACGGGTTTGCCCTGGCGATCGAAGTAGGCGACTTCGCCGTGGCGCATCAGGTAGATCCGCCGACGTCCGCGGGTGCCGGGCAGGGCTTCGTTCATGGGTGGGGTTCCTCCTCGTCGGCAGCTGCCGGCATGTGCGCGCGGTCGATGATTGCGCCGCGGTGCTGGACCACCACCGCGGCCAGGCGATGACCGGCGGCCACCGCCTGGGCCGGCGGCCGGCCCAGCAGGCGGGCCGCCAGGTAGGCGGCGTTGAACGAATCGCCGGCCGCCGTGGTGTCGACGGCGACGACGCCGGTCTGCGCCGGCAGGCGCCACCGGCCGCCATCATGGCACAGCAGGCAGTCGCCGGCGCCGCCCTTGACGCAGATCTCCGCGATTTCGAGACCGCCCAGATACCGCGCCCCCGCCTCGAGGCTGGCAATGCCGTAGAGGGCGGCCAGGTCGTCGTGCCCGGGCAGGGCAATGTCGCAGCGGGCCAGCAGCCGGTCGATTTCGCCGCGTGCCGCGGCGGCCGAGCGCCAGCCGCGCGGCCGGTAATTGACGTCGAAGGCGATCCGCGCGCCGCCGGCGCGGGCCGCTTCGACCGCCGCCAGCAGGCGCCGGCGGGCCGCCGGCGGCAGGATCGACAGGGTGATGCCGCTCAGATAGATCAGGTCGTAGCCCGGCAGCGCCGCGCATATGCGCCGCCCCGATTCGCCCGTCAGCATGGCCCGGGCCGCCGAGGCCGAGCGCCAGTAGTAGAAGCTGCGCTCGCCGGCGTCATCGGTGCGGATGACATAGAGGCCCGGCAGGCGACCGGGCAGACGCGCGACCAGCCCGGTGCCGATGCCCTCGTCCCGCCAGGCCGCAACCAGGCGCTCGGAGTAGGGATCGTCGCCGAGCGCCGTCAGGTAGTCGACCTGGCCCCGGCCGGCCAGCCGCCGGGCCAGGTAAACCGCGGTGTTCAAGGTGTCGCCGCCGAACGACAGCACCGGCGGCGCGGCCGCCGGATCGCTGAGCTCGAGCATGCATTCGCCGATGGCGGCAACGCGGATGGTCGCGGTCATGGCGCGCAGACTATAGTGGCGCTCTGCTTTGACAAGTCCGCGAGGCGTGCGTCGCGATCATGTCCCTGACCGACCTTCTGGGCGACGTGCCCGTCATCCCCGTGCTGACCATTGCCGACCCCGGGATCGCCGTGCCATTGGCCGAGGCCCTGGTGCGCGGCGGCCTGCCGGTGCTCGAGATCACCATGCGCACCCCGGCGGCGCTGGACGCCGTGCATCGGATCGCAAAGGCCGTGCCGGCGGCGATCCCCGGCGTCGGCACGCTCACGGCGGCGGCGGAATTCGCCGCCGCGCGCGACGCCGGCGCCCGCTTCGCCGTCAGCCCGGGCTTCACCCCGGCCCTGGCCGACGCCGCCGACGCCCTGCCCTGGCTGCCGGGAATCGCCACCGCCTCGGAGGCGATGGCGGCACGCCAGGCCGGCTACCGCCTGCTGAAGTTCTTCCCGGCCGAGGCCATGGGGGGGATCGCCGTCCTCCAGGCCCTGGCCGGCCCCTTTCCGGACCTCGGGTTTTGTCCCACCGGCGGCATCGGTCCCGGCAATGCGCCGGCCTATCTGGCGCTGGACAATGTGGCCTGTGTGGGCGGCTCCTGGCCGGCCCCGGCGGCGGCGCTGGCGGCCGGCGACTGGGCGCGGGTCGAGTCCCTGGCGACCGACGCTTCCGGATTGCGCCGTCGGCTGGCAGAATAGACCGCACGACCGGGCACGGAGGTTCTGATGCGTACCATCCTCGTACCCTTTTGCGACGACGACTTGGCCGAGGCGGCACTGGACACCGCCCTGTTGCTGGCCGGTCGTTACCGCGCCTACGTCGAAGGCCTGCACGCCTGGCGGACGCCGCAGATCATTGCCGGCGAAGGCGTTGTTTTTCCTTCCGAATCACTGACGCGGCTGGCCGAGGAAGGGCAGGAGTTCGCGCGTCAGGCGCGCGATCGCTTCAACCGCATCGTCAACGACCGCAGCATCCCGTTCCGCGATGTCGCCACCGCGGCCGACGAGGTCACCTGCGGCTGGCGCGAGGGCGAGGGAATCGAAGCCGAGATTGTCGGCGACTACGGCCGACTGTTCGACCTGATCGTCATGGGCCGGGCCCAGCAGGGCACGACGGCGGACTGGAAGACCACGGTCGAGGCGGCTCTGTTCGAGAGCGGCCGGCCGGTGATCATCGCCGGCGACCGCGCCCCCGACAGCATCGGCCGGCGCGTCGTCGTCGGCTGGAACGGCGCCACCGAAACGGCCCGGACGATCGCCGTGAGCATGCCGTTGCTGAGCGACGCCGACGAGGTCACGGTGCTGACCATCGAGGGCGGCACGGTGATGGGGCCAACCGGCGAACAGGTGGTCTCGCATATGCGCCGCAACGGCATCAATGCCAAGGCGATGATGCGCGGCACAGACGGCCGTTCGGTCGGCGAGGCGATGATCGCGGTGGCGCACGAGCTGAACGCCGATCTGCTGATCAAGGGCGCCTTCACCAACAGCCGCCTGCGCCAGATGATCTTCGGCGGCGCCACCCGCGACGTGATCGAAAAGTCCGACCTGCCGGCCTTGCTGGCGCACTAGCGTCGCACGGCGATCATCCTTCAATGGGCCCAGGCCACCAAGGCTCTGGTGGCTGGGCGTCTCGAAAGATGTAGGCCGGACAGCCGTCCGCTTCGTACAAGGGCCAACGACATCATTGACCAGGAGCGCACGCAAATGAAGCAGCCGCGGCACTACCCGGAGTTCCAGAACCCCATGGTGCGGCCGCGCTATACCGGCATGGCCAGCTTCATGCGCGCGCCGCTGACCGAGGATCCGGCAAGCGTCGACATCGGTCTGATCGGCATCCCCTTCGATGGCGGCGTCACCAACCGCCCCGGCGCCCGGCACGGCCCGCGGGAGATGCGCAACCAGTCCAGCCTGATGCGCAAGTTCAACCAGGCGACGAAGGTCGCCCCGTTCGACCTGTGCAAGGTCGCCGATCTGGGCGATGCCTGGATCGAGAGACCGTTCCACCTGGAGCAGGCGCTGGACGAAATCGCCGACTTCTACGCGCAGATTCACGCCGCCGGCGTCATTCCCGTTTCCGCCGGCGGCGATCATTCCGTCACCCTGCCGGTACTGCGCGGCATCGCTGCGGAACGGCCGGTCGGCCTGGTGCATTTCGATGCCCATTGCGACACCGGCGACGACTACCTGGGCTCCAAGTTCCACCATGGCGCCCCGTTCCGCCGCGCGGTCGAGGAAGGCCTGCTCGATCCCAAGCGCACGATCCAGATCGGCATCCGCGGACCGCTCAACGACCTGGACATCTGGTCGTTCAGCCACGAGACCGGCATGCGGGTGATCTACATGGAGGAGCTGTACGAGATCGGCGTCAAAGGGGCGATCGAGGAGGCCCGCCGGGTGGCCGGCGACGGCCCGACCTACATCAGCTTCGACGTCGACGGCCTGGACCCGGTCTATGCCCCCGGCACCGGCACCCCGGAGGTCGGCGGCTTCTCCACCCTGGAAGCGCAGATGATGATTCGCGGCCTGAGCGGCCTCAACCTGGTCGGCGGCGATGTCGTCGAGGTCGCCCCGCCGTTCGATCCCAGTGGCAATACCGCCCTGGTCGGCGCAACGATGATGTTCGAAATCCTCTGCGTGGTGGCGGAATCTTTCGCAGCGCAGCATTCAACATCTGCCACCCCGGCGTAAATCGAACAGAATATATTGGGGCGTTAACACGCTTTTAACCCTGGCACCTTAACCTGTTGCCCAATCGTTCTTGTGGATAACTCTGTGGGAAAGCTATGAGTAACGCCAAGGAAGGGAAGCTGGTCAGCCCCTATCTGCGGCAGCCGCTGCGTACCTATGCGGAAGCCCTGGCCGACCGCCGACGGCGGCAGGCCGAAGACCAGGCCGAAAACCAACCGGATCCCTGGCTGCGCCGGCCGGCCGCCAACGTGGTGCCGCTGGAGCGGCGCCGCCCGATCCCGCCACGCCTGGTGGTGACACGCCGCAGCCGCGACCGGTCGGACGCCGCCTGAGTGGCCGCAATGCTGCGGCCCGCCTGTCGATCCGCGCTCTCGCCAACCGTTGACGCCGGCTTTCGCCGGCGGTTCAGGTCACTTTGGGTTGAATCCCCGGCGAAAGCCGGGGTCAACGGCGAGCGGCCGCGTTGAAGACGAATGCAGGCTAGATCTGTCGGCCGGCCTCGGCCCAGTAGGGATCGCGCAAGCGCCGCTTGAAGATCTTGCCGCTGTCCTCGCGGGGCAGCGCCTGGTGGAACGTGACCAGCCTCGGCAGCTTGTAGTTGGCCAGGTGCTCGGCCAGGTAGGCCCGCACCTCGCCCTCATCGAGCGTGACGCCGGGCTGTGGCTCCACGGCCGCGGCCACGGCCTCGCCGAACTCGTCGTGCGGGATGCCGAACACAGCGCAGTCGTGCACACCCGGCATGTCGTGCAGCACGGCCTCGATCTCGGCCGGGTAGATGTTGACCCCGCCGGAGATCACCATGTCGCGCTTGCGGTCGTTCAGATAGAGGTAGCCGTCCTCGTCCAGGTAGCCGATATCGCCGTTGCTGATCAGGCCGTCGCGCTCGATCTCAGCCCGCTTGGCGTCGGCCTTGTGGTAGGTGAAGTCCGACAGGGTGTTGAGGCTCATGAAGATCTCGCCGGCCTCGCCAGGCGCCAGCGGCGCCGGCCCGTCGCCGTAGATCCTGACCTCGGTGCCGGGCTGCGGCCGGCCGACGCTGCCGGGCTTCTTCAGCCAGTCCTCGCTCGAGGACACGGTGACCAGGCCGGCCTCGGTGGAGCCGTAGTATTCGTAGATTACCGGCCCCCACCACTCGATCATCCGCCGCTTGACCTCCGGCGGGCAGGGCGCGGCACCGTGGATGATCCACTCCAGCGAGGAGACGTCGTACTTCGCCCGCACCTCCTCCGGCAGCTTCAGCAGCCGGGTGAACATGGTCGGCACCACGTGCATGTGGCTCAGGCGGTGCTGCTCGATCGCCTGCAGCAGGCCTTCGGGATCGAACCGCGGCAGCAGCAGCAGGTTGCAGCCGACCCTGAGCGCCAGGCTGGCGTATCCCGCCGGGGCGGAATGGTACATCGGCCCGGTCATCGCCGCGTTGGCGCCGGGGCGGATGCCGAAGCCGTTCAGCGCCAACCTGGTGTTCTGCTCCATCCGTTCCGCCGACAGCGGCTCGCGCCGCACCCCCTTGGGATGGCCGGTGGTGCCGGAGGTGTAGAGCATGCTGCCGCGCGTGGCCTTGGGCGGCGCCTGCCAGGACTCGAAGCCGTCGCGCCAGCCGTCCCAGGCGGTCATCCCTGCGGGAACCGCGCAGGCCTCGTCGGCAATGCCGTAGGCGGCGGCGATCTCCGGCGGCGTCGGCGCGACGAACACCGGCACCCCGTCGGGCACGTGGCCGGCGACGTGGGGCAGCAGATCGGCGTGGATCACCAGTGCCTTGGCGCCGCTGTCCTCGAACACGTAGCCGGCTTCCTCGGCCTTCCAGTGCCAGTTCACCGGCACCGGGTAGGCGCCCAGCAGGCCGGCGCCGATGTTGGCCTCGAGCATGCAGATGTCATTGCGCAGCATCAGCGCCACGGCATCGCCCTCGCCCACCCCCAGGCTGTCGAAGCCGCTGGCCGCCTGGGCCCCGCGACGCTGTAGCTCGGGCAGCGGCACCACGCGCTCGCCGCTCTGCACCTGATAGGCCATCGTTCCTCCCCGCAACACCGGATCTCGGTTTGGCCGCAGTGTGGCAGAGCCCCCCGGCGGCAGCAATGCGCGCGCCGGGCGACCCCTCAGATGCCCGAGGCCAGGTAGCCGCCGTCGACGGTGAGGGTCTCGCCGGTCACGAAACCGGCGGCCGGCGAGGCCAGGTAGATCGCCGCGCCGACCAGCTCCTCCAGCTCGCCGAAGCGGCCCGCGGGCGTGCGCATGATGGCCGCCGCCTTGCGCTCGTCCGACATCCGCGCCTGGTTCAGGGGCGTCATGAAGAAGCCGGGGGCGATGGCGTTGACCCGCACGCCCTTGTCCGCCCATTCCGCCGCCAGGGTGCGGGTCAGGCCGAGCACGGCGTGCTTGCTCATGGTGTAGGCCAGCGACAGCCGCATGCCGCGGAACGAGGCGAGCGAGGCGATATTGACGATGGCGCCGCTGCCCTGGTCGAGCATCTGCCGGCCGACGCCGAGGCAGGCCTCGAACACGCTGTCCTGGTTGATGGCGATGATGTCGCGGTAGTCGTCGTCGGGAAAGGCGTCGGCCGGGTGCAGCCGGGTGATGCCCTGGGAGTTCAACAGCACGTCGATGCGGCCGAAACGGGCGACCACCTCCGCCGTCAGCCGTTCCAGCGCCCCGGCTTCGCGGACGTCCAGGGTGTAACCCTCGGCCTCGGCGCCCACGTCGGCGGCGGCCGCTATCGCTTTGTCGACCTTGGCCGCGGTACTGCCGGCCAGCGCCAGGCTGGCGCCGACCTCGCCGAAGCCCAGGGCGATCTGCCGGCCGATGCCGCTGGAGCCCCCCAGCACCAGCGCCACCTGGCCCTCGAGCGAGAACCGCTTCGTCAGTCCGTCGATGACCCGTTCGTCCGCCATGCGCCCCTCCTGCTTTCGGTTGCCGCCCTGCTATGCTGTCATGCCCGCGCCGACGACGAAACGAAGGAACCGCAGCCGTGCCCGAACGCCATCGCACCCTGTTCGACAAGATCTGGGACGCCCACGTCGTCGAGCGCCTGGGCGGCGGCCTCGACCTGTTGCACGTCGACCGCACCCTGCTGCACGACCTGTCCGGCACCCGCAGCCTGCAGGCCATGGAAGAGCGCGGTTTGCAGGTGCGCAACCCGGAGCTGACCTTCGCCACCCCGGACCACGCGATCTCCACCGAACCCGGCCGTCGCGACGACAGCAACGAGATCGGCGCCCGCCTGGTGCCGGCGCTGCGCCGGCTGAGCCGGGAACAGCGGGTCGCCTTCTTCGACTTCGACGACCCGCGCATGGGCATCGTCCATGTCATCGGCCCCGAGCTCGGCCTCACCCTGCCCGGCACCATCGTCGTCTGCGGCGACAGCCACACCTGCACCCACGGCGGCGTCGGTGCGCTGGCCTGGGGCATCGGCAACAGCGAGCTGACGCACGTGCTGGCGACCCAGTGCCTGATCGAGCGCCGGCCGGAGCAGCTGCGGGTGCGCTTCGACGGCCGGCCCGGCCCCGGCGTCGAGCCCAAAGACATGATCCTGCACGTGATCGGCCGCATCGGCGCCGCCGGCGGCAGTGGCCATGTCGTCGAGTACGCCGGCTCGGCGATCGAGGCCCTCGACATCGAGGGCCGCATGACGATCTGCAACCTGTCGATCGAGATGGGCGCCAAGATGGGCCTGATCGCCCCCGACGACACCACCTTCGACTACGTGGCCGGCCGGCCGCTGGCGCCGCAAGGGGCGATGTGGGACGCCGCCATCACCGCCTGGCGCCAACTGCCCGGCGACGACGGCGCCGGCTTCGACAAGGAGGTGAGCATCGACGCCGGCACGATCGCGCCGCAGATCACCTGGGGCACCAGCCCCGAGCAGACCGTCGCCGTCGACCAGGCGGTGCCGGATCCGGACCGGGAAGACGACCCGACGCGCCGGCAGGCGATGCACCAGGCGCTCGACTACATGGACCTCAAGCCCGGCACGCCGCTCGACGGCCTGAAGATCGACCGGGTGTTCATCGGCTCGTGCACCAACAGCCGGCTGTCGGACCTGCGCCGGGCGGCCGCGGTGGCGCGCGACCAGCGGGTGGCGCCGCACGTCGCCGCCTGGGTGGTGCCCGGTTCGCATAGCGTGAAGCGCGAGGCCGAGGCCGAGGGGCTCGACCGGGTCTTCATCGACGCCGGTTTCGAATGGCGCGAGCCGGGCTGCTCCATGTGCGTCGCCGCCAACGGCGAGACCGTAGCCGCCGGCCAGCGCTGTGTCTCCACCTCCAACCGCAACTTCGTCGGCCGCCAGGGCCCCGGCGCGCGCACCCACCTGGCCGGCCCGGCCATGGCCGCGGCGGCGGCGATCGCCGGTCACGTCACCGACGTGCGCCGGTTGGCCGGTCAGGGCTGAGGAACGACGATGGAACCCCTACGCGAGGTCGAGGGCACGGCGGCGCCGCTGATGCGCGCCAACATCGACACCGACGTGATCATCCCCATGGGCCGGCTGCTGCGGGCCGCGCGCGACGAGCTTGGCCGCTATGCCTTCGAGCCGCTGCGCTACCGCGACGACGGCAGCGAGAACCCCGAGTTCGTCTTCAACCAGGCGGCGTTCCGCGACGCGCCGATCCTGCTGGCCGGGCGCAACTTCGGTTGCGGCTCCTCGCGCGAGGTGGCGGTGTGGGCGATGAAGGAGATGGGCATCCGCTGCGTCATCGCGCCGTCGTTCGGCACCATCTTCCAGAACAACTGCTTCCAGAACAGCGTGCTGCCGATCGAGCTGCCGGAGGAAACGGTCGAGGCAATGGCGGCCGAGGCGCACGACGGCGGCGCCAACGCCCGTTTCACCGTCGACCTGGCGAACAACCGCATCACCTGCCCGTCTGGCCGGACCGTCGAGTTCGAGGTGATGGCGGCGCGGCGCGAAGCCCTGCTCGAAGGCCTCGACGACATCGGCATGACCATGCGCCGGGCCGAGGCCATCGCCGCGTTCCAGGACAGGGACCGCGGCGCCCGGCCCTGGATCTACGACGTCGATTTGAGCGGGCGCACGGAATGAGCGAGCTGACCATCGACGGCGGCTGCCACTGCGGCAACATCCGCTTCGCCTTCACCCTGCCCGACCCGGGTGGGCCGATCCCGGCGCGCACCTGTGCCTGCTCCTTCTGCCGCAAGCACGGCGCCGCCCATACCTCGCATCCCGACGGCCGCCTTACCGTCCGCATCGACACCGACGACGAGGTACGCCGCTACCGCTTCGGCACCGGCACGGCCGATTTCCTGCTCTGCCGACGCTGCGGCGTCGAGCCGGTGGTCACCAGCGAGATCGACGGGCGGCTCTATGCCGTGGTCAACGTGAACTGTTTCGAGAACGTCGACCGCGACCGGCTCGACTTCGCCGGCGCCGACTTCGACGGCGAAGGCACCGACGACCGCCTCGCCCGCCGCCAGCGCAACTGGATCGGCGAGGTCACGATCGCCTGACATGCGCCTGAAGGATCGTTCCGTCATCGTCACCGGCGCCGCCTCGGGCATCGGCAAGGCCATCGCCGTGCGCCTGGCCGGGGAAGGCGCGCGCGTGGTGGTCGCCGACATCACCGAGACCCCCAGGGAGGGCGGCGGCAAGACCGTCGACGCGATCCAAGCGGCCGGCGGCACGGCGCGTTTCGTCGAGGCCGACGTCTCGCTCTGGGCCGACGTCGACCGGCTGGTGTCGGAGACGGTCGCCGCCTACGGCGGCCTCGACGTCATGGTCAACAACGCCGCCATCGGCGCCGGCAAGCCGCTACTGGAGACCAGCGAGGACGACTGGGACCGGGTGATGGCGGTCAACGCCAAGGGCGTGTTCCTGGGCTGCAAACGGGCCGTGCAGCAGATGCTGACGCAGCCGCCGCGCGACGAGGTGCGCGGGCGCATCGTCAACATCTCCTCCCAGCACGGCATGATCCGCGCCCCCGGCGACCTCGCCTATGGCACCGGCAAGGCGGCGGTGGTCTACATGACGCGGCAGATCGCCGGCGACTATGCCGGCGACGGCATCGTCTGCAACGCCGTCGCCCCGGGCAAGATCCTCACCGGCAAGAGCGGCCCGGCGGTGGCGCCGGAGACCATCGCCCATTCGCATAGCCGCACACCATGGCCGCGCCTGGGCCGGCCGGGCGACGTCGCCAACGCCGTGCTGTTCCTGGCCAGCGACGAGGCGAGCTACATCACCGGCGAGAACCTGATGGTCGACGGCGGCTGGATGGCCAGCTAGGGCGCGGGCGCGGCAAGAGCAACCGGTGATCCGTGGACACCGGCTTTCGCCGGCGTTTCAGATAAAGCTGGCGAAACCCCGGCGGAAGTGTGTGGTCACGCGGGATTGTTTCGACGGCGCAGGCGTACTCAGAGGTATCTCCTTCATCAGGGAGCACCTCGCATCATGCAAGTGAAACTGCACGCCAACGCCACG
>Ga0056121_1000291_pt1 | contig 14295 bp, 10 predicted proteins | sample WorMetHEROISLAND_FD_83872 | JGI IMG/M metagenome (GOLD analysis project Ga0056121, IMG submission 83872) | Marine gutless worms symbiont microbial communities from Max Planck institute for Marine Microbiology, Germany - Olavius sp. 1 HERON ISLAND ...
GCGCCGGCGCCGGCGCTGGTGGCGCAGCAGGGCCAGGGCGATGGCGACGACGGCGACGGCCAGCGGGATCAGGCCGATGTTGGCGAACTTGACCCGCGTTTCCAGGCGCTCGATGTCGCGGTTCAGGTCGCGCTGCACGGCGCGCAGCTCGCGGCGCGTGTTCAGCACTTCGGCGCGGGCGTCGGCGATGGCGGTCTGCTGCTCGCGGCTCAGCAGCGCGCCGCCGCCGGCCTGGGCCCGCGATTCCAGCTCGGCGATGCGGGTCTGGGTCTGCTCCAGCTTCTCCGTCAGCTCGCGCTCGCGGGCCAGGTACTGCTGCTCGGCCGCCAGCCGCAGGGCCTCGACGGCCTCGAACGGGCGGGCCGACTTGCCGCGGCTGCGCAGGCTGATGAGGTCGTTGGACCCGGCCATGTTGTCGAGCGCGTTGACCAGGAAGTCGGCGTTGGCCGCCACCGGCACCAGCAGCTGCTGGCCCAGCAGGTCCTGCCGGCGCAGCCAGAACTGCTCGAACAGGGTGTCGGAATCGGCGACGACGATGACGTTGATCGGGCCCTTGCTCTCGGCCAGGTGGATATGGCCCTCCGGCAGGGTGGCAGGGTTATCGTCGCTCTTCGCCTCTGCCTCGACCTGCTGTTCGGCCTCGCCTTTCGCCGTTTGCTTTGCCGGCGGCCCGTCGGGAAAGGCGCTGTCGGCGATGCCGGTCAGCCGGCCGGCGATTACCAGCGCTTCGCCGCCGGCGACGAACTGCTCGAGCAGGCGGTCGGGCGCCGGGCCGAAGCGGACTTCCTCGGCATCGAACAGCTGCGACTGCTCGGAGCTTTCGATCAGCGGCGTCAGCCGGCCGCGCAGGTTGTCGGTCGCGGTGACGGCGCCGGCGCTGGCCACGGTGATCGGCCCCAGCTGGCTGGTGATCACGTCGCTGTCGCTCAGGTTGCCGTCGGCGAGCTGCAGCCACGGCAGGTAACGCACGATCTTCGGATTCCCGGGATAGCCGGCATTGACCTGCTGGGCGGCGGCATAGTCGCCGACCACCTTCTCCGGATCGACCGAGATGCCCCAGGCGTTGAACAGTTTCTCCAGCTCCGAGCGCGCGGTCGCCGGCGGTGCCGGGCGGCGCGGGTCGCGTCCCTGCGCCGCGGCGACCTCGGAATGCGGATCGACATAGAAAACGGCGCGGCCGCCGCCGAGCACGAACTGGTCGATCGCATAGAGCATATTGTCCTGCAGCCCCAGCGGATGCACCACCAGCAGCACGTCGATGCTCTCGTCGATCGCCGTCGCGGTCGGCTCGACCAGCTGCAGCTCGAACGCCTCGCGGATGACGTCGACGATGGGCCAGGGTTCCGGGCCGCCGCCCATGCGCATCAGCCGGTTGACGTGGGCGTTCATCTGGTGCCCGGTCAGCAGGCCGACGGTCGGCTTCTTCGGGTCGGTGAGGTTGTAGAGCAGCCGGGTCAGGTCGTACTCCAGGAAGGCTTCCTTCTCCTGGCTGAAGAACGCGACGCTCTCCTCGTCGTCCGTGGTGTTGGTGCCGATCAGGCCGAAGTACAGGTTGTCCTGGCCGATCGGCGCGCCCTGCAGGCCGGCCCGCACGGCGTCGTCCTCGGCGTCGGTGAACGGCTCGGGGTCGATCACCTCGAGACGGATGCGGCCGCCGGAGACATGCACATACTCCTCCAGCAGCTCGCGCACCCGCAGGCCGTAGGCCTTGATCCCCGGCAGGGTGTTGGCCAGGCCCTCGGAGAAGTAGAACCGGAGGGTCACCGGCTCCTCGATCGATGCGACGACGTTCTTCGACCCGGTGCTCAGCGTGTACAGCTTGTCTTCGGTCAGATCCAGCCGTGCCGCGCGGAAGGCATTGTTGGAGAACACGTTGACGGACACGAACAGGATGGCGGCCAGGACCAGGCCGGCAACGGACATGACGGATCGGTTCATCGCGTGTCCCCTCAGCCGGCTTTGTTGTGGTTGACCACGAACAGGTTGGCGAACAGCCAGAACGCGATCAGCGAGACGAAGTAGACGATGTCGCGCAGGTCGATGACGCCGTCGGTGATGGCGTTGAAATGGGTCAGGAAGCTGAACGAGGCGATGGTATCCAGCAGGGTCTGCGGCGCCCAGGTGGCAAAGGCGTCAAGCACGATCGGCGCGCCGGAGACGGTGAACAGGAAACAGATCACCACCGAGATGACGAAGGCGATGACCTGGTTCTTGGTGGTGGCCGAGATGCAGGCGCCGATCGCCAGGTAGGCGCCGGCCATCAGCAGGCTGCCGATGTAGCCGGCCAGGATCACGCCGTGGTCCGGACTGCCCAGGTAGCTGACGGTGATCCACATGGGAAAGGTCAGCACCAGGGCGATGGCGGTGAAGGCCCAGGCGGCCAGGAACTTGCCCAGCACCGGGGCCGCCAGAGACATCGGCAGGGTCAGCAGTAGCTCGATCGAGCCGGAGCGGCGTTCTTCGGCCCACAGCCGCATCGAGATCGCCGGCACCAGGAACAGGTAGAGCCATGGATGGAAGGTGAAGAACGGCTTCAGGTCGGCCTGGCCGCGGGCGAACAGGTTGCCGACGTAGAACGTGAAGATCCCGGTCAGGAACAGGAAGATGACGATGAAGACGTAGGCCAGCGGCGTGTTGAAGTAGCTCGCCAGCTCGCGCCGGAACACGGCCATGGTTGCTGCCATCAGCCGGGCCCTCCCTGAGCTTCGTCCTGGGCCCGCAAGGTCACGTCGCGGAACACCTCGTCGAGGCGCGAGCTCTCCACCGCGAGTTCGGTCACCGGCCAGCCCTGCGCGCGGACGTGGGCGGAAACCTCGGCGATGATCGGCGCGCCGTCGCGGGCATAGATCCGGTAGCGGCCGTCGGCGATCATCTCCGTGCGGGCGACCGCGGCCACGGCACCGGCGATGGATTCCGCCACGGCGTCGGCCTGGGTCGTCAGCAGTACCGCATTGTGCCGGGCCGAGCGGGCCTCCAGCTCGCCCGGGGTGCCGTCGACCAGGATCCGCCCGCGGGCGATGATCATCGCCCGGGTGCACACCGCATCGACCTCTTCCAGGATGTGCGTGGAGATGATGATCGCCTTGTCGGGCGCCATCTCGCGGATCAGCGTGCGCACCTCGTGCTTCTGGTTCGGGTCGAGGCCGTCGGTCGGCTCGTCCAGCACCAGCACCGGCGGGTCGTGCAAAATCGCCTGGGCCAGGCCGACCCGGCGCTTGAAGCCCTTGGACAGGGTGTCGATCGGCTGCTCCAGGACGTCTTCCAGGTGGACGTTGGCGATGACGTAGTCGAGCCGGTCGCGGCGGCGGCTGCCGTCGAGGCCGCGCACGTCGGCGATGAAGTTCAGAAAGGCGATCGGCGTCATGTCCGGATAGGCCGGTGCGCCTTCCGGCAGGTAGCCGATTTCCGCCTTGGCGGCGATCGGGTCGTCGACCACGTCATGGCCGCGCACCCGCACCGTGCCCTGACTGGGGGTCAGGAAGCCGGTGATCATCTTCATCGTCGTCGACTTGCCGGCGCCGTTGGGACCGAGAAATCCCAGCACCTCACCCTTGCCGACGGTGAAGCTGACGTCGTCGACCGCGGTGATGTGACCGAAGCGTTTGACAACCCGGTCGACTTCGACCATCCAATCCATGGATGCCATAGCCCCTTGGCACATTCGTTAATGGATCAAGGAACCGCCGGGAATGGCGATTTCGGGCCGTTACATAAGCGCCTTGAGAACTTGCATCAAGGCCCTATGCGGGTTCTCGCGGAGGCGTCGTTGAGCCAGGCCCGCCGCCCCGCCGCGCCCTCGCCCTGCAAGGCGGTGTGCGTGCTCAATGCCGAGACCGGCTTTTGCCTCGGCTGCTACCGTACGGTCGAGGAGATCGGCGGCTGGATGATGATGACGCCGGAGCGCAAGCTGCAGGTGCTGGACGACATCGCCGCCCGGCGGGCGGCCGAGGAAGGCGGCGCCACCGGCGGCTGAGCCGCCGACGCGCGACGGCACCGCGTTTGGCCGGCCGGCAGCAGGCTTTGCCGGCGTTGTTGCCGCCACGTCGCCGCCTTATGCTCGGGCCCATGCTGAGCCTGCCGAAAATCCTGCTGTTCGCGGTGATCGTCATCGCCGTCATCTTCGGCGGCCGCCTGCTGCGCAACCTGTTCAGCGGCGGCCCCGCGGTCCCCGGCGACGGCGGCAAGTCCGGCGCCGGTTCCGGCGGCGAGGCCGGTGCCGTCGACCTGGAGGCCTGCAGCCTGTGCGGCAGCTATGTCGATCCGGCCGCCGGCGACTGCGGCAAGGCCGACTGCCCCTACGCCTGAGCCTGTCCGCCGCCATTTCCCGGCGCTTGCGGGAACAGGGCTGGCTGCCGCGCATTGGTTGACCCGATGGGGGCCGATCAGTACTTTGCGCCGCGATTTCGCCGCCCCACCGGGCCCCCACAACCCCATAAACCGAGCCGGCCATGGCCACGCCAGCAGCCGCCTTCAACACGAAGACGTTCCAGGGCCTGATCCTGGCGCTGCAGGCCTACTGGGCGGAGCAGGGCTGCGTCATCCTGCAGCCCTACGACATGGAGGTCGGCGCCGGCACCTTTCATTGGGCGACGACGCTCAGGGCGCTCGGCTCGCAGCCGTGGAACGCCGCCTATGTCCAGCCCTCGCGCCGGCCGACCGACGGCCGCTATGGCGAGAACCCGAACCGGCTGCAGCACTACTACCAGTTCCAGGTGATCATGAAGCCGTCGCCGCCGGACTTCCAGGACCTCTACCTGGGTAGCCTGGCGGCCATCGGGCTCGATTCGAGCAACCACGACATCCGCTTCGTCGAGGACGACTGGGAGAGCCCGACGCTGGGCGCCTGGGGCCTGGGCTGGGAGGTCTGGTGCGACGGCGCCGAGGTAAGCCAGTTCACCTATTTCCAGCAGGTCGGCGGCTACGACTGCCGGCCGGTCTCGGGCGAGCTGACCTATGGCCTGGAACGCCTGGCGATGTACGTGCAGGGGGTGGATCACTTCCGCAAGCTGACCTGGAACGATCCCGACAGCGCCGTGCCCACCAGCTACGGCGATGTCTATTTCCAGGCCGAGCGCGAGTTCTCCGCCTTCAACTTCGAGCACGCAGATACCGAAATCCTGTTCCGCCAGTTCCAGGATGCCGAGCGGCAGTGCCGGGCACTGGTCGAGGCGGAACTGGCGCTGCCGGCCTATGACCAGGCGATCAAGGCCAGCCACCTGTTCAACCTGCTCGACGCCCGCGGCGTGATCAGCGTCACCGAGCGTGCCGCCTACATCGGCCGGGTGCGCGATCTCTCCCGCGCCTGCGCCACCGCCTGGCTGAAGAGCCACGGCGAGCTGCCGGACGAGGCGGCCTGATGGCGGAGCTGCTGCTGGAGCTGTTCTCCGAGGAGATCCCGGCCCGCATGCAGGCACGCGCGGCCGCCGATCTCGAACGCCTGGTCTGCGATGCGCTGAAGCAGGCGGGGCTGGGCTGGGAGAAAGCGGCTGCCTACGCCACCCCGCGCCGTCTCGCGCTGGTCGTCGACGGCGTGCCGGCGGCGCAGCCCGATAGCCGCGAGGAACGCCGCGGGCCGCGCAGCGACGCGCCGGACAAGGCGATCGAGGGCTTCCTGCGGTCGACCGGCCTGAGCCGCGCCGACTGCGAAGAGCGCGACACCGGCAAGGGCACCTTCCTGTTCGCGGTGATCGAGCGCCGCGGCCGGGCGACGACCGAGTTGCTGGCCGAACTGCTGCCGGCCGCCTGTGCCGCCGTGCCCTGGCCCAAGTCGATGCGCTGGGGCAGCGGCGATGTCCGTTGGGTGCGGCCCTTGCACGGCATTCTGGCCTTGTTCGATGGCGCCGTCGTGCCGTTCGATTTCGCCGGCGTCGCCAGTGGCGCCAGCACCCGCGGCCACCGCTTCCATGCGCCCGAGAGCTTCGCCGTCAACGACTTCCAGGACTACCGCGAGAAGCTGCGGGCGGCCCGGGTGATCGTCGACGGGGCCGAGCGGGGCCAGGAGATCCAGGCGCAGGCCGAAGCGCTGGCCCGGGACGAGGGGTTGAGCCTGATTGCCGATGCCGCCCTGGTGGCGGAGAACGCCGGCCTGACGGAATGGCCGGTGGCGCTGCTGGGCCGCTTCGACGAGCGCTTCCTGGAGGTGCCGCCCGAAGTCCTGCAGACCACCCTGCGGGCGAACCAGAAGTACCTGTCGCTGACGCGGCGTGACGGTACGCTGGCGCCGCGCTTCGTCGCCGTGGCCAACCTGGAGGCGGCGGACGGCGGCCGCCAGGTCATCGCCGGCAACGAGTATGTGACCACGGCGCGGCTGGCCGATGCCGAGTTCTTCTGGCAGCAGGACCGCCGGGAGAGCCTGGAGAGCCGGCTGCCGGCGCTCGACGACATGGTGTTTCACGAGAAGCTCGGCTCCGTCGGCGACAAGGCCCGGCGTATCGCCGACCTCGCCGGCCTGCTCGCGGGCCACATCGGCGCCGACCCGGACGAGGCACGGCGGGCGGCGCGGCTGGCCAAGGCCGATCTGGTCTCGGCCATGGTCTACGAGTTCCCCGAGCTGCAGGGCGTGATGGGCCGCTACTACGCCCTCAACGACGGCGAGCCGCCGGCGGTGGCCGAGGCGATCGGCAGCCACTACGCCCCGCAGGGCCCCTCCGACGACTGCCCGAGCGCCCCGGTATCGGTCGCCGTGGCGCTGGCCGACAAGCTCGACACCCTGGTCGGCTTCTGGGCGATCGACGAGAAGCCGACCGGCTCGCGCGATCCCTTCGCCCTGCGCCGGGCCGCCCTCGGGGTGATCCGGCTGGTGCTGGAGAACGGCCTGCGCTTGCCGCTCATCGGCACGTTCGGCCAGGCCGCGGCGGGCTACGGCGAAGACGACGCCGGCGGCCTGGCGCTGGACCTGCTGGGCTTTTTCGCCGACCGCCTGAAGGTGCACCTGCGCGAGCAGGGCGTGCGCCACGACCTGATCTCGGCGGTGTTCGCGCTGTCGGACGAGGACGACCTGGTGCGGCTTATGGCGCGGGTGGCCGCGCTCGGCGCCTTCATCGACAGCGACGACGGCGCCAACCTGCTGACCGCCTACCGGCGTGCCGCCAACATCCTGCGCATCGAGGAAAAAAAGGACGGCACCAGCTACCAGCCGCCGGCCGACCCGGCGGAGTTCGTGCAGGACGAGGAGATGGCGCTGAAGCTGGCCCTGGACACGGCCGGCGAGGCTGCCAGCACGGCACTCAGGCGCGAGGATTTCCAGGCGGCGATGGCGGCGCTGGCGGCGTTGCGCGAACCGGTGGACCGTTTCTTCGACGCCGTTACCGTGAACGCGCCCGAGCCGGCGCTCAGGGCCAACCGGCTGCGCCTGCTCGCCGAGATCCGGGCGACGCTGCAGCATGTGGCCGACTTCAGTCAGATCGAAGGATGACCAGCCAAGCGATGAACCGGGACAACGTCAGCGAGAGCAAGTGGGTCTATGCGTTCGGTGGCGGTGCGGCCGAGGGCGGCGCCGGTGACCGGACCCTGCTGGGCGGCAAGGGCGCCAACCTGGCGGAAATGAGCAACCTGGGCCTGCCCGTGCCGGCCGGGTTCACCCTCACCACCGAGGTCTGCACCGCCTTCTATGCCAACGACCAGGCCTATCCGGCCGGCCTCGAGGATGAAGTGGTCGCGGCCCTGGCGGCGGTCGAGCGCCAGGTCGGGGCCCGCTTCGGCGATCCGGCGCAGCCATTGCTGGTGTCCGTGCGGTCCGGCGCCCGCGCCTCCATGCCGGGGATGATGGACACCGTGCTCAACCTCGGCCTCAACGACGACACCGTGCAGGGGCTGGCGAGCCTGAGCGGCAATGCGCGCTTTGCCTGGGACAGCTACCGCCGCTTCATCCAGATGTATGCCAACGTGGTGCTGGACATCGACCACCACCACTTCGAGGACCTGCTGGAGCTGCACAAGGAGCAGCAGGGCTACCTGCTCGACACCGAGCTGCAGGCCGCCGACCTGGAGCAGCTGGTCGGAGCGTACAAGGCCAAAGTTGCCGAGGACCTGGGCCGGCCGTTCCCGCAGGACCCGCACGATCAGTTGTGGGGTGCAATCGGCGCGGTGTTCGGTTCGTGGATGAACGAACGGGCGATCACCTACCGCCGCCTGCACGAGATCCCGGCTGACTGGGGCACCGCGGTCAACGTGCAGGCCATGGTGTTCGGCAACATGGGCGAGGATTCCGCCACCGGCGTCGCCTTCACCCGCGACCCGGCGACCGGCGCCAAGCGCTTCTTCGGCGAATACCTGGTCAACGCCCAGGGCGAGGACGTGGTCGCCGGCATCCGCACGCCGCAGCACCTCACCCGGCTGGCGCGCGAGGAAGCCGGCGACGACAAGCTGTCGCTGGAAGAGGTGATGCCGGCGGTGTTCGCGGAACTGGAGCAGATCTACAAGCGCCTGGAAGCGCACTACCGCGACATGCAGGACATCGAGTTCACGGTGCAGCGCGGCACGCTCTACATGCTGCAGACCCGCGGCGGTAAGCGCACGGCCAAGGCGGCGTTGAAGATCGCCGTCGACATGGCCGAAGAAGGCCTGATCGACCGCGCCGAGGCGGTCGGCCGCATCGATCCGATGTCGCTCGACCAGTTGCTGCATCCGACCCTCGATCCCGAGGCCGAGCGTGACGTCATCGCCAAGGGGCTGCCGGCCAGTCCGGGCGCGGCCAGCGGTGCGGTGGTGTTCACCGCCGACGAGGCCGAGCGACGCGGCGGCGCCGGCGAGAAGGTGATCCTGGTGCGCATGGAGACCAGTCCCGAGGATATCCACGGCATGCATGCCGCCCAGGGCATCCTCACCAGCCGCGGCGGCATGACCAGCCATGCCGCGGTGGTCGCCCGCGGCATGGGGCGGCCGTGCGTATCCGGCACCGGCGGGCTGCGCATCGACCACGGCGCCGGCACCATGAACGCGCTGGGGCGCACCATCGGCGCGGGCGAGATCATCACCATCGACGGCAGCACCGGCGAAGTCATGGCCGGCGAGGTGGCGACCGTGCAGCCGGAGCTGTCCGGCGACTTCGGTACCCTGATGGGCTGGGCCGACGAGCTCAGGGTGCTCAAGGTCCGGGCCAATGCGGAAACGCCGCTCGATGCCGGCACCGCGGTGCAGTTCGGCGCCGAGGGCATCGGCCTGTGCCGGACCGAGCACATGTTCTTCGATGCCGGGCGCATCCTGGCGGTGCGGGAGATGATCCTGGCCGAGGACGAGGCCGGGCGACGCGCGGCGCTGGCCAAGATCCTGCCGATGCAGCGCCAGGACTTCGTCGAGCTGTTCAAGATCATGGGCCCGCGGCCGGTGACGATCCGGCTGCTCGACCCGCCGCTGCACGAGTTCCTGCCGCGCGGCGACGACGAGCTGGCCGAGCTGGCGGCCGCGACCGGCCATTCAGCCGAGCACCTGCGCCACCGCGCCGCGCAGCTGCACGAATTCAACCCGATGCTCGGTCACCGCGGTTGCCGCCTCGGCATCAGCTATCCCGAGATCTACGAGATGCAGGCGCAGGCGATCTTCGAGGCGGCCGCCGCCGTCGCCCGCGACGACGGCACCACGGTGGTGCCGGAAGTGATGCTGCCGCTGATCGCGACGCGGGCCGAGTTCGACCTGCTGAAGGCCCGCGTCGATGCCGTCGCCGCCGAGGTGGCGCAGGCCGGCGACATTGCCCTCGATTACCTCGTCGGCACCATGATCGAGCTGCCGCGCGCGGCCCTGCGCGCCGGCGAGATCGCCGAAGCGGCGGCGTTCTTCTCGTTCGGCACCAACGATCTGACGCAGACCACCTTCGGCATCAGCCGCGACGACAGCGCTGCCTACCTGGAGCACTACCGGGCCCAGGGCATCTTGCCGGCGGACCCGTTCCAGACCCTCGACGTTGACGGTGTCGGCGAGCTGGTGCGCCTGGCCAGCGAGCGCGGCCGCGCGGTGCAGCCGGACATCAAGCTCGGCATCTGCGGCGAGCACGGCGGCGATCCGGCCTCGGTGCGCTTCTGCCACCAGCTCGGCCTGGACTATGTCTCCTGTTCGCCCTACCGGGTGCCGATCGCCCGCCTGGCCGCGGCCCAGGCCGCGATCGGCGATGCCGCCGGCAGCGGCACGGCGTAGCCGGCCGCGGCGCCGTCGTGCCCGCCGGCGACCGCCGGCTACTTCAGCCTCTCGATGCCGGTGACCCGGTCGCCGTCCTGGCGGGCCAGGAACTGGCTGCCGCCATAACCGGCCTCGGCCGGGATCGTCAGCACCCGGCCCTCCGCGTGCGGCGTCACCGTGGGCTGCACGGTGACCACCTCGGCGCCGGCGACGGCGGCGATCGCCGCGGCCGCGTCCGGCCACTGCGACAGCTTGTTCAGGTTCATCCGCGTCGGAAAGACGATGGTGCGGTGGCCGGCGTCGGCCTCGGCCAGCGCCCCGGCCGGGCGGATCCAGGTCGAGTCGGTGGATTCCTCGCCGTCGTGCAGCGCCACCTGGTCGGCGGGGGCCAGGGCAAGGAAAAAATGCGTATCGAAGATCTTCGGCACCACCCGCGGCGTGATCCAGTGGGCGTAGTGGGCGAGCAGGTCGATCGCCAGTTCCAGCTCCTCGGCGCGGCACATCTGGGCGATGTCGGTCTCGTCCTTGACCAGGCGCTCGCGCCAGGCCGCCTCGAGCGTCGCTGTCCGCGCCGCATCGACCAGCTCGTCGCCGTCCCTGGGGTAGGCCAGTAGCACGCCGCATTCCTCGAACGCCTCGCGCACGGCGGCCACCCGGAAAGCCAGGGCGTCGTTGTCCAGGTCCGCGCCGCCGCGGCAGTAGGGCCGGGCGGTACCGTCGCCCGGATCGACCTTGCCGCCGGGAAAGACCAGGGCGCCGGAGAAGGAATCGATCTCGTGATGGCGCACCACCATGAATACTTCCAGTCCCTCAGGCCCGTCGCGCAGCAACAGCACGGTGGAAGCGGGCAGGGGCGGGTTCTGGTCGGTCGTCTCGCTGTGTTCGCTCATCTCGGATCCGGGTCTGGCCATCGGCCGGTGCTGATTGGCGGCCGAGTGTGACGTAAGATGGTTAATCCGGGCTTAGGGCCGGCGCCGGCCCGTCCCGGCGGGCTCAGGCGGCGCGGCTGGCCCGCTCGGCGGCCGTCGGCAGGGCCTTCAGGGCCGGCATCACCCGCTCGGCGAACAGCCCCATGTTGCGTTCGGCCTCGGCCGCCGGCATCCCGGCATAGCTGAACACGCCGACGAAGCCGTCGGCCCCGGTGCGGTCGGAGATGTCGACGATCTTCTCGACGCACTGCTCGGGCGTGCCCCAGACCTGCAGGTTCATGAAGAAGTCGACGGTGGCATCGGCGCCCTGGCGCTGAATGGTTTCCGCGAACTTGCCGTAGTACTCGTAGCCCTTCATTGTCTTCAGGTGATCGCCGGCGAACTGGTAGTGGTCGAGCACGGTCTGCCAGTAGCCGCCGATGTAGCGCCGCGCCTCCTCGTAGGCGCGCTCCTCGTCCTCGTCGCAGAAAACCCAGCCGGCCGAGATCGGCGACGGCGCGTCGCGGCCGTTCTCCTCGCGGAAGATGGCGCGGTAGTCGGCCAGCTCCTTCTCCACCGCCTCCCACGGCTTCTGCGGGATGATCAGGATGCCGACCCCGAGACGGGCCATGATGCGCGAGGATTCCGGCGAGACCGCCGCGGCGTAGGTGCGTTCGCGGAAGCTCTTGAACGGGGCCGGGCGGATTGCCACGCGCGGCTGCTGGTAGTGGCGGCCGTCATATTCCAGGTAGCCGTCCTCGAGGCCCTGCAGCACCATCTCCGCCGCCTCGACGAAGCGCTCGCGGCTCTCGCCCATGTCCAGGCGGAAACCGTCGAACTCGACCTTGCCGGCGCCCCGGCCGAGGCCGAGGATCACCCGGCCGTTGGAGATGTTGTCGAGCATGGCGATCTGCTCGGCCGCGCGCACCGGGTCGTGCCACGGCAGCACGATCACCATCGAGCCGAGCCTGGCCGTCTTCGTCCGCCCGGCCATGTAGGTGAGGAACTGGTAGACGTCGGGGCACATGGTGTAGTCGGTGAAGTGATGCTCGACCGACCAGACGGACTCGAAGCCCAGCGGCTCGGCCCGGTCGGCCAGCTTCAGATCGGCCTGATAGACTTCCAGGTCGCTGCGTTCGGCGTGCGGATTCTGAAAGATCGTGGCCATGCCGACATGCATGCCGATGCTCCTCCTGATTGTTGCTTATGGCTTGATGGCAGGATTCAGGATCGCATGGCGCTCCGGCCAGCGACAAATGAATTGTCGGTAACGCCGCTTGCGCCGCGCTCGAGCCGCCGCTATCCAGGGCCGGATGTTGGCGCAGCAGACCATTGACCGCATCGCCGGACCGATCGTGCGCGGCCCGTTCGGCCAGCTCGTGGGCACCGTCGTAGACAGCGTCGCGCCCGACCACGCGGTGATCCGCCTGCCGGTGCGCCGCGAGGTCACCAATGGGGCCGACATCGTGCATGGCGGGGCGATCGCCATGCTGGCCGACACCGCGGCCACGGCGGCGGCCTGGGCGACGGAGCGGGCGGGGCCCGACAGCCGCGGCACCACGGTCGGTTTCGCCATCAACTTCCTGGCCCCGGGCCGGGCCGGGGCGCTGATCGCCGATGCCCGGGTGGTCCAGCGCGGCGGCAGCCTGACCATCGTCGACGTCATGGTGCGCGACGACGACGGCACCGCGGTGGCCAAGGCGCAGGTGACCTACAAGCTCGGCCTGCCGCCCCGCGCCGACTGAGTCGCCGGCATGGCCAGCCGGAAAGATGCGGGCTAATCTGCGGCCCTGCCGCGAGAAGCCCGGCGCCCACGGGCGCCAGAGGGACGACGCGGACCGGACAACGCAAGAGGAACAGCCATGAGCCTGGCCGAAGACCGACGTCGCGAGTCCGCCCTGCCGGCGGCCGCGCAAGCCGCGCTGAGCGCCCTGCTGGGCGACCGGTTCAGCCAGTCGCAGGCGGTGCGCGAGCACCATGGCAAGGGCGAGGCCTATCATCCCGCCGCCCTGCCCGATGCCGTCGCCTTCGCCCGGAGCACGGAAGAAGTCGCCGAAGTGGCGAAGATCTGCGCCGCCCACCGGGTGCCTCTGATCCCCTACGGCGCCGGGACTGCGCTCGAGGGCCATACCCTGGCGCTCACGGGTGGCGTCAGCCTCGACCTGACGCAGATGGACCAGGTCCTGCGGGTCAGTGCCGAGGACCTGGACTGCACGGTGCTGACCGGGGTGACCCGCAAGCAGTTGAACGAGTATCTGCGCGATACCGGCCTGTTCTTCCCGATCGATCCCGGCGCCGACGCCTCCCTGGGCGGCATGGCGGCGACCCGCGCCAGCGGCACCAACGCCGTGCGCTACGGCACCATGCGCGAGAACGTGCTGGCGCTGACGGTGGTGCTGGCCGACGGTCGGGTGATCCGCACCGCCCGGCGGGCGCGCAAGTCCTCGGCCGGCTACGACCTGACCCGCCTGTTCGTCGGCTCCGAAGGCACGCTCGGCATCATCACTGAAGTCACGCTCAGGCTCTATGGCATCCCCGAGGTGGTGTCATCGGCGGTGGCGCCGTTCCCCTCGCTCGAAGCGGCGGTGAACACCGTGATCCTGATGATCCAGTCGGGCATCCCGATCGCCCGCTGCGAGCTGCTGGACGACCGCTCGATGCAGAAGATCTGCGAGTACGGCAAGCTCACCGACTATGCCTATGCCGACACCCTGTTCCTGGAGTTTCACGGCTCCGAGGCCTCGGTGCGCGAGCAGACCGAGCAGGTCGAGGCGATCGCCCACGAGTTCGGCGCCGGCGAGTTCAAGTGGGCGACCACCGCCGAGGACCGTAACAAGCTGTGGGAGGCGCGGCACAACGCCCACTACGCCAACCTGGCGACCAAGCGGCCCGAGCAGCACGTCATGGCGACCGACGTCTGCGTGCCGATCTCGCGTCTGGCCGACTGCATCATGGAGACCAAGCAGGATCTGGAGGACAGTGGTCTGAGCTCGGGCTTCGTCGGCCATGTCGGCGACGGCAACTTCCACATGGGCCTGATGGCGAACTACGACGATCCGGAAGAGAACCGTCTGGCGCACGAGTTCCACGACCGCCTGGTGCGCCGGGCCCTGGCGATGGATGGCACCTGCACCGGCGAGCACGGCATCGGCTGCGGCAAGAACCGCTTCGACACCCACGAGCAACGAAATCAGTTCATCACAAGCTTCGTCGACGCCTACAATCGAACCAGGCTCAGATGCCTCGACTACAAGGCGCCAATCGAGCTCCTCAGCAA